>WNGJ01003701.1_pt1 | contig 15794 bp, 9 predicted proteins | sample 5400611 | NCBI WGS metagenome assembly WNGJ01 (sample SAMN13153375, study PRJNA577476) | soil metagenome | isolation source: 40 cm soil or saprolite under Garry oak tree replicate 1 | place: USA:California | collected 2016-06-15
CAAGCACCGGCTGACGCTGTCAAAAAGGTCGCGCATGCTGCAGCGCATGCTCCTCAGTGGTATATCCCTGGTTGGTATTGGCGCATCTCTTATTGGCATCTGGGCCACTATCTCCAGCTCGTGGATACCCACGCTCATCTCCAATGCTCATTGGACAATCATTGTCTGTGGCGTCATCTCTCTTGCGTTTATGATTGGCTGGTTTGGCAGTGAATTGCCGCGTATGCATGCCTTGCTGGGAGAACAACGGCGCCTCAATTCCCGTGAAGTAACCCTGCGCCAGGAGTTACAGGAATCCTATGAAGAGCAACAAATGTTGGTGCAACAACAGCAGGAGTTGCTGGCCGAAGTCGATCGGCTCTACCGCGAACAGGCGCGGGCAGCTGTGACCGACGCGGTTACAAGCCTGCCCAATCACCGTGCCGTGATGAGCCGGGTTGAGGAGGAAGTATACCGCTGTCAACGCGGCAATGGCTCCTGTGCCGTCCTATTCATCGACCTGGACCACTTCAAGTGGGTCAATGATACATGGGGGCATCGAGCAGGTGATGCCATCCTGCGCGAGATTGCTGCCCGGCTGCGTGCCACGCTCCGCCTGGAGGATTTTGTTGGTCGCTACGGCGGAGAAGAATTTGCCGTTGTGCTTACCAGCGTGGATAGCAAGAGCGCATCTCAGTCCGCGGAACGCTTGCGCAAGGCCATTGCCGACGAGCCATGCATGTGGATAGCGGAAGATACTCAATCACAGGTACCCATAGCGGTAACTGGCAGTATCGGTATCGCCGTCTATTCTCTGCATGGAGTCACCCGCGAGGAACTGGTTGAAAACGCCGACCGGGCTATGTACAAGGCGAAACATTCTGGCCGCAATTGTGTCTGCATTGTTGATAGCGACAACGCACCTCTAGAGACGAAGAACCGCGAAATGTCCAGCGCGTCCGGGGGAGGTGGGGGTAGCGCTCTGCCTGGGCAGAGCGCTACCCCTGTCCAGGCAGTGCAAGCCCTGACGGCGGTAGCTTCAGCCCATGACCGGGGAACCGATGAGCACGCCCACCGTATCATCCTGCTGGCCGAGGCCACGGCCCGCGTACTCAAACTGCCGGAACAGGAGCTGCATCTATTGCGCCTGGGGGCCCTGCTGCACGATATCGGCAAAATCGGTATCCCCGATGTCATCCTGCACAAACCCGGCCCCCTCACCAACGAAGAATGGGTCATCATGCGCCGCCATCCTGAAATCGGACAGCAGATCCTTGAACAGACGGGTGGCGTTTTCCAGCATCTGGCCTCAATCGTCGTTGCCCATCATGAACGTTGGGATGGCCGGGGCTATCCCAACGGTCTTGCGGCAGAAGCTATTCCCATCAGCGCTCGCATTCTTTCGGTTGTCGATTCCTATGATGCTATGATCTCGCGTCGCCCCTACCGGGAAGCCCTCTCCGTCGCGCAGGCCAGGGCCGAACTGCAGCACTGTGCGGGTAGTCAATTTGATCCCCGCGTTATCTCTGCCTTCCTGCGCGTGCTCGATGAGCGAGAAGAGCTGCAAGAAGCCTTGCCAGGAAAATTGGCCCGGGCGTAGGGGCTCGTCAGATATTACGCGAAATCGCGCAGCAGGTGAACCTGAATGGGATGGCGCAGCGTGCGCAGCGCCTTGACCTCAATCTGGCGAATGCGCTCGCGAGTCAGCTTGAAGTAAGCGCTCAGCTCTTCCAGCGTGTGACAATGACCATCATGCAGGCCATAGCGCAACTCGATCACCTGTCGCTCGCGGGCATTCAGCTCCTCCAGCGCACTGGAAATCTGATCACGTAACACCTGGTGCGTGACCACGTCGGCAGGAGCGGTCGCCCGCGTATCTTCTATCGTATCAGCCAGGTGGTATTGTTCATCATCGATCAAAGGCGCGTCGAGAGAAATGGGCGTCTCCGCCATGCTCTGTAGCTCGACAACGCGCTCTTTGGTCAAACGAGCGGCCTGGGCGATCTCTTCAGGAGCAGGGTCGCGACCCAGTTCCTGGTAGAGACGACGCGAAATCCGCTTGATCTTATAGATGAGCTCGACCACGTGCACGGGAATATGAATCGTCCGTGTGTGCTCTGCCACCGCGCGGCTGATGGCCTGGCGAATCCACCAGGTCGCGTACGTGCTGAAACGAAAACCTCGTCCAGGATCGAATTTCTGAGCGGCGCGGATGAGGCCAAGGTTGCCCTCTTGCACCAGGTCGAGGAGAAAAATACCCTGGTTATTGTAGCGCTTGGCGATACTCACCACTAAACGGAGGTTCGCTTCTACCAGTTGCCGCTGGGCTTCTATATCCCCCTCGGCAACGCGCCGCGCTATCTTCATTTCTTGCTCAGCCGTGAGCAGTGGATAACGTCCAATCTCGCCTAAATACTGCCGGATAGCGTTATCGACAGCATCCTCATCAGTGACCTCTTCCTCGTCTTCCTCAGCATACTCCTCTTCTTCGCCGGTGCCGCTACATAGGTCCTCATCCTCGAGGTAGGTCTGCAAAGCTGCCTGGGTCAAATCATTGCACCTTGACCCATACTCCTCTCGGCTTCCCATGTCGTCTACCGACCAGGACTCACTGAAATCCCTTTTTGCCATGGCTACCATACATACTTCTCCATTCCACTTTCCACATCTCAGGTAACCGGAGACATATGTATAAGGATGTTCCATATCGGAATCCACTATACATCGCCCAAAAACTTTTTCGGACGTATCCCCCCTACTTTCTTGCATGCAAGATATGTGCCAATATCCAATTGCAGGGATATACTTCATCGATAGAGGCATATACCCCACTCGTAACCCAGGGCCGTCACAGCAATCTGTAAATAATTTCCATGTGCTGCGGAAATTTCCGCACTCCTGGTAGCTGGCTGGTTAATCTTCGAAAAATCTAGAGAGGCCCGTTTATTTGCAATAGATGTGCGGGTAAACACGAACTTCATCTTTATTTTCCAGGTGACGAAAGAATAAAAGTATGCAGGCAGAAGATATTTGGCTCATGCAATCCACTAATCCCGGGATGTGTCCTCGATGCAACAAGCCGCTCACCAGGAGAGGAACTCTCCAACCCCCGTACGCCGTGGTCATGTGTTCCTCCTGTGGCTTCTCCGCTCCTTCCGTCTACAAGACCGGGCAACAGCAAGTAGAGATGCACGCGTTGAACCCATTAGCCGGAACCCAGGCCGCTCTTGTCCCCCTCCCCCAGCCATCTGACGGTTCTTCCGTCTGGATTGACCCCGCTGTCTCTGCTTTTCTCGGTGGGAACGTCGTGGATGCCTGATTATCTGTCCACCGGCCGGGGTTCTCGCACCCAAAACGTCTATCCCCATCTCCACTTGAACTTGGGCCCAGAAAACCACAGCCAAACCCAATAACCCCTATTCCGCCATCAGCCTCAGCCGCACCAGCCGCACCATCAGCCCGGCCTGGCAACAGTGTGAAAGTGCGTCCAAAATATTCCCGTCCTAACCCTCAGCCTATGCAAGAAAACGATGTTAAGGGTATGCCCACGGTGCCTCCGCCATCAATGTGGCAATATGAATCGCCGACCTTTGAAGTAGAGAGCAGCCTGCCTGCACTTTCTTTGGTAGTAGATGTACCGACACACCCCGAACCAGCCTTCTCATCAAAGCTCAAATTGGCCAGTGAAGATACTGATCCTTCCTCCTGGACGGCAGGAGGCGTTGGCGCGTCGGCCTATGCCCGGCGTATTGCCGGGGGTGAACGTGAAGGCCGCAAGCCAAAGGCAAATACTACTTTTAATCCCGTGGATCATTTCCGCTGGTGGTTATTGCATCCCGGCCGTCTCGAATTTATTCTCTGGCTCGCAGGCACCATCCTTCTGGTGAGCATAACCTTTGTGCTCCTGCTTGTCACTGTCCTGAATTTTGCGCAGATTACTCCTGGGCTGCAAATTGGGCATGGACCAGTGTTAAACGGCTCAAACTCAAACTCAAATTCAAGCTCACGCACCAATCAAAGCGGGACGGGTAAGCCGACGGTCGTTACCACCCCCTCCGGCCTGACACTCATTCTGCTGGATATGGGTCCTCTCGAGCCCGGGCAATCCATCCAACTGCAAGGCAAGGGCTTCAGCCCACAGGGTACGGTCACCTTTATTGATGAAAAAAATAGGCCCTTGCTCATCCTGAATAGTCAGTCTAACTCTCTCCAGGCCGACAAGCACGGAGCATTCATCGTCACACTGAACGACCCCTCGTGGGCGGCCGGTCAACACCTTGTCGTGGCGTATGATGACGCTACCAGTCGCGTGGTGGAACTTCCCGTCATTCTAGCCCCGGGCCCGTTTGGCAATAAAGGTAATACACCTTCGCCGGGCACACCACAGCCAGGCTTGACGGCAACTCCAACGCAGAACAGTGGTTCTGGTGGCATCCCTACACCCGTCAATTTTACTCCCGTGCCCACCAGGCCAGGGGGCAATACTCCAACGCCTTTTCCAACGGCGACACAGCCGCCAACACCCACGCCCACTATAGGTGTAACGCCGTCGCCAACCCCTGGCACAACGCCAACAGTAAGTGGTACTCCTTCCTCTATCAACACCCCTACCCAGGGAAGTATTGACCCCCGGCTCGTGGCAGACAACGTCGCAAGCGTTCATGCCGGTACCAATCTCAACGCTGCCTGGCTATGGCTACTGATAATAGGCTACAGCATTTCCATGCTCATACTGGGGGTAGCAGGTATTCTGCACAAACGCCGGCGCTAAACCCACAAGGGGCAATACATTTCAAAGAAGACGTTTTGCGAGGCAAACGAAGCCGCTTCAGGATGACAAAGCCAGATGGTCTCTTCTTTGAAATGTATTGCCCACAAGGGGCGCCACTATATTTCACTCATCAAAACAAGGTGGACAGATGGCTAGTCCCATGTTCTGGTATATACATGATACCTGGAGCCGCTGGTAATACGCTTTTTATGGCATCTTGTACGTGGGTATTGCCCCTACAGTCTTGTAAGTCGTGGGGTTTTGCTGCAATAGTTTGGGAAGTGGTAGAATGAAATACATGCTCTTTTACTCCATAGATCACTAGAAAGTAAATCCTGGTGCGCATTTTTTCTTGGATGGCTCGAAGGAAAAAGAGAAAATGAAATATCGTCAAATCCCACAATTGTTTGCTGCCATCATACTTTTGCTTTTAGCAGGGTGCAGCAATCAAACAAGCCCCGTTTTAGTACCATCAACTCCTTCACCATCAACTTCTTCGACTGTAGCACCCGTAGTGCAGCAGCCTCTACCAAAGGGTTTGTTGAATGCCAAATATCCGGTCATGGACTGGGTATTTAATCAAACATGCAGCCTGGCAGTTGATTCGTATAGCCGCAGCCAGATGGACGCGACAATTGCTTACGATTCTGCTGCCTGGTTATATCCCAGCGATGGGCATCTTGTTGAAGGATCGCAGGACTGTGATAACAATGCGCTCATCAGCCAGGCCAGAAATCAGGGTTTAGCTACTCTCTTAACCGTAGGAGTAGATAGCTCCTGGTCTACTCAGGATTTGGCGCAGTACATTGACCTGGCATCCTCGCAACAGCAGGTTCCCTGTACTCCGGCAGCAACAACCTATATATGCAATATTGTTAACTGGGCGGTTAGCGGAGGATATGCAGGCGTCATCATTGACTTTGAGTTAGTCAAAAGGGATTATCCAGACATACGTATGAAATTCGGCCTGTTTATGCAGGAACTGCAGTCTGCTTTGCATCAAAAAGGGCTGCTGTGCGGCGTTACCTTGATCCCTAAATTCAGTGACAACCCTGGAGAAGATCCTTCTTATAACCTCAACAATTTTCAAGATTGGAAATTGCTCAGCAGAATGGATTTTCTCATCATCATGGTTCTGGACTTTGATCTGGCCTTGAACAAACCAGGTCCCCTCACATCGGTCGCGTCGATAGAAAAACAGCTCGATTACTTGTGGAAAACCATTCCGCAAGCTTTGTCCAAAACAATGTGGGAACTTCCGCTCTACGGCCACGAATGGCAGCAGGATGCAAGCGGGAAATGGAGCAAGCTCAACGACGAAACCTGTCAACAGGTCAGTGCTCAGAAAGCAGCGCAAACGTTGCTGCCTGATGTCAGCACGGATCCCACGACTCCAGAGATTGCCTGGAATGATCAAAGCGGCAATCGTCATGAAGTATGGTATAGCACCAGCTCATCTCTGGTCGCTATCATGAGGCAAGTTCAGGGAACGGTGAGAGGTCTGCTGAAAGACCCTCATTACAAGCTGCCAGCATCCTTCTGGTATCGTGGATCAGAGTGTGATAATTTCTTTGGCGCATCTAATGCCCTGGAACAATTTTACCGCGGAACTTAAATCAATTTCCACCCTGAGACCGCCAGTACTGTCGCCAGGACGGGCCGCATGTAGCGCTCGGGGACATACTTGCTCAACTTACTGCCTATGACTACTCCGGGGAGCGAACCAATGAGCAGCAGACCGGCAATGGTCCAGTTGATGGTGCCTGCGTTCAGATAGCCTATAGCGCCGGACGCGAGCAACATAAAGGCCTGGAATACGTCTGTACCGACCAGCTCTTTCGAGGTGAGCCGGGGGAAAAGGAAGGCCAGGGATACGATGATAAGCGTGCCGCTGCCTACAGAAGTTAGGCCGACGAGAAAGCCCACAAATGCGCCGACCAGCGCGGTAACTAGTGGGCGATAGCGCTTTTCCCACGTGTTGTGAGAAGATACTACGCCCTCGCGTGCCTCTTGTTTTCGTGCTTCGAGGTTTCTCCGCTCCAGGCGTCGCATAATATAAGGCTTCAATACTAGCATTATGGCCACGAGGATCAGCGTGAAACCGATGGCGTGAATTATGATGCCGTTAATGATAGCACCATAGTGTTTGCGTATGTATTGTACGAGGAGGACGCTGAGGAATGTAGCCGGAACACTGCCGGCAGCAAGCCAGAAGGCTACCCTGAAGTTGACGTTTTTCTGGCGAATATGTACGATCGAGCCAACTGCTTTTGTCACTGTAGAGTAAGCAAGATCAGTACCAACTGCCCATACCGGGGGAATACGAAAAAAGAGAATCATGATAGGTGCCAATAGCGAACCGCCACCCATGCCCGTTAAGCCGACGAGGAAACCGATCAATAAGCCAACCAGCGAAATACGGTAATCCATGGGTAACCTCCTCAGGCTATCAGTACTATCAACAGGGGAACTCTACTCTGATGTGAAAACCATAACATATAAAAATCATTTCTTCAAGTTATTCGTTACATTCTCTTTTGTTATAAAAAATCAGCATAAAATCGCACGTAATCATTCAAAAAAGTTATGGATTACATGAGAAGTCGTTATGGATGAGGAGAAAAATCTTAAGAAGGGAAGTGGGTTGGTCGCAGGCTTTGCCGCCCCACGCGGCAAAGCCTGCGACCAACCCATGTGTGGACGAGAGGCCTGTGGCGGCGGCACGTCCTGAATGGTTACGATCCTACCACGAGTGCACAAGCACAATCTTGCCTATTAGCTCGCCTGATGCCAGCAAGCGATGTGCCTCTGCTGCCTGTGTAATAGGCATAGTTTTGGCAATGATGGGAGTAATGGCCTTACTGGCCACCAGTTCCAGTATGCGCCGCTCATTTTCTGTGCTGGTATGCAGTATGCCACCACCAATGACGTGTACACGTTTAAGCCGCCATGACTGTGTATCGATGGTAGACTCTTTGCCTCCAAGGTTGCCAACCAATATGACGCGTCCATCTGGTGAGCACGCATCGATACTATCTTGAAGGGTTGTCCCGACTAATTCGATTACCAGATTGACACCATGCGCACTCTGTACGACCTGTCCCACCTTCTCGTTGCGATGGTTGACTACCATGTCGGCCCCCAGGCGACGCAGGACTTCAGCTTTTGCGCTGTTGCCTGCTGTCGTCACTACCCAGCCGCCAGCATGTTTGGCCAACTGAATGGCCATTAAGCCTACGCCGCTTGAACCCGCCCAGATCAGAACACGCTCGCCTGCCTTTAGATGTCCAAGGTCAAATAATGCTCCCCATGCTGTTGATGAAGTGAGGCCGGCCGCTGCGGCCTGCTCAAAAGTCACCCCGTCAGGGATACGTACGAGATCGGCAGCGGGTACCGCTATCTTACTGGCATAGCCACCTCCACCCTTGGTGGCCGGGGCTTGTGTTGTCATCACACGTTCACCGGCATGAAAGCCCTGGTTGTCCTGAAGTACTACACCGGCCGCTTCCCATCCTGGCGTAAATGGCAATTTTTCAACAGGGCGGCTGCCATCGCGCTGGAATAAATCAAGTCGGTTGACCGTGGTAGCCCTGACCTCGATCAGAACGTCCGAGGGACCAGGAGTAGGATCAGGTACATCCCGAACCTGCAAAACGTCGGGACCACCATACTGGGCAAACTGTACTGCTTTCATCTGCTTCACCTCTGCTTCTATTCTAGAATGGGTAATTGAGCTTCCTGTTTCATTGTAGACGCATCAGCAGGCAATTGCAAAGTCTGGCGTTATACGGGTGTGCGCATCATTCTGCCGAGCGAACGGGAAATGTGGCCCTGGTTTATGCAGTGATCGGTATGCTCGTCTTTTTCATTGCCCTCGCCTTCTCATTGACTCCCCTGGCACATGTAGAACAATATCTGCCGGAAGAGAAGCCACTACCGTAATTCCTGTTTCAAAATCTTGCCCGTGGCCGTCATCGGCAGCTCCGTGCGAATCTCGACCAGGCGAGGGTATTTATAGTCGGCCATGTTCTCTTTCGACCAGGCCACTAACTCGGCTTCCGTCACCTCAGCCCCTTCCTTCAGAATGACAAACGCTTTGACTTCTTCGCCGTGGCGCTCATGTGGTATACCGAGCACGGCTGCTAAACTTACCGCCGGGTGGGTCATCAGCACTTCCTCGATTTCGCGGGGATAGACGTTGAAGCCGCCACGAATAATCATATCTTTCACCCGGTCCGCGATGAAGATGTAACCATCTTCATCCATACGACCTATATCGCCTGTATGGAACCAACCATTTCTAAATGCCTCGGCGGTTGCTTCCGGGCGTTTGTAATAGCCCTTCATCACATTGTGGCCGCGGATGACAATTTCACCCAGTTCGTTGGTTCCCACATCCTGGTCGTTCTGATCCACGATGCGCACGAAGACACCCCACACGGGTAAGCCAATCGAGCCCGGTTTCCTCTCACGATCCAGGCGACTGAAGGTGGCAACGGGGCTCGTTTCTGACAGGCCATACCCTTCCAGGATTTTGACGTTGAATTTCTCGTCAAAGGCCTTCATCACCTCCACCGGCATGGCTGAACCGCCTGAAACACACAGGCGCAGATTGCGGGATATTTTCTTCATGTCGTACTTGTCTTCTACTGGATGGTTGAGCATGGCCCAGTACATGGTAGGCACACCGGCAAAAAAAGTCACGTTCTCCTGCTCCATCAGGCGTAAGGCAGCATCCGGGCTAAAGCGTGGCAGTAAGACGAGGGTGGCCCGGTTGTAAAAACCAGCGTTCAACTGGACACTTTGTCCAAAGGAGTGGAATAGCGGCAAGGTAACGAGATGCACATCGTGGTCGGCTCTCGGGTACATGAGGTCCGAGAGGCGAGCGTTGAGCAGCAAGTTCATGTGGCTCAGTTCCGCTCCCTTGGGCTTGCCCGTCGTCCCACTGGTGTAGAGGATCACCGCCGTATCATCAGGCTGCATTTGAGTCGTCTCAAACCTTGTAGGCTGGTTGTGTATCAGCATTTCCAGCGTCTTCACTCCTGCAATGGGTGAAGCTGCACCTGGCCGCGCCGTCATCAGGAAAAAATGCTCGCAGCTTTCCACTTCCTGGAAAGCTGTGAACCCCATCTCGCCTATCGCGAGTTCGGGGGTACCTTCAAAGCAAAAATACGCTTTCGCGTCCGCGTCTCGCAAATGGTACGCGATTTCGCGCGCCTTGAGCAAGATATTGAGCGGCATCACTACAGCTCCTGCCTTGAGGATGCCGTAATACACGATCGGGAAGTACGGGACATTGGGGCAGCTCAGGGCAACCGTGTCCCCTTTTTTAATGCCGGCCTTCATCAGGCCATGAGCCACCTGGTTCGCGGCTGCATTCACCGCCTCATACGACAATTTGGTTCCGTCGAAGATGGTAGCGGGGCGCTCCGGCACTTCCCGCGCACTATCTTCCAGCAGGACAGCGAGGTTTAACATGGCGTATCTCCTTGTGTGCTGTCAAGACGCAGCGCTTGACCAGGAAGAGGGTAGCTCTCGCGGGGTGCTGTCGCCTCAAAAATAACAACAGTATAATTATAAGGTCTGGGAGAAACGGTTGCCAATTGTTCAGCGCTAATATGCCTGGCAGCAGGGGCTATTCTTGGAGCAGGGGTATCTGTAAGCACCAATCTTGCGGTTCTGCTTGGAGTAGCATATACTATGTGTGGAAACAGACAACAGGGAGTGACATCTTCCCCCTAACCTGACCCGCCCATGGGTTCACGTGACACCTTGCTCTACGGAGGAGGCCCAAAGATGGCTGACTGTGGCGGACGTGAAGGTAAACAGCTTGGCAACTATCGTTTGCTACATCTCTTAGGAAAGGGAGGCTTCGCAGAAGTCTACCTGGGGGAGCACCTTCATCTTGGTACCCAGGCGGCCATCAAAGTCCTGCAGATGCATCTGGCAAGCGAGGACATCACGTCCTTCCGTGACGAGGCACGTCTGATTGCCCACCTTACCCATCCCCACATCGTGCGCGTGCTCGATTTCGCCGTAGAGGATGGTACGCCTTTTCTGGTGATGGAGTATGCCCCAGGCGGTTCGCTGCATCACCGCCATCCTGCAGGTACGCAGTTACCCCTTGACATCATCGTCTCTTACGTCCGGCAGGTAGCATCAGCCTTGCAGTATGCCCATAAGCAGCATCTTATCCACCGCGATGTCAAGCCGGGGAATATGCTGCTTGGCTCGCGGGGCGAGGTCCTGCTCAGTGATTTTGGCATGGCGGTACTGGCTCCCCGTTCGCAGTCCTACAGCACCCGTCCTCTGGCGCAACAGATCGCAGGAACCACGCTCTACCTCGCTCCTGAGCAATTGCAGGGTAAGCCCCGGCCGGCCAGTGACCAGTACTCGTTGGGTGTCGTGGTCTATGCGTGGCTGTGTGGCACACTACCTTTTCGTGGGACTCCCATCGAGATCGCCACCCAGCATCTCTCGGTACCTCCATCACCATTGCGTGAGCAGGTCCCCAACCTCTCACCTGCCGTAGAGGAAGTCGTACTGCGGGCACTTGCAAAAGAGCCCGAGCTTCGTTTTGTCTCGGTGCAGGACTTTGCCACTGCCCTGAAACTGGCCTCTCAGAGACCACAAGCGTCTCTCTCCTCCTCTGCACCCTCTACCTCAAGCAAAAGGGTTCGTAACTTCCCCAGGTCCACGTGGAAGATGCCGACCTCCCTCACCTCCTTTATTGGTCGCGAGCAAGAGGTAGCAGCAGTATGTGCTCTGTTGAGGCAACCAGAGGTGCGCCTGCTCACTCTTACCGGCACCGGTGGCGTTGGCAAAACACGCTTGGGCCTCGAGGTCGCGACAGGCCTGCTCGATGACTTTGCTGATGGGGTCTGCTTCGTTCCACTGGCCCCCGTCAACGATCCCGACCTGGTCATTCCCGCTATCGCACAAACACTCGGACTGCGGGAAGCGGGAGATCGGCCGCTGCAAGAGCAATTGAAGGCGTATCTGCAAGATCAGCATCGCTTACTGCTCCTCGACAACTTCGAGCAAGTGGTGGCCGCGGCACTGCAGCTTGCGGATTTGTTAGTGTCTTGTCGCGAGCTCAAGATCCTGGTGACCAGTCGAGCCGTGTTACACATCTATGGTGAACATGAATTCCCAGTCCTTCCGCTTGCTGTGCCTGACCTCACGCAACTTCCCGAGGACGAGGACTTCATGCAGTATGCATCAGTCATGCTCTTCCTCGAGCGCAGCCAGGCAATCAAGCCCGACTTTCAACTGACCAGGGCCAATGCCCGAGTCATTGCGGAGATCTGTGCTCGCCTGGATGGGATCCCCCTGGCAATCGAACTGGCGGCAGCCCGTATGAAGCTGCTTCATCCCCAGGCACTACTGGCAAGACTCGAGCATCCGCTCCAGTTGTTGACAGGAGGAGCGCAGAATATACCCCTACGCCAACAAACTTTACATAACACTATTGCATGGAGTTACAACCTGTTGAATGCGGATGAGCAGAGATTGTTCAGGAGGATCTCTGTTTTTGTCGATGGCTGCACGTTGGAAGCAATTGAGTTCCTCTGTGATACGCTGGATCACGGAGCTACACAGGTATTGGATGGTGTCGAGTCGCTCATGAACAAAAGCTTGTTGCAACAGGGCGTGTCGATGGGAAACGAGTCGCGCCTGGTGATGCTGGAGACAATCCGGGAGTTCGGCCTCGAATGTCTTCTAGCAAACGGGGAGATGGAGACAGTCCGGCAGGCTTATGCAGCATATTACCTTACCCTGGCGGAGGCAGCGGCACCGCATCTCACCGATAACCAACAGGCAGTATGGCTGGCACGTTTGGGACGTGAGCATCAGAACCTGCGAGTTGCCTTGAATTGGGCCCTAGAGCAGAACGAGGCAGAAACCGGCTTGCGACTTTGTGTTGCACTATGGTGGTACTGGGCAGCATATGCACAAGGTCACCTCAAGGAAGGGAGGCATTTCCTGGAGAAAGCCCTGGCGGGAAATCTGGGAGGCGACAGAAGCATGATGCGCCTACGCGGGAGGGCACTCTTTGCGACTGGAATAGTCTCCTGGATTCAGGGCGACTATGATCATGCTGAGGCGTACTGTCGAGAAAGTCTGGCGCTGTGCCGGGAACTTGGAGACCAGCAAGGAATTGGTAATGCACTTCATGGACTGGGACGGGTGGCCCTTGCGAAACGCAACTATTCCGAGGCACGCTCTTTCACAGAGGAGTCTCTGGTAGTATTGAGAGAGCTGGGAGGTACATGGGGGGTTGCCTATGCACTTGAGAACCTTGCACGTCTGGCCTTTTCCCAGGGAGAGGATAGCAAGGCCGTGCAGTTGCTTCAAGAGAGCCTGGCGCTTTTCAGGGGACGCGGTGACAAAGCAGATATGTCCTGGATTCTCCTCTACCTTGGACGCGTGTTCATCAAGCGAGGAGATCAGACGGTCGCACGTTCACTCATGGAGGAGGCCGTCCAGCTTTGTAAGGAGATGGGCAACAAATGGGGAGTGGCTTATGGACTTCGTTTATTGGGACAGCTCGCCTTTGAGCAAGGGGATGCAGCTACCGCGCGTTCGCTTCTTGAAGAGAGCCTGGTGCTCCATCGAGAGGTGGGGGATCGACGTAGTCTAGCTCTATCACTCCTGTTCTTAGCTAACGTAGTCGCATTCCAGGGTCAGGCTACAGTGGCGCAAAGGCTCTATGAAGAGAGTCTGGCAATTGCGGGTATGCTAAATCATGCAGGGATCATAGCTTCCTGCCTGGAAGGGCTGGGAGCAGTGGTAGTATCACAGCAGCCTGCCTGGGCAGCGCGGTTGTGGGGCAAGGCAGAGAATCTCCGTATAACAGCTGGCATCTCTATGCCAGCTGTTATGCGGGCTTACTATGAGGGCATGGTGGCCAGTGCGTATGCACAATTGGGTGAGAAGGCTTTTGCCGCTGCTTGGGCCGAGGGAAGAATGATGACGCTGGAGCAAGTTATCGCGACATGGGAGCCTGTGATGGTATCGGAACAGCTTGCTGGCAAACCCCCATCGATGTTGACCAGGAAGGTTCACCCCATCTATCCTGCGGGACTCACTACGCGAGAGGTAGAGGTATTGCGCCTGGTAGCGCAGGGATTGACCGATGTCCAGATCGCTGAAAGGCTTGTCATCAGCCGGCGCACCATCAACACGCATCTGACCTCCATCTACAAAAAGTTGGGCGTGGAGTCTCGCGCTGCTGCCACGCGCTTTGCCGTGCAACACCGGCTCATTTGACCCAAGCTCCCTCCCATGGCTCAGCTTGCTTCACCGAGGATATTACTTGCCATTTACAATGCATAAACGATAACCTTTCCTGTATTCAACAGTGAGCATTGAAGTTCGGCTTCAGGGAGAAGGCTCATATTCGTAGGCGCCAATGTCGCAAGCATTCCCCTGGGGCCGTTTCGCCCCACGTTGGTCGGTGGTGATGCCGGTAGTTTGGCAAACATCAGGAGGAATGCGGTCAATAGCCGGGCTGTCTGGGAGTAAAGCGTGTGTTGGGGTCGGTCCGCCATTCTTTCGCAGTGCAGGATCAATCCCCAGAAAAGTGGACGTAGACACGTCCATGTCGGTGGAATACGTGTTGAATGGAACGAAGTTGGTTGAGGGAGAGACGTTTTGGAACAAGTTATAACCGTGCGATCTGATCACTCCCGAAATATTGGAGGAAGTGTGAGCATGGTTTCCAGCAACAATGCTTTCTCCTATCCCATCGGGAAACAGAAAGCGAACTTTTGATATATTTCCAACTTTTGGTATATTTCCATAGATGGCGATACCACCACCATCTTGAGTGGCCGTATTACCATAAATGGTACAAGAGTCGAAGGTATAGAAGAGAGGCGAGACAGCAATACCCCCACCAAAGGTAAGTGCAGTATTATCAGAAACAGTACTGTTGGTAAGTACAAGCTCGCCAGGACTGTCGATACCACCACCCTCGGTGAGGGTGGTGTTGGCAGAAATGGTGCTGTTGGTGACGTCGAAAAAGCCACTATTGTCGATGCCACCACCCTCACCAGTAGTCATATTGCCAGAAACAGTACTATTGGTAAGTAGGCTCGGGTTACCAAGATTAACAGCACCCGAGCTATTGAAGATACCACCACCTTTCCCATAAGCTCTGTTGTCAGAAATGGTGCTGTTCGTGATGTCAAGCGGGCCGTTATTGTCGATACCACCCCCTTCCGTCTGTGCTGTATTGCCAGAGACCGTGCTGCTGGTGATGGTGAGCGCGCCGCTATTATTGATGCCACCGCTCTCGTATCCGCTGTTGCCAGAGATCGCGCTGCTGGTAATGGTGAGCGTGCCGCTATTATTGATGCCACCGCTCTCATATCCGCTGTTGCCAGAGATCGTGCTGCTGGTAATGGTGAGCGTGCCGCTATTATTGATGCTACTCTCCTTCCCATATACTTTATTGTCAGAGATCGTGCTGTCTGAGAAGGTAAGCTGGCCACTGTTGTCGATGAAGCTATGTTGTAGCGTCACGCTGTCCTTGAAGGTTAGACCAGAAATGGATACGGAAGCCCCAGAGAGCACGTGAACACTATACTGGCCGATACCATTAGTAATGACGAGAATGCCTGCTCCTGGACCACGAATAGTCAGGTTCTTGGTAATATTGAGATCATTCGTAGCCAGCACAATCGTCCCTCTCAGCGTCGAGGCAAAAGTAATGGTGCTTCCTGGGCTTGCCACGTCAATGGCATAGCGCAGTGAACCTGGCCCCTGATCCTTGAGATTGGTAACATAGGTGGGATTGGGAGCACTGAGCACCAGCAGGAGCAGTTGCACCGTTACCCCTGCCGTTACCACCAGCAGCAGCAGTATCGCTAGCATATTCACTCGAGAGCGTATGCGCTGTACAGCACTGGCACGGAGAAAAGCTACTTCTTTGCTACTCGGCGTGTTGTGGTTGGCCCATACTTGCGCATCTTTGAGCTGGGAGCCGCGATAGAGACGATCTCTGGGCTTGCCACGACACTCCCACTCCGCAACGTCC
>WNGJ01003702.1_pt1 | contig 15794 bp, 13 predicted proteins | sample 5400611 | NCBI WGS metagenome assembly WNGJ01 (sample SAMN13153375, study PRJNA577476) | soil metagenome | isolation source: 40 cm soil or saprolite under Garry oak tree replicate 1 | place: USA:California | collected 2016-06-15
CGTTGTCAGGTACTCAAGATCGTCCCGGATAATCGCGCTGGCGCTCATATTGAAAGCAGGACTTACTACGCCACCAAGAGCTGACGCATGCGCATCGCGATGATCGGCATCAAGGCAATCCCCGCGCGGTTCGGCGGCTTTGAAACCGCGGCCGACGAAATCTCCCGTGGATTAGTAAAACGTGGCCACCACGTGACAGTCTATAACCGGACTGGCATGAGCAGTCATTCCGGCAACTATTACCAGGGCGTCCGGCTTGTGACCTTGCCGACCATACGCACCAAGAACCTCAGCACAATCTGTCATGCGCTGCTCGCGAGTATCCATGCAATGTTCAGCCGTGCAGATGTCGTCCACTACTTCACCACCGGCGCCACTCTGTTCTCCCCATTCCCACGACTGTTAGGCAAGAGGATAGTCTGCTCAGTTGACGGCACCGACTGGCAACGCGCTAAATGGGGACGGTTCGCGCGCTGGTATCTGCGCTTTTCCGAGAAGTTCGCGGCGCGCATGTGCGACAAACTGATTTCCGACTCCCACGAAGTCAGCAAGTATTACCAGCATCAATATAGCGCCCCGACGTCCTGCATAACCTATGGTATGCGGGACTATCGTACCGAAGCGAAGGACGTTCTCGATCGCTTCGGTCTCAAGTCAAGAGAATACATTCTGTTCGTTGGACGCTTGGTACCCGAGAACAACGTCCATCACCTGATCAAGGCATACGAACAAGTGAACTCCGCGAAGCGACTGGTTATCGTGGGCGACGACCCGTGGGAACATGGTTATTTTCATGCCTTGAAGGCGACCCACGATCCTCGCATTGTTTTCACCGGAGGAGTTTACGGAGACGGCTACGCGCAGTTGCAGCAGAATGCTTACTTGTTTGTGCTGCCTGACGAAGTTGGAGGAACGCATCCTGCCCTGGTTGAAGCGATGGGCTTTGGAAACTGCGTTTTGGTGAACGACACCCCCTCGAACCTTGAAGTGATCGCTGGTTGCGGCCGTTCTTACCGCGGCAAAGAAGGTGCGCCAGATTTGGCCCGCCAACTCCAATTGTTGGTCGATGATCCTCAACTCGTCAGCGACTATCGCGGCCAAGCTTTGCGTAGGGCTCAAAGCCACTATCGCTGGGAAGATGTAGTCCGGTCGCACGAAGAACTCTACGGCCACGCCCTGAACAGAAGAGTCGTAAGCGAATCCCATTTGGGCGAACGCCCTGATGTAGCAGCTGACTGAAATGGCAGCTCTCCAACAATTCGGTGCAGCCGGCAGCTTGTCCCCGAATTGGCACGACACCTTACAGGTCGCGCTTAAGCGACTCTTGGACCTTGTTGGTTCAACTCTTTTGCTGATCCTGCTGACGCCACTACTTCTGCTTTTAGGAGCGCTGGTTAAACTCACATCAAAGGGGCCAGCTCTCTATCGATGGAAGGTGGTCGGAGAAAACGGCGGCCATTTTATCGGCTACAAATTTCGTTCCATGGTAAGCAATGCCGACGAACTCAAATCTCATCTCGAGCACCTTAATGAGATGACCGGCCCCATGTTCAAGCTGACCAATGACCCGCGCCTAACGCCGCTTGGCTCGTGGATGCGCAAGTACAGCCTCGATGAACTACCCCAGTTATTCAGCGTCGTGAAAGGCGACATGAGTCTGGTGGGGCCGCGTCCACCGCTGGCTACCGAATACGCGCGCTTCACCGAATATCAAAAGCAAAAGCTCTCGGTAAAGCCCGGCATCACATGCCTGTGGCAGGTGAACGGGCGCAACCAGGTCTCGGATCTTGACCAGTGGGTTGCGATGGATTTGGAATACATCCGGAACTGGTCGCTGTGGTTGGACATCACAATTCTTTTCAAGACGATGGCAGCGGTGCTGGCGGGTTCTGGTAAATGAGAGATGAAAGTCTGACTGAGCTCTTGAGATTATGCGAGTTTTAGTTACCGGCGGAGCCGGTTTTATCGGCGGACATCTTGTAGAGCGTTTTTTGCAAGACGGTTTCCAGGTGCGAGTGATGGACAATCTCGATCCTAAGATCCATCCCCACGGACTGCCATCCTATGTTCCAGAGAGCGTCGAGTTCATCCGCGGCGATGTAACTGATCGCGCCGCGCTTCGGCATGCCCTCCAAGGTGTGGACATTGTTTCGCATCAGGCGGCTTATCAGGATTACATGCCGGACTTTTCGCGATTCATGGTCGTAAATGCCGTCAGCACCGCCCTGCTATTCGAGTTGATCGTAGAAGAACGGTTGCCGGTGCGGAAAGTGATCGTCGCATCTTCGCAAGCGGTTTATGGCGAAGGACAATACCGCTGCTCAGATCATGGATTTTTCATGCCCCAGCCGCGTTCGTCGGCGCAACTGGCGCGTGGCGAGTGGGAGGTTCTCTGCCCAAAATGCCAATGTCGTGCCCAGCCTCTCGCCTTATCGGAGGACCATACCAATCCCTACAATCAGTACGCCGTTTCCAAATTGGCCCAAGAAAAGAGCGCCCTCGGATTAGGCTGGCTGCACGGAATTCCAACCGTCGCCTTGCGATATTCCATCACCCAAGGTCCGCGACAGTCCATGCACAATCACTATTCCGGCATTTGCCGCATCTTCTTCAGTCGTGCCATGCAACGTCTGCCTCTCATTATCTATGAGGACGGGCAGCAGGCTCGCGACTTCGTCCACGTCCAGGACGTGGCGGACGCACATATGCTCGTTCTCGCGAACGACAACGCGAATTTCCAAGCCTTCAATGTAGGTAGCGGCCAGCATACTAGCGTACTGGATTTCGCACGAATCGTATTGACCACCCTGCATCTCGATTGTGAGTTCAGGCTCAATCACGAGTATCGGCTTGGCGACAATCGCCACAGCGTTTCGAGCGTAGAGAAACTGACAGCGCTGGGCTGGCAGGCCCGCCGTCGGCTGGATGAAATCGTCCAGGATTTCCTGACGTGGATCGAATCCCACGGCGGTGTGCCGGCTGGTATCCCTGATGCCTACGCGAAAATGAAGCAAGCGGGGGTTGTCTTGCCTACGGCCAGCTAAACCATCTACTCAGTCGCGCAACTCAGTAATTTCTTTGCTCCTCATCAGGGCAACCCGCAAGGCTGCTTTTCCCTTCTTGTTCTCGTGAACTCGATAACCAATTGCCGGTCGTACTTTGCGCTCCTCTCAGAAAGTGTCCAAACCCTTCCCATCGACCGGGTGGAGCAGGTTTCCCAGATTCTTGTCGCCGCCTACGAAAAACAGGGCACGGTATTTGTATTCGGAAACGGCGGCAGCGCCGCACTGGCCTCCCACTTCGCATGCGATCTGGCCAAAGGTACCGTGAATGGCTCGCCGAAACGATTTAGGATAATGGCGCTGACCGACAATGTCCCCCTGATGACTGCCTGGGCCAATGATTCCCGATACGAGGACATATTTTCTGAACAGCTCGCCAACTTCGCGATGCCAGGCGATGTCGCGTTCGCCATCAGCGCCAGCGGAAATTCCCCGAATGTGCTCAAGGCACTGCGGGTCGCAAAGCAGGCCTCACTTACTACAATCGGACTGACGGGGTTCTCGGGAGGCCGAATGCTCGCGCTCTGTGACGCTTGCATCGTGGTTCCCAGCGACAACATGCAGGTCGTCGAGGATTTACAGCTCTCGGTTGCGCACGCACTATTTACTTGCGTTCGCGCCAGGGTCAGCGTCCATCCTCCGGCTCACGCCACCATGCGGCCAACCCTAATCAAACGAACGGCGGGAAAATGAACACGCGCAAACTCGAGGTGTGGATATTAATCGCCGACCTTGCGTGGATTGTCGTCGCATTCTTCGTTGCCGACTGGCTGCGTTTCGGTTTGACCTGGACGCCCGAAGAACGAACCGCAATAGGTGCCCTGCTTCCCTTCCTTGCGGCCACCGGCCTCGCCTGGACCGTCCTATCCCTATTTACCGCGATGGACGGATTTCGTGGCGGTTGGCGGCTCTCCGCAGTCTTATCACAGCTCTTGTTCGGCACTTGCTGCGTACTGACCCTGTTGCTGGGAATCGGTTATTTCTCCCGCAGCTACGTTTCCCGGCTGGCGCTCACCTACTTTATTGTGCTGCTGGGCGGCGGCTTCGTAGGCGTACGCTGCGGCGCCCGCACGTTGTTACGCCTGCGGCACGAGGAAGGAGACGTCTGGCGCGTCGTCATTCTCGGCAGCGGTCGCGTGGCGCAGGAAGTTGCTGCAAAAATCGAACAGCACCCAGAGATGCTGTGCAGAGTGGTGGGAATGCTGTTTCCAAATCAAAGTGCGGAGGAGTTGGCCGCGAATTTCACGACCCAGCAAAAGTCGCAACTCTCGACGTTAGGGATTTTCGACCTCTTACGCAACGTTCGCGTGGACGAGATTATTGTCGCCTTAGAACACCCGCTTACACCGGAAATCCGCACTATGATCTCGCGTGCCCGCGACATGGGTATCCTGACCAGTTTAGTGCCCCAGTCATACGAACTCTACGCGTCCAAGCCCCGTCTCATCAGCTTGGACGGCCTGCCGTTATTGCAATTGCACGAACCTGGCCTTCGGCGTCACTATGTCGCGCTCAAGAGCGCACTGGATTTTGGCGGTGCGGTGCTGCTGTTGATTCCCTCATCTCTGCTGCTAGCACCTGTAGCCGCGATTCTCTTTTTCAAGAAGGGGGCGGGTTTCCGCTGCGAGTCTCGCAGTGGACAATATGGGGTTCCCTTTTCCATGTTGCGCCTTAATGTGGAACGCCCGGTGCTCAACGATTCACAATTCGAGTTGTTGCTTGAACACCTCAGCATTACCGAACGGCCGCAGCTTTGGAATGTGCTCCGCGGACAAATGAGCCTGGTTGGGCCGCGTCCGGAATCCCCGGTGCGCAGCAGCCAGTACTCCGAATGGCAGCAGCGCCGCCTCAGGGTCAAGCCCGGCATGACGGGCCTGGCCCAGGTACACGGACTGCGCGAAGATAGTTCATCAGAACAGAAGACTCGCTTCGATCTGCAATATGTGATGCAACCTTATCTTCTGTGGGACATCTCTCTGCTGCTCCAGACTATTTGGACATTGATTCTCCGCGTCGCGTCTCCGCCCGCGCGTCGAAAACTTGCAACTGTAGATGTCGTAACCTTGGATATGGAAAGGCCGGGGCAGGCGGCCCCGAAATTTGTGGCCAATGCTCATCGTACGCAGTCCAGTGCGGATTAGCTTCGGCGGGGGCGGGACCGACCTGCCCGCGTATTACCAGCAACACGGCGGCGCCGTCTTGAGCACCACCATCAACAAATACTTCTACACAATTCTGGGGAGCCGCTCCGACGAATATATCCAGATCATTTCTTCCGACCTCCGCCTGTGTGAGAGCTGGCGCGGCCTGTCTGCGATGGACATTCAAGGCAGTGGCCTGGAAATTCCCGTCGCCGCGCTCAAAGACCTCGACCGGGAAATCTACATAGACCTCTTCCTCGCCTCAGAAATCCCGCCAGGAACGGGCCTGGGATCTTCCGCCAGTGTTTGCGTGAACGTACTGAAAACTCTCACCAGCTATTTGCAAATGCCGCTTTCAAAACACGACCTGGCCGAAAGAGCATTTCACATCGCGCGCAACGTGCTGCATCGCCATGTCGGCAAACAGGATGAGTACGCTGCCGCGTTCGGAGGCCTGAACTTTATTGAATTCCAGCCGGATGGCACCGCAAGCGTTCAGCCTATTGATCCCGGGCCCTCCACGGTGACCGAACTGCAGAATAATCTCCTCCTGTTCTTCACTGGCTCGGCCCACCACTCTTGGGGAATTCTGGCGGAGCAAGAACGCTCGACTCAGGAGAAGGACCATAAATCGCTGGCGGCCCTGCACGAAATCAAAGAACTAGCTTTTCGAATGCGGGATGCCCTAAAGGCCGGTGAACTGCGAGGCTTTGCCTCCATGCTGAATGAATCCTGGCTCGCGAAGAAACAAGTTTCTTCCAAAATCTCCAATTCGCGAATCGATACCCTTTATGAGCTCGCCATTCAGAGCGGCGCTCTCGGCGGGAAAATCACGGGCGCGGGTGGTGGTGGCTTCCTGCTGTTGTATTGCGAGTCGCCTCACCAGGACCGCCTGCGAAACGCTTTCGCCGCTGAAGGGCTCAAGGAAATGACGTTCAGTTTTGATTTTCAGGGAGCCCAGGTGCTGGTGAACGATCCTTTCATTGACAACGATGAGCACAGCGCTTCGCGCTGGACTTTTGTCCCTGCTGCCTCTTAACGAATTTCTGAACCTGACCCCCAGGACCCGAATTTCTGCACCTGATTTTCTGAATCATGAAAGCCTTTCTTCTAGCTGCAGGCCAAGGCTCGCGTTTACGCCCATACACGGACTCAACTCCAAAGTGTCTGCTGCCCATCCGGGGCTCACCCGTACTAGGCATCTGGCTTTCACTCTGCCGCACGCAGGGAATTTCAGAAGTGTTGGTGAACACCAGCGTTCATGCTGCCGCCGTCGCAGAATTCGTTCGAAACTGGAAAAATGGGATAACCGTGACCGTTGTCGAAGAACCTGAACTCTTTGGCAGCGCCGGCACCCTTCGAGCAAACCGCGGGTGGGTCGCCTCCGCCGACAAATTTTGGGTTTTCTATGCTGATGTCCTCACTCGTGCCGATCTGAACTCAATGCTCGAATTTCACTCACCCCGAAGCGCCGCAACTTTGGGAGTCTATTCCGTCCCTGACCCAGGGCGTTGCGGTATCGTCACCCTGGGAGCGAACCATACAATCACCAACTTCATCGAAAAGCCGATCGCACCGCGCAGCAACCTGGCATTCGCCGGCATCATGATTGGCACACAAGAATTCTTGGATGCGATTCCTGACAAACCAGGCGCCGACATCGCTTTCGACGTTCTTCCCCGCCTCATCGGGCGAATGCGGGCATATCCCATCGACGAATATATTCTCGATATTGGCACCCCTGAAAATTACGAAAAAGCGCAAAGCACATGGCCTGGGTTCGCGATGGAGAGCACTGGATGAATCGCCATGCCGGCATCCGAGCGGTTGCCTTCGACATGGACGGCGTCTTGATCGACAGCCATCCCGCTCACCGCGCCGCATGGCGCGATTTCCTCCTGTCTTTGGACCGGCGCGTATCCGACGACGAACTTTCTTTCATCCTCGAAGGCCGCACCCGCAACGAAATTCTACGGCACTTTCTCGGAGATTTGTCAGAGCACGAGCTTACGCAGTACGGAAAACAGAAAGACGAACTTTTCCGTAGCCTGGAGCACGGAATTGAGCCCCTGCCTGGTGTGATCGAGTTTGTCCGAGAACTGAATCGCCACGGAATTGTCAGTGCGGTCGCGACTTCCGCAAGCGAGATTCGCACGTTCTCGACAATCGAACGCCTCGGTCTCGCCGAGCATTTCGAAACCATTATCACTGCCAGCGACGTCAATCGCGGCAAACCCGACCCCATGGTTTATCGCGTCGCGTGTGAGCGGATGGGCGTTCCTCCCGAACACGCACTCGCCTTTGATGACGCGCCCGCTGGAATACGCGCTGCCGCCTTAGCCGGGATGCGTTGCATCGGCGTGTCCAGCAACGGCCTCGCTCCCCAACTGTTACAAGCCGGCGCAGAATGCGTAATCCCAGACTTTGTAGGACTGCTGCTGGAAGAATTTACCCGCACCGCGTAGCCATTCAGTACACAGCCCATTGATTTCACGCTTTCTGCCGCAACTATAATTAAGCAGCAGGGTTACATCGTCGAGATCATCAGTCGTTACCGGTCTTGGTCCAAAGGTCGAAGATCAACGAGGAGATTCGTGTGAGAAAGTTATGTGGAATATCTGTTCTGGCACTCGCGGTGGCAGTCACCGCTCAGGCTCAGGAGTTTCATGGGGCTTTCGGTTTTGGTTCCGTCATCGCTCCGTCTGCCTCGACTAACTCGAGCGGATTTACGTTCCCCTCGCTGAGCGGCGGTCTCTATCCGAGCTTCAGCGGAATCTTTCTGACCAAGCGCCACATTGGCTTCGGCGGCGAAGTCGCGTGGCGAGCCAGACAGGCAATTTACGGAGGGAGTGTTTCCAACTTCGGCATCGTTCAGCCTTATCGCCCGATCTTCTACGACTTCAACGCCGTTTACGGACAAACCTTCCAGAAGAAAGTTGGGGCAGACATAATGGCCGGCATCGGTGGTGAAGACCTTCGCTTCTACACGCCCTACGTAAGTTGCGGATTTACTTCTTGCACAAATTACGTGAGCAGCAATCACTTTGCCGGACACATTGGCGGCGACATTCGCTTCTACTTCTGGGGCCACGCGTTCATCAGGCCTGAAGCCCACTACTACGTTGTGCGCAATAACAAGGAATTTAACAACGCAAACGTAACCCGTCTGACGATATCGATCGGCTATTCATTTATGCCGGGATTCTGAGCGGTTCCTTCGTCCTTAGTGTCCTTGGTGGTTATTGATTTTGCTTTCGCAACGTACATGTAGGGGCAGGTGCCCTCACCTGCTCTGGCTCGGGCATTCGGGATCGGGCAGGTGAGGGCACCTGCCCCTACCGAATCCAGTCGCCACGAAGGACACTACGGAACGAAAGGAAGCTCCTGAATCTGGAATTGGTACTGTCCGCAATGACTCAATGGTCCGATGATTCAATTCTTATTGCTGAGTCGCCTGCCTCAAGCTCGGTTTTACTCCCACCGCCGAGAGACTCGAGACATCCCAGCCCCCGCCGAGAGCTTTGACTAAATAGACCGACGTCACCAGCCTCTGTCCTAAGAGCTGAGTGACCAACCTCTCGTTGGTGAGCGCCTGCTCCTGCGCCGTAATCACATCCAAGTAAGTCACCAGGCCGCCCGTGTATCTCGCATTGGCCAGGCTTAAAGACCTTTCCGCGTCAGCGACTGCCCGTTGCTGCGACTCAAACGCCAAGGCCAGCGCGCCCAAGCCTGAGAGCGCGTCCTCAACTTGCTGGAAAGCGATCAATGCCGTCTCGCGGTCATTGGCCACCGACTCCTGATAGCCGGATTTGGCAAAATCGAGTTGGGCGCGATTGCGTCCGCCCGCAATCACCGGCTCGAGGGCAGATAGCCCGAGTGACCAGAAGAAACTCGGCGCATTCATCAAAGACGCAATTGCCTTTGAATCCACGCCGCCACCAGCGGTTAGCGAAATCCCCGGATAGAGCGAGGCTCGGGCAACACCGATCCGGGCATTGGCAGCCGCTGCTTCGCGTTCGGCGGTGGCAACATCCGGCCGCCGCTGCAGTAGTTCTGACGGCAAGGCTAGGGGGACCACCGGCGGCTGAACATTCATTCCACGCACCGGAGGTGTGAATTCCGCCGGTGCCAACCCTTGCAGCATGGCGAGCGCGTGCTGGTATTGGGCGCGCTGTTGCTGCAATAGCGAAAGCTGTGTGATCGAGGAATCCAGCACAACCTGCTGCTGCGCCACATCCAGACCAGACGCGATTCCTCCCCCGTGGCGTCTTTCCACAAAGTCCAGTCCCTGCTGTTGGAACTCAATGGCCTTGTGCACCACCGCAATTTCCGAATCCAACTCGCGCAATTGGAAATAGTCCGCCGCCAACTCTGAACTTACCAGCAGGCGCACATTCTCCAGGTCCGCGGTTGAAGCCTGGAAGTTTGCGTTCGCCGATTCCAAGCTGTGCCGCACACGTCCGAAAAGATCAACTTCGTAGTTCAGCGCAAAAGGGATGTTGAATTCGTTTTGCGTAACTGCAGTAGGAATAAATTGGGATCCATTGACCGGACGATTGCCCGACAAGCGATTGCGGGTCGCGCGAATTCCCGCAGTTAACTCTGGATACAGGCCTGAAGCCGCCACCCGCGCCGAAGCCTGTGCTTCTTCCAATCTCGCAATCGCAGCCTTCAGGGTTTGGTTGTTGGCGATGGCGCGCTGTTCGTATTCGTTCAGCTCCGGGTCGCCGAACAAGGTCCACCATGCGCCTTTGGGAAGTGAATCAAGCGGAGCCGCCTCATGCCAGGGAGCAGGAGTCTGCCAGTTCTGCGGAGTAGCCACATCCGGCTTCTGATATTTTGGCCCTCCGGCAAATGCCTGAATTGAACCGAGAGCCAACAGACCTGATGTCAGGATTCCGGCTTTCAAAACAACTCCACGCAACTTCACCGCGGGCCGCTCCCTTGCGCAATCTGCACCTGCTCGCCTTCTTCCAGAGAATCGCTGGGGCTAAGGACAACCGAGTCGGCAGGCGTAACACCGCTAAGAATTTCGACTGCGGTCCCGAAGTCTCTTCCGATAGCGACAGTTCGCAGTTGCACTTTACCGTTCTGTCCCACCACCACGGCCCGCGGGCCTTCCGCCCGAAAGAGCAATGCGTTCGCAGGCACCGTCAATCTTTGAACCTGCTCTTTCAGCGCAAAATGTACTTGTGCATACGAGCCTGGAAGCAGCTGCCTTCTCGGATTTGGCACGTCAACTTCTGTCCGCAGTGTCCGCGTGGTTGGATCAATCGAATCTGCCGTGCGCACAACATTTCCCGCGAAGTGCTGGCCGACTAGCGCGGGAATTTCGACGTCAGCGTGGACTCCGGGGTGTATGGACGGAGAATCGGTTTCTGGAACATCCACGTAGATTCGAATCGTATCAACCTGGGCAACCACAAAGAGCTCCTGGTTAGCGCCGCCGTTGCCGGCATTGATCAATGCACCGACGTCAACATTCCTTCGCGTCAACACTCCGGAAAACGGTGCGTAAATGTGCTTGAACGATTCCAGTTGTTCCAAACGCTTCACGTTGGCGGTGGCTGCCGCCAGACTCGCCTCTCCTTGCGTGGACGAACTAGTCCGTTCTTCAGTTTCCTGCTCGGAGACAGCATCCATTTTCTGTAAATTCTCCCACCGCTTAGCGGAGCTCTGCGCGAGCTTGAGCTGGGCTTCGGCCTGATCGCGTGCGGCACGGGCTTGCATCAATTCCTGATCAACTTCCGGCGTTTCAATATTTGCCAGCAATTCTGACTTCTTCACTTGACTACCAATGTCCCTGTACCAGCGGCCCAGGTAGCCGGTAGTGCGCGCGTAAATGGGTGACTCGGTATAAGCCTGCAAGGTTGAAGGCAGCACCAGTTCGTGTTGCGGCGGCTCCGGTTTGGGATGAACCACTTCCACCGACGGAACAGCGATCGCTTCTGTTTCCTTCGCCAGCGCGCGCCGCTCAGAAAACCGTGTAGAAATCCCGACAATCGCTGTAACCGCGAAGGCAACGGCCAGAATTCCCGCGAACAGGTATCCTCGTTTCCGAGGCTTCGTCCGCTCATCCCGCTCCGGTTCTTGCACTTCCAATACCTCTTGTTCCATTTAGTCTCTCCGCGATCTACCTTCCTAAGACCGTCCGTTCCTGCCTTGCGGATGCGCGCCGCAATCTCCTTCCGTGAAATAAGCTGAAGACTACTGGCACGAAAGACAGCGTAGCCACGGTAGCAAACAGCAGGCCTCCAATGACCGCTCGTCCCAACGGCGCATTCTGTTCCCCGCCCTCACCCAGTCCCAGCGCCAGCGGAACCATGCCAATGATCATGGCCAGTGCGGTCATGATGACTGGGCGCATGCGCGTATAACCAGCCTCCACTGCGGCTTTGATCGGGTCCATTCCTTCCGCCATCCGCTCGCGGGCAAATGAAATCAAAAGAATACTGTTCGCGGTTGCGACTCCTATGCTCATCACCGCGCCAGTCAAAGCAGGGACACTGAGTGTGGTGTGCGTAATAAACAAAATCCAAAGAATCCCCGCCAGCGCGCCGGGAAGCGCCGTAATGATAATGAACGGATCGAGCCACGACTGGAAATTTACGACGATCAACAGATAGACCAGCACCACCGACATAATCAGCCCAAACTCCAGGCCCAAGAATGACGTCTGCATCGTTTCTACCTGCCCGCGGATCTCCATTTGAGTTCCGCGAGTAAGCTTATTTCTAAACTGGCTTACAATTCCCTGGACGTCTGCTGCAACTCCACCAAGATCGCGCCCATCCACGCTGGCATAAACATCCACCGCCGGAGTCACGTTGTAATGGTTCACTACCGCCGGTGCCGTTGCCAGGGTCAAGTTGGCTAGATTGTCCAGTACCTGCGGCGAAGAATTTCCATTGCTTACCGGCGTGTTCATTAGCGCGGGCACCGAATCAATGCGGTACTGAGGACTCTGAACCGCCACGTTATAACTAACCCCGTTCTTTGGATTCACCCAGAACGAAGGAGATGTCTGAAAACTGGAACTGAGCGAGACCAGAACGTTCTGCGCGACATCTCTTTCTGAGATACCCACCTGCTGCGCCCGTGCCCGGTCAACGTCAAGGTGCAGAGTTGGCAGGCTCATCATCTGCTGGACGTGAACATCCACTGCGCCCGGCACATGGCGCAAGCGATTAGAAATTTGCTGGGCAATCAAGTAATTCTGCTGATAGTCCGCACCCACTAACTGGACGTCCACGGGCGCCGGCAGGCCAAAGTTGAGAATTTGGCTCACGATGTCCGCAGGTTGAAAAAAGAATTCCACGCCCGGGAACTCTCGTGGCAGCGCCTCCCGCAACTTGTGAACGTATTCCTCTGTGGGATGGTGGTTCTGGTTCAACGAAACCAGCACTTCAGCATCCGAAGTCCCAATCGTGCCGTTATTGCTGTAAGTGATGTTAATCCCGCTATACGGCATACCGAGATTGTCAAGAATCGTTGTGACCTCATTTTGCGGGACCTCGCGACGAATCTCCTGCTCCACTTGGTCAACCAACCGCGCCGTCTCCTCGATTCGCAACCCGGCCCGCCCTCGCACATGCAGGCGGAACTGTCCGGCATCAACCCGGGGAAAGAAATCCCTGCCTAGAAAAAAGATCAATCCTCCAGATGCGAGGCAAAACCCGAGAAAAACCGCTGCGAAGGCGCCTCGGTGCTGCATCACGGATTCCATTGTGTTCCGGTACGAATCCCGCAATTGTTCGAACCGTCGCTCAAATCCCGCTTGCAGCCGGCCAAATAGGCTGGTCTTTCTTTTTTGCGAGTCATGCTCGTGACCGCGAAACAGGTACATCACCAGCGTGGGCACTAAGGTCCGGGAAAGCAGGTACGACGCAAGCATGGCAAAGACCACCGCTTCCGCCAGCGGAACGAACAAGTATCGTGCCACGCCAGTCAGAAAGAACATCGGCACAAACACAATGCAAATCGAAAGCGTGGAAACAAAAGCCGGGACCGCGATCTGCTGTGCGCCATCCAGGATCGCCTGCTTGAGCTCCTTGCCCATTCCCAAGTTTCGCTCAATGTTTTCCAGTTCAACCGTAGCATCATCCACCAGAATGCCAACTGCCAATGCCAACCCGCCCAGCGTCATGATATTGAATGTTTCGCCCAGCGCGCTCAGCACCAGAACGGAAGTCAGAATGGACAGAGGAATCGAAATCGCGATAATCAGCGTGCTGCGCCAATTCCCTAGAAACAGCAGGATCATTGCCGCCGTAAGGCAGGCCGCGCTCAGCGCTTCTTTCAGCACACCCTCAATCGCCGCCCGCACAAACAGCGACTGGTCGAACAATAGCTTCATGTTCAGATCCTGCGGCAGAGTCTGCGCTATCCGTGGCAACATGTCGCGCACAGTTTTCACTACGGTGATAGTCGAGGCATTGCCGTTCTTCATGATGCTCAACAGTGTGCCGCGCACTCCATCTTGCCGCACAATGTTTGTCTGCGGACTAAATCCGTCGCGAACATGCGCCACGTCGCGGATGTAAATCGTCGCGCCGTTGAGGGTTTTGACTGGAAGATCGTTCAACGCTTCCACGGTTGTCGGGCTGGCATTCAGCTCTACTTGATATTCGAGAGGACCGATTTTCGCAGTCCCGGAAGGCAAGATCAGATTTTGGGCGCTGATCGCGTTCACCACATCCACCGGCGTCATGTGCTTGGCCTGAAGCGCCGGAATGTCAAGGTCCACGGAAACCACGCGCGGTTTCCCGCCGTAAGGGAATGGAATCGCCGCTCCTGGCACAGTGATGAGCTGCGTCCGCAGAAAATTTAACGCCAGATCGTTCTGTTGCTGCTCGGGAATACTTTTGCTGCTCAACCCGATCTGCAGAATCGGAACCGTCGAGGCCGAATACTGAATAATCAGCGGCGGCGTAGCTCCTGGCGGCAAAAATCTGATCGCCAACTGAGAAATTGCAGTCACTTGCGAAAGCGCGGTGGAAATATTCGCGCCGGGACGGAAGAAAATCTTTACTACTGCAAGTCCGTTTAGCGATTGTGAATCTATGTGTTCAATATCGTTGACCAGAGTTGTCAACCCGCGCTCCGTCACCGTGGTGATCCGGTTTGCCATGTCCTGCGGCGAAAGCCCCGTGTAACTCCACACGATGCTGATGACAGGAATGTTTATGTCCGGAAAGATGTCGGTGGGCGTCCGATCCACCGCGATGGGGCTGAGGATCAGAATCAGCAGGGCCATCACCACGAAGGTGTAAGGCCGGCGCAGCGCTAATGCGACAATCCACATAGGAGCAGGATTCTGAATAGATGACCAAAATACGGCTGGGACTCAATTTTCGCCTACAGTATTCACCTGATGAACAGGCCATGAGAGAAGTTTCTTGCAGCTCATAAGCGCAAATGCTAGTTTTTTGTGAAGTGATTGACTCGCGAGAAAAGCCGCAAGAAACTGCCCCTGAACCTTCGAAGGCGCTCGACGCGTCCTGCTTCTGTCCCAATTGCTCGACGCAACTGGTGGATCATCGCTGTAAGTTGAAGTGTCCTCAATGCGGCTACTACCTCAGCTGCTCGGACTTTTACTAGAACTCATCTTCATAAATGGCTGGACGAGTGCAATGGCGATCGCCAACACGTTGCGCGGGTACCCCACGCAAAAGGCATATCACAGCCCTCACCGGACAGCCCTATATCACTCGTTTCGCATCGCTTACTAAGTTGTGATTTTTCCGGAAGTCGGTATTTGCCGTGAAAGCAATTGTGGGGCAATTTACGTGTACCGGCAACATCTAAGGTGCCGCCACAATTGCTCTGTCTGGCTTGCCCGCCGTGGGATCCACGGCTACGCGGCTGCTGTCAATTGACCCCTGAGCCTCTGCAAACGTTCGGCTTGAGCCACAAGTGCCGATTTCGCCGGATCATTAGCCTCCAGGCTCGCCGCAATCAAAGCCAGCACTAGGCCTGCCTGGTTCACATGATGCGGACGCGGCGGCGTGCCGCAAAATTCGTCAATCTCTGAAGCCAACGCTGCGCTGACACCTGCGGTGAGGCCTTCGTTCCCTTTCACGTGGGCGGCGACGCGGGCTACTGCAGCCGTCTGCACCAGACGTTGTGTCAGAGATGCCAGGGCCGGTTCAACCGCTGTTGCATTGCGCCGGGCGTCAATCAATGCCGAGCTTTTTGCCAGGCCAGCGAAATCGCGCACGTATGGAGCGAGCCACCACGGGACTTCTTCGTCGCCTAAGCCTTCGACCATACCACCAAAACGCATGTAGTTACTGAAAATGAACATATCGACTCCTTCTTGTGCGGAATTTTAATTTCACGGGTAGTTGCACCCATGAGTCGGATATTCCATCCGCTTTTTCTTATTGTGAGTGCTGTGTCCGGATCGTTGCACATCCTTGGAAGTGTTTTGCAAGACGGCGCTGTGGTTCCGCAAACATCAGCCATCTCACCACACGAGAAGATTCTTAGATAGGCACAAAATTGGCCTTCAGACGGGGTTCGAGGAACTTGGCTGGATCGGTACTGGGAAATCGGCTTGTGACAAGGTTTTCCGAGGGCTGGGCACTGT
>WNGJ01007184.1_pt1 | contig 15793 bp, 8 predicted proteins | sample 5400611 | NCBI WGS metagenome assembly WNGJ01 (sample SAMN13153375, study PRJNA577476) | soil metagenome | isolation source: 40 cm soil or saprolite under Garry oak tree replicate 1 | place: USA:California | collected 2016-06-15
TGCTGTTCGGCACCGGCGGCGTCGATATCGAGCTCATGAAGGATATCGCCCTGGCCGGCGCTCCGCTCGACGAAGCCGACGCAAAACAATTGATCAGCCGGACCAAAGCCGGCGTGAAGCTGAAGGGTTATCGCGGCAAGCCGGCGCTGCACGAGGCCTCGGCGGTGAAGGCTATCGTCGGCCTGTCCAACCTGATGGCAGACGCCGGCACCCGCATCGCGTCGATCGACGTCAATCCATTCCTGATCAATACCAGGACCGGAGTCGCCGTCGATGGTCTGATCGTTCTCAACAACGCCGCGGCCAAAAGCGCCGCCGGGCATTGACGATGAGCGACCGGCCGGCTGTGGCCCCATACACACCGAGTGAAGAGTCGATATGCAGGGACCGTCGGCGCATTATCGCGCCGCCGTCACCATGATTTCGACGCCATATTGCGGCGCCGCGAGTCCTGCCTCGACGGTGGCGCGTGCCGGTGTGTTGCCCGGTGAAACCCAGCTGTCCCACACCGCGTTCATCTCTGCGAAGGTTTTCATATCCGTAAGATAGATGGTGGCGGTCAAGAGCTTTGACTTGTCGCTGCCTGCCTTGGTGAGATGGCCATCGATGATCGAGAGAATCTCCTGCGTCTGCTTGGTCACGCTTTCGCCGGCCGCTGCTTTCGCCACGACGCCCGCGAGATAGATAGTGTCGCCATGTACGACGACCTGGCTCATGCGAGGCCCGGCTTCGAAACGCTGGATGGTCATGCTATTCTCCAAATATGTGCCGCCGTTACTTAGCGGACTGACGCGGCATCCGCTACTGCGTTCTATCTCGAGCGAGCTGCACCAAACGCTGCGCGACGCAGGTGTCTAGCGCATTCACAGACGACGAAAGCGTGGGCCCGAATTGTTTCGTCGCGGAGCCTGTCATCGGGCGCGCATTCGCGCGAGCCGTTGGCTCCTTGCAATTGACAAGAAGTACGGATCAATTCCACCGATTGCATTTCCGATCGGTTTCAGGCTGCGTCTGCCGCCTCGCCATGAGCGTCCGGTGCCCGACTTATGGCTTTACGGCTGCCCATGACGCCGATGCGGTGGCCGTCCTGGAATTGGGCATCCTGGGAACCTTTTGCGCGAGCCGGAACAAATGTCCGGGTTCCGGATTGACGTTATCCGGCTGGATTTTGCAGCGCCGCAATCTTCGAATGCAGTCTATCTTATTGCTTGATTTGACATTTTGCAGGCGCTTCTATGGCGTCAATTCGGTTGCGTGCGTTCGGGCTCGACCCCGCACTGTCCTTAAGGGAACGCCATGAGTGATCTCGATCCCGGAGCACGATCAACCCTTGGCCGTGTCGCAAAGCGCAAATCGGCTCCAGACGGAACACCCGATTCGTTGCAGGATCTGTTGCATGCGCTTCAGGCGATGCGAGGCGGAGATTTTTCGGTGCGGATGACCGGCGATCACCTCGGCATCGAGGGCAAGATCGCTGACACGTTCAATGAAATCGTAGCCGCCAATCAGAGAATGGCGCAGCAGTTGGAGCATGTCGGTCAAGTCGTCGGCAGAGAAGGAAAAACCCGGCAACGCGTCAAGTTCGACCTTGCCAGCGGATCATGGGCGGACATGGAGGGCTCGGTCAACACGCTGATCGACGACTTGCTGTGGCCGACGCGTGAAGTGACCCGAGCCGTTGCCGCCGTTGCCCAGGGAGACTTGCTGCAGACCGTCAAACTGGATGTCGACGGCCGCCCATTGGGCGGCGAGTTCCTGCAGTCGGCCAACATCGTCAATACCATGATCAAGCAGCTCAGCGTGTTCACCTCGGAGGTGACGCGCGTCGCGCGCGAAGTGGGAACCGAGGGCAAGCTCGGAGGTCAGGCACAGGTTCCCGAGGTGACAGGGGTCTGGAAGGACCTGACCGAAAGCGTGAACTCTATGGCCAACAACCTTACCGGCCAGGTTCGCAACATCGCCGAAGTGACCATCGCGGTTGCCAACGGCGACTTGTCCAAAAAGATCACCGTCGACGTGCGCGGTGAAATTCTGCAGTTGAAGGAAGCCATCAACACGATGGTGGACCAGCTGCGCTCGTTCGCATCCGAAGTCACCCGCGTCGCCCGCGAAGTCGGCACCGATGGCAAGCTGGGTGGCCAGGCGATCGTTCCCGGCGTCGCCGGAACCTGGAAAGACCTGACCGACTCCGTGAATGCGATGTGCGGCAACCTGACCGCGCAGGTCCGCAATATCGCCAACGTCACGACGGCGGTCGCGCGCGGCGACCTTTCGCGAAAAATTACCGTGGATGTCCGCGGCGAAATTCTGGAGTTGAAGGACACCATCAACACGATGGTGGACCAGCTCAATTCCTTTGCCTCCGAAGTGACGCGCGTGGCGCGCGAAGTAGGAACCGAGGGCAAGCTGGGCGGTCAGGCGCAGGTCCCCGGCGTCGCCGGAACCTGGAAGGATCTCACCGACAACGTCAACTTCATGGCCAGCAACCTGACCGCGCAGGTGCGTAACATCGCCGACGTCGCCACCGCGATCGCGGGCGGCGACCTCTCCAAGAAAATTACCGTGAACGTGTCGGGCGAAATCCTTCAGCTCAAGGAAACGCTCAATACGATGGTCGACCAGCTCAACGCCTTCGCCGGAGAGGTGACGCGGGTCGCGCGCGAAGTCGGCACCGACGGCAGGTTGGGCGGTCAGGCGAACGTGCTGGGCGTCGCCGGCACCTGGAAGGATCTGACCGAGAGCGTCAACTCAATGGCCAGCAACCTGACGGCGCAGGTTCGCAACATCGCCGAAGTGACGACCGCGGTGGCCAATGGAGACCTGTCGAAAAAAATCACGGTGGACGTGCGCGGCGAAATTCTGGAACTGAAAAACACCATCAACACGATGGTCGATCAGCTCAACGCCTTCGCCGGTGAGGTGACGCGTGTCGCGCGCGAAGTCGGAACCGAGGGCAAGCTCGGCGGCCAGGCGCTGGTGCGCGGCGTCGCCGGCACATGGAAGGATTTGACCGACGGCGTCAATTCGATGGCGAGCAACCTGACCGGTCAGGTCAGAAACATCGCCGAAGTCGCGACCGCGGTCGCGAAGGGCGATCTCTCCAAGAAAATCACGGTGAACGTATCGGGCGAAATTCTTCAATTGAAGGAAACGCTCAACACCATGGTGGATCAGCTCAACGCCTTCGCCGGTGAGGTGACGCGCGTCGCGCGTGAAGTCGGAACCGACGGCAAGCTCGGCGGTCAAGCCGAGGTGCCCGGCGTCGCCGGTACCTGGAAAGACCTGACCGACAGCGTCAATTCGATGGCGGGCAATTTGACCGCCCAGGTTCGCAATATTGCCGAGGTCGCGACCGCCATCGCCGGCGGCGACCTTTCGCGCAAGATCACCGTCGACGTGCGCGGCGAGATCCTGCAGCTGAAAGAAACCCTCAACACCATGGTGGATCAGCTCAACCGGTTCGCCGGCGAGGTGACGCGCGTGGCGCGCGAGGTCGGCACCGAGGGCCGCCTCGGCGGTCAGGCCAACGTGCCGGGCGTGGCCGGCACCTGGAAGGATCTCACCGACAGCGTGAACTCGATGGCGGGCAATCTGACCGCCCAGGTTCGCAACATCGCCGAAGTCACCACCGCGGTCGCGCGCGGCGACCTGTCGCGCAAGATCACCGTGGACGTCAAGGGCGAAATTCTGGAGCTTAAGAACACCATCAATACGATGGTCGATCAATTGAACGCGTTCGCTTCCGAAGTGACGCGCGTGGCACGCGAAGTCGGCACCGAAGGCAAGCTCGGCGGTCAGGCCGAAGTGCCGGAAGTCGCCGGCACCTGGAAGGATCTCACCGACAACGTCAACTTCATGGCATCGAACCTGACCGCCCAGGTTCGCAACATCGCCGAGGTCGCAACCGCGATCGCCGGCGGCGATCTTTCCAAAAAGATCACGGTCGACGTTCGCGGCGAAATCCTGCTTCTCAAGGACACCTTGAATACCATGGTCGAGCAGCTGCGCTCGTTCGCCGCCGAAGTGACGCGCGTCGCGCGCGAGGTCGGCACCGAGGGCAAGCTCGGCGGACAGGCCCAGGTCCCCGGCGTGGCCGGTACCTGGAAGGATCTGACCGATACCGTGAACTTCATGGCGGCCAACCTGACCGAACAGGTGCGCGGCATCGTCAAGGTGGTGACGGCCGTCGCCAACGGCGACCTGAAGCAGAACCTGACCGTGAAGTCCAAAGGCGAAGTCGCGGCCCTCGCCGAGACCATCAACAACATGACGGACACGCTGGCGACGTTCGCCGATCAGGTCACCAGCGTGGCACGCGAGGTGGGTGTGGAAGGCCGGCTGGGAGGTCAGGCGAACGTGCCGGGCGCCGCCGGCACCTGGAAAGATCTGACCGGCAACGTCAACCTGCTGGCCGCCAACCTGACCTCTCAGGTGCGCGCCATCGCCGAGGTCGCGACCGCCGTCACCAAGGGCGATCTCACCCGCGCGATCCAGGTCGATGCGCGCGGCGAAGTCGCCGAGCTCAAAGACAACATCAACACCATGATCGGCAATCTGCGTCTGACCACCGACGTGAACACCGAGCAGGACTGGCTGAAGACCAACCTGGCCAAATTTACCAACATGCTGCAGGGCCAGCGCGACCTTGCGACCATGGGCCGGCTGCTTCTGACCGAGTTGACGCCGCTGGTGAACGCTCACATGGGCGTCATCTACCAGGTCGAAAATGAGGACAATCCGCAATTGCGCCTGCTGTCGGCCTATGCGGGCGACGGATCCAACCCTCATTCGCAATTCGTGCAATTCGGCGAGGGCCTGATCGGTCAATGTGCCATGGACAAGCGTCAGCGGCTGGTCTCGGATATCCCAACCGACACGATCCCGATCAATTCGGCGCTGCTGCGCGTCAGACCGAAAAATATCGTCGTGCTTCCGGTTTTGTTCGAGAACCAGGTCAAGGCCGTTTTCGAGCTCTCTTCCATCAGTTCGTTCACGACCTCGCAGATGACCTTTCTCGAACAGCTGACCGACAGCATCGGTATTGTGCTCAACAGCATCGAGGCGACGATGCAGACCGAAGGGCTCCTGAAGCAGTCGCAGCAACTGGCCGGCGAATTGCAGACGCAGCAAAAGGAACTGCAGCAGACCAATGAACAGCTTGAGCAAAAGGCTCAACAGCTCGCCGAACGCAACGTCGAAGTGGAGCGAAAGAACCAGGAAATCGAACAGGCACGCCGCGCGCTCGAGGAGAAGGCGACGGAACTTTCCCTGACATCGAAATACAAGTCGGAATTCCTTGCCAACATGTCGCACGAGCTGCGTACGCCGCTCAACAGCATCCTGATTTTGGGCCAGCAACTCACCGAAAATCCGGACGGCAATCTGTCGGCAAAGCAAGTCGAATTTGCGCGAACCATCCACGGCGCGGGCACCGACCTGCTCAACCTGATCAGCGATATTCTCGACCTGTCGAAAATCGAATCCGGAACCGTGACGGTAGACGCGGAAGAGATCCTTACATCAAGCCTGCTCGAGACAGTTGGACGGCCGTTCCGGCACGAAGCCGACAATCGCCAGCTGTCGTTCAGCATCAATCTCGATCCCAATTTGGGCCGGAGCATCGTCACGGATTCGAAGCGGCTTCAGCAGGTGCTGAAGAATTTGCTGTCGAACGCTTTCAAGTTCACGGCCGAGGGCGGAGTGAGACTGGACGTGTCAGCGGCGGTCGGAGGCTGGAGCGCCGAGCATCCGATCCTGAACCAGGCGCCTGCGGTCGTCGCCTTCGAGGTTTCCGACACCGGCATCGGCATTCCGCCGGAAAAGCAGAAGTTGATCTTCGAAGCGTTTCAGCAGGCGGATGCCGGCACCAGCCGGAAATACGGCGGTACCGGCCTCGGCCTCGCCATCAGCCGTGAGCTTGCAAACCTGCTCGGTGGCGAAATCCATCTGCGCAGCACGCCCGGCAAGGGCAGTTCATTCGTGCTGTATCTGCCGCTCAAATATTCAGGCCCGACGGTCGCGCCGCGAGTCCCGACGCCCTCGCCTTATGGCACGGCGCCGGTACTTCAGGTCGTGGCGCAAGAACGGGTCATCGAACAGCTGCAGGACGACCGGCTCAATCTCGAGCCGGGAGACACCATTCTTCTGATCGTTGAAGACGACCCGCATTATGCGCGGGTGCTGATCGATCTCGCCCGGGACAAGGGCTTCAAAGTCCTGGTCGCCACGCGCGGTTCGGAGGCGCTGGAGTTCGCCAAGCAATTCCAGCCGGCGGCGGTCTCGCTCGACGTCTTCCTGCCCGACATGCTCGGCTGGACCGTGCTCAGCCAGCTTAAACATAACCCGCTGACGCGGCACATTCCGGTGCAGATCATCACGCTGGACGAAGACCGCCAACACGCATTGGCGCGGGGTGCGTTTTCCTTTGTCAACAAGCCGACGACGACGGAAGGGGTGAGCGCGGCGTTATCCCAGATCAAGGAGTACGCCAAACCGCGCCGCAAACGCCTGCTGATCGTGGAAGATAACGCGGCGGATCAGTTAAGCATCCGGGCGCTGCTCGATCACGAGGACATCGAGATCGTCACAACTGGTACCGGCGCCGGCGCGCTTTCCACGCTGCGGGACAGTCCATGCGACTGCGTTGTGCTGGATTTGCGTCTCCCCGACATGAGCGGCTTCGAGGTGCTTGACCAAATTCGCAACGACGACTCGCTGTCCAACGTACCCGTCGTGGTGTTCACAGGCCGCGAGCTTTCGGTCGAGGAAGACGCGGAACTCCACACCATGGCACGCAGCATCGTGGTGAAAGGAGTGGAGTCGCCGGAACGCCTGCTCGACGAGACATCTCTGTTTTTGCACCGTGTAATCACAGAATTGCCGATCGAGAAGCAGCGAATGCTGGAAAGGCTCAATAGTTCCGATGAGGATCTCATTGGCAAGACCGCATTATTGGTTGACGACGACGCCCGCAACATTTTCGCGCTGAGCAGTGTCCTGGAGCGGCGCGGCATGAAGGTGCTGACCGCCACGACGGGCAGTGAGGCCGTCACGCTCGTCGAATCGAGCCCCGAGATCGCAATCGTCCTGATGGATATCATGATGCCGCATATGGACGGGTATCAGACGATAGGTGTCATTCGCCAAAACCCGTCATTTCGCCGCCTTCCGATCATCGCCCTTACTGCCAAAGCGATGAAGGGGGATCGAGAGAAGTGCCTGGAGGCAGGCGCCTCCGACTATCTGGCCAAGCCGGTCAACACCGAGCAGCTGCTTCTTGCCATACGCATGTGGCTACACCGTTGATTGGCGCTCGATGATGGACCATGAAAAAGTAAACATCCTTCTGGTCGACGATCAACCGGCGAAGCTGCTCGCCTATGAGGTTATTCTGAAGGAACTTGGAGAAAATCTCGTTGCCGCCGCTTCCGGCCGGGAAGCGCTTGAATACCTGCTCAAGAATGACGTCGCGATTATTCTGCTCGACGTTTGCATGCCGGAACTGGACGGGTTCGAGCTCGCCGCCATCATCCGCGACCATCCCCGCTTCCAGAAAACAGCGATGATTTTCATTTCAGCCATTCAGGTCAGCGACATTGACCGGCTTCGTGGCTACGAAATGGGCGCGGTCGACTACGTTCCGGTGCCGGTTGTACCCGAGGTGTTACGCGCAAAAATAAGAGTCTTCGCCGATCTTTATCGCAAGACCAGGCAGCTGGAGCGGCTCAATGCCGAGCTTGAGCATCGCGTCCGGGCTCGAACATCGGAGCTGGAGCAATCGACGGCCAGGCTTGTCGAAAGCGAACAGCGCCGCAGCATGGCGATCGCAGCGGGAAAGATGGGATCCTGGGATTGGGACTGGGGCAATGGCGATTGGATGTGGGACGAAGGGCAATATCGGATCTTTGGAGTCGACCCGCAGCGTTTTGAAGTGACCGCAAAGAACGTTCAGGCCTTGCTTCATCCTGACGATACCGAGGCATTGGGTCGGGCGATAGCCCAGTTCGAAAAAGGCTTAAGATCGTACGAGGCGGAATTTCGAATCGTTCGGCCGGATGGCGAAGTGCGCTGGTGCGTCGGGACCGCGGCTGCGACGGTCGACAAGGGCGATCGCGTGGTCCGTGTCAGCGGCGTCACCGTCGATATTACCGAACGCAAACGTGCGGAAGAACGTCAAACTCTGCTGAGCCGGGAAGTCGACCACCGCGCGAAAAACGCGTTGGCGCTGGCGCAATCAATCGTTCGACTGACGCGGGCTCCAAATGTCGGCGCCTACATTCAGGCGGTCGAAGGCCGCATCACTGCGCTGGCACGGGTTCATACCATTCTCTCATTGTCGAGTTGGCGGGGCGCGGAAGTCGGGAGGCTGGTCGACGAGGAGCTCGCGCCATATTTCGAGGCCGGCCAGATCAAATTCCGCGGTTCAGAGGTTCAATTGCAGCCGTCGACGGCGCAAACGCTGGCGCTCGCCTTGCACGAACTCGGCACCAATTCGGCGAAATATGGCGCCCTCTCCACGCTGTCCGGCCGCCTGTCCATTGGCTGGGAAATGCAGGGGGATTTCCTGCAGCTAACGTGGGAAGAGAGCGGCGGTCCCCTGGTTCATAAGCCGAAGTCGCGAGGATTCGGAACGCGAAGCGTGATCGCCAGCATTGAGTCACAACTTGGAGGGCAGGCCTTGTTCGATTGGCGCGCCGAAGGTCTCATTTGTCAACTTCTGGTTCCTGTGATGCGACAAATCGAGACATCCGAGCCGGATGACCGACGCGACGTCGCTGTCTCCAACACTGTATTCCGAATGGTGTCCGGATCCGCAGGATCTTGACCGGCTTTTTTTGCAATATCCTTGCCGGCGCGCTCAGAGCGGGATGACTTTTCTTCGAATCGTCATCCCGTTCTGTCTTTTTGTTTGAGCATGATCTTTTCGGAAAACCGGTCCCCACTTTTCCGGATCATGCTCTGGCAGCCGCCGGAGTTGATTCCGCCGCCACAAGCTGCCGCCGAAAACTTGAGTTGGGTCGGCGTCACGCGCGATAGGCGGTCTTGTCGGTGCCGCGGTAAAGCACGCGCACCTGCTCTTCCGATACCGCCTTGTGAAAGGCCAACGCCTCCGGCTCGAGGTCGCGCTTCGGCACATATTCGGGTTGAAAGTTGCCGTAGGTATCCTTGCCGCGCACCAGCGTTGCCCAATCTCTTTGGCCGACAGCCTGCTTCAGACGGGTCGGGATGTAGCGGATGGCGAGGCCAATGCGCCGGTCATCGGAACGGTTCGGCTCCGATCCGTGGAACAGCAGCACATGGTGAAGCGAGGCCTGGCCCGGCTTCAACTCAACGAACACCGCCTTCGACTCGTCGACATCGACTGCGATCTCCTGACCCCGGGTCAGCAGGTTGTTCTGGTCGAAGGTGTCTTCGTGCTGGACCTGGCTCTTGTGGGTCCCGGCAACGAACTTCATGCAGCCGGAAACCTTATTCGCCGGCGACATGGCGATCCAGGCGGTGGCAACATCGGACGAGCTAAGGCCCCAATAGGTCGCGTCCTGATGCCATGAAACAAAACCCGGATCGTGCGCTTCCTTGATGAAGAAGCTGGTGTTCCAGCACAGGATATTCGGCCCGAGCAGATCCTCCATGGCATCCAGGATTTTGGGGTGCCGCACCATCTCGTTGATCCAGGTGAACAGCACGTGGCTGCGGTGGCGCATCTCGCCCTTGATCGGGCCCCCGCTCCGGGCTTCATAATCCTCGAGCTTGCGGCGAAACTCGGCCACTTCGTTCGCGCTTAGCGCATCGATCGGAAAGTGGTAGCCGCGGTCGCGATAACCAGCGACGTCATCCTCGCTCAACAATTTTGGCATGGTTTCCTCCAATATTCTTGCTTTTCGTTGCACGGCGCGAGGTAAGGCGCGAGCCACGTGTCGGATCAAGGGTGACCCCACCCTCCAGCGCTGTCAAGAACTGCCATCCGCCGGGGCGGGTTCGCATTTCCGCATGGTTCAGGACGCAGGTTTGATTAGGAATTCGCCGATGGCGCCGCCGACGTCTGCCAGCCGATCGCGGTCAAGACCAGGATGACGTTGTCGTCGGCGGGTGCGCGCGCCCCGTGCGTCACATAGCTGATCCCGAAATCGCGAATTCGAAGTTTGAAATTTCCGCCGGCGTCTTCGGACTGAGATCGCGCATATCGCGACGCGGCAGCTAGCCGCACGCGAACTCAAAACAGTTTGCACGTTCAAGCGGTGTGTTGTTGGCGCGTCCCTGGTCGCTTCTTGTCCTCGCCAGCACCGGTCTGTTGTGCCAGACTTGTTTCGCAAAAAACGGCCGCGATCAAAAGAAGCCGGCAAAACGGGGAAGGAAACACCATGGACTTTGGGACAGGCATTGCGCTGCTCGTTGCATTTCTGGCGGTGGTCGTGTTGATCATCCGTGGGCAAAGTCCGATCATCATGCTGTTGTTGCTTGCCGTGATTTGGGCTGTCATCGCCGGCATCGGCATCGACGATATCCAGAAAAAGATCATCCAGGCTGGCGGCGTTCAATTTGCGAGCGCGGTGATCATCATCGTGTTCGGCGCCTGGTTCGCTCAAGTGCTCATTCAAACAGGGATCGCGGAGAGCGTGATCCGTTCGGCGGTGGAACTGGCAGGCGACCGGCCGCTGGTGACCGCGATGACCATTACGCTGGTTACAGCGCTGTTGTTCTCGTCGATGTACGGCGTCGGAGCCGCGATCGCGATCGGCGTCATCGCGTTGCCGATCATGATGGGCCAGGGGATCCCGCCGCACGTCGCCGCACCGGCGTTCACCATGGGTATCGGGGCCGGCACGTTCGTCAACCTTGTTCAGTTCGGCACGTTTCAGAAGCTGTTTCCCGGCATCAAATATGAGGCGCCCCATCTGACATATTGGGCGGTCGGGATGTGCGTCTACATCCTGGCGGCGTGGCTGCTGGCGGCCTTCTATCTGCGCAGCGGCGGCGTACGCCGAATGGCTGCCGTCGACGTTGCCGACGCAGAAGACGCCCCGGTCCGCAAGCGGACGCCCTATTACACCTACATCGTGCCGATCTTTCCGGTCCTCATGATCATGATCCTGAAATGGGAGATCATTCCAACCTTCATCCTCTCGATCGTGCTCGCGCTTGTGCTGACGGCGCGCGACCGCTCGTTCCAGGGTCATATCAATCTGTTCAACAAGACCTTCTTCGATGCGTTTCCGGACATCGCGACCATCGCCGCGCTGTGGACGATCTGCGGGATGATCATCGTTGCCGGGCAGACGCCTGAAGTCGCCGGCGCCTTGAAGCCGATCTTCGCGCCGATCCTGCCGCACACGCCGCTGCAGGCCGCGGTGTTCTTCGGACTGATCGGCGGCGTCGCGAGCATCTACCGGGGCCCGATGGTGGTGATCGGGACCGGCGCGGCATTGCTGGCCATCATTCTTGCCAACAAGGACATCCCGATTCCGTATCTCTACTCGATCTGGCTGGCGCCGACGGTGCTGCAAGGGAGCATGGACCCGACCAATTCGTGGACATTGTGGACCATCGGGTACACCAAGGTCAGCCATGGGCAATTCCTCAAAACGGCCCTGCCCTTCGGTTGCATGATGGTCGCGGTCAATTCGCTGATCTGCTACTTGATGCTGGGCTCGCTCAACTAAGGACGAGACGTTGACCCAGACCTCACTGCCGGCCCGCGCCTACCGCATCGGCATCGATGTCGGCGGGACCTTTACCAAGGCCGTGCTCATCGACAACGCGACCCACGAGGTGGTGGGCCGTTTTTCGGTGCTGACCACGCATGCCGATCCGCGCGGGGTCGCAAAAGGCGTGGTAGAGGTTTTTCGCAACGTTCTTGAGCAGTCGGGCGTGGATCCCAAGCAGGTCATTTTTCTCGCCCATTCGACCACGCAGGCGACCAATGCATTGCTCGAAGGCGACGTGGCAAGCGTCGGCGTGATCGGCATGGCGACCCGCATGGAATCGCTGCTTGCCAAGGGTCAGAGCGCGATGAAGCCGATCGAGCTCGCGCCCGGACGCCACTTGAAGCCGGTCAACCGGTTTATCACCAAGGAAGCGCTGACCGACGAGACCGCGCGCAAGGCGATCGAAGAGCTCAAAGCCGAGGGCGCCAAAGTCATCGTCGCGAGTTCAGCCTTCGGCGTCGACGACAGCGACGCCGAGGAAACAATACGCCGGCTCGTGGTGGACGCCGGGCTAGCCGCCACCTGCGGTCACGAGATCACCAAGCTGTATGGCCTGACCACCAGGACCCGCACCGCGGTGATCAACGCCAGTATCCTGCCGAAAATGATCGATACCGCCAACATGACCGAGGCCAGCGTCCGCGAAGCCGGGATCCAGGCGCCCCTGATGATCATGCGTGGCGACGGCGGCGTGATGGACATCCGCGAGATGCGCCGTCGCCCGGCGATGACGATGCTCTCGGGTCCCGCCGCAAGCGTCGCAGGCGCGCTGATGCATTTACGGGTGTCCGACGGCATTTACTTTGAAGTCGGCGGCACCAGCACCAATATCGGGGTGATCCGGAATGGACGTCCCACGGTCAAATATGCGCGGGTCGGCGGCCACGAGACCTACGTCAGTTCGCTCGACGTGCGCGTGATCGGTATCGCCGGCGGCAGCATGGTCCGGGTCAGAGATCACCGGCTTGTCGACGTCGGTCCGCGCAGCGCCCATATCGCCGGACTGCCCTATGCCGCTTTCGCCAACCCTGAAGATATCGTCGAGCCCCGGATCGAACTGTTTCAGCCGAAGCCCGACGATCCCGGCGACTACGTCGCGGTACGCGTCGCCAACGGCGCCCGTTACGCCATCACCAACACCTGTGCCGCCAATGTCCTGGGCTACGCCAAGCCGGGGCTACATGCCTACGGCAACCCTGAGGCCGCGCAGCGCGCCATGGCGGCGCTGGCTGATTGGATCGGCAAGTCCATCGAGGACACCGCACGGGCCATTCTTGATATCGCCACCGACAAGGTCATCCCGGTGGTCGACGATCTCATCAGGGAATACAAGCTCGATCGCGATCAAGCCGTGCTCGTCGGCGAAGGTGGCGGAGCCGCCGCGCTGATTCCCCATGCTTCAAGCCGCACCGGCCTTCACCATGTGATTTCAAAGGACGCGGAGGTGATTTCCTCGATCGGCGTCGCGCTCGCCCTGGTGCGCGACGTGGTGGAGCGCGTGATCCCCAACCCGACACCCGAGGATCTGAAGCGAATCCGCCGCGAGGCATTCGAGGCCGTGGTCAAGCTTGGGGCCGCGCCCGAGAATGTCGAGGTAACGATCGAGGTCGATCAACATACTCACCGCGTTCGCGCAACCGCGATGGGTGCGTCCGAGATGCGCGCCCGCCAGCGCAGCGACGAGATCGGCGAGGTCGAGGCGCGCGAAATAGCAGCCAAGGCGATGGGCGTCGGTTTGGAGCGCGTGACGCTCGCCGCCACCACGCCACGGATGCGCGTATTCCAGGGCGAGGTGGAGGAGCGGTCGTGGCGGATATTCACCAAACGCCGCAGCCCGGTTCGGGCGGTCGATCTTGACGGGGTCATCCGCGTGCAGCGCAGCCATAGTGTGGTACGCTCGGCTTCCGCGCGTACCGGCTTCGCCGACGTCCGCCGGCTGTGGGAAGACACCACGATCTACAACGGTGACAGCGTCATCACGCCGGATATGTTCGTGATCATCGGCAGCCAGATTATCGATCTGTCCGGCGTCAACTCGATCGACCAGGCGCTGGCCATTACCCGCAGCGAGTTCGACGGGCTCACCGCAAGCGAACCGGTGGCGCTGATCAGCATTCCGCCGACGCGCGGGCTGTAACGTGGTGTCGGCGGCGACACACCCGTCCTGGCTGGCCGACGTCATGGCGGTGTCACCCGAAACGCTCGGGCTTGTGATGCTGGAAGCCGACGTTCACGCCCGGCGGCTCGATTGCGCCACGCAACTCACAGCGGTTCGCGACGCGCTCGCGGACGGAGCCGCGACAGCGGAAGCCCTGCGGGCACGTTTCCCCGATCTCGCGCCGCATGAAATTGCCGCCGAGCTTAACGTGCCAGTGGCAGAGACCGATGACGATCCGCTGGTCGGCTCGCTCTGGCGGTTTGCCGAATACCAGGAGCGGCCGGCCCGCATCCTGCTTTACAGCCGCGGGCTCGCGCCGCTCGATGGCGTGATCGCAGGTCGCCTGGCCGCGCGGTTGCTGGGGCCGGCAACGCCTCGAGAGGTTTTCATAGCCCACGAGCTGTTCCATCACGTTGAGGCGACCCGAAGCGACACGCCGATCGCACGGCGCTACCAGCCGACCTTGTTTCGCATTGGCGGTTGGCATTGGCGGACCGGCATCGCGGCGCTCGCCGAAATCGCGGCCGGTGCATTTGCGCAGTCGCTGCTCGATCTGCCCTGTCATCCCAGGGTGCTGGATCTCCTCGCGCTCGAGGCCGTCGCCCCGAACGCTACGGCCGCCCGGATCGCTGCCCGTATCGCCGCAACAGAGCCGATGAACGCCGACCGTGGCCGCAAACTTTTGCCTTGATGCCACCAGCCTGCGGCGGCATCGAGCTTTCGCATCGTCAGCTTTGCCGGTACAATCAAGCGATGGCGAAATGCACTAGATCTATCAACCGGGCACATCGCAGCCGGATTCCGGGATGAAAGCGCGGGCGAGCAATCTCATGATCGGATCCATGACGCTCGCGGTCATCGCCGCGGCGTTTGTCGGCTTGCTTGGATACCGGAAAATCCATGGCATCGCGCAGCAAGCTCCGCTTCGCATCGTTTTCGAAGGCTCCGCCAGCGGTCTGCGCAAGGGCGGCAACGTGAACTTCGATGGCGTTCAGGTTGGAGAAATAAAATCCCTCAAGCTCGACAACCCGCGCAAGGTTGTCGCCCTCACCATGGTGGACAACAGCGCACCGATCCGCAAGGACACGGTCGTGGGCCTGGAATTCCAGGGGCTCACGGGCGTGGCGGCGATATCGCTGACAGGCGGCGCGGCGGCAGCACCTCCGGTACCGCTGGATGTGGACGGCATTCCGACCCTGACCGCCGACCTCAGCGAGATCGAATCGATTCGCGACACACTGCACAACGTCGACCGGATCCTCTTCGACAACCGGGCAATGCTGAGAGATGCGCTGCTTTCCTTCGAGACCTATACGGCGTCCTTGGCAAGCAGGGGCGGCGCGATCGATAGCATCATGGGCAAGGCCGACGGTGCGTTCGAGAACTTCGACAGCGCCATGACAAAGATCGATAGCATCGTGCCGGGCCTGGCGCACGGAAGCGCCGAGGAACTGTATGATAAAGTGCGGAGCATTCGCGAACTGGCCGACAGCTTCAATAAGCGTTCGGGGGCCTTCATGGAGGAGGGCCGCCGCTCCCTGCTCGACATCAGCCAGTCAGCTATCAAAGTGACTCGCAAACTCGACCCGCAAGCCGTCAGCGGAGATAACCCGCCGGCCCCAAGACCCCCGCGGCAAAGCGGCAGTAAGCGTCCGCGCTAGATTCTTGATTTGACGCGTTTTCTTGACGCGAACCGGTCTCCACTTCGCTTGAAAACGCTCTACAGCGCCGAACCCCATTGGCGGGCGGTCTGCACGATCCAGTCCCGGTAAAGCGTCAGCGGCGTGACGCCGGTCAGACCGCCGCAGCCCGCGGTGCCGTTTGCTCCGGTCGACCAGCTGATGACGCCGACGATGACGGGACCGTCCTGCCGATCCTCGAATACGGGGCCACCGGAATCCCCGGTACACGCGCCAAGCCCGTCGCGAGC
>WNGJ01010725.1_pt1 | contig 15793 bp, 14 predicted proteins | sample 5400611 | NCBI WGS metagenome assembly WNGJ01 (sample SAMN13153375, study PRJNA577476) | soil metagenome | isolation source: 40 cm soil or saprolite under Garry oak tree replicate 1 | place: USA:California | collected 2016-06-15
GACATTTACCGAGCTCGGTGCGTTCAAGAAGGGACTGTTCTTCGTCCAGGATCCGGCGGCGACGCTCGTCACAGAATACGCCGCGATCCCGACGGGGGCAGCGGTCGCCGATCTTTGCGCAGCTCCGGGCGGGAAAGCTCTCGAGCTCTCCCGAACCGCTGGAACTGTGCTCGCGAGCGACAAATCGTTCGGCCGGCTGCAGCGATTGCTTGCGAACCAGCGGCGGCTGGAGTGCGTGAATCTCTATCCGTTCGTGGGAGACGCGCGGAATCCGGCGATTCGTCCCGTCGACGCGGTGCTGATCGACGTGCCGTGCACGGGTACCGGTACCTTCCGCCGGCATCCCGATGCACGCTGGCGCATCAAGGTGTCCGACATCGCCGTGATGTCCGCGCTGCAGAAAACGGTGCTCAGAGCCGCGGCCAGCGTCGTGAGGCCCGGCGGTCTCATGATCTACAGCACCTGCTCGCTCGAGCCCGAGGAGAACGAGGACCAGGTCGAGACGTTCCTCGCCGAGAATCCCAGCTGGATTCTCGAGCCACCACCGGAAGGGACTGTTGCACCCGAGCTGCTGGATGGCGGCCAGCTCCGCGTTCTTCCACATCGTCATGGCACCGACGGGGCGTTCGCCGCGCGCTTGCGCAGGGTCAGCTAGATGAACTGGCGCGCCCTTCCGCGGCGTGCGTTCCCATATCTGATCGCTGCCGCCGGTGGATTTCTCATCGCCTACACCGCGGTATTTCTGTTCGCGTTCCCGGCGCAAGTTCTCCCGGACGACGGGATTCTTCCCAACGTCGTCGGCAAGACGTTCGAGGATGCGTCGGCAATTCTTCAGAAAGCGGGATTCCCCGCTCAACAGGGCGAGTCGCGCTATCACAAGTCGATTCCCGCCAACATCGTGCTGCAGGAAGATCCGCCCGCCGGGAGCAGGCAAAAGCGCGGCACGCCGGTAGTCCTCGCACTCAGCGCCGGCCAGAAGACGGCCGAGGTCCCGGTGACGACGAACATGTCGCAGCAACAGGCGCGAATCTCGATCGAGAACACCGGGCTCACGATGGGGAACGTGACCGAGCAGCTCGCGGATGCTCCGCGCGGACTCGTGATCGCGACCTCGCCGCCGGCCGGGACGCGGGTGGAGCGCCCCGGCAGCGTCGACATCGTGTTGAGCAAGGGGCCGGCGACGGTACAGATGCCGGATCTCTACGGGCGCAGCGTCGGTGAAGCGCGATCGATGGTGGAGCAGCTCGGACTTCGCGTCGCCGGAATGTCGCGCGACACCAGCTCCCTTCAACCCGAGAACACCGTCATCAGGCAGCTGCCGGCGGCGGGACAGACGATCTCCGCCGGTGGGCCCGTCAGTCTCACCGTCTCTCACTTCCCTCCGCCGCCGACGATCAGGATCGACACCGGCGTCACAGCGCCACCTCCGCCGCCCACTCCGCCAAACCTCCCGGAATGAGCGTTCGCATCGCGCCATCGATTCTGAGCGCTGACCTGTCCAGGCTCGCCGACGAGATCGCGATGCTCGAGCACGGCGGCGCCGACTGGATTCACATCGACGTGATGGACGGCCGCTTCGTTCCGAATCTCACCTTCGGGGCGAAGGTGATCGAATCAGTCCGCAAGCTCACCAAGCTTCCGCTCGACGTGCATCTGATGGTCGTGGAGCCGGAGAATTACTTCGAGACTTTCGCCGAAGCGGGCGCGAACGGAATGTCTATTCACACTGAGGTCTCGCCCCATCTGCAGCGTCAGCTGAATCGCATTCGCGAGCTTGGGTGCCGCGCCGGCGCCGTCGTAAATCCGGCGACGCCGCTCACCGCCGTGACCGAGGTCATTGCCGATATCGACTTACTACTCGTCATGACGGTGAACCCAGGCTTCGGGGGGCAAAGCTTCATCAAGGGGTCTCTCGACAAGGTCCGGCGCGCCCGGGAGATGCTGGCCGAGAACGGCAGCAAGGCGTTCCTGGAAGTGGACGGCGGAATCGATCGCAAGACGATCAGGTCGGTATTCGAGGCGGGAGCCGACACTTTCGTCGCCGGTAACGCCATCTTCGGGGCCAAGAATCCGAAGGCGGAGATCGAAGAGCTTCGCTCTCGCTGCACGATACAGGTATGACTATCAGGCAGCAGCTCGCAGTCGGCGCCCTCGTGATGGCTGTCGTGACCGCTGTTGCGTACGGCGCAACTCGATATCTCCGCCACGAGCTTTTCCCCGTCGAGCTGGGAAGCAAGGCTCCCGACTTCAAGGCGTTCACGCTCGATTCGGCTCCCAGACAAAAGAGTCTCGCCGATTATCGCGGGCAGGTCCTGATGATCAACGTCTGGGCGACCTGGTGCCTACCGTGCCGCGTGGAGATGCCGAGTATCGAGGAGCTGCACAAGGCGTACGGGCCAAAGGGATTGAAGATCGTGGCGGTCAGCATCGACGATCCCGGCACTGATGCGGGAATCCGTGCATTCGCCAAACAGTACGGCTTGACGTTCGAAATCCTTCACGACGCGACTGGCAAGATCGTCGACGCGTATGACATCTCCGGGTATCCCGAGACCTTCATCGTTGGCAGGGACGGCGTCATCAGGAAAAAGCTGATGACGGCGACGGACTGGAATACGCCGGAAGCACGGGCGCTGGTGGACCGGCTACTGACGGAGCGCATCGAGTAGTCGTGACGCGCATTCTGGGAATCGAGACTTCGTGCGACGAGACATCCGCTGCCGTGCTCGAGGGAGCCGGCGACGATGTCACCCAGAAGTCTCTGGTGATCCTGTCGCAGGATGTCCATCGCGTCTTTGGCGGCGTCGTGCCCGAGATCGCGTCGCGCGCCCACCTCACGAGCATCGTGCCGGTAGTCGAGCGCGCGATCGAAGAAGCGGGCACGAGCCTCGAAGGTCTCGACGCGGTCGCCGTCACCAACACCCCCGGACTCGTAGGTGCGTTGCTGGTTGGAGTGAGTTACGGGAAGGCGCTCGCATTCTCGCAGGACATTCCGCTGCTGGGAATCCATCACATGGAGGGGCACCTGTTCGCGGCGGCGCTCGAGCACCACGATGCCGTCCCTCCTTTCACCGCTCTCCTGATCTCGGGCGGTCATACGCTACTGCTGGACGTCGAGGCGTGGGGCAAATACCGGCTGCTGGGAGCAACTCGCGACGACGCCGCCGGCGAAGCATTCGACAAGGTCGCCAAGCTCCTTGGTCTTCCATATCCCGGCGGTCGCTACATCGAACAGCTTGCCCGCGATGGTGATCCAAAGCGATTTCACTTCGCGCGACCGATGGTGCGAAAGAACGCGCTGCCGCGGGACGACGGTTATTACGCCTTCTCGTTCAGCGGCCTCAAGACCGGGGTGCTCAACGCGGTCAACGCCTCGGCGAACATCGAAGCCGACAAAGCCGACATCGCCCGCGCATTCCAGGATTCGCTGATCGATACCCTCGTCGAGAAGACGTGGCGCGCCGCGAATGCGTTTTCCCGGCAGCGTGTAGTACTCGGCGGCGGTGTCGCCTGCAACCGCACTCTCACCGCAGCGATGCGAACGAGACTTGACCCTGAGGGTATGACTGTCTTCACGCCGAGTCCGCGTCTCGCGACCGACAACGCGGCGATGATCGCGCGCGCGGCATTTTTCCGATTCGAGCAGGGCGAGAGAGCCGGGCTCGATCTCAACGCCTACGCCAGCAGCCCTATCCCAGGTCTGGTAGCGGCCTAGATTCCCCCCAATGCAAAGGATTTTCGCTTCGATAGTGCAGCAGCCGCTCTCGTACGATGTCGGTCCGCTCCAGCTCACCGGCTTCGGACTGGCGGTGTTGCTGGCGTTCGTTATCGCTCAGATCATCGCGCAGAGGGAGCTCGCTCGTCGCGGCCATGACCCCGAGCCAATCGGCGACATCATCTTTGCCGCGGTGATCGGTGGACTGCTCGGCGGAAAGATCTACTACGCGATCCTGATGCACGATTTCAGCGCGCTTCTGAGCCGAGCCGGTTTCGTGTTCTGGGGCGGATTGACCGGCGGCATACTCGTCTGCTACCTCGTGATTCGTCGCAAGCATCTGAGCTTCCCTCGCATCAGCGACGTCGCGGCGCCGGCGATAGCGGCAGCCTACTCGATCGGTCGTACCGGATGCTGGGCAGTCGGCGATGATTATGGCCGGCCGTTCAACGGACCGTGGGCGGTGAGCTTTCCCAATGGAGCACCACCTTCGACCGTCGCCAACATGACCGAGCTGTTTCACATTCCGCCACCGCTCGACTCTTCGCCAAACCAGGTTCTCTCCGTCCATCCGACTCAGCTCTACGAAGTCGCGCTCGGCTTCGTGATGTTTCTGATCCTCTGGCGCTTGCGCGATCACAAGCACGCGGAAGGATGGCTGTTCGGGCTGTACTGCCTGCTGGCGGGTATCGAGCGGTTCTTCATCGAGTTCGTGCGCGCCAAGGATGACCGTTTCCTGTTCGGTACCTTCACCGGAGCGCAGGTCATCGCGCTGATGTTTGCGATTGGCGGTGCTACCTGGATGTACATGCGGCGCAATCCCGGGCCCGATGCGCCCGGCATCTACGCGCTGCCGCAACCAGCATAGTCCTGGCTGCGTAGTGTAGCTCACGATGCGCCGCCGCCCCCGCCCCTTCAGCCTGAACCTGTCTGCTCTCAAGGAATCCGCGCGGGTCGGGGCGGACTCTTTGCGTACCAACCCCACCCGCACGACGCTCTCCGCGACCGGCGTCATCATCGGCGTCGCGGCGCTGGTCGCTGCGTTCTCGATCACCGATGGCGTCGATCTCTGGGCGCGAGCGCTCATCGCGCGCGAGAGCAGTGTCCAGGACGTAGCGATCACACCGCGCACGAGCACCACCGTTGCCGGACGCACCGTTCCGCTGACGGGTTATCCCGTTCTCACCACCGAGGACGCGGAACGGGCGAAGAACGAAGTCCCGGGCGTGGCACAGTATGCTCTCACGCTCACCGGAAATGCGCCGGTCGAGTATCTGGACCGGCGGGCGACGGCACTGCTGACGTTGAGCACCGCCAGCCTCGCGGACTTCACGTCGATCGAAGTGCTGGCTGGTCGCTTCTTTACGCCGAGTGAGGTGATGCATTCGGCCCCAGTGATCGTGCTCGGACATCGGCTGGCAGAGGAGCTCGCTGGGGGACGCGACGCGCTGTGGCTCATTGGTCGCAACATCAAGGTAAGCGGCCGCAAGCGCGAAGTCGTGGGAGTGTTGGCTCCCCCGGCGATTGGTCCGGAGCCGGATCTCGCCGCCTTCGCGCCGATTCGCGGTGGCGAGTCCCTGCTCGAGCCCTCGCGCGATCCGCGATTGCCGACACTCAGATTGAAAGCGCACAGCATCGAAGCCGTCGATACGCTGCGCGTACAGGCGGTGAACTGGCTGGCGGAACGCTACGGAACGAGGGTCGAGAAGCTGAACGTCGAAGTGGGAACGCAGCGACTCGAGAACACGCGTCAGGCGATGCTGCTGACAAAGCTGCTGCTTGGCCTGCTGGCGGGTCTGATACTCGCGGTCGGCGGAATCGGAATCATGAACGTGCTGCTCGCCGCGGTCGCCGAGCGCACGAGAGAGATCGGCATCCGCAAAGCCGTCGGCGCGCGCAGAGCGGACATTCAGACTCAGTTTCTGGTCGAGTCAGTCACGGTGACGGGAGCCGGCAGTGCCATCGGATTCGTCGTCGGAATAATTCTGGCGCAGGCTGGCACCGCGGTGTTCCGTCTCTGGGCACACGCGCCGATTTATCCGGTGATGCATCTCAGCACCGGACTTCTTGCCGCAGGCTCCGCGATCGTGGTCGGACTGGTTTTCGGAACCTACCCCGCGCGCAAAGCGGCGGAGCTAGCGCCGGTAGAGGCTATCGCGCGGGAATGACCTGCGGCGCGACATGATTGAGCCGCACCCCCAACAGGCCGGGAACACGCCGGTTGGCTGTGAGCGGGACCGATTGAACCTGGGTGATCGCCAGCCACAGCCCATCGAGAGTCTGGCGTGGCATTACCATCGTCACGTGTTTCGCGTTTGGATCATCGGACAGGAATGGCTCGAACACGATCGACCCCTGCTCATCAAAGGTTGCAACACTGCACACGCCGGTTTTCGCGTAGGGCGGGAGCGGAAAGCTGCAGCTCTGACTCGTTGCAGTCACCTGACTGGTGAGAGTTCCGGACAACGAGCTCCATAAGGTGTTTGTGCCTTCGATGTACAGCGCGAACGCCGGCAGCATGCCGGCCAGAGAACGAGGGCGAGCCCGAGCGTGGGAGGTGTGCAGACTCCCGGGAGTGGCGGATAATTCGGATCGATGTACAGGGTCTCTTCGCAAGTCCCGTCCGGGAACGTCTCTCTCAGTCCCAACGCGAACATCCCCCGCGACGTACCATCGATTGTCACGTTGACCTGATCCAGAAGTGGGGCAATCCCGCTGAGCCCTGAGCTTACCTCGGGAGTTGTTGGAGACGAGAGTCCGTTAACGTTTTGCAATCCGAGTGCGAGACTTTGTAACGCGCCATTTGCATCGACCGAGCCGGGACCGGTGGAATCGCTCCCACACGCTGAGATGAATGCCGCCGCAACTACGACCAACGCGGAGACGATACGTTTGTTGAAGAGAGTCATTGATGCACCTGCCAGGTGTTGATGTGGTCGCGCCATTCAGGACATTGCGTCGCGAAGCTCGGAAAAAAGCTAATGTCCGGAATCGTGGTCCGCACTCACGACGAGTGATCGTGGACCATCCGCCAGCCGTTCGGCGTTCGAACCCAGATCGTCGTGAACCAGCCGGTCCGGTCGGGTCGACCTCCGCCAGTAAGGATGTACTGCCCTGTCACGATCGCCTGGCTCGATCCAATCGGCCGGATCTCCAGATGATCATAGCTCAAGGTCTGCGGCGGACGTCCGGTTCGCCAGAACCCTGCGCGCATTTGTCCCTCGATCCCCCTTACTCCGCGCGCGAGTCCGGTCGAGCCCATCGCGGTCGTCGCGTCATCTTTCGGGAACGAGTCTGAGATTGGTGTCCCACGGATCGGTAAGAACCCACTCGTCATTCTCCATGTTCACGGCGTAACCGGCCGCCTTCACACTTAGCGCCGCTTCCTCGGCGTCCTTTCTTGTGGGAACGATGATCTCCCACTCCAGCAGCCGCGCATCGGCGTCCGTTGCCGGCGGCGCGCCGCGAGCCCAGGTATTCGCTCCCAGATGGTGATGATATCCGCCAGCCGACATGAACAGCGCGCCCGGATAACTCCACACCACCTTGTCGAAGCCCAGCGCATCATGATAGAACGCTTCGGCCTTCTCGATATCGCCGACGTACAGGTGCACGTGACCAAGCACGGTGCCAGCCGGCATTCCCGTCCACCGCTCGCCGCGTGCGGACTTGATGAGATCGTCGACGTTCAGGTGATTGGTCGTCATAAAGAGCTGTCGCTCATCGTATCGCCAGGCCTCGCGCGGGCGATCCGCGTAAACCTCGATGCCAAGACCATCAGGATCGGTGAGATAAACCGCTTCACTGACGAAGTGATCCGACATTCCGGCATAAGCTCCGATGTCGGACAGATGCGCCACGAAGCGACCGAGCGAGGCACGATCGGGCAGCAGAATCGCAAAGTGGTAGAGTCCGAGCAGCCCGCGTTTCGGAACTGGACGCGCGTTTTTCAGCTGGCGCAGGTGGATTATCTCGCGGTCCTCACCGTGGGGTCCGAGACTCACCGAGTCGCCGCCGCGCCGAATCTCACGCATTCCGAGCACGTTCTCGTAGAATCCGAGAGAGCGATCGAGATCCGCCACCTGCAACCGTGCGCGTCCAAGGTGCGTTGCCTCGGGTAGTCGGTACCCCTTGGGGCGAATTCCGCGTTGCTCGCCGGCTGCTGCAGGCATCTGTCCTGTTGTCATTTCAATTCCCCCTTCCAGCTGCCGACTTCCCGCTTCTCGCTTCTCGCTTCTAGCTTCCCGCTTCCCGCTTCCCGCTTCCGGGCAAATGCTACGCCTCTGCGCCGTTCCCCTCTGGCTTGTGGCCAGGCCAGAAGGTTTTTACCATCGCGAAAATCAGCAGGATTATAAGAATTCCCTGCGCCATAAGTGTCTCCATGCTGGGATAAATCCCCATCGCTTCGATATGCGGCGCGCCGGGCACCACCGTGATGCGCATGATGTTCCCTTCCTGTAGCTCGCGTATTCCTTTCCCCATGAACACGAACGCCAGGTAGTAGAGCAGGATGCTCGTCACCGTGAAAAACGGGCGCATCGGGATCTTGACGCCGTATCGGTAGAAGAGCGTGAAGACAACCGCAAGCACGGCGAACCCGACGATGATGCCGAGCGCGAGCGGAAGTCCGACGTTCGGTCCCTCGTTGAATAGCGCCTGATAAAACAGTGCGGTCTCGGCTCCCTCCCGGTAGACGGCGAGAAACGCCACCAGCGCCAGCGCCTTGCCGCCGCCGTGCTCGAGCGCCGAAGTCACTTTTACACGAATGAATTTCTGCCACTTGGCGGCTTCCACTTTCGAGATGAGCCAGTAGCTCACGGAGAACAGCACCACGACCGCGATCAGCATCGTGGTGGCTTCAACGATCTCTCTGCTGGCCGGCATCGCCGCCAGCAATGTCTTGAGCACTACGGCGGTTGCGAGACTCGCCACGAGTCCGAGAACGATTCCGAGCCAGATGGAACGGAGTCGCTCCCGATGTCCCGTCTTGATCAGGAAAGCGACGACGGCCCCGATGACGAGAATGGCCTCGAATCCTTCACGAAGAATGATCAGGAAGGACTGGAAGAACGCTTCCCAGTTACTGGAGGGCTGTTGGGTGAGATCGATGACTGAGGGAAGTCCGTCGGCGATTGCATCTCGCGAGCTCTTGGCGGCGGCGATGTCGTTCTTCCTGAGAGCTCCCTTGAAGTCGGCAAAGTGGCGCTCCATCGTCGCGACGAGTCCTGGTTTCTTCGCGCGCGCTGGAGTCTCCAGCGGCTCGAACGCGATGTATGCATCGAACGCACGGTCTCCGGCTTCCGCGGTCTTGCCCTGTCGCGCAAAGTCGAGCGCGCTGTCGAGCAGCGCCATGATCACCGGTGACGCCGTGTCTCCCGGAATAGCGGTCGCATCAGCCCGTGCCGCCGGCAACGACAGCTTTTCGCCGCGCAGCGTGTAGATGTAGTTGATGACGTTCCACCGCTGCTGTGGCGTAAGCGACGGCGCAAACGCTGGCATCGCGGTTCCACGTACGCCTACCGAGATGACGTTGTAGGCGAGCGTCGGAGTGATCTCGGGGGTGAGAGATCGAACACCGATGGCAGGCGGCGCTGTGCTCAGCGTGTGCGCCGCGGGGCCATCACCGGCGCCCGTCATCCCGTGACACGACGCACAGCTCTTCACGTACAGCGCGTGCCCCTCGGCGGTATCGAGCGGACCTTTCGGAAGGTCCAGCGCGCCCGCAGTCCCCAGCGAAGCGGCGAAGCGTTGATGGAGCTCTCTCAGCAGCAGCGGTGGCTTTCTTTGGGCGACCGTGAGGATCAGGCTGTCGAGGATGGCTCTCGTTTGGGGAGCGTCGTAACCATTGAGCCTGGTTGCGACCTGTTTGGCGTCCGAGAGGAAACCGTAGGTCTCATCGAACTCATCCTTCGAGATGAGTTTTCCGTCGTCGTCAACCGCTTTCGCGTACTCCTCGACGGCGACACCGACGATGCTGGAAAGACGTTTTGCTGGATTTTCCTGGGCGGCCAGCGTGCCGGCCGCGATGAGCGAGAGAACCGAGACACCGAACCCTCGCATAAGTCGACAATTCATTGCGGAGTGAATCTATCGGGATTACGACTGGAAGCAATTGGGGGTTCCCTGACTTCGGATTACCGACCAACGGCAGTTCGGACTGCTGACTAATTGCGGATTGGGAGACCTACTACGGATTGCTGACTGGTGCGGACTGATTGCGGACTGATTGCGGACTGATTGCGGACCGACTGCGGGCTGACTGCGAACTGGCCGACGCACTAGTCACGCAGTTCGCAGTTAGTTGCCCAATTCGTAGTTAGTCCCCCAATTCGTAGTTAGTCCCCCAATTCGTAGTTAGTCCCCCAATTCGTAGTTAGTCAGCAGTCCGAAATGCCGTTGGTCCGCAGTCCGCAGTCCGCAGTTAATCCGCGTCCCGCAACTCATAATCCCCCTCCAACTCTCGATCGCTGATCGCCGCCCGCACCCCCGTGCGGTGCTCGAAACTCGCCACGAAATCGGGTAGCCGCTGGCTCGTGAATGTTCCCCGCGGCAACCCGAGTGCCTCGATCGCCGCCTCGATGGCGGCCGGCTCGCCCTCGACCTCGACCAGGACATCCATTCGCGGGTAGGTCTCGAAGCGAATGGTGGCGCCGGCGAGCTGGTACTGTGCGATGTCGCGATCGATCTCCGACGTCGGCCGCAGACCCAGTTTCTCCAGAATCTTCTCGAGCGAGTCGAAGTCCTCGACCGGCGTGGTGACCTCCTCACGAACCTTGTACACGTCGCGCATCTCGGTCGGACCCTTCCAGTCGAGATAGGTTCTCGTCGAGGTGCTGCTCTGGTAGCGTCGCGTTCTCAGCACTTCGTCGCGGCCGGAGAGCTCCCGCGTTGCAAAGTCGTAGCGCCGGTCCGAGATCTTGCCCTCGAACGACAGCGCTCCACCGGCTGCCTCGATTCTTCTCCGCCGCTCGGCAAGATCATCTACGATCGCCTTGAGCTCGACCTCACGCATCGATAATCGTGTGCAGTACCTGCTGCGTGTTTTTGAGCGACGGGAAAACGGCGTACGGGTCGTGCGCCTGCAGCTGCTCGACTGTGTAGTGGCCGCTGGCGACGCCGATCGCCTTCGCGCCGAGCGAGCGGCCGCACTCGATGTCGGCGGGAGTGTCACCGATGACTACTACGCGATCGCCGGCGATGTCGAGCCCGAGCTTCTCGCTCGCTCGCTTCTGCGCGATCGCCGGCAGCAGTGGCCGGTGCTCGTGATCGGAGCCGAACGCGTTGATTCGAAACCGATCAGGATCGAGTCCGGCCGCGGTGAGCTTGATCCGCGCGCCTGGCTCGACGTTTCCCGTGAGTAGGCCGAGCACGACATCATCGCGCGCCTCGAGGGCATCGAGGAGCTCCGTCACACCTTCGAGCGGGCGCACGTTGAACTTTCCACTCTTGGATCCGGTTCGGAGCCCCTCGAGGTACAGCTCGATCAGCTTCTCCATGCGTGAATCGATGTGCTCGTCGGTGTGACCCTCGAGGCGCATGACGTCCCGCACGATTTGCTTGTCGGTCTTTCCGTCGTAGCGATATGACGGGTTTCCGGGCGATCCGAAGATCAATCCCAGAGCGCGCTGCATCGATGCACGTCCCATCCCACCCGAATTGAGCAGAGTGCCATCGATGTCGAACAGGACGAGCCTCATGTTCTAGTCAGGAAAACGCCAGCGATGATGGTGACAGTGCCGATTCCCTGGAAGATCGTCGGAATCTCACCGAGGAACGCCCACGCCACGAGCAACGCGACGATCGGCTGGAGATTCGAGTACACCGCCGTGCGAGTGGGTCCGAGCACGCGCAGCCCGCGATACCAGAAAAAGTAGGCGACGCCCATGGAGATCACGCTTGAATAGAAAACTGCCAGCCATCCGCCAGGTCCGACCGCGGACCAATTGGTAGCGACCAAGGACGGCATCGACGCAACCAACAAAGGAATTGCGCCTCCGACCAGCGTGACGGCAGAGAGTTGAATGACGTCGATCCGCTCGGTGTACGGCTGGAGCAGGATCGTGTAAAGAGTCCACGCCAGCACTCCCAGGAAGACTAGCACCGACCCCAATACTGTTGTCTGGCCTTCGGCCGAGGTCGCGCTCCCGAGGATCACAAACGCCACACCGAGAATGGAGAGCGCGATGCCGAAGAGCGTCATTCGCTTCACGCGCTCCATCCCGCGCGCTCTCGCCGCGAGAGCGATGAAGGCCGGGGCGGCGCCGACGATGAGAGACGCATTTCCGGCCCGCGTGCGCGCGACGCCGTGGACGAACAACAGCTGGTAGATGCCATTGCCGATGACGCCGAGAAACAGGAGCCGGATGACATCATGGCGCGAAAGGGAAAATCCACCGCGGGCCAGCGCGAAGGCCACCAGAAACAACGCCGCCACTCCAACGCGAAGTCCGGTGAAGGCGACGGGACTGAAGATGTGCGTGGCGTACTTGACGACCACGAAATTCGCTCCCCAGATCGCCGCCATCATGAGGAGAAGGACGTCCGTCAATCCAAAAGAATGGTGCGCGGCCGAGTCGGAAATGGCCGGAGTATGTCCAACGGATTCTGTCATCGCCGAAAACTAGCCGCTCAGGGCGAGGCGCGGCTACTTTGCTTCATGCACATCTCGTTCGCCGTTTTTGCCGACGCCGCCAATCTGTCGCAGGAGGGAAAGCTCAACGTCCTGGGCATCTTCGACGCGGTGCAGGTGGCTGGACTGCCGACGATCCATCCGCGCACGCACTTCATCGTCCGCCTCAAGGCCAACGGCGACGATGTCGGAACCCACAAGCTCGCCTTCCGCTGGCTGAGTCCACTCGAGGAAGAGCTGTGGTCGTCCTCCGGCGAGATGAACGTGGCGCCAGCGCCAAATCCGGTTTTCGAGGTCGACCTGCCGATAATCGCGGTTGTGGATCTCCCGCTGAACATGGCGGGCCAATACACGATGCAAGTGACGCTCGACGACCTGCCGACCGCCGCGGCTCGATTGTTCGTCAACGGGCCGCCGCAGGCGATGATGGCCGGCGCCCCCAACGGAATGCTAAGCTAAAAGCTGCTGACTGCGGACCAAGGGCACTGCTGACTGCTGACTAATTGCGGATTGGGACACTTACTACGGATTGCTGACTACTGCGGGCTGACTGCGGACTCACTTCGAACTGCGAGAGACTAGTCACGCAATTCGCAGTTAGTCCCCCAATTCGCAATTAGTCAGCAGTCCGAAATGCCCTTGGTCCGAAATCCGCAGCACCTAATCGGCAAGAATTCTCCGCCCGAACTGGAACCTCTTGACCAGCAGATCCGTGTATTCATCGCCCGCCGAGAGATCATCGACAGCGTATCCACCGCGTCCGAGCGCGAGGTGAACCACCTTCATTCCCCCGAGCGAGATCGCGACGTGCGTGATCTTGCCGTCGGGCTCGTCGGAGAAAAAGAGTAGATCGGCCGGCTGCAGATCTCTCAGCGCTTCGACCAGCTCGCCCGTCATCGCCTGCATCCAGGCATCGCGCGGTACGTTCACGCCGTGCAGATGGAACGAGCTCGATACCAGTCCCGAGCAATCGCAGCCCCACGGCGTCACTCCGCCCCACTCGTACGACGTCCCCTCGAAGAAAGTCATCGCCGAAGCAGTGATGGAGTCGGCAGCGGGGGGAAAAGCCGTCCGCCGCTCCTCGAGCGTCATCGCCAGGCCCGCGAACCGCTGCTGGCCCTCAGTGACGAGTGCCCCCAAGGGGAGCTTGCGCGTGGCGCCGTGCTCGTCACGAACCGTGCAGCCAAGCGAGAGCGCCCGTGAATCATTCCATCCAGTGTGCGACAATGGGGGCACCGGCTCCGGCATCGTGACGACGTAACCCTGATGAACCCAGCCTGCATAACCGTCGGCTCCCTTCACGTGCAGCCACAGACCTTTTCTCTCGACCACCTGCGCGATGTGGCCGTGTAGAAGCTGTGATACCTGGGTCGTTCTTACGTCGGGCTCGCACAGCATCGGCGCAATCGCGGCGATGGCCGTGACGCTTTCGCTCAATGCTCCGGCCAATCGATCTTGGTCGACCTGCTCGGTGTCATTGGCGGCTCCGGACGTTTCGCTCGGCATGACTTGCAGAGTGTGACCCCGCGAAAGTTGCAGATGATGCAGACGAAGGTGCCGCAGTCGGCGCACGGATAGCCTTCGGACGCGCGCTCCTCGTTCCCGCAGGAGCGGCACGTCATAAGATCTTTTTCGCGCAGATTCTTCGCCATTAGGATTGCAAGCGGAAGCTCAGGGAAGCCGGAGTAACTTCGTAACTGACGACTCAACAACGCTTTAGAAACGCCAATTGCGAAAAAGGTCGAAGCCCAGCTGCGGGGGAGTCTGCGTTGGAGTGAGGGGGGTCGTCCCTTTGGCATCGCATCTGTTGCTGGAGCCCGGCTCGATCGCCGCTTGCGCGCTGTACACGGAGCTGATTCTGTACTCGAGCTGGAGACCCAGATTCTCCTTGAACGCGCTCGGATTCACGAAGCAAAGTCCCGTTGTCAGACCGAGAAACCAGCGACTGCCAAGCTGCTTGCCGAGCACTGCTCGCGTGTTCATCAAACCGAAATAGGAAGGGTTGTTCGTGTTGGTTTGATCCACCGCGCCCGGAGTAGGCGTCTGCAGCTCGACGATGTCGAGATAGTTTTTCGGGATTGCGCTGGTGAAAATGTTGGCGACCGCCCTCACTCCCAATCCAGTCACCTGATTGGTGGTGTTGTCGAGTCCGATTGCCGGCTCACCCGTCACGAGATAACTGAGCAAGTCGCTCTCGGAGAGCGGCAGGTTGTCCGGGTTTCTGAGCGCGAGCTGCGGCCGCGCCAGCGTCCCGGTGATGTCCACTTCGACTCTGACATCGCGGCCGCTCACGCTCTGGCTGGCGCGACGAACCGTGTGAATCGCGCTGATGTCGAGCGCCGGGTTGAGATCAGAGGTACCGTAGAAGGTCAGCGTTCCGCTCTGCACGTCGAAGGTCGGTTGAATGAACGGATCGACGAGATTGAGCTTGTACGTTCCCTTGTCGGCGCTCAGCTGACCCTGAAGCGCGAGGCGCGGCGGCTCGCCCGGATTCGGCGGCGCGAGAGTGACGTTGAGCGAGCCACCGAGCTTGATGTTCGCTTCCGATGAGCGGAGCCAGACATCGGGACCGATATCGATCGCGACGTTCTCGAGCCGGAGATTCCGCGCCACCGCTTTCGGAGCGCGCGGCATCACCTCGCGATTCTGCGACAGCAACGTATCAACTACGCTCTGAAATTCCGGATCCTCGAGGTCGATGATTCTCTTCTTGACAACCTCGGGGATATAGATCGTTCCGCGCTCGACGCGAAGCGTGCCCTGCATCAACCCATCCTGAGTCGATCCAGTCAGCGTCACAGCCGGTCCGGTGGAAATGTCGAGTGCCGCCAACCCCGGCTTGTCGATAGCGTGGAAGTTCGACGCCTTAGCGACGAGCGAGAACGACGGATTGTCGTAGTGCTCGAAGCTCAGCGTCCCCGCGAGGTTCATCGTTCCGCGCCGATCCTTCACGGTCTCAGCGGAGAGCTGCTTGATGTGAACCGTGTCGCCGGACAGCGCGATGTCCGCCTTGATGTGGTTGAAGCGCGTCCCAAGGTTCGAGAACGCGGCGGTCCCATCCGCGAGCGAGATCTGCCCGAACAACCGCGGCTGCTTCACGTAGCCCCGGATGTCGACATCCGCCACGATGGCACCGCGTGCGTCGACCAGCCCCGGCACGAAGGCGCGAAAGAGCCGCATGTCGACGCTGTCGGTGCGGATGTGTCCACCGATCGTGTCGCCCTTGAGCTGCACATTCTGGACGATCAGCTTCGCCTTGCTGCTGTGCTGCAGGATGAGCGAGTCGAGCGTCAGAAACCCCTTCGAAGAGACAAGCCGGCTCGGCGACTCCAGACGATAGCGATTGTCCGCATCGACCATGACGTTCGCGCTGTCGAGTCTCACCACCGTCGTGTCCCTGCTGCGGGTGATGTTTCCCGCGAGGTCTGTCTGCACGCCGCTCTGACTCA
>WNGJ01003710.1_pt1 | contig 15784 bp, 13 predicted proteins | sample 5400611 | NCBI WGS metagenome assembly WNGJ01 (sample SAMN13153375, study PRJNA577476) | soil metagenome | isolation source: 40 cm soil or saprolite under Garry oak tree replicate 1 | place: USA:California | collected 2016-06-15
TGCCGGCGATTTCCGCAGGCTTGGTCATGTCGGCCGGCGAATGAACCGCCTTGACCTTGAAATCCGCCTCGATGGCGGCGCGCTCTTTCTCGATGTCGGCGGGCGCGCCCATGCCGTTGAGAACGATATTGGCGCCGGCGCTCGCAAAGGCGCGCGCGTATGCCAAACCAATGCCGCTGGTCGAACCGGTCACTACGGCGGTCTTGCCTGTCAACGTACCCATTTCATTCACTCCTGTTTGCCGTCGAGGGTTTCGGTGTCGTCCCCCGTGAGATCGTAGGTCATCATGGTTTCTCCGCATTGCGGCCGCTCCAGCCAATCCTTGTGACGCATCGACAGATGAACATCGCGCGCGCCAGCGCCCCAATGTTCCACCATGCCGACATGCGAGAAGTCGTAGTCCTTGGAATTGGTCTCGTAATTCTTGCTCTTGTAGATCAGGTGCACCACCGTGACGGTGTTTTCCTTGGCGGCATTGCAAAGAATCTCGACCGACGGATCGTTCTTGAGATAATCGGGCAGCTTGCCGATCAACTCGCGCAGCGCCTTGCGGGCGTTGTGGACCTGCTTGTTCTTGTCTGTATTCATGCGGGTGCGGCTGGAAAAGCGGATATCCTTCTCGCGTTCCGCGGCCTCGAGAAGTGAAACCGGCAGAGGGCCGCGCGCGCTGAACAGGTCGATCTGGAAGATCAGCAGGTCGCGGCCGATTTCCGAATCCAGCACGAAATCCAGCGGCGTGTTGGAGGCGATGCCGCCATCCCAGTAATGCTCGCCGTCAATGACGATGGAGGGAAAGCCCGGCGGCAATGCCCCGGACGCCATGATATGTTCCGGGCCGATTTTCTTGCCCAGCTTCCTGAATTCGAAATTATCAAAATATTTGAAATTGCCCGTGGTCACACTCACCGCACCGACGCTCAAACGTGTCTTGAGATCGTTGATCCGGTCGAAATCCACCAAGCGCTCCAGGGTTTTTTGAAGCGGCGCGGTGTCGTAATAGCTCTGCGACTGCGGGCTGCCGGGGGGCCACAACGGCGCCGGCGGAAACCGCGGAGCGAAGAAACCGGGCACGCCGAAGGTGGCGATCAGGCCGGCGCTGGTTTCGTTGAACAAAGAACGCGCGCGGTCGCCTTGCACAACGGGATTCCAGAACACGGGAGACGAAACCATCTCCCAGAATTCCTTGAGGCGCTCGATCCGCTTCTCGCGCGGGTTGCCGGCGATGATCGCCGCATTGACGGCGCCGATGGAGATGCCGGCAATCCATTCCGGTTCGAAATCAAAGTGGCACAGCGCCTGATAGGCGCCGGCCTGATAGGAGCCGAGCGCCCCGCCACCTTGCAGGACAAGCACACGCTGCGCCGTCGCAGGCGTCGTTGCTGGCGCGGGATCGGAAATATCCGTCATGACCATTGACCAATATCAAAAGATGAACGCACCGTGGCGTCAGTTCGCGACGGCGTCAATCAGCGGGTCGGTCACGCCGAGTTTATCGTACGTCCGATGATGCAAGAATAAGCGTCCAGAACACCTTGTATTTGGTATTCGGAGCATAGCTCGCCGCAATGCCTAATTTTGTGACACCGTTTTTCAGCATATTCGCGCGGTGCGGGGGCGAGTCGCGCCAGCCCGAAAATGCCTCGGCCAGCGTATGATATCCGGCAGACACGTTTTCTACCGCCTGGGTCGCCGGGTATCCCGATGCGTTCAGGCGCTTGGCCAGGGGCGCCTTGACGTCATGGTCGAGCTTATTGCGGCTGGCCATCACCTGCGACTGCGACTCCGCGACCTTCATCAGCTCCGGGTCGACCATCACACCGCCAAGACCATTGTTCTGCCGATAGAGCGAGATCATGGAGGCGGCGACCTGTGGATCGAGCGTCGCACCGGCATTGGCCATGTTGAGATACATTGCCGGCTGCTCGGTCGAGGGAACCTCCCCCGCGCAGCCGCCCAGCGCCAACAGCCCGATAATGGCGAAAGTCGCCCGCATGATTCGGAATTCCCCCAAAATGAAGGGCGGTTGTTGCATACCAACAGTGGCTGAATGGTGAACGGCGGACCAAATTCGGGCGTCATTCCGGGACGCGCACCAGCACAGACCCGGAATCTCCCGCAGATAACTGCGAGATTCCGGGTCTGCGCCTTTCGGCGCGTCTCGAAATGACAAGCTAGACTAATCTTGCGCAGCGAAAATCCGGTAGCGGCGGGGATGCAATCCCACGATATCGCCAAGCTGGAGTTCCCGATCCCGCGGCGCGTCGATCTCGATCACGGTCGCGTTCCCATCCTCGCACAGGGCGATTTCCGCCCGCTGGATCGGGCCGAATGACCGGACATGCTTTACCGCACCCTCAAGCGCGCCGCTGCCGGCCGGGCCGATCTGCATGTCATGGCGGCGGACAAACAATTTCGAGGCGCCGGGGGCGACACCATCCGCCGCGATATTCAGCGCCTTGCCGCCGAGCCGCACACAGCCGTCGCTGACATTCACCGGCAGCACGATCGATTCGCCGATGAAGCCGTGCACGAACGAGGTTGCGGGATTGTCATAGACCTCGCCGGGTGTGCCGATCTGCTCGACGCGGCCCTTGTCCATCACCACCACCCGATTGGCGACTTCGAGCGCCTCTTCTTGATCGTGGGTGACGAAGATCGACGTCACGTGGATTTCGGAATGCAGCGAGCGCAGCCATTGCCGCAGCTCCTTGCGCACCTTGGCATCGAGCGCGCCGAACGGCTCGTCCAGCAACAGAATGCGCGGCTCGATCGCGAGCGCGCGCGCCAGCGCAATGCGCTGGCGCTGGCCGCCCGAAAGCTGGCTCGGGTACCGGTTGGACAGCCAGTCGAGTTGCACCAGGTCCAGCAATTCCTTGACCCGCGCACGGATGCCGGCCTCGTCCTTGCGAACCGCGCGCGGCTGTACCCGCAGGCCGAACGCGACGTTCTCGAACACCGTCATGTGACGGAACAGCGCGTAGTGCTGGAACACGAATCCGACCTGGCGTTCGCTGGCGCCGCGGGCCAGCGCATCCTGACCGTCGAATGAGACTTCGCCGGTATCCGGCCAGTCCAGCCCCGCGATGATCCGTAACAGCGTGGTCTTGCCGGAGCCCGACGGCCCCAACAGCGCCAGCAACTCGCCGTCGGCGATTTTCAGGTCGACGCCATCGAGTGCGACAAACGCGCCGAAGCGCTTTACGATGTTCTTGACTTCAATCGCCACTCGGTAATGGTCCTTCGTCCAGATGCCGTTCGAGAATGGTTTTCGCCACCAGTGTGATCAGGGCCAGCATCGCCAGCAGCGAAGCGATCGCGAACGAAGATACGAATTGATATTCGTTGTAGAGGATTTCAACCTGCAGCGGCATGGTGTTGGTTTCGCCGCGGATGTGGCCTGAGACCACCGACACCGCACCGAACTCGCCCATCGCGCGCGCGTTGCACAATAGCACCCCGTATAGCACGCCCCATTTGATATTCGGCAGGGTGACGCGAAAGAAGGTCTGCAGGCCCGATGCGCCGAGCGAGATTGCGGCCTCTTCCTCTTGCGTTCCCTGCTCCTGCATCAAGGGGATCAGTGCGCGCGCCACGAACGGAAAGGTCACGAAAATGGTGGCCAGCGCAATGCCCGGCACCGCGAACAGCACATGGATATTGTGCGCCTGCAGCCATGGCCCCCAATACCCTTGGGCGCCGAACAGCAGCACGAAAACCAGACCCGAGATCACCGGGCTGACCGAGAACGGCAGATCGATCAGCGAGATCAGGAAGGTCTTGCCGCGAAATTCGAACTTGGCGATCGCCCAGGCCGCCACCAGCCCGAACACCAGATTGAGGCTGACCGAGATCGCGGCGACCATCAACGTCAGCCGGATCGCGGACAGCGCTTCCGGATCGGAAAGTGCGGCGAAATAAGCGCCAACTCCCTTGGAAAAGGCCTGCGCAAATACCACGACCAGCGGCAGCACGACGAAGATGGTGAGGAAAATCACGGCGATCGCGATGATGATGCCGCGAACGAGCCGGGGCTCGGTGCGCAGGTCGTCCCTGACCGAGATGGATGAAGCCTGTGACTGAGTCATCTTCATCAGCCCCTAGTGCACAGGGATGCGGGTTTGCGCCCAGCGCTGCAGGCGATTGACCGCGAAGATGATCAGGAATGACGCTACCAGCATGACGACGGCGATCGCCGTTGCATCCGCGTAACGAAACTCCGAAAGCCGGATCACGATCAGCAGCGGCGCGCTCTCGGACACGTTCGGCAGATTGCCGGCAATGAAGATGACCGAGCCATACTCGCCGACCGCGCGCGCGAACGCCAGCGCGAATCCGGTCAACAGCGCCGGAATCAGACTAGGCAGGATCACCTTGGAGACCGTGTGCCAGCGGTTGGCGCCGAGGCTGGCGGCGGCTTCCTCGATTTCGACGTCGAGATCGATCAGCACCGGCTGCACCGTCCGCACCACGAAGGGAATGCCGATGAAGATCATTGCGATGAAGATCCCGACCGGCGTGAACGCCACCTTGATGCCGAGTTCGGCAAGCGGCGCGCCGAGCCAGCCTTTTTGCGCAAACAGCGAGGTCAGCGCAACGCCGGCGACGGCCGTCGGCAACGCAAACGGAATATCGACGATGGCGTCGAACAGCCGCCGGCCTGGAAACCGATACCGCACCAACGCCCAGACGATGACCATCCCCATCACCATGTTGACCAGGGCGGCGGCAAAGGCGAGGCCGAACGAAATCTTCAGCGCGTTGAGGGTACGGCGGCTGGTCAGGATGCCCCAGAACTGATCGAGGCTCAGCTCAAAGGTCTTGAGGAACAGGCCGGCGAGCGGGATCAGGATGATGACGGAGAGCCATGTCAGCGTCAGTCCCATGGTGAGACCGAACCCCGGCAATGTGCTGCGTCGTCCCGCGCCTCCGCTCACAATGCCCCCTGCTTCCGCACTTCAATTAATTCTTGTAAATCTGGTCGAAAACGCCGCCTTCGCTGAAGTGTTCCTTCTGCGCCTTGGTCCAGCCGCCGAAAACATCGTCGATCGTGAACAATTCGACCTTGGCGAATGACTTCTCGTATTCTTTCCCAATCTCCGAATCACGCGGACGATAGGAATTGCGTGCGGCAATTTCCTGACCTTCCCTGGTGTACCAGTATTTCAGGTACGCCTCGGCGACCGCGCGGGTGCCTTTTTTATCGGCAACTTTATCGACGATGGATACCGGCGGTTCCGCGAGGATCGACAGCGGCGGCGATACGATCTCGAACTTGTCCTTGCCGAACTCGCGCTGGGCGAGGAACGCCTCGTTCTCCCAGGCCAGCAGCACATCGCCGACGCCGCGCTCCACAAATGTCACGGTCGATCCGCGCGCGCCGGTATCCAGCACGGGCACGTTCTTATAGAGGTCGCCGACGAATTGCTTGGCCTTGTCGGCGGAGCCGAATTTCTTCAGTGCATAGCCCCAGGCGGCGAGATAGTTCCAGCGCGCGCCGCCGGAGGTCTTCGGATTCGGCGTGATGACGCTGACGCTGGGTTTGATCAGGTCGTCCCAGTCCTTGATCGCCTTCGGATTTCCTTTGCGCACCAGGAACACGATCGTGGAGGTATAGGGCGAGGCATTCTGCGGCAGGCGCTTCTGCCAGTCGGCCGGGAGCAAGCCCTTGGCCGCGATGGCATCGACGTCATAGGCCAGCGCCAGCGTGACAATATCGGCCTGCAGGCCGTCGATCACCGCGCGAGCCTGCGAGCCAGAACCGCCGTGCGACTGCTTGATCTCGACACTCTTGCCGGTTTCCTTTTGATAGGCGGCGGCGAACGCCTTGTTGAAATCAGCATAAAGTTCGCGTGTCGGGTCGTACGAAACGTTGAGCAGCGACACATCGGCAGCAAGCGCAGAGCTTGCGCATAGCAAGCCTGTGACAATCAGCGAGACATAACGGAACATCCCAATCTCCATTCGGCCTGACGACGTCATTGTCGTCGAAAGAACGCCGACATAACTCGGGACCATGGCTTTAAGTCAACGAAACCGCATTTCATTGTTTACGGCGTCGCAGCGTCCTTGTGCTACGAAGTCTTGACCGTGTGGATGCCGCATTCTGTCTTGGCTCTGCCGCGCCAGCGGCCGGCGCGCGCGTCTTCGTCGGGCGAGGTGCGGCTGGTGCAAGGCATGCATCCGACAGACAGGAAACCCGATGCGGCCAAAGGGTGCGGCGGCAGTTTTGCGAGCGTGTAGATCGCCTCGATCTGCTCGCGCGAGACATTTGCGAACGGATTGAATTTCAGCCTGATCCCGTCTTGCTCGACCACCGGTATGTCGGCGCGGACGCCGCCCTGGAAACGCTTGCGTCCGTTGATCCAGGCCGAGAACGGCGCCAGCGCCCGGGCCAGCGGCTCGACCTTGCGGATGCGGCAGCAGGCGTCGGGATCGGTGAACCACAATTCGCGGTTCGGATCCTCACGCGACAACGTCTCCTCCAGCGGCTTGATCGAACGGACATCGCGCAGGCCCAGCGCTGCGATCAAGGTATCGCGATAAGCCAGCGTCTCTTCGAACAGCCAGCCGGTGTCAAGAAAGACCACGGGGATCGCGGGATCGACCTCGGCCATCACCTTGAGCAGCGCCGCAGATTCGGTGCCAAACGATGAGACCACGGCAAGACGCTCGCGGCCAACCGCCTGCAACGCCGCGGCGATCACCTCCGCCGGCGATGCGTCACGGAGCGCCCGATCGAGTTCGCCGGCGCGCGGCAAGTCGCGGGCCGCCGGTTCCGTCAAAGACTGCTGTGCGCTTACACTCACTGGCCGGCACTCTCCGAATGGCGCAGTTGCATCCGCCGGTGCAGCGCGGTGACCCGGCCGTCGCCAGTCGGCTGGTAGAACACCGAATAGCGCTTTACCGTGGCGGCGAACGCTTCCGCATCGCTTTCCTTCTTGACCTCGAAGGCATCGAAGCCCGCGCGCAGCATGAATACGAACTGATCGCGCAGCACCTGTCCGGTAGCGCGCAACTCGCCGCGATAATGATGGCGCTCCCGCAACACGCGCGCCTGGCTGTAGGCGCGGCCGTCGCGGAAGGTCGGAAATACCAGAGCCACAACCTCAAGCCGGTCGAGATAAGGCACGAGATCGTCGACGTCGCGATTATTCGGCCAGACCACGCCGGTCTTGCCAACGCGCCGCGAAAGCGCCTCTGCGTCGGCGAGAAACCGCGCGGCGGAAATCAGGATCGCGCCATCGGCCGGAACCGGCGCGTCGTCGGCAAGCTGGACCAACACGTCGCCGGTGATTTTTCCGCCTCTAACGAGTGGCATAGACCCGCTCCCTGAAAGGTTCGACACCGAGCCGCTTCACCGTATCGATGAAAAGCTCGTCCGGCCGCGCGCGTAGCGCGAGATAGGCTTCGACAATATCCTCGACCACGTCGGCGACTTCGCCGTAGGGCACGGCCGGACCGACCAAGGTGCCGACCTCGGCGTGCTCATCGGCCCGGCCGCCGATCGTGATCTGATAGAATTCCTCGCCATTCTTCTCGACGCCGAGAATGCCGATATGGCCGACGTGGTGATGGCCGCAGGCGTTGATGCAGCCGGAGATGTTGATGTGCAACCGGCCGATCAGGTTGGCGGTGTCGTGATTGGCAAAGCGCCGCGTCAATTCCTGCGCTATAGGGATCGAGCGCGCATTGGCCAGCGCGCAATAATCCAGTCCCGGGCAGGCGATGATGTCGGAAACCAGATTGACGTTCGGGGTTGCGACGCCGATCTTGTCCAGCGCCTTCCACAGCACCGGCAGGTCGCGCCGGGCGACATGGGGCAGCGCCAGGTTCTGCTCGTGGCCGACGCGAATTTCGCCGAACGAATATTTCTCGGCGAGGTCGGCGATCGCGTCCATCTGGTCGGCGGTGGCATCGCCGGGAGGTCCGCCCACGGGCTTCAGCGACAGCGTCACGATCGCATAGCCCGGCACTTTGTGCGGAAACACGGAGTTCTTGCGCCATGCCTCGAAATGCGGGTCGTGCGCCGCCTTCTTCAGCTCTTCCGGCATATGTGGCAGCTTTTCGTACGCCGGATAGCTGAAGCGCGAACGGAGATCCTCGATCACGGCATCATCGATCGTCAGGGCGCTGTCGCGCATCTGCAGCCACTCTTCCTCGACTTCCTGCGCAAATTTTTCGATGCCGAGTTCGTGCACCAGGATCTTGATGCGGGCCTTGTAGATGTTGTCGCGGCGGCCGTACTGGTTGTAGACGCGCAGGATCGCCTCGACATAACTCAGAAGATTGTGGCCATGTACGAACGGTTTTATCGTCTTGCCGATGAACGGCGTACGGCCGAGGCCGCCGCCGACCAGCACCTCGAAACCGGTCTCGCCTTGCGCGTTCTTGTGCAGGCGCAGGCCGATATCGTGCACCTTGATGGCTGCCCGATCGTGGTCGGAGGCGGTAATGGCGAATTTGAACTTGCGCGGCAGGAACGAGAATTCGGGATGCAGCGTGGTGTATTGCCGCAACAGCTCCGACCAGATCCGGGGATCCTCAATCTCGCCGGGCGCCACGCCGGCCCATTGATCCGAAGTGACGTTGCGCGTGTTGTTACCTGAGGTCTGCATCGCGTGAATGCCGACTTCGGCGAGATCGGCCAGCGCATCCGGCAATTCGGCGAGCTTGATCCAGTTGAACTGGATGTTCTGCCGCGTGGTGAAATGCCCGTAGCCGCGATCGTAGCGGCGCGCGACATGCGCGAGCCGCCGCAATTGCTTCGACGACAGCGTTCCATAGGGTATGGCGACGCGAAACATATAGGCATGCAGTTGCAGGTAGACGCCGTTCTGCAGCCGCAGCATCTTGAATTCGTCCTCGGTGAGTTCGCCGGACAGCCGGCGCTTCACCTGATCGCGGAATTCCGAGACACGTTCGTTGATGAGCGTGCGGTCGAGTTCGTCATATGCATACATGATGGTGGCCTTACGCCGGAACCGGAAGATCGATGGTGACGCCCTGGAACCGGATGTGTTCACGCAGATTGCCTGGCTTGATCTTGCCGGCGTCCTTGATTTCGACAGGGGCGATATAGGCGCCGACCGCGCCGACGTCATCGGCGACGGCCTCGGCGAGCAACGCGCGGGCGTCATCGGAGGTGCGCACGATCGCCGCATCGGACAGGTCCGCGGACCAGTCGTGCTGCGCGGTGCGATAGATCACGACACCATCCCAGGTGCGGTTCGCCGTCACCACGGAGGGTCCGGTGATCCTGATTTTCTTCTGTTCGAGCGGAGAGGTCATTCGGCGGCTTCCAGTATTTTCGAGATTACTTGAGCGAGGTTCCGGCGGCGCCATGGCGCGGAGTGCGCGACGACGTCGCCGATGATGAGAATGGCGGGGCCGCCATCGATCTTGTCGACCAGCGCCGGCAGCTCTTCGAGTGTCCCGACAGCGGCCTGCGAATCCGGCCGCGTCACCCGCGCGAACACGCCGACCGGCGTTTGCGGCGAGCGTCCCGCGGCCAAAAGGCCAGCGCGAACCGACGGCGCCGCGGTCATTCCCATATAGACCACTACCGTCATCTTCTGGTCGGTCAGGATCGACCAATCGACGGTCTCGGCGTCTTTGGCCTTGTGGGCGGTGAGGAACGTGATGCGCAGCGCCTCGTGGCGGAAGGTCAGCGGCACCTCGAATTGCGCGGCCGCGCCAAGGCCCGCCGTTATTCCCGGAACCACCGAATACGCGACACCGGCCTGCCGCAGCACTTCGACTTCTTCGCCGCCTCGGCCGAACACAAACGCATCGCCGCCCTTGAGCCGTACCGCGCGCTGTCCTGATCTGGCGGCCTCGATCATCAATCGATTGATCGCATCCTGGCCGATGCCGGGCTTGCCGACGCGGCGGCCGACCGGCACGCGCGAGGCATCGCGGCGGACGCGATCGAGAACTTCGGGCGAGACCAGTTCGTCATAAAATACGATGTCGGCGTCCTGCAACGCCCGCAGTGCCTTGATGGTCAGCAAATCCGGATCGCCCGGACCGGCGCCGACCAGCGTCACCCTGCCCTCGGCCTGGCCTGTCGCTTGCGCACCGGCAAACGCACTGGGATCGGCAATGTCTTGCAGCGCCGCTTCAGCCTCATCGCCGCGCCCGGCCAGAACCAGCGCGCCGATCGGGCCATCGACCACGCGCTCCCAGAACCGGCGGCGTAGCGGAAACTCCGGAATCCGGCTGTGCATCTGTTTGCGCCAGCGCCCAATAAAACCGGCGAGGTCGCCGATCCGCGCTGGCAAGACTGCTTCGATGCGCTCGCGCACGCGGCGCGCCACCACGGGTGAAGTACCGCCGGTGCCGACGGCCACCACCACATCGCCACGATCGACGATAGCCGGAAAGATAAAGGTGGAATGCGAAAGGTCATCCATCACATTGACCGGCAGGCCGACCGCCTTTGCACGCGCCGACATCGCAACCCCGATATCGCCGGCCCCCGCGCACAGGATCGCAATGACGCCTTGGAGATCGGCGGTCAGCGGATCGCCTTCGGCAAGCTTGATCCGCGCGACGTCCGACGCCTCTATTCCGCTCACATCATGACGGCCGTCGGTGGAGTACCAGCGGATGCTAGCGCCAGCGGCTGCCAGCAGGCGCAGTTTTGCCCGCGCCAAGTCGCCTGCTCCCATGAGCAGCACCGGACCGGCTTGCAGATCGAGAAACACCGGTAGGAATCGCATGCGACACTCGCTTCCCCATCCTGCGGGGTTGACTAGAATTATTTTCTATATATGTCTCATTCAACGCCCGCAAAGAGAAAATTTTTTCTTCTCTACTGCAGTGCAACTATAGAATTTTCGCCTCCAAAGGCCAAGGGCTAGAGATGCATCTTCTTGACAATGATCAAACAAAAGACCGGTTGCGTGGGGCGGGCCCGATCCCGCTGGCCGCAGCCCAGCAAATTTCGGCGGAGGGACGCATCGGCGCGCCCACCATGGATCACCTCGACGCGCTGGAGGCCCAGAGCATCTACATCTTCCGGGAGGCCTTCGCGCGGCTAAAGAAGCTGGCGCTGCTGTGGTCGCTGGGCAAGGATTCCAACGTGATGATCTGGCTGGCGCGCAAGGCCTTCTTCGGCCGCGTGCCGTTTCCGGCCTTGCACGTCGATACCGGCAAGAAATTTCCGGAGATGTACGCGTTTCGCGACCGCTACGGCAAGGAATGGGAGCTTGATCTGAAAATCGAGCCCTGCCCGTCGCTTGAGACCATCGATCCGACCCTGCCGCCGGCGGCCCGCTCCGCCGCGCGCAAGACCGAGGGACTAAAACTCGCGCTCGGCAAATATGGTTTTGACGGATTGGTCGCCGGCATTCGCCGCGACGAGGAGGCGACGCGGGCCAAGGAGCGGGTGTTTTCGCCGCGCGGCACCGAAGGCGGGTGGGACGTCCGCGATCAACCGCCGGAATTCTGGGACCAGTTCAACGCCTCGCCGCCGCCGGGCGCGCATTTGCGCGTTCACCCGATCCTGCATTGGACCGAGGCCGATATCTGGGCCTACACCCAGCGCGAAAACATCCCGATCATCCCGCTTTATCTCGCCAAGCAAGGCAAGCGCTATCGCTCGTTGGGCGACCAGGACATCACCAACCCGGTGGCGTCCAATGCGTCGAATATCGAGGAGATCCTGATCGAACTCGACGGCACCAAAGTGCCGGAACGCGCGGGCCGCGCGCTCGATCACGAAACCGAAGACGCCTTCGAGCGGCTCCGCGTCGCCGGCTATCTCTGAACTGACAGTGAGTTGAGTGATCCGATGAACATGATTGTTCCCGCCGCAACATCAGCGATATCAGCGACGCCGAACGGCACCACGCGGCCGCAGGTTCGCATCGTCATCGTCGGCCATGTCGATCACGGCAAGTCCACGTTGGTCGGGCGCCTGCTGCACGAAACCGGCAGCCTGCCTGAGGGCAAGCTCGAGATGCTAAAGGCCGTCAGCGCGCGGCGCGGCATGCCGTTCGAATGGTCGTTTCTATTGGATGCGCTGCAGACCGAGCGCGACCAGGGCATCACCATCGACACCACGCAAATCAGCTTCCGCACCCGCTCGCGCGACGTGGTGCTGATCGATGCGCCCGGCCACGCCGAATTCCTGCGCAACATGATCACCGGCGCTTCGCAGGCCGACGGCGCCGTACTGATCATCGATGCGCTGGAAGGCGTACGCGACCAGACCAGGCGGCACGGTTATCTGCTGCATTTGCTCGGCATCAAGCAGGTCGCCGTTGTCGTCAACAAGATGGACCGGGTCGATTTCAGCGCGGCGCGATTTAACGAGATCAGCGATGAGATTTCCGCGCATCTGACCGGCCTCGGCGTGACACCGTCGGCGGTGATTCCGATTTCCGCGCGCGACGGCGATGGCGTTGCCGAGCGCACGCCGCGTATCCAATGGTATCGCGGTCCCACCGTGGTGGAAGCGCTCGATGCGCTAGAACCGGCCCGGCCGCTGCAAGCGCTGGCGCTGCGGCTGCCGGTGCAGGCGATCTACAAATTCGACGACCGCCGCATTGTCGCGGGCCGCATCGAATCCGGCAGCCTCGCCGCAGGCGAAGAAATCGTCATCATGCCCGCAGGCAAGATCGCGAAAATCAAGACCGTCGAAGGTTGGCCGGCGACACCGGTCAAGGGCAGCCAGAGCGCCGGCCGGTCGGTCGGCATCACACTCGATCGCGAACTGTTCATCGAGCGCGGCGACGTCATCGCCCACGTCGGAACCAGCCCGCGCGATACCCGCCGGATTCGCGCGCGCATCTTCTGGCTGCACGACAAGCCGCTGGCGACCGGCGCCTCGATCCTGGTTCGGCTCGGCACGCGCGAATCCCGTGCCACCGTGGTCGCGATCGAAAAAGCCGTCGACCCCGGCGAACTCTCGAGCATTGAGACAAAATCGATCGCGCGCAATCATGTCGGCGAGATCGACGTCTCGCTGGCGCAACCGATTGCCGCCGATCCCTATACCGATAATCCGCGCACCGGACGGCTGGTAATCGAGGTCAATGGCCGCATCGCCGGTGGCGGTCTGGTGCTCACGGTCGATGCCGGACAGCGCGCCATTCCGGTCGATATCGTGCCGGTGGAATCCGCGTTGCGCCCCGACGAACGCTCGGCACGCTATCGCCATACTGGCGCGGTGGTCTGGTTGACCGGACTGCCGGGCTCCGGAAAATCGACCCTGGCGCGCGCGCTGGAACGGCGGCTGTTCAGCCAGGGCGGCTCGCCGGTGCTGCTCGACGGCGATACCTTGCGCGCCGGCCTCAACAGCGATCTCGGTTTCTCCGCGGCCGATCGCAGCGAGAACATTCGCCGGCTGGCCGAGGTCGCTACTCATCTGGCGCGCAACGGGCACATCGCCATCGTCGCCGCGGTCTCACCCTCACGCGAGGATCGCGCCGCGGCGCGCCGCATCGCCGACACCAGCTTCCGAGAGGTCTATATCGCGACCCCCGCCGACGTCTGCGAGAGCCGTGATCCCAAGGGGCATTACGCCAAGGCGCGCGCGGGTACGCTGCAGGCGTTCACCGGCATCGGCAAGGACTACCAGCCGCCCACCGGCAGCGAATTGACCATCGACACCTCGGCGCGCTCGATCCCTGATGCGACCGACGCGATCGAGCAGATGCTGGCGCGATCAGGCATTCTGTTCGACGAACTGGTCGACCTCGCGGCCAATATCTAGGCCTTCCATCGTCCTTATTACGGGCAGTTGAGAGCCGCCAAAGGCCTTCTCATTGCCCCGGCTTTGGCGCTAAAAGGGCTGTTAATGTCGCCCTTTGCGGCGTGCTTTCGTCATTTTACCCCTGAAAACGGCGCCTACGCGCCGTTTCGCGTGAGAATCCCATCATGAATCGTGTCGACGCCCACGGATTGAAGATCGCCTCCGTCTTGTTCGATTTCATCGCCAAGGAGGCGACTCCCAAGACCGGGATTTCGCCCGACGCCTTCTGGGCAGGGCTTGCCGCCATCCTCCAAAATCTCGCGCCGAAAAACCGCGCGGTGCTTGCGGTGCGCGACACCCTGCAGGCCAAGATCGACGGCTGGCACCGCGCCAACAAGGGCAAACCGTTCGACATGAACGCCTACACGACGTTTCTGAAGGAGATCGGCTATCTCTTGCCGGAGCCCGACACTCACAAGGTCGAGACCGCAAATGTCGACGAAGAGATCGGCAAGATCTGCGGGCCGCAGCTGGTGGTGCCGCTGACCAATGCGCGCTACGCCCTGAACGCTGCGAACGCGCGCTGGGGCAGTCTTTACGACGCCTTCTACGGTACCGATGCGATCCCGCACGACCCCGGCGAAAGCGGCAAGGGCTACAACAAGGCGCGCGGCGACAAGGTCATCGCCAAAGCCAAAGCCTTTCTCGATTCAGCCGCACCGCTGGCGACCGGAAGCCACACCGATGTCACTTCCTACAGCGTCATCGCCGGGCAGCTCGCGGTCAAACTGAAGAGCGGCAACGCCACCGGGCTGAAGACCGGCACGCAGTTCGCAGGCTTCCAGGGCGATCCCGCGGCGCCTTCCGCGATCCTCTTGGTCAACAACGGCATGCATATCGAGATCAAAATCGATCGCAGCCACATGATCGGCAAGGACGATCCGGCCGGCGTCGCCGACATGATACTGGAATCGGCCGTCAGTACGATCCTGGACATGGAGGACAGCGTCGCGGCGGTCGATGCCGAAGACAAGGTGCTGATCTATCGCAACACGCTTGGCCTGATGAACGGCACCTTGTCGGCCGATTTCGAGAAGGGCGGCAAGACGCTGACGCGCGCGCTCAACCCCGACCGCATCTACAAGACGCCGGACGGCAAGGAACTGAAACTGCACGGACGCAGTCTTTTATTGATGCGCAATGTCGGCCATCACATGTTCACCGACGCCGTGCTCGACGGCAAAGGCGACGAGATTCCGGAGGGTATTCTCGACGCCGCGGTGGCCGGCCTGCTCGCGATCCACGATCTCAAGGGCAACTCAAAAACGACGAACAGCCGTACCGGCTCGGTCTATATCGTCAAGCCGAAGATGCACGGCCCCGACGAGGTCGCGCTGACCTGCGAACTGTTCGGCCAGGTCGAGAAGATGCTGGCGCTACCGGAAAACACCATGAAGATCGGCATCATGGACGAGGAACGCCGCACCACGGTCAACCTCAAGGCCTGCATCCAGAATGCCTCGAACCGCATCTGCTTCATCAACACCGGCTTCCTCGATCGCACCGGCGACGAGATCCATACCTCAATGGAAGCGGGCCCCATGATCCGCAAGAACGACATGAAGGCCCAACCCTGGATCAAAGCCTATGAAGACTGGAACGTGGATATCGGTTTGATCGACGGCCTGCCCGGCCATGCCCAGATCGGCAAGGGAATGTGGGCGGCGCCCGACAAAATGGCGGACATGCTGACGCAAAAGCTTGGCCATCCCCAGGCCGGCGCCACCACCGCCTGGGTGCCGTCGCCGACCGCGGCCACCCTGCACGCGCTGCATTATCATCAGGTCAACGTGCAGGCGCGCCAGCAGGAATTGAGCAAAGCAGGGCCGCGTGCCAAACTCACCGACATCCTCACCATCCCGGTCTCGCAATCGAACTGGGCGCCCGATGATGTGAAGCAGGAGATCGACAACAACTGCCAGGGCATCCTCGGCTATGTCGTGCGCTGGATCGACCAGGGCGTCGGCTGCTCCAAGGTGCCCGATATCCACGACGTCGGCCTGATGGAAGATCGCGCCACCTTGC
>WNGJ01003713.1_pt1 | contig 15781 bp, 9 predicted proteins | sample 5400611 | NCBI WGS metagenome assembly WNGJ01 (sample SAMN13153375, study PRJNA577476) | soil metagenome | isolation source: 40 cm soil or saprolite under Garry oak tree replicate 1 | place: USA:California | collected 2016-06-15
CATACGAGAGGTCAGTCAACGAGCCCATGAGATAGGCGCCGCCGCCGGCCGGCGTACCTACGCCGAGCAACGTGGGAGTCTGCCAGAACTGCTCGGTGCCGACTACCGAGATTTCGGTGAAGTCATGCGAACGAACGAAGAGCGGGTTATTGTGGAGAATCTGAGCGCCGGGCGGCTCGTAGTAGGCATAGTTCAAACCGACCAACGTGTCACGAAGGAAGGGTGCGAGTTGGCCTCGGGCAGCTTCCAGTTGCTGACGTGAACCCGGGGTCTTGATGACCTTGGTGAGGTCGGTCTGTACCTGCAGTTCCGCGTGATGGGTGGTGTAGACTCTCGGGGCCCAATCGATTTTTTCGCTCTGGGTAAAGATGGGCCGAGGCATCTCGAATTCCCGCAGCTCACCTGCCAGGGGGAGCATTCCATCGGCGGGTTTTCCCTGGGACATCTGATTCAGGCCATCGCTAAGCGCAAAGAGCGTATCGAGCAATACCAGATGCTGGTCTTCGAGCACGGCACGAATTCTCCGAGCCAGCTCCTGATGCACGCGCTGGCCATCGGGGGTGTCCTGACGAGGGCCTGCAAGCAGCTCGACGATCTGGCTTGGCGAACCGTTCGGCGTGCCGCCTGCTGCGACCAGGAGTTCTCCCAGGGAGCTACGGGTTGAGTCGAAGAGCTGTGTCGGGGAAGAAATTTTGGCAAAAGGCGCAATCATCTTCTGCCATGACGTATTCAAATCCGCGGTGGGGATCTCTCCCTGGCGGGCCAGGATCTCCCACAGTCCGATGTTGGCCTGGAAAGCCCCCAGAGTATTTCCGCGGAGCGCTTCGTTTGAAATCCTGTCAATCGAGCTGGCCACCGTGACAAAGTTTGTAGCGGATTCATCGCTCAAACCCGGAAACTCTGAAAAGACCAGGTACCAGTTGTTGAACTGCGAATACTTGCTGGCCAACAGGCTGACGGTCTGGGGGGAGAGACGTTTTTCCGGAGAGCGTCCGCTGTCCAGTTCACACATGGTGAGATAGATCTGCAGAGGCCCGGTGTCGGTTACGACGCGCGAGAAAGCGACCATTGCGTCGAGCAATTGCTCGGGATGGTCTAAGCTGTGACGCTTGATCCAATCATGAATCGTCTTCGAATCGGTCTTCTGGCGAAGGATCTGTTTCCAGACCTCGAGATTTCCCGGGACGTACGGTTCGCCGTTTTGCTCCCATTGGACGCGGGTAAACAGAACCAGAAGGTCGGGGGCCTGCCGGAAGACACCTCTCGTCGCAGCGGGCTCAAGATCGTTGCCGCGAAGGTCTTCGTAAAACCGCTTCAGGCGAGTGCTTTCGGTCAGGTGCTCGCGCTGCGACTGGCTGACACGGGACAAGACATCGAAATACGCGGCCAGCCAGCCATTGTCCTTGGCGAGCAGGCGGGGAACGAACTCGCCGGGATTTTCCGGGCTCGCTCCCACCAAATCTCTCCAGGAGATCTGGGTCCAGGCTCCTCCCGGGACAATCACGCGGCCGGAGCGAATACTTATCTGGCTTCCATAAAAATCAAGGGTGGCAGCATAGGGGAGCAATCTTCTGAGTCCGGGCGACCGCAGCAGGGCGAGCCTTGTTTCGGCATCGTTCTTGGTTAATCCCCAATAGAGACGGGCTACAGCTGGATCGTTAATAAGCAGATCCACTAAATTGCTATAGCCTTTTTTCTGCCCCGCGCTCAGCGTGGTCCAATCAGCTTCTCGAAACAGCACTGGAACCTGAGAGGGGGCGTAGGGATAGACGAAGGGGACACCTTTCTGCAGCGCCTCTTCGAGTTCGGTGAGAGGAAAACCTGAGTCGATGGTGAGAAAAGCCCTCTCTGGATTTGCGGTCTCCAGGAAAAAGGTCTTTGAGCCGCAGCCTTCGCGCAAGCGGTATCCGAGTATCTGAACCAGCGTGCCGGCATCATCGCAGGTGTCGACACGAATTGTGTATTTCGTTCCTGCCAGGATCTGAAGTTCTCTGGCCTGCTGGACGTAACGGCCCAACAAGAGGAGGAACTCGGTTGGAGTGCCTCTCTGATATCCCTGCATGAAGACGTTACGAGACAGCAACGGCAACACGTCTTCCGGAGTGACCTTTTGGCTGATGGCGGCCATGCGCATGAAGGATCGCAGAGGCCCAGGGATGCCGACCGTCTCTACGGCTGGTGTCCCAGCCTTAGAGGAGCCGGGGTTCCGTTGGTCTGACGGAGAGGCGCCCTCGACCGCGCTGCCCGAGTAGGCAGAAGAGCAGACACACAGACAAAAAAGAGTTGATACGAAAATGGCAAATGTACGAAGAGGGCACTTCATCATCGGATACCTCTTTTGAGAACCTTCGAACTTCGCGGCCGCGCATAACAAGGTATGGAATGACCCACGTCCAACGAGGACGTTTGCGGGAGCCGAACCTGGGACTGCGAATCCACCACAGCCGGAACTTAAGCCACGCTTATGTTGCTACTTACCGGTTCTTACTTTCGTCGGACGATTTCAGAGCTTCAATTCAGAGAAGACATAGCGGCATCGCATTAACTGAACGGAAGTACTCTACTCCCGTCCCGTCAAGATTTGCTAGAGAAGAAGCTATTAAATCCGAAAAAACTGAAGGCAGTTCTCGCCTCCGGCTGGTACCTTTGCGAGTCATTACTATAACCCGAAAAGGGACCGGCAGCCGTTCAGTCTACGGCCCCCTATGTTCCTCTTTGAAGTCGGAAGTCGGTGCGGAGATGCCTTTGGCATTTGGAAATCACGGCGACTGTGCGACGAAATGGACTCTTAGCGAGCCGACAGGGCCGCTAAGAGTCCATTTGTTCGAGAAAACAATCTTTCAGTACCCGGGACTGGAATCCATCTCCCGCCGGATCTAGAAGTTGAAGTGTCCGGCGAACTGGAAGTCGCGCGATCCCGGCGTACCGGAGACGCTGCTGATCTGGCCGAAGTTTGCGTTCCCAAACGTCGCTGCGGGATTCGAGAACGTGACCTTGTTCCAGACGTTGATGCAGTCCACCTCGAAGACAAAGGTACCGATATCCTTGGGCAGATTAAAGCTTCTGCGCAGCGCGGCATCGAGGTCCTGGTTGCCGGGACCCCTCAACGTAAGCGGGGCGGTACGAGGCGCATTGCCGATCAGATAAATTGGGCTGCTTGTCGTGGAGATGTTCGCCTGGTTCTTGAACTGCGTCGAGTCAAGGTACTTGACCGCGGTACAGCCCGGTCCGATTCCGATATTGCAGGCGCTGGTCCCGTTCGGCGCGGTGCCGTAGCTTCCGTTGATGCGTGCGTTGACTGCGCCGGGCGTCAGGTCCGGCATGCACTGACCCTGCAGCGGAGAGTTGGTGGCACTGCATAGACTAGAGATTACGGGGATCGGTGTACCGGAACCGTAGGTGTAGATTCCGGAGATCGTCCATCCGCCTGCCAGCGTGCGGACCAGCATGGAGTTTCCGCCGATCTTGTTCTTGCCGAACGGAAGCTGGTAGACCCCGAAGGCATGCAGAACCTGCGGAGCCGAAACCGTGGTCCACGACCGTTCGATCCGGTCCTGGTGCCAGTTCTGCCCGCCCCCCGAGATCGCTGCAGCCGGAATGTCGAACCCGCTGCGGAAGGTGCCGTCGTCCCCGATATTCTTTGAGTAGGTGTAGTTGATGTTGAACGAAAGGCCGTGGGCTGTCCGCTGCAGCAACATGATCTGGAAGGAGTGATAGGTGAGGTTGGCCGAGTTCGCGCCCCACAGGTCGGTCACACCGCTGTACTGCGGGAACGCAGTGAGACCCTGGGCAAGCGTCAGCACCGAGCTGTTCGGATTCGCATTCGCAGCGGCCTGATAGGACGCCGGGATCTTGAGGCCGGACATTGCCGCCTGCGCCTTTGCGACGTTGGCGGAGGTGGCCGCGGCGATCAGGATCGGCTTGGTTCCAGTGACATCGGTTACGCCTCCCAGGCCTGCCAGGTAGACCGGGTTCAACTGGTTCGCCCAGTAACCACGTGCGTTTGCGCCTGTGTTCACGAAGTGGGATTGATCGGCGACGTAGTTGACCGAGATCGTCATGTCTTTGGTGATGCTGCGCTCGAGGCCGACGTTCCAGAAGGTGAATTCGGGTGCGCGGCCTGAGAGGTAGAAGTCGGCAAAGGAGACGCCACCGCCACCTGGGGAAACCAAGACCCCGTTGTTGAGGTAGTTGCCGGTTTGGAGAAGTTGTGACGCCGCGTTCTGGGTTGGTGGGGCCGGATAGACGAAGCCCTTCCCGAGCAGGTCAGTATTCGCGATGCCCTTGGCGGTAAATGCTGAGCCATTATTCAGATAGAAGGATGGGCCTGCATTGACGCCGGTCGTTGACTCAGGCGTGGCGTTGGCGTTGATGTTAAAGCCGAGCTGGCCGGTTCCCTGGTAGGCGCCGGCGCGACCGCCCACGCCGCCGGCCTGGGAGAACACTCGCGCGCTGCCGGCGCGGAAGACGGTCTTCTCATCGGCCGCAAAGGCGACACCGACCCGTGGACCCCAGTTCTTCCAGTACGTGTGGACAGGGGTTCTGCAGTTGCAGCTCACGCCCGCGCCGCGGTTTCCCGCAAACTGCAGCATGCCCGGCGTACCGGTTGCTGTGTTGGTCAGGTTGGGATTGAGGAAGCTCCAGCGGTCCTGCACTTCGTGATAGGGGGTGAAGTAGTCCCAGCGAAGCCCAAGATCCAGGGTGAGTTTGTCGTTCACCTTCCAGTTGTCGCTGAAGTAGGGAGCAGCCACCCGGTAACGGCCGCCCAGTTCGCTGACGGGCTGAAGCCCAACCGATGGCGATCCGCCGACCGCACCCAGCATGTAGCTGGCGAAGGAATTACCGGAGGTCGGGCTCAGGGCATTCGAATTCGTTGTGTACTGTGCCGTCGAGTTCGAGTTGAACGGCAACTGGACCAGTCCCGAGGGGCCTACGGGGGCGGCCACGTTGGTCTGCTGCCACTCGTAGGTAAAGCCCATCGTCATGGCGTGCTTGCCCTTGGTCCACTGGAGGTTATCGAGAGCCGTGTAGGTTTCCGGGATAACCGACTGGGTGGAGCCTGCGTTGCCCTGTTGCGTCCATCCGGTCAGATTGGTCGAGACTGCGCCAGTCTGGCCGAAAGAGCTGCCGGGGAAGTTCGTGCTGGCCGCGCCGGCGGGGACATTTGTGATACCCAGGGTCGCGGGCGAATACTGCGTCAATCCATCGGTGGCTGCCTTCTGCGGCTGGATGAAGCGCGTGTAGGAGTACTTCGCCTGGTTCACCAGGTTGCTTTTGATGACGTAGGTGTACTCCGCGTCATAGAACTTCGGGAAGATATTGGCAACCGTGCCAGCGACATAGGGAATCGCCAGGTATCCATAGGCCCCTGAGCCGGTGCCGCCCGTCACGTAGTTCTGCAGGTAGTGAACCGCTCCCATGGCACCGACGGTAGACAGCCTCTGCTTTTGATTGATGTCCCAGTCGACGCGCCAGTCCTGCACGTTGTTGTCAAAGCCGCTGGGGTAGCCGCCGAGGTAGTTGTTGGAGAGAGAGCCCGGGTTGCTCGGTGGCGGCATGAACGACGCCATCTTTGCTGCGATCGGAGAGAGGTAGCTCGCCGGAATGACGTTGTAGGTTGGGAGGCCGTTCTTGAGGCCCTGGAAGGCCGTTCGGGTGCATGAGTTGCCGACGCAGGTGTTGCTGGTCGGGTCGTAGATCAACGGTTTGTTGTTAGAGCCCGTACCGGTCAAACCGCCAGTGCCAACACCGCCGTTCAATTCGGTGAAGTCGCCCTGGATCATCAGTGGGGTTGGAATCGTGAACAACGCGGGATTGGCTGCGCGGCGCGAGTGGAATCGGTCGTAGGCGAAGAAGAAGAAGAGCTTGTTGCCGGTATGGGGGACGTGGCCGCCGAAGGTCAGCGAGAGCTCGCCCTGATGCTCGGCGCCCTTGGGCTGGCATCCCGCTCGAGGTGCGTTGGTGATCGTCTGGCCTCCCGATACGGTCGTCGTCGCGACAGGGCTGCAGGTTGGGTACGCGACACCGGTCGCTGGATTGATTCCGGGCTGCTGCTGCCACTTTTGCGTGAAGCCCCAGGTATCGAAGGCTGTGTTGCGTATGAAGTACGACGCCTGGCCGTGGTACTTATTGCCTCCCGACTTCATCGTGAAGTTGAGCGCGCCGGCACCCGAATACTCGGCCGGAGGTGTGCTGGTGACCACCTGAAACTGGTCTACGGCATCCAGATCAATGCCCTGCGATACGAGACGGTTGTCGCCCTGCTGGTTGATCGTCTCCGCCGGCATACCGTCGATATAGAGCTGCCCTAAGTAGTTGCCGGTTCCGCCGACGATGGGCACACGTATACCGGACTGTGCGCCGGGAGCGAGGGAGGCAAAGGCAGTCGCGTCGCGCTGCGCGTTGTTCATCTGCAGGGGAAGGTTGGCATAGGTGGTGTTCTCCATCACGAGGCCAACTGTTGCATTCGTGGTATTGAGGACGGGAGGAGCGGCGGTAACGACGACGGTCTCTGTCGTCTCGCCGATGGTTAATACAGGATTGAAGCCGAGGACGCCGAGGGCATTGACCACCAGGTTGTCCTGCATCAGGGTCCTGAAGCCCGCGGCCTCCACTCTTAAGGTGTAGGTTCCGGGGGGCAGAGGAGCGATGGTGTACAAGCCCGCAGAAGACGATGTGCGTTGGGAAGCCACATTCGTCGCTACGTTGGTGGCGATCACCCTTGCGTCGGGAACAACGGCTCCCGATGCGTCGGTCACCGTGCCTGTGATGGTGCCTTGACCGGCCGTTTGCGCCTTGAGCGCGACCGGGACTGCGATGGATGATGCGACAGCTAACAGGACAAGCGCCTTGTAGAACGTGTTCGCCAGCCCGACACGAAAGATGTTGTCTCTGGATTTCATGATGACCTCGATAGAAATAGGTTCAGTGAACAACTGCCCGGCCCTGGTGCCTGGCGTGCCGCGCTGGATATCCGTCAGGAAATGATGGTGGAATACCCGGCTTTTTTCGTCCTGTATTCCTGCGTTCCCGGCCTTTAGGAGCTGATGAATCACGAACAAAGGGAACGGCGTGAATTATCGGTATCGCTGAAGACGGTTGTCAATAGGAAAATAATGCCTGATAAGGAATAACGGGCAGAATGAGATACCGACGTCGATTGCCCGAGAGGGTTCAGTACCAGTTCGATTACGGGGACGTTTCGGGGGGCGTGGAAGACTGCCCAGTGTCGGGGGGCAGAGCGCAACAAGGGCAGAGCGCAACAAACGCAGCGCAACAAAGGCAGAGCGCGACAAGGCAGCGGCATGTGAACCGCTGATTTCAATGCCTGTATGTCAGTTGTGACTGAGTCGCTGCGCTCTTACGAGGGCGAAAGCATCTACGCCTGAGCTTTCAAGGAAGAGAGAATCAGAGAGCTGATAAGGCTGCGGCCTCGTCGGGATAGAGTGTGGCGTATTTCGTAATGCCGACCATAGTGAAGACCTTGGTGAAGTGCGAGGTGAGGCCGCAGATGGCAATGGTCTGGCCGGATTTGCTGGCCTCCATCAAGACCTGGATGACAAGGGCGATTCCGGAGGAGTTGAGGTATTCGACACCCTTGAAGTCGAGCAAAATATGCTTGTGGGAGGCCTTGTCGAGGGCCTGGTAGGTTCCCACGATCGCGTCCTTGGACACAGAGGAGATGTCCCCGCTGAAGCGGAGGCAGGTGATCTGCTGGCCACTTGCGCCGGTGAGCTGCTGCTGCGAGACCTTATTCGCGGTTTGCACCTTATTCACTCTCCTTGTTCATCCGGATGACGAGCCGCACAAAGCTCTGCTCTTCGGTTCCGGTTCCTGAGACCCACTCGACCTCATCCACAAGAGCCTGGATGAGAAACATGCCCATTCCGCGCGCTTCTTCCTCGCCGGCCATTTTGCGATCGATATCGGGTGCGGGGGCGGGTACTTCCATGCCAGAGCCATTATCCATTACTTTGACTTCGAGCTCATTGGGTTTCATGGACAGGACAACGCTGACCGGAATAGAGGCGTTCATCTGGTTGCCGTGCTCCATGGCATTGATGCAGGCTTCGGCGACGGCAGTTTTAAGGTCCTCGATACGATCCTCACTGAAGCCCATGAGCTTGGCCATCCCGGCAGCGGTGCTCATTGCGACTTTTTCGAACCCGAGACGCGATGGAAGCCGCACCTCGACCTTGCTTCCGCTGGTCACGGTCATAGTGATGCCTTCTCCTTGGGCTTGCTGGTAAGGCGGCAAAGTGCGATTGCACTCATATCATCCTGCTGCGGAGCGCCCCCTGTGAAGGTGTCAAGCGTGGTCCACAGGCTGGTCAGGGTGTCTTCGGCATGCTGATCGGTGTCCGAAACCTTGATGGTGTCGATAGCGCGGAAGGCCTCCATCAGCCGTTCCTGACCGAACTCCTCTTCGCCCTGGAAGACCTCGGTCAACCCATCGGTATAGAGCAGGATGCGGGCACCGGGTTCGATGGGGACACGCTCGATGGAATAGCGGGAGCCTGGGAGCATGCCGAGGGGTGTTCCGCTGGCTTCGATGAGACGAACAGGGTTCTCACCGGATGAGACCAAGAATGCGGGATTGTGCCCCGCGTTGACCAGCTCCATCTCTGAAGACGCTGGGTCCAACCGCAGGAAGATAGCCGTTACGTACCGGCGACGCGCCTCGGAGCCCTCTTCCCAATGCTGCTGCGACAGGCGTCCGGCAAGCTCCCGCAGAGTGAGGGATTGGCGGGCAAGGGCGCGAAAGGCGGAGCGGAAGGCAGTGCAGACAAGAGCTGAGGCGAGTCCTTTGCCTGCAACATCCGCAACCACCATGAGATGAGATCCGTCCGGCTCCGTCACCACATCGAGGTAGTCTCCACCGACGGAGTAGCAGGCTCTCGAACGTGCCGCCACGGAGTAGCCGGGGATCGAGGGCATCGTCTGGGGCAGGAGGCTTTGCTGGATTGCGCGGGCGGCATCGAGATCCTGGGCGAGGCGAGCGTAATTCAGGTGGCGTTCGTGGTTGATGGCGTTCTCGACGGCAACCGCCGTTTGCAGGACAAGGCCTTCGAGGAAGTCGCGCTCATAGAGACTTAATGGCCGTCCGCCCGGGGTGGCGACCACGAGCTCTGAAAGAACCTTAGCGTCTCGAGAAAGCAGTTCGAACCGTGGGCAGGCCTCGGACGGCTCAACCACCGCCTCGGCTGGAACGTTCCCATAGACAACGTTTTGCATGGTGAAGAGAGCGCCATCCAATTCGAGCTCTCGCACGGCAATGCGGGCCGACTGCTGCAGCACATCGGTGAGCTCGATGGTCGAATGAACCGAACGCGAAGCCTCAAGCAGGGCCTGGAGGCGCACGACCTGCTCGGCAAGCGAAAGGCTGCTGTGATCCAGCGTGTCGGACTGTTGCGTGGGAGACATGATTTTCGAGTGATACCGAGTCTACCGTGTAGTCGCACTTAAGGCACGCTTCAAATTGTTTGTTCTTTCTGCTGCAGGGATGAGGATCGGGCTGGTGCCATTCAGACCCCCTTCAATATCGGCGAAGATTCTTGGGCATCGGCGCCCAAAAAATCACCGAGAGCGGAGTTGGGCCAAAGGGTCCGAAACATACCCGCACTTCCATTTTGTGTGCAATATTCTGCGCACTCACGACGGAAATTTCAAGAGAACCTTGAATCTTCACGGTTTTCTTTTGGCCCGTGACGTGCATTCGAAAGCAACATACTCGCCGATTAGAGAAATATTTTGTTTCGATCGCTCTCGACTTAGATTCTGCCAACTCAATTTCTGAATGCACCGTTTTCGCGCCACCGCGCCCCATCTTCGGAGGAATTACAGAATGAAATACCTTCTTCGCGTTCTATTTATCTTGGCTCTGTCCTGCGGATTCGCCAGTCATGCCCGGGCAAGTGGTGTTGACTTCCACGTACAGGTCCTTGATCCGACGAATTTTTGTACTTCCAACCCTGCGCTGTGTGTCATCACTGACTCCACGGCCCCGTTCGGCGTCACATTCACTGCACCGACGTGTGCTCTCGAGTCAATTTCCATCGCTCCCCCGGGTGGATGCTTGATTGTGTTCAACGACACTTTCGAGACATTCACCAGCCTTGACCTGACATTCCCTGGTCTCGGCGACCTGACCTTCGATTGCCCCACATCGGACCCGAAGAGTGTTTTTGCCAGTTCCACCTGCACCTCTTCGGGCGGTATTGACAATTTGTTCTTCTCTGGTGGAGAAGGACTTCCGGGCGGACAAATCATGGTCATCGTTGAGAACGGTGTGGACCCCGGTTTATTTGCAGGAACGGGCGTGGTAGGTACGGCGACGCCCGAGCCGGAATCGCTTCTCCTGCTCTCGACAGGCGTGATCATGATGACGGCTGGCCTGTTCGTGAATAAGCAGCGCCGCCTGTTTGCCATCGCTAAGAAGTAGCTTCCAGCCGGCCTGGCGACAGGCTTGTCAGCCGCAAATTCAAGACTGGAGGGGCTCACACCTTTGGGTGTGGGCTTCTCTCTTGATGAGCCCAACGTTGATCCTGCAACACCTTCGATGTTCAAATTTTTTCAAGGGTGGAATTCGATCGGTCAGTCTGCCGCGCGTGAAAAGACTGGGGAATACGCAAAGAGCGGTACCGGTCGTGTACTCTCTAGTCTCTGTATATTTTCCGCCGCGAGAGTGCCTATGTTTCGCGTTCGCCTGCTCCTGCTCCTGTGGTTGCTAACGCTGTCGGTCCATGCTTCCCCCGTAGTTGAGACGCCCCAGAACGACAAAGTCGCACCGTCAGATCCTGTCGTCCACGTGAAGCTTGGCGAATCGGCCATCGAACTCGCTGGTCCATGGAAGTTTCACGGCGGCGACGACGCGGCCTGGGCGCAGCCTGACTTCAATGATTCCAGCTGGGAAGACGTGGATTTGACTCCGGACGCCAGCACTGGACTTTCCCCCGGCTGGACCGCCCGGGGGCATGCTGGATACTCCGGCTATGCCTGGTACCGACTTAAGGTCGACATGGCGGGCGCAAACCGCACCCTCGCGCTGAAGATGCCGGACAGCTTCGACGATGCTTACCAGGTCTTTGTCAACGGCCAGCGCACGGGTGAGTTCGGGAAGTTCACGGAGCATCGTGTTACGGCGTATAGCGGACTCCCCACCGCCTTTCGCCTGCCCAAGGGCGTACGCAACGGCAAGATATCGATAGCGGTCCGTGTGTGGATGGACAGCGCCACCCCCTTCAACAGTCCTGATGCCGGTGGGCTTCGGCAGCCTCCAGAGTTGGGCTATGCCTCCGCAGTCGCGGACCAGGTCCGCCTGGATTGGGATGACGTCGGACACTACGTTGGCAGCGGTTTCCTAGAGCTGCTGGTCCTTGTCATGGCACTGCTGATGGCCTTGACACTCTTCTGGCTCGACAGGCAGGAAAAATCTTATCTCTGGCTGGCCCTCGTCTGTGAAGCGAGTATATTGAGCGTCGCTCCGGTCCTCCTTATTAACTTCACCACATGGATTGGATTGACCGAGTATGTCATCCTCCACGACGTCATTGTGGCTCCCGTCCGGATCGGCCTGTGGGTTCTCTTCTGGGGCTACTGGTTCCGTCTGACACGTATGCGCATCCTGCATTCCGCCGTATGGTCTCTTGTGATCATTCTTGCCATCGGGACTGCGATGCTTCGGCCGCCATTGTATGGTGCGCATGTGCCGGTGCAGGCGGCGAGCTTCCTGCGCCCCTTTCTGTTGATCGTCAGCATGGGGCTCGGTGTTCTGCTACTGCTCGTTGCTTACCGCGGGTTCTATAAAAACAAGGGAGAAGGAGGCCTTGCCGCGGCTGCCGTGCTTCTTGCCGTCATTGCGAACCATCAGCAGGAGCTCCGCCTCATTCACGTTCAGACGACCTTTAACTTCCTCGGTTTCACGATTTCTTTGGGCTCGGTATCCACGATTCTGTCTTTGCTCATCATTACCGTGATGCTGTTGGGCCGGTTCATCACGGCGCAACGCGCGAAGGAGCTATGGAAGCTGGAGATCGCGCAGGCCAGACACGTGCAGCAGGTTCTGATCCCGAACACACTGCCTCAGATCAACGATCTGCATATCGACAGCGAGTATCGCCCTGCGCGCGAGGTCGGCGGCGATTTCTTTCAGATTGTGCCGAAGGAAGACGATGGTACCTCGCTCATTGTCTTCGGCGATGTGACCGGCAAGGGATTGCAGGCCGGAATGCTCGTTGCTCTCATCGTCGGCGCCATCCGTTCTACCGCGCAGCACGACAACAGGCCGGAACGAGTTCTTGAAGCGCTCAACGATCAGCTCTGCGAACGCGAGTCCGCCAGTGCGACTTGCATGGTCCTGCGCTTCTCGCCGAACGGAGTCGTCGAGCTGGCCAACGCGGGTCAGCTTCCTCCCTATCTCAACGGCAACGAGATGCAGATTGAAGGTGCGCTTCCGCTGGGGATGCTTCCCGGGATGGAGTTTCCGGTTACTTCGTTCCAACTCGAACCGGGCGACTCCTTGATGATTATGTCCGACGGCGTTGTCGAAGCCCAGAACGCATATGGAGAGCTCTTCGGCTTCGAGCGTATCGAACAGATGCTTCGCGACCAGACCAGCACGGAGGAGATCGCTACCGCAGCGCAGGAGTTCGGCCAGACGGACGATATTCTTGTGCTACGCGTTGAGCGCTGCGCGCCACGAAAGATTTTGCATGCGGAGCCACAAGAGGCGTATACGTGATGCGCTCTGCGAGAGCGTCATGGCTCGGGGACAGTTGATCCACGAACAATCAACTTGCATTCCATCGATATCTTCCTCGATGCTCTTGATTTCGTTGCGGTGATGCGATCCAGCAGGAATCTTGCTGCGGCTGCACCTTGTTCCGCGATCGGCTGGGCGACGGTGGTGAGGGGCGGAGTTGTGAAGGCTGCGAGGGGAATATTGTCGAAGCCCGCGATTGCCACATCGTCGGGTACGCGCATCCCCAGCGTATGAGCTGCTCGCATGGCACCGATGGCTGTGAAATCATTTCTTGCGAAGATCGCAGTCGGAGGCCGACGTAGTTTTGCGAGACTCAACATGCCTGCGAAGCCGTCCTCCTGGGTGGCGAAGGCGGGAGCATTGGGCGGACCTACTGTGTACTCGCTGCAAACCTCAAAGCCGGCTTGCTCGAGAGCGGCAGCATAGCCTCTATACCGGCGGAGGGAGAGTCTGTCTTCCGGTGATATGCCGACGAAACCAATATCCCTGTGGCCGATCGAGATGAGATGAGTTACGGCGTCAAAAGCACCTTGCCAGTGGTTCGCTGTGACGCAGTCTACCGAGGCAAGCTTGACTGGACGGCCGATGGTAACGGTCGGTATTCCGCGGCGAGCGATATCCCGAAGAACTTCGTCTCCCATCTTTGTGCCGCGAGTGGCTACGATTAGCCCGTCGACGCGATGATCTGCGAATGCCTGCAGGCTGGCTCTTTCGTTATTAATACTACCGCTGGTTGTGGCGATAAATGTGGTGTATCCGGCCTGATCAAAGACCAGTCTCACTCCGTCGACGAGTTTGGTGGAGAAGGGATTGGCGATGTCGGGCAGGAGGATGCCGATGGCGTTCAAGTGGCGAACCCTGAGTTGACGGGCCACCATATTTGGCCGGTAATTCAGTTTTTTCACTGCCTCCGATACACGCCGGCGTACCTCAGCGCTTACATAGCCGGATTGATTAATCGCCCGCGAGGCAGTCATGGCGACCACGCCCGCCATCCGGGCCACGTCCGCGAGGGTTGCCGGCCGTGTCCTTGTGGAGGCTTTTGTCTTCAACCGCTTGGCGCCTTCGGTGGTGATCATTGAATTCTTCTTACAGGGCAGTTGAGTAGGACTTGTGCCACGCCGATGATGATTGCATACGTGGCGAATGTGACGGTAGTTGATGGGAAGATCGTGGCAATTTGTCCGATCGACAGTGTTAGCTGAAGAGAATACCTCCGTTGATATCGACGTTCGTTCCATTGACGAAGGAGGCGGCATCCGAGGCGAGATAGACGACGAGGTTGGCAACTTCTTCGGCTCGTCCTTCGCGTCCGAGCGGAGTCATTCCGGCGACACGCTGACGGACCTCGGGCTTGGTGAACTCGTCGTGAAATTTTGTGGCGATCAAGCCCGGGCAGACAGCGTTGACGCGAATCCTGCGCGATCCAAGCTCCTTGGCGAGGCCGCGAGTCATGCTCATGAGTGCGCCTTTCGAGGCTCCGTAGGCTATGCCGCCAGGACCGCCTCCATCGCGGCCGGCCTGTGAGGATACGTTGACGATCGCGCCGCCGTCGGTCATCAGGGGAAGAGCGGCCTGGGTCATCGCGAAGATGCTCTTCGTGTTGAGGGTCATGACGTGGTCCCAGAAGGCGTCGTCCATCTCCTCCATGCGCTTGCGGGCGACGAGTCCACCGACGACATTGACGAGGACGGCAATCTTCTTTCCGGCTTGTTCGGCCGATGAGGTGGCGAAGGCGCGTACGGCGGCCATGTCCAGCGCGTTGACCTTCTGTGCGTAAGGCTTCTGGCCGAGAGCCGTGATGGCGGCGATGACCTCATCCGGGTTGGAGCCATGGTAGCTGAGCGCTACCTGTGCGCCACGACGGGCAAGTTCTATGGCGATTGCGCCACCGATGTCCCGGCCACCGCCGAAGACGACGGCGAGTTTGTCTTGAAAGTCGGTCATATCGTTTGAGGTCCTCTTCTAGGGCACAGTGGAAATGAGACGGATGTCCGTTGGATTAAGCCGGCGGATGTTGCCGACGAGGAGAAAGAGCGTAAGGGCGCCGATGGGTGCGAGGATGCCAGCGATGGTGAGGACGGCGCTGTAGCCGAAGTGCAGGACCAGCGAGGCAGTGCAAAGGTTGAAGATGAGGCTGCTGATGCCGGCGGCGGTTCCTCCCATGCCGGCGACGCTGCCCACGGCGGAGGCAGCGAACAAATCACTGGGGAGCGTCTGGACGTTGCTGATCCACATCTGAAAGCCGAAGAGTACCACTGAGATACACGCGAGAGCGGAGTAGGCGCTTTGCGCGTGGGCTGCCAGAATTCCGAATGGCATCAGGCAGGCTGCGATACCGATGACCGTCTTGCGCGCAGCGTTGACGCTGAGACCACGTGAGATGAGCCGGCCGGCCAGCCAGCCACCGAAGAGGCTGCCGATGGCTGCTGCAAGATAAGGAACCCATGCGGAGGCGCCAATGTCTTTCAGGCTGAAATGGCGAACTTCCTTGAGATAGGTAGGCAGCCAGAGCATGTAGAGCCACCATATGGGATCGACGAGGAAGCGCGCGAGCAGGATGCCCCATGTCTGTCGGAGGGCAAGCAGAGAGACCAGTGGAGGAGCGGTTCCCTGTACGACCGCCGGCCGGCCCTCCATGATGTACTCTCGCTCTTTTTGAGAGACGCGAGGATGCTCGGAGAGCGGCCAGTAGATCGCAAGCCACGCAGCAAGCCAGATAAAGCCCAACGCTCCTACGATGAGGAAGGCGATTCTCCAGCCGAACAGAGGATCGAGGAGGCGACCGACGAGAAGAGGCGCGATGACGCCACCCATGGAGGCTCCTCCATTGAAGACGGCCATTCCGATGGCTCGCTCTTTTTGCGGAAACCATTCGGCAACAACCTTTGCCGCTCCCGGCCAGTTGCCGGCCTCGCCGAGGCCAAGGAAGAAGGAGCAGACAGCAAAGCTGGTAAAGCCAATAATGGCCGAGTGAGCCATGGCAGCGGCACACCAGACGATGATGGAGACGGTGAAGCC
>WNGJ01003715.1_pt1 | contig 15780 bp, 15 predicted proteins | sample 5400611 | NCBI WGS metagenome assembly WNGJ01 (sample SAMN13153375, study PRJNA577476) | soil metagenome | isolation source: 40 cm soil or saprolite under Garry oak tree replicate 1 | place: USA:California | collected 2016-06-15
GAATTGCGCCGTAGGTGTAGGTGCGCTGTTGCGGGTCATCCGGGAGGCCTGCCAGGGCTTTAATCTTTCGTAAAATGCCTTTTTCCTCACCGGTTAAGGTAAAGCGCTCATCCGGTGTATGCACGCGCATGTCTTCATCATAGACTTCCTCGCTGAGCGTTTGCCGGTAGCCTTCCGGATAAGAAGAAAATGCATCAATATCAAAAGCATCCCGGACACGGCTGACGGTCTGTACGAACGCATGGTCTTCTTCTGTGAGTTCCCTGGTATGCTGCACGGTTTGATAGGACGCTCCCGGTTTTAGCATGAGTATCGAGCCTCGCCTGGTTGCGTATGCCTGATCCTGGTAGTTCATCAGGGCAGAACTAATGCGGTACGGCTCAATCGGCTCGCCTTCCTGTCGCTGCACCGTGCTGACTACGCCGAGTATCCGGTTCTCTGCTGACTGGCGTGGTCGCTCTTTGTCCCTCTCCCCTCTTCCTGGTTGCTGTTCTCCTTCTTTCATACGCAAGCAGTCTGCGTATAGCATACCTTCTTGCCACTTGTCAAATTTGATGCTAGGATAGGTAGAGATGCAGAGCCAGTTTCCGATGCATGCACAGTTAGCATTACTCCCCTGGGTCGAGGACATGGTACGAAAGAAGCAAGCGGGCACAGAAGTAGACGTGTACACCCGCACACCCAAAAAGCGGGGCAAACCCCGCTACCAGCTCAAAGCGCACGATATTGAAAACCTCAACCACGTCAGGGAATACTACCTCTTAACCGCCTGGCAACTGCAAAACCTGCGCTTCTCGGAGAACTCACTGCCCTACGTCCAACTGCGGCTGCAAACCCTCTCCGGCAATAACCCCAAAGAACCGGCAGAGGCGTATCTGCGCCGGCGCGGGCTGTACCCCGGAAGCTTCGGCAATACCGTGCAACTCTACTACCTGGGAACCCCTGGTATAAACTATTTCAAAGAGCTTGGACTTCCCATGACAACCCGCCATACCAGGCTGGATAAAATTCAAGAGTTGTCCTATCCCCCGCTCATTCATGCCTTAAACGTCAACGACGTGCTCATTGCCGGGCGCAACCTCCCCAAAGCCGCGCCGGATATCCGGCTTGAGTCATGGCAGCATGATTTTGATTTGCAGAGCAATCCTGCCTATGTCGGGTTTGAACGCAGGCTTCCGCAACAAACCGGCGGCGGGGCGCAGCCGGAGCGGGTCAAGATTGTGCCGGACGGGATGCTTGATTTCCGCCTCAAGCTTGCGAACGCGGACAAGGAACGGCGGCGCATTCTGCTGCCGGAGGTGGACCGGGGCACGGAAACCAATATTGAGACGTTCAAACAGAAGATCCGCGCCTATGTCCACTATAGCCTGCCGGGCGGGGCGTTTGAAGAAATGTTTGGCCGGGCCAATAAACGGGTGGTCTGGATTGTGACCAGGGGCGGGCAGAACCGGCTCTACACGCTTCGCAAGTGGTGCGAAGAGGAGCTGGCAGAGCAGGAGCTTGAGCATGAATATAACCTGTTCCGCTTTACCCTGCTGGAGCAGGTGAAAACCGTTGAGAAAAACACCGGCAAGGAGAAAGTATCGGAAGAGTTGGCAATTGACCCGTACACCTTCTTTCTGACGGAGGTTGCCTTTAAACCGTTCCATAAAGAGCCGGATATTCTCTTGTGGAAGCCGTAAAGCGACAGATGATCTCACGCTGCAAATTGGTCTAATAACCGCATTAATAAACTTGCCAGGCTTAAATACTCAGTCGCTCTTTGCGGGTCGTCTAAAATGACATTGGTATGTGCCTTTTTGTTCCGTATGCCCACGATCCCCTTAAATAAAAACATTATCCCTTTCTGCTCGTCCTTATCTTCTATTGTTTGTAGCTGGTTAAATTGAATAACAGGGTTTTGAGCAGAAAAAGCCCTATTCATAAGATCATCTGCTTTCATATATTCCTGACCTGTTTTCTCCTGAACAATTCCCTTGACCTCTTTTATCACCCGCTTAAACGCTTCTTCTACCGCCTGTGCGTAGTGCTTATCTTCATAGAGCTTCAAGGAGACTGCTTTAATCTCGTTATGCCAATCATACCTCTGTAACGGCGAGGAGCGAGAGATATCAATCGAGGGTTCAGCTTGAAACCGATTATATTCCTGAATGATCGCCTGCAATAGTTGCACTTTTTCCTCTATTGAACTGATAAACGCTCTTCTCCTCTCTACTGTGCTGGCGTAACGAGGACTTGATGGCAATATTCCATTAAACATGTCTGCATAATCATCAGTAAAATGCTCCCGTATTATTTTCGTCGTGGTATCACACCAGATTTTGTATTGTGGGCTGTGGTTAGGAAGTTGTTTGAGAGGCTCTGCTCTTTCTATTTGCTGTTGCAGCAGTACTATCGAATTACTCATGCTCTCTCCCCATTGTCTTTTTAGTTCAGAAATTGTAGCATTACTCAGAGGAAAATAACATACTTTTGGCACGCCATCTCCGGCAAAAACGTGCATCTGCTTTATACCTTTGGAAACCTACCTTATCGCCGCTCATGCACTCTCGTTTGATTTGCCATACATATAGGAGAGTATTGCATACGAGAAATATTATTTGCAAGAGGTATTTTATTTGAGCTCAGCCTCGTATAATTCTCAAACCTAAGCCCGACATTGCACAAAAGGCGGCGCGGCTTGTTATACTAGCACATACGATCTATTTTGATTGACTGCAAAGAATATTGCTGCTACTGTATGCGTAACAGCTAGACAATATGGCATGATTTCTCTCAGTTTAATCATAGGGAAAGTTGGTACGTGCATGGCTCAAGGAAAAAAACAGAGAAAAAAGGATTACAAAGTGCGCAATCCCGGCATCGTTATGAAGCGGTTTTACGATGGCTTTGACCACAAGTTTTTGTACCGGAAAGCTCAAACGCTGATGTTTCTTGTAAACGAGCGGGAGCGGTTTATAGCAATAGTGAGACAGGCTGAAGAAACTGGCGAAGAGGGTACGAACAAGTATCTGTCTAGCCAGGATATCGATGATAAATACTTTGAAGGGTTGCGGGCGGAAGTCTATTTTACGGAAATGCATCAATTCGAGGGCTTCTTTGCCTTGTTGCTGACGGTCTTTCAGAAGGTACCCCACTGGCTTTACCTCACCACATATGGAACAAGCGAAATAAAGACAGCCATACAGAACTATGTTGATGGAAACATCTCCGCAGTATCCAACGGCATGGTCAACACTATAGAGGAATTCGTCATTTTCGCTGTCTATGCAGGATTTTCCCCCGACGAACAAAATAAAGAAGGCCAATGGAAAGAGTCAGTAGAGACTATCGACTGGTTCATCAAACGTGCTGGGAAAAGATACCTTGACGCTGCTTCTGAGTATAATGGGTATAAACACGGGCTACGCGTCCTCACCGGTCATAGCAGACTTGTCATATGGCCGAATGATGCTGCTGGCAATCCGCAAGGACAGGGCTTTGTCATGGGAGACTCAGAAGACTCCGTATCATTTCTTGCCATAGAGGATAAAGGAGAGAATGGAGAAACGGTTTCTGAGATGACAAAACATTTTAATCCGCAAGAGAGTTTTGAGCATATACAGATCATGCAGTTTATTCTTGATGAGGTTATGCGAACGCGACGCGCACGAATTAACAAGGAACCGCTTGAGTCTCTACAAACGATTGTTATTGATAAAGAGAAGCTTCAGGCACTACGAAAACATTTCACGTTTAGCCTGACCATTTAATCCAATTTACCCAGTAGATAACCCTAGCTCTCCCTGTTGTGCCTCCGGTTGCTGGACTCGCTGCGCCTGCTTGAACGTGCCAAACTGCGGGGGCATTTTGACTTCTGCGTTGTGGAGCAGTTCGTCAATGGTCAGTATCTGAATGCGCGGGTAGTCCTTATTCCAGCCTGGGGAGTGGTAAAACCCTGCTTTGAGTGCCTCTGTGGTCATATCGCGGGTTGGCTCTTCCAGCGTGATAAAGACTCCAATGGCCGCTTGTTCACGCTGCACAGTTCCAACCAGGTCGCGGATATGGCTTGCATTGACATGGCCGGATTTCACCTGCACCAGTACCCGCTTTGCTTTGCCGGTGTTGTCGTCAATAAAGGCAATCACACCATCAATGCCCTTGTCGCTGCCTTTCTTGCCTTCTCTGCTTCCCGCCTCTCCGCCAAGCGGACGGGCGCGGATAAGGGAGAGTGACCACCATTGGAATTGGTAGCGGTCTTCCTGTGCGAGTTGTCGCGCTGCGCCTATATCCTTTGGTTCTCCGACAACCTTAAACTTGATACCCGGAAACATCGCTTCGAGGCGGTACTTCATGAGAGCAATACTGAGGTGCGTTATATCAATGCCAATCCATTTACGGTTTAGCTTCTGAGCTGCTGCAATTGCGGTTCCGCAACCACAAAAAGGGTCAAGCACTATGTCACCTGGGTTGCTACTTGCCTGGATAATTCTTTCAAGGAGTGCAAGAGGTTTTTGCGCCGTAGAGGCAGAAGTGCCGACTGAAAGGAAGTGATATACTCAAAGAGAAAGACGGAAGGCTCAAGCAGGAGGAAGGCGCATGAAACCAGCCCGGAAGTTCGCTCAGGTGAGCAGACGATTTTATCGTCCAGAACAGACGCACTGTCCCGTCTGTCAGAAACGATTACGACGGGCAGTGACGTTGTCAGAGCGTACCGTGATCAGGTTGGAAGAGGTCATCAAACTGGTCCACGCGGGCTACCGCTGTCCAGACCCCCAATGTGCGGGCTCGCAGCGCACCTATCGCAGTATGCAGGCCGATGGGCTGGCGTTACCGTGGTTCACCTATGGCTTGGATATTGTGCTGCTGGTAGGCCGATTGCGCCTGAGAGAACACCAGACGGTGGACGAGATTCATCAGGAGTTACTCAAACGGCTCGCGCCGCTGGAGGTGAAGATCGCCCGACGGGAAGTGCTCTACCTCTTTGAAGCGTACTGTACCGTGTTGCGAGCCAGCAGTGAGGCTAAAGACGACGTGGAGTGGTTGGCACAGGTGGAGAAGAACGGGGGGATCATCGTTTCGGTGGACGGCATCCAGCCAGAGAAGGGCAACGAGACCGTCTATCTGGTGCGCGATGCGCTCACAGGGCGCGTGCTGGCTGCCGAGAACGTGACCTCATCGGAGACGGCCGTGATGAAGGCGCTGCTTGCCCCAGTGGTCGCCTTAGGGGTGAAAGTGCTCGGGACGATCACCGATGCCCAGGAAAGTGAACTGTTGGCCGTCGAGGAGCTCTGGCCGGAGGTGCCCCACCAGGTCTGCCAGTTCCACGTGCTGCGCGATGCCTCCAAAACGGCCTTCGAGGCGGATAAAGCGGTCAAAACAGCGATGCGCAAACGCTTGCAGCCCAAGGTCAGAGAGGTACGCAAACAGATCAAGAAGTACCTGGTCACGGCCTCGCCCCAGGAAGCCGAACAACTGGCCGTGCTCGATGATTACGCCAACGGGATCCTCACGGCGCTCAATACCGATGGGCTTCAGCCCTTCAAGTACGCCACCGTCGAGGCCAGCCAGATGTTGGAAGAGATCGAAGCCAGCCTGAAGCAACTGCTCAAAAAGGGGGGCCGGTGAGTTGGCTGTGTGCCCAGAAGCTAGCACGCCTGCAGAGCATTGTGGCGCAGCGGGCCGCTTGGGCAGAGCCACTAGCACAAATCAAACGCCTGTACGGCTGGCTCCTTGAAGTCGAGCACCTGCTGGACAGAAGCCTGGCAGCAGAGGGAGAAACGCTGAGCAATGTCACGGTGGGAACCCGCCTGGATCGCTGGCGGGAGCACATGAGCCGCCAGTTGACGGATGGCTCTCTTTCCCAGTTGGAGCACGAATGCCTCCGCGAGTTCTTACAGGTGCTTTCCAACTTGCGGTCGCACCTGGTGCAGTGCTACGACCACAAGGATTTTCCGCGTACCAACAATGACATGGAGCGCAGCATTCGTGGCCTCAAGACGCAGTATCGCCGGGTGAGTGGTCGTAAGAACTGGAACGCCTATCTGTTGCGCTATGGGCGCTCTGTGGCCTATGCGGCTTGGTGGGAGCAAGATGCGGCCCATCGCCAGCACCTGGAGCAGCAAGTCGGCCGACTTGACCGTACCCGTTGGAGAGAGCTACGACAGGAGAGCAGTTGCGCTCACAGCGAGCAACTCACCCGCTTTCGCTTTCGTCACAAGCGCCAGGCCTTACTTGCTTCCCTCGAAGAGCGTTGGGCCACTGCTACTCAGTCGGCACCTTTGCCCTGACGGTTTTAAAACACAGTGCTTCGGCTAGCTCTCTATCATTCTCGTAATCGGGATGGGGAAAATGCAAGGCCGCCTCTAGTTGAGTTGCTCTATCCGCCTTGCGAAGGGTAATTGATTTGGGCATTACCCATTCATTTCGATGATCGCGAAGCACCTGAGTTTTGCGTAACTTTGCCCAGGTTTTGCGATCCAAATGCCCATGGGTGGCCAGGACAAAGCTATATAATGCAGTGCGTTGATCCTCGGAGGCCGTCCCATCTTGTACTTGTTGTGCGGTTATTGAGACCCACGTTTTCGCATCATATTTTTTACATAACCTCACCAGGGTCTTATATCCAGTGAGTATGGGATGGAGCTGTTCGGATGCAGGTATCGGGCAGGCAGAAGCAATAGTAAGGTCAACTATCCACAGTTTTTCTGGTGCTTGTAAGGTGCCATCAGCTGCCATTGTTGTCGGAGTTTTTTTAAGATCTTCCCGATTCTGTTGAGACAGATCTGATGCCAATACATCAAAGGCATTCGCAAAGTTTCGTTGAAGGTTTTCTTCTTTGAGCGCATCAGGAAAGCTCAAGTAGAAATAGTCGGCTTCGCCACTAGCAAGCTGAGTAGTTAACTGCATTTTATCTGATCCAGCACACCGAAGCCGTACTAAAGAGTTGATCCCAAAGGTCTTTGCACCACAGGTTTTCACCATTTTTTGAATTCGTGGATCTTTTCCGAGAATATCGTCCAGGTAACGCATGTCCGACAAAAATCCATCGAGCACACGATGGGTCGGAACGACGATTTCAGTGGCGCTGGTAAGTTGAGGACGCCCTGACGATCCTTTTTCGCGAACACGAGTTGGCCAGCAGGGGTCATTCTCCAATCGATTGGTTACCTTATTCAGAAAGTATGTAGTTGTGGAAGGCGTTTGTTCTTGCAACGCGGCATAAGCGTCCGGCCCGAATTCATGCAACCAGTTGGTGGTCAGCAAATCAAACGTCAAATCTGCCGCTCTCTCTATTAACCAGGCATTGAATTCATTAATGCTCGGGTCGATAATCTGGCTACGGTCAGTATTCATCTGAAAAGGTGCGTTAATGCTAATGGCATTCCCTGTATGAGCTTTCGTTGCCCCGAGAGGGTAGAAAAAATGGCCTGATTGCTCAATGTCGATTTTCTTACGGTGCTTTCGCATGGAGACTGCGAGGCGCATTCGACCTCCTGGTACTTTAAAGTAACCTGGAATGACCTGGTCGCTGTACTGCTGAGGTAATGGAATGACTCTCTGAAATTCGACTTCCTCAATGGTATGCCCATTTGCTTGTGAGTCGGACGGTTCAGAATCGGCCAGATAGATGGTGCGTCGGACTACAGTTATTCCCTTTTGCCGCGATATGCTCTTAACGGACTGCTTCAATACCAGGGTACGATCGCATCGTGTTGACGAAATCTCGACCTGGCGCAAACTTTTTGGCGCTTGGGGTTGGGCCAATTTCATCAATATGGAAGTTAGATCCGTGGCAAAGCTCTCCAGTGCCTGTAGCTCATGTGCAGCATCAAAGGGTTCTAATACAGTGGACTTATGCGTGCGATATGGAACGACAATTTCTTTACCAGGTAACTATTTGGAATGAGGTTCGTACACTGGCTTCGGGAGAGTACCGAGCAAGAAATCAAGAACTGTAAGGAAGCCACCAGATCGGATATAAATCTGGTCGCCATACAGGAACAAAGTGCGCAGACCGAAATTCTTGGAGCCAATACCGTTCACTTTTTGTGCAATAGTAGGACCAGAACTTCCTACCTGTCCAGTACCCAACATTACACTGAGCCGCTTCCACCCAGCCGCATCAATCGGACTGCCATTCCCACGGATACGAAGTTCATCAGTACCAAATGCCACTTGCAACCGGTTGCCACCAGCATCATATTCGTTTTGAACTATCTCGCGCAGCACATCTGCGTGATCATGACCTAACACAAACTCGGCAACGATACTATTGCCATAATTGTACCGAAGTTCCTGCTTCTTCGTATCGAGTAAGTTCCACTCGGTGTGTGGAAGGACTTCCTGGCGTGTTTTGCGAGTTACAACTGGCTTTTTCTTCATATCTACCTCGATAGATCGAATGCACACTATGTCTAGTGTCCGCATCTGCAACGTTTATAGGATGGGAGCGAGTAATACTTGCCGGGCCGAAGAGATGACGAAGTATCCTCATCTACGACAGGAAGCTGACTGAAATCATGTTCAATCATGAGCATCAGTACTTTTTTGACACTATCCTTAGGTGATACAGTGACCGGTTCCTGGTGGCTTTCGATGAGCTGTTGTACGGTAAATGGCATGTCTTCCCCCGTTTCTATGCTACAATAACGTCTGCTTCTTGCTCTAAAGTAGGTTAGTTTTGCCCTACTCATTGTCCGAATTGATACTAAGCTAGAGGTAACAGGATAAGAGCTACCACCACCAACGCTTTGACCATCACCCAGCAGGCTCGCTTTGCTTCGAAGATGGTAATAGTGGAGGCCATGGAGATTACCGGATAGTGCCAATCAGTTTGTGACTGTCGTTGTGCAGGTGTGTACCACCTCATGAAAGGAAATATTGATTGTCTCGGCTCAAGCCGTGGCTGATATTCCGTAGGCTCCATTCGGAGTGTCCCTTCCAGGCCTATTAAGTTCATCCCTATTATCTACAATCAATGCATCTTTTGCAAGTGTTCTGTTGTAATTACTCAGTTGCTTGAATAGCTGGCAAAGCTTGCCCGAGAAGACAGTCACCAGAGAGGCAGATAGGGTATGCTCTTATTTGTGTTGGGTAGACCACTGGAGAGGTACGCTGAGCACCCCTTTCATTCAGCCTCCCGCAGAACTGGGCGTACAACTTACATTGTAGTCAACTCAGAAGAGATTTTTTCTCCGAGTTGTATTAGCGTGCTAGCCCGGGAATATACTCCCGGAGGTTTTTCGGAAAAGTCTCCTGTTATCGACGTTGGCGTAATCAGTGTAATCAACGTAATCAGTCGGCAGTAAAACATATATACATGAAGGAGCATTTTAGCTTTTCAAGGCATGTGAGGTGCGTATATCCATTACGGCCAAAGTATCCCTGGTCAGTAGTCGCAATTGTTCAATCAGGAAAAGCGCAGGAGTCACATTGGAGGTTATCATAGACGACGATAGTGATTACGTTGATTACACTGATTACGGTTCTACCCATAGACCTTATTCAGGCAGAAATCTTCTGGAGCCTGGGTGCTTTTCATCCGCGTCATCTTTTTTTGTAAACAGGACTCAACAGAGGTTTCTTACCTCTCACCTTGTCTTTACTACCCCCTATGTGCCAATCAATTTGGCAAAGGGCAAGGAGGATGCTCGCTAAAGAGCAGCGAGTAGCCAAAAATGCAAAAATGGACGGCTTTTCAGTGAAAAGCTGTCCTTGATGCTGGTACAATGGAAGAGAATCGGGATGGAAACAGCCGAGAGGCCATGAGGAACATGCACGAGAGAACACGAGCGATCCTGCATATCGACCTGGACGCCTTCTACGCCAGCATCGAGCAGCGGGACCACCCCCAATACCGCGGTAAGCCGGTTATCGTTGGCGGGTCGCCCGATCGACGTGGCGTGGTAGCGACCGCCTCCTACGAGGCACGCATATACGGGGTGCATTCCGCCATGCCGAGTCGCACGGCGCTGCACCTCTGCCCCGAGGCGATCTTCCGCCAGTGTACGTCGCTCGTTGAGCCGCTCAGCCTAGACGAAGCATACCTCAACGTGACCGACGCTGTTCGCAACCTGGATGAAGCTGCCCTGCTCGCACAGGAAATTAAGCAGCAGATCTGGGACCAAACGGGACTCACGGCCTCGGCGGGCGTCTCTTACTGCAAGTTCCTGGCCAAAATTGCGTCCGATGCGCACAAGCCCGATGGACTGACCGTCATTTCTCAGGAAGAAGCCCCGGTTTTCCTCGAGGCGTTGCCCATTGAGAAATTCTTCGGGGTGGGCAAAGTGACGGCAGCAAAGCTCAAAGACCTGGGGATACGGACAGGAGCCGACCTTAAGCATATGGGTGAAGAGCGGCTGCGCGACCTGCTTGGCCAGCACGGAGGTCAGCTCTACCGCTTTGCCTGTGGCGAGGATAACCGGCCGGTTGAGCCGGTGCGCGAGCTCAAATCGGTCGGCAAGGAAATCACGCTTGAGCGTGATATCCGCGACCAGGGCGAGATGGAACGCATCCTAGAGACTCTTGCGCTCCAGGTGGAGCGCCGCCTGGCCGAACTGGGAATCGCCGGGAAGACGCTGACACTCAAGGTCCGCTGGAGCACGTTCGAGCTGGTAACCCGGGCCACTAGCCAGCCACAGGGCTTTCAGTTGGCACAGGAGATGCAGCCCGTCCTCAGTGCCCTGCTTTCCGGACTTGTTGATGGCAAACGGGCCGTACGGCTGCTTGGGGTCATCGTCTCCGGTCTCACCTCACCGGACGAGATTCTTCGAGCAAGACAGATTGTCACGCCTTCCCTATGGCAAGACGAGTAGGTGCAAGCATAAACTGAGAAGTGCTTTAGACCGGAAGCTCCGCAGAACGCCGATGCTAGCATGAAGCGTTCACTTTCATGCTGGCATCAAAGGCATTACCATTGCATTGTATGACCCGAGGAGCGGCTGTGGCTAATTTCACGGACAATCTTTTGGGCAATATCTTCAGTCTCCTCGATCGTATGTACGTCAATACCTTCTTCTATCGCCCAATCAGTCACAATTTTATAGCGCTCGTGTGAGTCATCAAACTGCTTTGGAGGTTCGACAAGCCAAAGACCTTTTGCCCCTGTTTCATTACGGATGATATGCCAGATATGAGCATAATAGCCACCCGTCTCTTCAACGCGCTGCAAATCAGCCCGTTGAAAAGAAAGAGTTTTGATCGCATAGCGAAGGGTTCCATTTGTAATCCCGATGTCAAACCGGAAGCAATGCTGGCGAACTGGAACTTCCGCATCTTCTTTCACCCAGTTCTCTAGCCCATGGGGATGAAATATTTTTCGGAAGATGCGTGCGGCCTGTCTGCGAGGCTGGGTGAGAGTCGTTCCGCTCTGCTTGACTTGCACGCGCTTGCGAAAGAGTTCGTTGAGAAGTGTGTCAGGATCTCCTATCATCGCCGCTGGCCTGGAAAACTGTATCAAGTTTGTACAGTCCTTGTGTAACCTCTCAAGATCATCCCTTGTCCACTCAGATGGGAGTGGAGCAAAAAGGGTTTCCTCGTACAGTCGTTCATCGTAGTCGCCTGGAAGCTCGATTTGATATCCATGTATGATGGAGTGTAATACTGCATACCTGCGGGTATCCCGATGCAAATGCAACCGCGATGGAAGGAATTTCGATTTGCCAAAGTGCTTTTCAGGACAGAGCAACACAATGCCAATATTCTTGGCCTCATCGCGAATCGGATCGGCGACGTACCGCACTACTGAGAAAAAACAAAGCGGTTGCTCTACCATCTTGGAGTTCCTTTCCAAATTGTTGCTATCACCTGCTCGACAGCTACACGACGCTGTAAGACCATGTGAGCTAGCTTTGCCCTAAAATCAATTGTACCACCCCACGCTGCCGGGATCGCTGCGAATGCTTTGAGGATGTCCATTTCATCAAGCATATTCAGCTCCTGCAACATCGGCTCGAACATCGTGAACTCGATGCGTTGTTGATATTGAGCCAATTGGACCAGGTTAACAGGAAGTGGATGATCGAGTTCGGTTCTATTCCACTGTGTCTGGCCGGCAAGATAGTACCCATGATCAATAGACAGCGCTTTCCTCCCGTCAGCTGAGACGAGCGCAGCCTGGTCACTGCCGCGTAGCCATGTCTGAAAAATGATGATCCGGGCAACTTGTTCAGGCGGAACCAGATCAATGTGTCCTTTATCTTTCACATCATACATTTCAGAATACCAGAAACTACCAAAACTCGGTCCTGCCGTTACCTGCCTCCCGTCGGGAAAGCGATTATTTTCTGCAAGTCGCTCTGGAATATCAATGATTGCTACCTCTGGACAAACGATGGGAGAGAAAAGCTGACCAAGCCTTCCACAAATCAGCTCGGTGGTGAGAATTTTCAAAGGCTCGTCCTCCATGCGGACCTGGTTCCTATCTTGCCCGTTGTTTTGGGTTTTTACCACATAAAGGTCGCCATTTTGTACTGTAGCCCTCCATGCCTCAGAACCTCCCTTTCCAAAGTATTCAAGGCCTATAGCTTGCAGGGAAGGGCGTTGCTCCTGCTCATCAAGTACAGCAAGTCGTGTTATGAGTTCCTCCACGCACAAACTCCCCATACTCATACTGAGTACTGTTTTGACGATAGGATCTGAACGTGAGGAAAAACCCCCTTTGCCGGCATGAGAGATTCAAAGAAGCAGATATCTGTTTAGCAATCTCTGCTGCCGTCAACCAGATCCTGGCTGATATCACATCCATGATGTTGCGCTCTACAAAAACGAGGACGTGCAATCTCGTCCTCCTATGCCGTAACGTATGGGATGCAGGCAGGTAACTCATTTTTTATAGAAATCTGAGCCAGGGAGGAGTTCCCTTTGAGGCGAAACCTCTTCCCCGAACGACCTCTCCATAGAATTCCCTAGACGAATCTATGCGGACAGCAGCAGTTTTGCTTACAAAACATCCTGAACTGTTGAGGATCTGATGTTTCCTGCTTGCCCTTCACGCAAAGTGTGGGAGCGCCAAAATACTACAAAAAAAGGATGGCTTTTCGCTGAAAAGCCATCCTTGCGCTCACACCATCGAGCATGCGAATCTCTATCCAATAATATGCAGGTTATGTGCGTGCATTTGTCATGGTAGGACGTTGTACATGCGCGTGACAGATGGCGATAGCAGCAGCGTCGGCGGCATCATCTGGCTTGGGGATGGCTGATAGGTGGAGCCATTGGCGCACCATATAGCCTATTTGCTCTTTGCGAGCAGCCCCATACCCCGTTACCGCCAGCTTCACCGCACTAGAGGCTGTACGAAAAGGCCTGGGGAGAGGGCTGAAGAGGCAAAATCAGAAGCGGGAAATATGATAGAATAGGAGTACTTCAATGGAAAAGAAGTGGAAAGGGAGGAAGTTATGACCTCAATGAAACCGTATGCCAGTGATCTCTCCGACCAAGAATGGGCTATCCTCGAACCCTTGATCCCCTCAGCCAAACCAGGAGGCCGTCCTAGAAGTGTGGAGATGCGGCAGATTCTCAACGGGATCTTTTACCTGCTGCGCAGTGGCTGCGCCTGGCGCCTGTTACCGCATGACTATCCGGCCTGGTCGACGGTCTATGATTACTTTCGCAAGTGGCGCAATGCTGGTGTCTGGGAACAGATCGTGACGACGCTGCGGGAGCGGCTGCGCGTGCAAGCCGGGCGCAAGGCGACCCCCAGTGGAGCCATTATCGATAGCCAATCGGTCAAAACCACGGAGCGAGGCGGACCCCACGGCTATGATGGGGGGAAGAAGCTCTCCGGGCGCAAAAGGCACCTGCTCGTCGACACGATGGGGCTCCTGCTCAAAGTCGTCGTGCACGCGGCTGATATGCAGGATCGCGAGGGAGTGAAACTGCTGTTGGAGCCGATCAAAGGTCGCTTCCCACGCATCAGTCTGGTCTGGGTCGACAATGGCTACACCGGGACCGGGCGCACCTGGATCAAGGAGCACATGGGCTGGGAGGTCGTGGTGGTGAGTCATCCCCGTCGCCCGCGTGGCATGTGGGTCTGGCCGGGGATGGAGATCACCCCAGAAATGTTAGCCGTCTTCGAGCGCCCACGCGGCTTTCGTCATTTGCCACGCCGCTGGGTGGTCGAGCGCACCCTGGCCTGGATCGGCCGCTATCGCCGCATGAGCAAGGATTACGAGTACTTGCCGAGCAGCAGTGAAGCCATGGTCTATCTCACCATGCTCCGCCTGATGCTCACACGCCTGGCCAAGCAAAACGCAAAGCAATTCGTCAAATACAAGGAGACACACGCGGCCTGACTTTTCGTACAGCCTCTAATACTACAGCCGCACTTAGGCAGCGAAGCGGGCGGCTCGCCGTTTGATATGGAAACGTTTGGCCCTGGCTTGATGTCGCCTGCGCCAATGTGACCAGTACAGAACTGCTTGAGGTGTCGCAGGAGCTTGCCACACCAGCCGCCAGAGCAGTCGGCGCACTTCGGGGACCGTCAGGGGAAGAAGCTGAGCGGCTTCGTGCTCCTGAATCTGGGCCCCCTTTTTTGCCCGGCCACTTTGACCACCGTCAAAAAGGCCAGGGCAAACATCGCCAGGGTGATATGCCGATACCAGCCCTGCCAATGCCGCACTTCATAGTCATCCAATCCGACTTGCCCTTTGGCTAACTCAAAGGCTTCTTCCACCTGCCACCGGCTTCCGGCCGCCTGTACCACCTGCTCCAAGGTCACCGACTCCGGGGCGAAGACGAAGTAGTAGGCCATTTCCGTCGGATCAGAGAGGCTGCGCCGGGCGAGCAGCCACTGCTTCCACCCGGGCTCGGTCCAGCGGAAGTCGAGAGACTGCCAGGCCCAATCGTAGTAGCGAGGCCCTTGACTGCCTTCTCCTGCTGACAAGCGCTGCCACTTCTCGGCAGGCCAACTGGCCACGACAGAATCGGCACGGTGAGTGAGCCCAACGCGCTGATTCATGGGCACGGCCAACACATAGGGCTGCAGGCGCTCTTCCAGCCAGCTGCGCAGTTTGTAGTCCCCGCCATAGACCGTATCGCCTGTCACCCACGCCGCTTGGACTCCATGGGCAAAGGCGCGCGCGAGCATCTGTTTGGCCAGGGTCGGTTTGGGAATCGTCTTGCGCCGCTCCTGTGGCACCTCTGCCTCCTGGCACCGCTCGGGGTCTTTCTCCCAGTCGGCATGCAGATACAGTTCCCGGTCGAGCAAGACCGCTCCAGACCGTGTGGCATAGGCCAGGAAGACTCCGATCTGACAATTGGCAATCTTGCCGACGGTCCCGCTGTATTGGGCCGCCACGCCTGCCGACTTCGTTCCTTTCTTGAGAAAGCCTGTCTCATCGACTACCAGCACCGCTTGCGGGTCGGCCAGGTGCGTCAGGATGTACTCTTGCAAATCATCGCGCACCTGGTCCGCATCCCAGTGTGCCGTGTTGAGCAAGCGTTGCATCCCGTCTGGGGTGCCTTCTCCCGCCAATTCAGCTAACTGCCACCCATTTTTTCGCTCGGTGGTGCTTACTAAGCCACGAATATAAGCCATCGCCCGTTGACGTGGCTCGGCACGCTCAAAGTACGGGGCTAAACGCTCTTGCACTTCTTCTAACCGATCAGCCCAGCTGCGCAGCTCTTCGATTGAGGGAAACCCTTCCATCTCTTCCTCCTTCTCCTTGTTTCCCTCTCATTATATCACGTAAGTGCGGCTGTAGTACTAAGTGGTGCATCCGGCAAATATGATATAATTTAGAAAGGAGAAGAACAAGCAAGTAAGCAAAGAGAGGGGCGAGAGGATGCTGCGATTGC
>WNGJ01012457.1_pt1 | contig 15780 bp, 18 predicted proteins | sample 5400611 | NCBI WGS metagenome assembly WNGJ01 (sample SAMN13153375, study PRJNA577476) | soil metagenome | isolation source: 40 cm soil or saprolite under Garry oak tree replicate 1 | place: USA:California | collected 2016-06-15
GCGCGTGCAGGCTCTGCAAGACGCCGCGCGCGTCCGCGACCTCGCGGCGCAGCCGGAGCGCTTGACGGTGGTGGTGCCCGGCTGCGGCCCATTCGTGCCTGGTCTCGGCGACGGTGCCGAGGTTGGCGAGGATCGTGCTGTGGATCACGCGGTCGCGGTCGGCTTCGGGCACTTCCTCCAGCAGTTCCAGGGCAGCGCCGAATCGGGTCTCGGCGGCCCGGATGTCGCCGCCGAAGTATTCGGTGGCGGCCACGATGCCGGAACAGCGGGCGCGCAGGCTGGCATCTGAGGTGCTGGCCAGGTCGAGAGCCGAACGCCCGTAACGCTGCGCCTCGCTGAAATCGCCGAGGTACAGCGCGATGTCGGCCAGGCGGATGAGCACGTGGACCCGCTCGGCGGAGCTGCCGATGAGCGCCATCTCGGCTTCGGCCAGGGCGCCGTCGAAATCCCCGCGGACGAACGCGAGCTCGGAGCGGAGCAGCCGGACGCTGCTGTCTTCGACCGGAAGGAGCCCGATCAGCTTCTCGGCTTCGCTCCAGTCGCCCAAGACGATGAGCACGCCCGCGAGGCGGGGGCCGAGCTCGTCGATGCTCACGTGCGGCCGTAGTTTCTGGTACAGCATCAGCGCGGTGTGGTACATGCCGGCCCGCTCGGCCTGGGATGCTGCCCGGTAACCGGCCCGACTGCCCAATGTGCGACTGGGCATCTTGCCGCTGGACCGCTCGATCAGCATCACTCCGCAGAACGGATTCCGGATCTACGACTCGACGACGGTCGTCGAAATTTTCAGCGGCGAGGTCATCTTCACCCTCAAGTCGACCACCTACTACGGAGGAGTCCTGGATCAGTTGTGGCACGATGCCGTCACGGGACGAGACCTGGACCAGGTGCTGGCCGATGCGATCGCGAGCCTGCGGTAGCCAATCACGAGCAGTTCGCTGCCTGCTGTTCATACCGGGTGGGATGCCGAATTCTCGTGGAGCGAATTGGCAAGCTGAACACGGGATTGGATGCCCAGCTTGGCGAAGATCGAGCGCAGCTGAGTGCCGACGGTGTTGACGGACACGCCTAGCGTCTTCGCAGCTGATTTGTTCGTGTGGCCGGCGGCGATGAGCGCGGCCACCCGCCGCTCCGCTTCGCTCAACGACGGCCAGCCGGTCTTTGCCGCCTCTGAATTCGCTGTCCACTTCTCCGGCCGGGCGCCGGCTTCGCGCATGACGCGCTGAACGCCGGCACGCCCGGCCCAAGCGCCCATGTGGTCGTACTCGTCCCACGCCTGATCGAGCTGGTGCAGCGCGGCCTTGCCGTCCCCGGCGGCCAGCAGCGCGTGCCCGTAGGTCTCCGCGCCGAGGGCGCGCAACGCTGGGCGCGGGCTGGTCTGGAGTATTTTCGCGGCGTCGGCGAGTTGTCCTAGATCTGCGTCAAGTCGTGCGCGCAGGTTCAGCGCGAGTCCCTCGAAACTTGCGACGCCGGGATTGCGTTCGGCGCCGAGTTCGGCGATCGCGACGGCTTCAGCGGCGAAATCGGCGTCACCGGCCGCGAGTCCGATCTGGAAGAACACGCTCATCCAACCAGGCCACCAGGCCCAGTAGGTTCGCGACTCGCGCGCGGTGAACAGCATCGGCCGCAGTGTGGAAAGGGCGGTCTCGATATCGCCGTCGACGGCCGCGAGCCAGCCCCGCATCAGGGTCAATCCGGGCAGGCGGATGTTGTCGTCGGCGCTGGTCAGGGTGGCAGCCGCTTGCAGGCGCAGGGCGGCGGTCGTCGGATCGCCGCGCAGCACCGACACCGCGCTTCGTATCATGATCGCTTCCAGGGCGTGCATGTTAGTGCCGATCTGCTGGCCCAGGTCGATCAAGGTCTGCGCGCCGGCTTCGGCCTCGTCAAGCCGGCCGAGGTTGAAGTCCTGCCACAGCTGGGCGTACAGCAGCGACGGCAGGGCGGTTTCGATATGTCCGGCGTCGTCGGCGTGAGCGTGCTGAAGCAGCGCCTGAGCGTGTTCATAGCGGTCCACCAGCTGCAAGGCCATGATCTCCTCGGCGAGATACGACGCGCCGCTGCGTGCGCGCAGCTCCCGGAAATGACGCAGGGCGTCATGGTGGCGGCCCTCGTTCTTGGCCGCCTCCCCGGCCGCCTGCAGTGCCAGCTCCGATGCCTCCGTGTCGGCGACGGTCCGCGCGTGGTCCAGCGCCGCGCTCGCTTCGGCCGCCGCGACGGCGCCCAAGGTCGTTCTGGTACGCGCGAGGGCTCGTGCTGACGTCAGCCGGGCCGCGACGGCGGGTTGCAGTTCGGTGCGCCGCCGCAACCCGCCGTCGATGCGTTCGATGAGCTGATCCGGGCGTCCGGCCAGCCACAGCGCGCGGGCGATGTCGGTCTCGATCTGCCCGGCGAGTTCGCCGTCGTCCACTCGGGCCAGGAGCACGTCGGCGATGGCGAGGGCGTCGGCCGCTCGCTGCGTACGAGCGAGAAGGGCAAGGCACCGGCGGCCGACGGCGAGCCAGCGCGGATGAGCGGGCCGCTGCACCCGGAACGCGAGCATGGCCAACTCCCCGGCGTCTTCGGCGCTGACCGTCGCGAGCTTCTCCGCCGCCTGCAGCAGGACGTGGGCGCTTGCGGTATCGCCGGCGCAGGCCGCCGCGCGGGCGTGGGCGGCGACGGCCAGCAGATCGGAGCCGACAGTGATCAGGTGCGTGGCCAGCCGCTGATGCAGCCGTCGCCGCTCGGCGTCGACGATGCCGGTGTAGACGGCTTCGCGGACCAGGTCGTGGCGGAAGGTGAGTGTGCCGTCGCGGGCGTCGACGAGTCCCGATGCTACGGCTTGGCTGAGTGCCTCGGCGTCGACGCCGCCGCGAAGCGACGGCAGGTCCGCGAGCGGCACCGGCCGCCCCGCCACGGCGATCAGCCGGACCAGAGCGGCGGCTGATTGGCCGAGGGCCTGGAGTCGGTTGTGGACCGTCACGGCGAATCCGGCCGCGGCCGCCGCAGTCTCGGGCGGCCCCTCGATGAGCTGCATGATCAAGAACGGGTTGCCGTCTGCGGTTCTCAGAAGGCGCGAGGTGGACTCGTCGGGCATCCGGCCCAGACGGTCGCGGGCCACCGCGATGACGTCGGCGAAGCCGAGCGGATCCAGCGACAGGTGCTCGACGGCGTCGGTTTCGGGCAGCGCCATTTCGCTGGCGATCGCCGGATCGCGCCCCGCTAGCGCGAGCACGATGGGCAGGCCGACAGACCGTGCCAGGACGGTGCGCAACACGAAACGGCTGACCCGGTCCGCCCACTGCACGTCGTCGACGGCGATCATGAGCGGGCCACGTTCTGCTACCTGTTCCAGATGGGCGGCGACCCGCTCGGCCAGCAGCAGCGGCTGCTTTGTGAGCCGGTGCATCTGTTCGTAGTCTGCGGCGGTCAGCAGGGGTTCGCGGCCTTGCCGCAGAGCGGCCACGACGGGTGCGGCTGGCCAGATCTGCTCGATGGCGTCGCATTTGCTGCTGCCGACCCGGTAGCTCATCGCCCGCGCCTGGCGGATGGTCTCGGCCAGTAGGGCGGTCTTGCCGATGCCGGCCGGCCCGGTGATCAGCAGCAGGCCGCCTGAGCCGTGCTGGCGGGCGCGGCGCAGCACGGCCAGTGCGCGTCCGAGCGGTTCGGTGCGCCCCCGCAGCGGCTGCGGCCCGCTCATCTGATGCCCGCCGCGACTGGTGGGAGCGGGTCGAGCAGCCGGTGCGGCCGCGCCAGCCCGCGGGCAACGGGATCGCGCCGTGCTGGTGGTATCGCCGGGCTCACCGGGTTGATGCTCAACTCGCTGGGGTCGGGGACCCGTCCGCAGATCTCGCACCGGGCGGTGTCGGCGAGCGGCTGCCCGCACGCCTCGTGTCGGAAGAACACCCGTGGCCCGTCGTCGCCGCAGGTATACCGGGCGCCCCAGGCGCCGAGGGCGTACAAGGCGGGCCACAGCGCCCGGCCGGCCGGGGTGAGCTCGTACAGCATTCGGCCCGCATGTTGCGGGTCGGGTCGCCGCTCCAGCATGCCCGTGTCGACCAAACCTTGTAGCCGGGTGCTGAGCACCGTGCGCGGGGCGTCCAGGTGCGCGTGGAAGTCGTTGAACCGGCGCACGCCGAAGAACGCATCACGCAGGATCAACAGCGTCCAGCGCTCGCCGACGATCTCCAGGGCAGCAGAACACAAGCCGGCCGATCAAGTCCAGTGATTGGACTTATGGGCGGAGATTTCGCCGGCGTGCGACCGCCATCGCCCGGCATCGACGTCTGGCGGCTGCCTCGCGCGCGGTCGCGTCGGTGAGAGCGGTCAACATGTGCACCTTGTTGTAGACCACATCACCGGCGGCGACGGCCCGCAGCGACGGGACGCGCACGATCGTCGAGTGCTCGATGTCGTCCTGACCGATGTCGATCACGCGCAGCTCGTGGCCGTCGAGATCGATCGAGTCCCCGTCGAACAGTTCCGGCAGCACCGGAACCTCGGGGATCTCGCCGGGGAACAGGCCGCGCCAGTAGGCCCGCATCCCCTCCTCGGTCGCCTCGAACCGGGCGTGGGCGAGCACGTCCCTCGTCGCCGGGCCGCGGGCGTGCGGAAAGCGCTCCTGCAGCCGGGCGAGCCCGATCCAGTGGTCCGAATGCCCGTGTGTGATCACGACGCCGGCGACCTGCTTGCCGAACCGCTCTACCCAGTCCGCCAGCCGATCGACCTGATCGTAGGTGATGGTCGTGTCGACCACGATCGCGTCGCGTTCGCCGGCGATGAGCGTACTGCACAGCGGCGGCCACATCGGCCGGATCCCGGCGGGCGGAGCGGCCGAGGTCACGAAGCCGCGCATCGGCGCGACATGAACATTGATGCTCAGCTCACTATTCGACGACAGGTCACGGGCTCTTTCACGAACCGCTTTCACGGTGGTCAGGACGAGCCGCACTGGCGGCATGGCCGGGGCTGGCCAGCGGTCAAGCCTCAGCGACCGGGGCTTGACCGCTCAGCGTCGGCTCAGCCGGCGAGCGCCTTTTTGATGAAGGACGCCACCGCAACCGGTCGAGCGATGAACACTGTGTGCGAGCCGGCGATCGACTCAGTGGCCGCGCCCATCCGCTCGGCCATGAACCGCTCGGCGTCCGGCGGGATGGCGTTGTCGTGGTCGGACACCAGGTACCAGGATGGTTTGGTCTTCCATCCGGCGGCCGTGGCGTTCTCGGTCAGCGCCGCGATCGACAACGGCTGCTGCGTCGCCCACATGACCGCGGCGAGGTCGACCGGCACATCCGCGCAGAACGTCTCCCGGAACTGATCCTTGCCGATGTAGAGCTCGGGGCCGCCGCCGGGCGCGCCCGCGGCGTCGTACGCGGTAGGCGCGGACGTCGAGGCCAGCATCGATGGCGGGAACGGGCCCTGCACACTGGCGCAGCTCTCACCCACATCGATACCGAATGCGGCGAGATATACCAATCCGACCACGTTGTCCAGATCGGCGGATGCCTGCGTGATCACCGCTCCGCCGTACGAATGCCCCGCCAGGACGACGGGCCCATCGATCGCCCGCACGTATGCGCCGACCGCGTTCGCGTCGAAGGCAAGACTGCGCAGCGGATTGGGAGGCGCCGCCACCTCGTACCCGGAGGTCGTCAGCTCCCGAATCACCCCGCCGAACCCGGAAGCGTCGGCGAACGCGCCGTGCACCAGCACGACCGTCGGCTGCATGGAACCAGACATGATCATCCGCCCCTCGTCTGTCGGGTCGCCTACAAGCCCAGGGTGCCGTCGCCACCAGCGGCGATCCTTCACATATTCACGTGATGGAACGGCGTCCCGCCTCGCGATCTACTGATCTCATGCTCCACTGGGGCGGCCTGGGGAACCAAGGACAGGAGCCGCAGTTATGCCCATGATTGACGTGTACGCAACGGTCGGCACCTTCGCTGACAAACACCAGCTCGCCGTCGACCTGGCGACCGCCGTTATGGTCGTCGAGGGCGTGCCCGACATCCCGATGTTCCGGCAGAACACCGCCGCGTTCGTCCATGAGCTTGCCGCCGACAGCCTGTCGAACGTCGATGGCGACAACACCTACGTCCGAGTACAGGTGCTCACCAATGCCGGCGCCCTCGACCGAGACAAGCAGCTGGCCGTCGTTGAGCGGCTGACCCAGATAGTCGCCGCCGCGGCCGGTGACCTGACTTTGGCCGAGCGGACCTGGGTGCTGCTCACCGAAGCCATCCCCGGCGGCTGGGGCCTTAAGGGCCACGCCCACACCAACGACGAGCTGGTCAACGCGGCCCGAGCGCAGGTCGCCGAGCTGCAGCCGTGAACACTACCAGGAGAAGAACAATGAGCACCAGTCCGCTTTCAGTCGACGTCTTCGTCACCCCGATCCGCCCCTACGCAGGCGACCCACCCCAGGGGCCCGGCGACGACCCGACCTGGGCCCCGATGAGCAGTACCCTGATCACCGGCGAGAATGAGGCGATCCTTATTGACGCCTTGATGACCAACGGTCAGGCAGACGCCTTGGCAGAGTGGGCCAAGAGTTTCGGCAAGCGCATCACTGGCATCTACATCACCCACGGGCACTCGGACCACTGGCTCGGTCTCGGGCGGCTTCTCGAACACTTTCCCGAGGCGCGCGGCTTCGCAACCGCGGAAGTAGCCGCCCGCGCCGCGTGGGAAGCAGAGACGAACAAGACCACCCAGTACTGGACGTCCCGGTTCCCGGGCGAACTGCCCGAGGCTCCCGTAGTGCCTAATGCGCTCGCGGAACCCGAATTCGAGCTCGACGGACACCTTGTCCGCGCGGTCTCGGTTGGGCAAGGAGACACCGAGCATTCAACGTTCTTCCATATTCCGTCGGCAGAGGCCGTCGTCGCTGGGGACATCGTCTACAACAACGTTCACATGATGCAATTTGAAACCAACGAAGAGAAGCGTAAAGCCTGGATCGCCAGCCTCGATGCCATCGCCGCACTGGAACCGAAGATCGTTGTCGCCGGTCACAAGCGTGCAGGATCGCCTGATCTCCCGGAGCACATCGCAGCGAGCCAGCAGTACCTGCGCGACTTCACCAGGATCGCCAACCAGCGAGACACCGTCGAGGACCTCGTCGCCGGAATGACGGAACTGCACGGCGACCGCGACAACCCCCACACGCTATGGATCTCGGCCCGCGCCGCGGTCGCCAACCGAGCCTGAACGAACACGATCGGGCAGTTTCGGCTGACGGCCTCACAATCCGACCGAGGAGCTTGTGATCGCGGCCACGGCGGAGATCGCAAAACTGCAGGCTCGCTCCTGACGGAGGCACTCGATGAGCCACGATGTGATAATTGGAAGCGACGGCAGGCCCCGCTGTGCCTGGGCCGGCGATGCCGGTACGCCACTCGGCCGCTACCACGACCAGGTCTGGGGCCGCCGCACCTACGACCAGCGCGCGATGTTCGAGGCACTGACCCTCGGCGTGTTCCAGGTCGGGCTGAGCTGGTCAATCGTGTTCAACAAGCGGGACGCCTTCCGCGCCGCGTTCCACGACTTCGACATCGTCAAGATCGCCGCCATGACCGACAAGGACGTGGACCGGTTGACGCAGGATGCGTCGATCATCCGCAACCGGGGCAAGATCCAGGCCACCGTCTACAACGCCCGCGCGATGCTGTCGGCGTCGCCGGGCCTCGCCGAACTCGCGAGATCCTACGAGTCCACCCGCCAACGGTCACCGCGATCCATCGCCGCTGTGCCGACATCCACCCCGCAAGCGGAAGCGTTCTCGCGCCAGCTCAAGGCGCAGGGATATCGCTTCGTCGGCCCTACCAGTGTGTACGCGTTCATGCAGAACGTCGGCGTGGTCAACGACCACATCCACGGATGCTTCCGCGCCAGCGACGTCTCTAGCAGCAAGGCTTCGTCAGCCTCGTGACAAGGGAAGAAACAATGGAATTTTGGACTTCTGAGCGCCGCGGCGCGGTGGAGATCGCCACGTTTTCGAACCCGCCCCGCAATTACATCGGCAAGCCTCAGCTCGACGAGCTCGCACAGCTCGTGGCCCAGTGGCGGGACCCATCCACCCGCGCGGTCGTCATCCAGTCACGAACAGGTGAGAACTCGGGCTTCACCCAGTACAGCGTCGAAGAGCTCTACGGGATGGCCAGCGACCCGGGCCTGTCCCGATACGCCGGAGCCGTCGTCCGTGATTACAAGGCGATGTTCGACGACATGATGGCGCTGCCCAAGGTCGTCATCGCCGCCATGAACGGCGACGCGCTGGGCGGAGGATTCGAACTGACGCTCGCCTGCGATCTGCGGATCGGCCAGCACGGCGACTTCCGCTACGGCAACCCCGAAGTACGAGCAGGAGTCATGCCCGGCGCCGACGGCACGCAACGCATCAGCCGCCTTGTCGGTTTGGCCCGCGCGCTCGACTGGGTGCTGCGCGGCCGGATCGTGCCCCCCGAGGTCGCTTTGCAGCTCGGACTCGTCCATGAGGTCGTCGACGACGCCCCAGCCCGAGCGCTGGAACTAGCGGAGGAAATCGCGATGCTCCCACCGATGTCGGTGGCCAACGCGAAGCGCGCCCTCTACCTCGGAGCCGACACCAACCTTCAAGCCGCGTACGAGATCGAGAACATGAACTGGACCGAGGTCATGCAGTCCGACGACGCGAAGGTCGCGCTCAAGACCTTCCTCGACGTCGACCCCGGGTCCCGCCGCGACTGGTTCGAGTCCGCGAACTCGAAGAACTACCCGGCCTACTCCGGCCACTGAGGAATCACGATGCCACTCGTAACCTTCAAACAGGAAGATCAACTCGGCGAAATCGTGATCGACAACCCGCCGCTCAACCTGTTCAACGCGGACGTGCTGTCCGACCTGCGATCGGCAGTCGACCAGGCAGCGCACAGCGACATACGGGCCGTGCTGGTGCGAGCCGAGGGTAGCGACTTCTCCGCCGGAGCTGACATCTCGGTCTTCACAGACCTAGACCAGGCGGGCGCCGACGAGCTGGAGGAAACCGTCCTGGCGCTGATCGCAGCGATCGAGGCTCTGCCGGTCCCAGCACTAGCGTTGATACACGGCCAATGCTACGCGGGCGCCCTTGAGGTATGCCTCGCGTGCGATCTCATCTGGGCTGCCGAGGCCAGCCGGATCGGCCAGATCGAGGCAGTGGCCGGCGGCATCCCATACGCCGGCGGAACCCAACGCATCGCATCGCGGATCGGCGCCTCGCGCGCTGCCGAGATGGTATTCACCGGAGCCGTCCTGCCGCCGCAGACGCTGGCGTCCTGGGGCCTCATCAACCGGGTGGTGCCAGTGGACAGCCTCAACGAAGAAGGCCGCGCTTTCGCCCAGAATCTCGCGAACGGCCCCACGCGTGCGCACGCCGTCACCAAGCGCGTGCTGCACGCCTGGCGCTCAGGCGGAGTGGCCGCGGCCGACGCCGTAACCCGGGCCGAGGGACCGACCATCATGATGAGCGAGGACCTGAGAGACGGCCTCTCAAGCCTTGCGCGCGATGGCATCGGCCACGCCACCTTCCACAACAGATGACGCTGGCCCAACTCCTGTATGCCGCCATCCGCCGCGGGACCGGGCCATCGGGTCAGTGACCGGCGGCGGAGACGCTGCCCGCCGCCGGGTTGGCGACACCAAGAACCCCCAGTCTCCCGCAGGACCGGCTGCAGCGATCGGCAACAACCGGGGACTAGCGCGGCCTTCGCCAGGTCGAGCACAGCCGAGGCGCTCGTCCGACACCTGCTCTGGGAGGCCACGCTAAAGGGAGGGTCGCCAACAACGGTGTCCCACCGGTACGTGTAGGGCGCTGGTGGGTGATGCCTCAGGTGCGGGCTCACGTGTCGGTCCCCGGTGGACGGCGAGTCTTGGTCCGGCCAAAGCATCAGGTTCCTAAGCGCCCCAGGGTCAGACGTCTGGGACGGTACCGGCAAGGGCCCGACAGCTAAACCGGGCGGCGTGCTCGCCGACTGCCGGCACGAGCAGATGACGCATGCGCCAATCGTGTCGGCGGGCAGGCCGCCCGGCAGCGACGGTCACGCGCCGAGGAAGTCCAGCAACGCCGCGTTGACCTCCTCGTGATGCGTCCAGCAGATGTTGTGCGGTCCGCCGTCGATAGTCACAAGCCTGCGAACCAGGCCGGGCAGGCGCTTGGCCGTCGACTCGTAGGGCAGGATCCGGTCGGCTGAGCCGTGGATCGCCAGCATCGGAACGTCGATCTTCGGCAGGTCGCCGCGGAAGTCAGTCAGCCATGTGTCGACGCACGCGAAGCTCGCGATCGGCGACGCCGCAGCGGCCACCTGGAAGGAGGCATCCCAGGCGCGGCCGCTGATCCGGTCCGGGGCGAACGTGCCGGTGTCGTAGAAGTTGTCGAAGAAGTCGCCGAAGTAGGCGTACCGATCTTTCACGATCGCCTGACGCGGTCGTGCGCGCGTTCGTGCGTGCCGTGATCACCGTCCCGCGGGCCCTCGACGCGGACCTGCTGCGCTGGCAGGGCATGTCGCTGAGCGAGTACAACGCGCTCATGAACCTGTCCAAGGCGCCCGGCCAGCGGGCTGCGGATGGGCGACCTCACCGCCGCCTGCGCCCTGTCCATCAGCGGCATGACCCGGATCGTGACCCGCCTTGCCGAACAGGACCTGGTGCGCCGGGAGCGCAGCCCGGATGATGGCCGCGGCCAGAACGCCGTGCTCACCGACCGCGGCCTCCAGCGGCTACGCCAGGCCTGGCCCACCCACCTGGCTAGCATGCGACGGCACGTCCTCGACCATCTCCAGGGGCTCGACCTGCCCGCGCTGGCCGCCGCGCTGCAGCGCTTCGCCGCCGGCATGCCGTACACCGAGCCGGACACAGCCCGATGACAACCGCCAGATGACGGACGTCCAGCCGCACCCGGCATCCGAGGCACCTTGATCGGAGTCGGCATGCCGTGGCGGTCCTGCCGAGCCGCGGTCCGGAACAGCTGTGGGCCGGTGGCCTCGGCGAGGGCACGGTGCACGTTCTGCCAGTCCGCAGATAACCCATTCTTGTGCCCGCCAGCCGACGCGCCACCCCGCCGAGATCGGCGCCGTATCGGCGGGGTTGCGCGCCTAGCCCAAAGGGCAAGTCACTTACGCAGGACCGGGAAGAGCGAGAACAGCTGGGGACTGGCGGAGGGCAGGCCTGGGGTGTGCAAACGGCTGGTGCGACCATGAAAGCGGTGGTCCTCGATGGACCCGGACCGCCTTCGGCGCTGCAGATACGCCAAGTCCCCCGGCCTTGCCCGCAGCGAGGCTGGGTCCTGATCTCGGTCAGGGCTTTCGGGCTGAACCGGTCCGAGCTTCATATGCGCCTGGGCCTCGCGGAAGGAGTGACCTTCCCGCGGGTACCCGGGGTCGAGGCGGTGGGCGTCGTGGCCGAGTGCCCCGGCGGTGAATTCTCCGAGGGTCAGCAGGTGGCCACCTTCGCGGGAGGCATGGGCCGGGCCTTCGACGGGGGCTATGCCGAGTACTGCTGCGTGCCGGTCGCCCGGGTCGTGCCCTTCCGCAGCGATCTGGGCTGGACCACCCTGGGCGCCCTGCCGGTGATGCTGCAGACGGCCAGCGGGTCGCTCACGACCGGCCTGGACGCCAGGGAAGGCCAGTCGCTGCTGATCCGGGGCGGGACGTCCTCGGTGGGGATGGCGACCGCGGTACTGGCCAAACGGCTCGGGATGCGGGTGCTGTCCACCACCCGGCAGGAGGGCAAGGCGCCGGCCCTCAGAGACATCGGGGTGGACGAGGTCCTCCTCGACAACGGCCAGGTAGCCGGCCGGGTCCAAACCATAGTCCCCGGCGGGGTCGACGCCGCCCTGGAACTGATCGGCACGACCACGCTGCCTGACACGTTGCGGTCGACCCGGATCCACGGCGTGGTGTGCTTTACCGGCATGCTGTCAAACCGGTGGATCATCGACAAGTTCTACCCGATCGGGTACATCCCCTGCGGCGTGCGCCTCACGGCCTACAGCGGCGAGGCTGCCGACCTGCGGCCGGCGGTTCTGCAGGGGTTCATCGACGCGGTCAGCGAAGGCGCAGCCGTGGCCCCCATCGGGGCGGTGTACCAGCTCGATCAGATCGTCGAGGCCCACACGGCCATGGAGGAGGGCCGGGTCGCCGGGAAGATCGTGGTGCTGACGTGATACGGCAACGTCCGGCCCGGCGTCCGGCGGCCACTGGTGTATCGCGCCCCGCGCCGGCGCCACGGGCACCGTCTCCCAGCCTGGCGGGCCCCTGCTGAGAGGTGACAGCCTCGCCCGATGCGGTCCACAACGGCGCACATGTTTGATCTGGTCGGCAAGCCCGTGCCGGGCTGGGGAGCCACGCCCCGATATCGGCACGCTGTTGAACACTGCCCCGCTGCCGGGGCCGACGCGGTCCCCACGGGGCCGGATCACCACCCGGACCGCAGAATAATCCTTATGTGCCGCGTTTGCCGTGGAGTGCTAGTGCTAACGACCAGGACAGATCGGCGGTTCGCGTTCACATTTAGATCGCGGTCCGTGACCGCCGCGGCCATTGGCTTCGGCTGCCCCGAATCGGACAGTGCGCCAGCTCCGCCTAGCCGCCATCGCCGCTAGGCGGAGCTGGCAACCGGTGCGGACTACCTGGCGGCGCTGCCGGGCTGCATGACCCGGCCGCAGGCCTGAGCCATCCAGTAGCTGCCGTTCAGGTTGATATCAATGACCTCGCGGAACTGCTCGGGTGTTTCCCGCGTGGCCGGCACGGCTGTGCCCTTCCCCGCGTTGTTGACCAGGACATCGACATGCCCGAACTCCCTGGTCGCTGCCTCGACGACGGCTAGGGCGTTCTCCGGCAGAGCCACGTCGGCGGCGACCGTAATGGCACGCCGGCCGGCCTGTGCGACAATCGCGCGCGTCGCTTCGAGACGCTCCACGCGGCGCGCCGCGAGCACGAGGTCTGCCCCCGCCTCGGCAAGCGCCTTAGCGAACGCCACCCCCAGACCCGAGGAGGCCCCGGTCACAATCGCGACCTTGTCGTCGAGGCGGAAGCGGTCAAGCACCGTGGTCATGTCTGTCCTCTCGTTCAAAGGGACCGCCCGGGGGACCGCCCGGAAGGTGGCCGAAACTAGTTGCAATCACACTGAGGTCTCTGTCGAGGTAGCTACGTCGCGGTTCGAAGCCCGGCTCGCGACTCGGCGGAAACCTTCCGCCAGCGCCGGGGGCGCCTTCGTTCCGTCGAGGAGATTGGGCTCAATCACGCGCGGTGTACGCGTGTCTGGCGTAACGACTTTGGGCCGCCGACGATACCGACCGCCGTGGCGCCCTTGATCTTCGCGATCTGGCCGACGGCCGTCCCGACGCGCCCGGCCGCCCGCGAGACGAACACGGTCTCGCCCTCGCTCAGCCGTCTGACGTCTAGCAGCCCGAAATAGGCCGTCAGCCCCGTCAGGCCCAGCACGCCAAGATAGGGCGGCGGGGGTCAGACGGCCGGTGACCTCGATCTTGTAGGCGTTTTGGCCATCGGAGACGGCATGCTCCTGCACGCCGAAGGGACCGTGGACCAAGTCACAGGGCGCAAACACCGGATGACGAGACACGGTCACGCGGCCCGCCGCCAGCGCGCGCATCACCTCGCCGATCTCGACCGGCGGGATGTAGGAACGCGCCGCGCTCATCTAGCCGCGCAGTTAAGGCATCCCGGGGACTCCGCCGATCCGGGAGCCGTCGGGGGCGCGGGGTCCCGGGACGTTCCGGAAGGCGAAGGGCTCGGCCGGGCGGCCGGGCTGGACGTACCAGGCCTCGCCGGTCCGGTCGCTGGCCAGGATGGCCAGCAGGGCGTCGGCCACCTCGTCCGCGGTCATCAGCGGGATGCCCGCGGCGCTGATCAGGTGCCGGACCGGCTCGTTGATCGCGGTGTCCGCGAAGCCCGGACACAGGGCGTTCACGGCGATGTGATCCGCCGCCAGCGCGGGGCCGAGGGCCCGGGCCAGGCCGACGACGGCGTGCTTGGTCGCGGCGTAGATCGGGTCGCCGGGGACCGCGGTCAGCCCGGCCAGGCTGGAGGTGAGGACCAGGGCGCCGCGGCCGCGGGCCCGCAGGGCAGGCAGCGCGGCATTCACGCCGAAGAAGACCCCGTCGACGTTGATGCCGACCGCGCGCCGGTAGGCAGCCAGATCCCAGGCCGGGCCGCCCAGCCTGACGCTCGTGGTGGACACTCCGGCGTTGAGGAAGGCCACGTCAAGGCCGCCGAACGCGGTGACCGCCACGGCGACCGCCGCCTCGTTGTCCGCCTGCTCGCGCACGTCGCCGCGGGCGAACCGGCCGCCGATGGCGGCCGCCACCTCCGCGCCCCGCTCGTCGATGTCGGCCACCACGATCCGGGCGCCGCGGGCGGCCAGCCGCCGGGCCGCCGCGGCGCCGATACCGTTGGCGCCGCCGGTGACCAGGGCCACGGCGCCGTCGAGGTCGATGGCCATCAGGGCTACCGCCGCCCGGCGGTCACCGGGGTCCGGTGCACCAGGTCGAGCCCGCGGAGCAGGGCCTCGATGGCGATGACCGCACGGCCGATGCCGGAGGCACGGTCGGCGATCACGTCAGTATAGAGGAAACCATCGGCGACCCGGACGATCGCGAAGGCCAGCGTGGGGGTGTCCAGGCTGGCGTCGAACGCGCCGCGCCCGCGTTCCAGGTCGATGAGATTCTCCAGCGCGGCGGCCACGCCCTGGTGCACCGTGCTGCGGCGGCCGGTCAGCACGCGCCGCGCGGTCTCCGGGTCGGATTCCAGGAAGATCCGGACCGGCCGGTCGGTTCCGATGGCGCGCAGCACGCCGCCGATCACCGCGGTGAGCCGGTCTGTCCCGGTCAGGTGGGCGCTGGCCCGGACCTGGCCGGCGAGCAGGAGGCGGGCCCGCCACCACAGCACCTGGTCCAGCAGCTGTTCCCGGTTGCCGGCCCGGCGGTACAAGGTGGCGCGGGCCACCCCGACGCGCCGGGCCAGCGACCGCATGTCCAGCCGCTGCCCGGCCACGAAGGTGTCCACGGCCGCCGCGAAGATCGGGCCCGGAATAGTGGTCGGCGTCCCGGTTCCCTGGGGCAGCACCCTGCCGACGTCGTCGGTCATGGCCCTGGTTGCCCGGCGGCGCGCTGTTCGGCGGCCTCGGCCAGCAGCGCGAGCTCGTCAGGCAGGTAGCCGGCCAGCTTATCGATGTCGGGGATGAGTTCGCGGGAGCTGACCAGGCCGAAGTGCAACTGGCCGAGGTACCCGACCAGGGTGATGTTCAGGCCCTGGCCGTCGGTGACCACCGACACCGGGTAGTGCGCGACCAGCTTGGCGCCGCACATGTAGACCGGGACGTTCGGGCCGGGGACGTTGGAGATCGTGAGGTTGAACGGCGGCAGCCGGTGCAGCACGCCGGTGGCGAACACGACCCGGGTCGCCCGTGCGGTCAGCGCCGGGACGGCGAAGTCGCTGATCTGGTCGGGGCCAGCATGGCGGACACCTTGTTGCCCAGCGCTCCCTTGCTGGCCGGGTCCCGGACGGACACGGGGATCATCGCGACCAGCGGCTGATCGGGCAGCGCGTCGTGGTCGAGGAGCCAGCGGCGCAGCGCGCCGGCGCACATGGCCATCACGACGTCGTTGACCGACACGCCGAAGGCGTTCTTCACCGCCTTGACGGTGTCCAGGCTGACGCTGCGGAACGCGAACCGGCGGTGCGGCGTGATCGCCCGGTTGAACGGCGTCGCGGGCGCCCGCCCCGGCCGGGTCGCGATCACCGCGCCGTCGCCGCGGTTCAGCCCGAG
>WNGJ01003717.1_pt1 | contig 15775 bp, 17 predicted proteins | sample 5400611 | NCBI WGS metagenome assembly WNGJ01 (sample SAMN13153375, study PRJNA577476) | soil metagenome | isolation source: 40 cm soil or saprolite under Garry oak tree replicate 1 | place: USA:California | collected 2016-06-15
CATCCGAACGGTATGGCGAGTCATTTGCCTGCACCGTGTATGTTGGTGATGGAGTTTGGGATGCTCGTGCATGTCGCAGTGTTGGCATTGCGTTCATTGGCATTGGCACGGGGAGTCGAGCGACACGATTGTCCGCGGAGTGTGCTGTTAGTGTCTTCCCTGACTTCAGTGACGCGGATTTGTTTTTGAGCAGTATGTATGAGATTACGACCGCGGCCTAACCATGCGCTGCAGCGAACCCGGCGGCGGGCCGTCGCGGTTGCAATCGGCACGCCTCGTGGCCGCCGTCGCTGAGCTTGGATCGTTAGGCGTCACTATGCGCTATGACTGAGAGACAGACATTTGCTTGTATTCTGCTCTCCGTGCCGAACAACCCCGGCACGCTCCAGGACATCATCGCGATGGCGGACGGCATCAATCACGCGATTCCGTCACACCAAGAGTTGACGACCAGTTTGGGCGGGCTACAGGCGAGAGGTTTGGTTCGGAAACATGGCAGACGATTCTGCACCACCGATGCTGGCTCTCAGCTTTTGGCTCGCCTTCGCAGTCCGGGTCGGACGATGATGAAGACGTGGGATAAGGTTTCACAGGAGCTTGAGTCGCTAGGTGGCGAGCCGGCAGCTCCGACGGACATCACGCTTGCAGAGACGACCAGTGCATACAACGACTACAAGAAGGCTTCCTGGAAGGCATACCGAGAGTTGGAGAGGAGAGACCGTGATGCCTAACCATCCGCCGCAGCGAACGGCGGCATCGCGCTCCTGTTCCAATCCCCACGCCTCCGGGCCGCCGTCGCTGAGCTTGGGTAGTTAGATCTATGGGCGTCCTCGATGCGGTACTCGCGTGGAAAGAGCGGCGACGCCTCCGGCAAAGCATGTCATCGCCTTTGATGCGGCCGTACCGCCGCGATTCATTTCGCTATTACGAGCGTGGCCGCTGGGTGACGATTTCCGCAGAAATGCTGGTTGGCGCGATTCAGCGAGTCGTCTATCATTCCGCACCTCTCCATTGGAGCAACACACGATCAGAGCTCAGCGCCTCGGAGCGCGAGAGAAGTGTTCAATGCTCTTTACGACTATTTTGTTGCGCTTCACATTACGTGGAAAGATGCGTAGATCTAACCAGACGATCCAGCAGCTAACCGCTGGCCGATTTGAAAAGTAAAAAATGTGAAATTAGAAAGTAGAAGTTGGAGGGGAAAACTCGCTCCCGCCAGCGGCGTATGAGTGAATCCCGCGACAAAATGATCGAAGTCTTGCGCCGTGTTGTTGTCCCAACGCTTCGCGATATGGGGTTTACCGGCTCATTTCCTCACTTCAGACGCGTTCATGACACTCAGATTGATCTGCTCGCGTTTCAGTTCAATCGCTGGGGCGGCTCTTTCGTAGTCGAGGTAGCCTTCTGCGAGCCAGCAGGTTGGACGGATCGATCCGGGCGGCACGTGCCGCCGCAGCAGGTCCGAGTTCACGACATCACCCCGAAGCAGCGTCTTCGGGTCGGTTCACATCCTCCCGAACAGGCGGACCATTGGTTTCGTTTTGAGGCCGACTCGGACTCCGTTTACACTGATACTGCGCTTGAGGCACTGTCACTTTTACGCTCACAAGGAGAAGACTTTTGGCACACTCATAAGCCCGCCATGGTCAGCGATCCGACTTGGCCACACTAAACGTCTAACCAATCGCTCTAGCTAACCGCTTACCGGCGTGATGACCAGCTTGAATTTGTGAAACATGTTGTCGATGTGAGAATTTGGTAAATGCTATCGAGGTATCATGAGCACTGCACGCCACCTAGGCGTTGATGGATACGTCGGCAACACACCGTTGATCCGATTGCGTCGTCTATCGGAACTGACAGGCTGTGAGATTCTCGGAAAAGCGGAGTTCATGAATCCCGGCGGCTCAGTAAAGGATCGTGCGGCCTACGGGATCATCACCGATGCCGAGCAACAAGGTCTGCTCAAGCCAGGCGCAACGATCGTCGAGGGCACTGCCGGTAACACGGGCATCGGTCTTGCCTTGATTGGTCACGCCAGAGGTTACCAGATAGTCATCGTCATTCCCGAAACTCAGTCGCCAGAAAAACTAAGTCTGCTTCGCACGCTCGGCGCAGAAGTCATCGCCGTACCCGAGAAACCCTATAGGGATCCGGAGAATTACAATCACATCGCGCGACGCCTCGCTGAGGAGCGTGGCTGGTTTTGGGCGAACCAGTTCGATAACACTGCAAATCGCGAAGCCCATTACCGCGGTACTGGCCCGGAAATCTGGAAACAAACCAGCGGCGAGGTAAGCGCCTTTGTTGCCTCTGTCGGTACCGGCGGCACACTGGCTGGCGCTTCACTTTACCTGAAGGAACAAAATCCCAATGTTGCCACAGTGTGCGCCGATCCCTATGGCGCTGCCATGTGGTCCTGGTTCACCAATGGCAACACCGATATCAACGACGGAGACTCGATTGCGGAAGGCATCGGGCAAGGACGTGTGACGAAAAACATTGAAGGCATCACGGTTGATAAAGCTTACCGCGTCGACGACCAGACTGCTTTAACAATCGTTTACCAGCTTCTGCGCGAAGAAGGTCTGTTCCTCGGACTTTCCAGCGGGATCAACGTCGCCGGTGCTGTCCGTTTCGCGAAAGAGCGTGGCCGAGGCCAGACACTCGTCACACTTCTCTGCGACTCAGGACACAAGTACCAGTCGACGCTTTACAACAACGAATGGCTCGCTACAAAGCACCTCAATCCTGGCCTTCCGCTGGAATCCGTCTTCGCAATTCGGCACAATTCTCGTTAGACCTATGAAACCGTATTCGATTTGTTTGCTTGCTACACTGCAACTGGGTTTATTGTCATCGGCAGCGCAAGAATCGGCAGCTCCTGGCGCATCCACGTCGCAACAGCAGCCGTCGCAACCTTCAGTAGTATCGGCGGCAGCTGCCCCACTACACGACGGAGCCCACGACTTCGACTTCCTCATCGGTAACTGGAAGGCTCGCGTTCGCCGGCTTCCCGATCGTCTGGTCGGTTCGACCACTTGGGTTGAGTATAACGGCATCTCGAATCACAAGAAGATCCTAGACACCAATGCGAACTTTGAGGAGTTCGAGGTCGACAATCCCGAGAAGCATCTGCACATCAAAGCGCAAACGCTCAGGTTATACAATCCGGACTCGCATCAGTGGAGCATCTACCTTCTGGACCTGGACAGGGGCGCTCTCAACCTGCCGCCAGTTGTTGGTCAATTTGCCGGCAATCGCGGCGAGTTCTACGATCAGGAACAATATAAGGGGCGCTCGATACTCGTGCGCTACGTCTGGTTGAACATCTCGCCGAAATCGGCGCGGATGGAACAGTCTTTCTCGCCCGACGGCGGCAAAACATGGGAAACAAACTGGATTTGCGAACTGGCTCGATAGCACGTCCGCTGCGAAGTAGGTTTAACCAGGCGCTCCAGCCAACCGCTGGTCGGCGCACCGAAAGGCCGAAGGATGAATTATGAAGTATGAGACGCAGAGCACTCGCCTCGCAAGCGGTGGTTGAACTTGTGTCTCGTTAGGAGATTGGATTGGTCTTCGAAAATACGATGCAAGAAGAACTGTTAAAATTGGAAAACGAATTCGCGCGAGCGGTCGCCAGCAACGACGCGGACGCACTCGATGGATTGCTCGCCGACGACTGGATTATCGTTGATCCCGATGGAAGCATCATCGATAAGGCGCGTTTTCTCGGAGTCATCAGATCTGGCGCTTTGTCCCATGAGTTGATGGAGTCCACAGACCTGAGAGTCCGCCGCTACGAAAACACCGCTGTGGTGACTGGACTGACGACCACTAAAGGGAAGTTTATGGGGCAGGATTTCGCCTCTTGTGAACGGGCGACAGATATTTTTGTGAAGCAAACCGGCCGCTGGCAATGCGTATTTACTCAGCTGACTCGATTCACCAAGAAGTAAAGCTGCACCGGATCAGTTGAGAGTCGTTCGAGGAGAGTTGAGAGTAAATCAAACCTCGCTCCCGCTCGTTCGGCCATGAAGGCTCGCCAATCTATGTCGCTCGCATCCCTGCGGCTCCATTCTCGTTGATTTAAATCCATACAAGAACGAAGGATGACTGAAACATGAGCGTTCCCCGACGAACAATTGCAATCCTGTTTCATGAGAACAACCGGAAGCGCGACCTGTACAGTTATGCGGTCACGTTTCTGGCAGAATTCTGGCGGCAGGATGGACACCGGGTTCACCATCTTTTCGGCATCCGCAAGTTCGTTCCCGCGGATCTTCTGTTAATCCACGTCGACCTCTCGGTGGTGCCGGACGAATATCTTGAATTTGCAAGTCGATATCCGATCGCTCTAAACAAAGCCGCCAAAGACATCCGGAAATCGCTGATCAGCACGAATCTCGTAAGGCAGGGCGATCGCTATTCGGGGCAAGTGATCGTCAAAACCGATCTAAACTACGGAGGCTCTCCCGAGCAGATCCTGAAAAGGAATCCATCGCGTTGGAAGCGGCTGTTGCCTCGTCGTTTCGTTGGAGATACTACCGATGATTCCGGTTTCAAAGCCCCATTCGATTACCGAATCTATGACAGCTTCGCCGAGGTGCCGCCCGTGGTCTTTAAACGGAACGACGTCGTCGTGGAGAAATTCCTTCCCGAGCAAGAGGAGAACCTTTTCTTCGTTCGTTATTATGAATTTCTTGGCGACTGCGCTACCTGCACCCGGCTTGGCGCCTTGGATCCGATCGTCAAAGATCAAACGGTCGTCCGCATCGAAGAGATCGACCCCCACCCAGAGATCGTGCACGCGCGAAATCGCCTCAATTTCGATTACGGCAAGTTCGACTATGTAATCCATAATGGGCGCCCAGTATTGCTCGATGCGAACAAGACGACCGGTGCCGATTGGGTTTCTAGTCGCGAGCTCAACGCTCGTCGTCGGCAACGTGCGAATGGGATCTACTCCTATTTTGCCTAGACCGCGGGCTGCGCGAGCTTGATCGATTAGCGGGTAATCAACACGTAAGCCCGCCCTCGCTCGTTGTTCCTCTCATTTGATTTCAATTGAGAGACGAGAACATCCCGAAGGTCACGCATCAGAGCTGGCGCTTTCTGTGTTGAGGCTACCAGCGCATCAAGATTTCCAGCATTCCATTCGGCGGTAGCCCGATCTGGCTCGATGAAATGCGTTTTCCGCAGATAAAGGAGTAGCCCTTCATCCTTCGCGGAAACGATTTCGTAACGCCAACGATGCATTTCTGCTTCATGGCGAACCTCGCGGCCGAAGACGGCCAGCGCATCGCGATGATCGCGGTATCCAGAGATCACCTTCGAGATTGTGTAACCGCCGGTAAAGAATATCGACAAGAGCAGCGCGGCCGCGCTCCATCGATAAATGCGGCTTCGCGCCGCCCCATTGCTTGTAGCCACCGGCCTGTGGCCGATCAGGCCAACATCGACGTTTGCTGAGGAACGGCTCACAGAGCCGTGGCTACAGGGTACGCGTCTCCCAACTTGCGCCGCTAAAAGCAAACAGAGCGGCGGAATAACAGGGAAAATCCTGTCGATGCGCTTCGAAGGGATCAGCGACATCACGACCAAGCCGCCCAAGCTCCAGCAAAGCAGCCAGAACGTTGCAGGCGACATGTCGCGAAAAACCGAGAGCAGCCGCCACTTCCGCGATCGAAGATCTGCAACCGCCAGAACGATCATCAGCACACTCCACGGAGCAAATTTGTGCAACAGATGCGCCAGGTAGAAATAAAGCGGCTGCGGGCGATGAACTGTTTCAGCAAACCGCGCCACAAATTCGCGCACGACAACTTCATCGAAAAAACCGGGCATAAATAAAATGCCACCGATCACCCATAGCAGGAAGGCAGCCAGTGATGCAATCCATGGCCACCAGCCACACCATGCACCCTGTAGCCGCTTCGCTGTGCGGGGCGCGCCCGTCGCCCTATCACCGGGGCCGGGGTCGCCGACCCCGGCTACAGCCGTGCGCCATTGAAACAGCGCAATTCCCGGAAGCAAAAACGCGTAGACTATCGGTCCCTTGATCAACATTGCGACAGTGAGCAACGCAAACGCGTAAACGCGATCCTGCGCTTTCCAGACTTCTTCCTTTTGAATTTTCTGCCAGATCAGCAACCCGATGAGAAAAACTGCGAATGTTAGCGGCATGTCGGTGCGCACGAGGGTCGCCAGGCGCGGACTCAGCAGATTCAATCCAAATGCACTGAACGCAATGAGACCAGCAACTGACCCGTAAGCAGAGGCAGCACAGCGAAACAACAAGATCGACAAGGCAATCGCAGCGAGAAGTGATGGCAACCGCAACGCCACGTCCCATGATCGGGTTAATATAAAAAGACCGGCTGAAAGCCAGCCCACGAGCGGTGGCTTCGTCGCGACATGTTGGTGCGGCGTCTGCTGATAAAGCCAGCGTCCTTCCTTGATCATCTCGAAGGAAGTAAATGCCTGCTTTGCTTGATCGTAATCGTCGAGCTGCCACGGCAAATTGGCCATGAGAAACAAGAGGATCGTGACGCCGGCAGCGATCCAGAGCATCCGCCGGTCTTCGAGCAGGCTTTTTGTCATGTCGAGCGAAGTCGAGACATCTCTCATTGTGAACAGTAAGAGATTCCTCGACTACGCTTCGCTTCGCTCGGAATGACAGTCAGATGGCACCACATTTCGCAGGAGCTAATCGCGCCAGAGCACCGCACGCATCGGTGCACCATCGCCGCTGGCGATTTTTAGAGGCAACGCCGCGAAATTATAGATGCCGGGACCGACGCCACTCAGTTCGAGAGACTCAATAATCGCGACGCCGGCGCGGGCTAGCGCGTGATGATTCTGCAACGATTTCGAATCGATTTCATCTACGGATGGCAGATCCAACCCCAACAACTTGACCCCATTTTTTTGCAGCCACGTCGGGACATCCGCTGCGATCACTGGAATTTGATTTGGAAAGACCGTGGACTCACTCCATCGGCCGGTTTTTACGAGGAGGCGGGAAGTCTCTGCGATTTCTTCAGAACGGGGTCGAAGATCTTCCAGCGTGATCAGGTGTTTGTCTTTCGACCCTAAAAAAGCTTCGGTCAGATCGAGAACCACCGCGCGACCCACATAGATTTCGAGCGGCGCCCTTTCAATTGATTCGCCGTTTGTGTCAAAATGGAATCGTGCATCGCCGTGGGTGCCGTTGTGCACACTCATGCTGATCGCGCCGAGATTTACGCTGTGGCCCTCCGCCATTTTCTTCGTCAATCGAAAATGAAACGGCTCGTCCCCCGGCCATTCCGCGAGATCGTTCGAGAGCGTACGTGAAATATCCCAAATTTTCATCGCCTGATCAGTTAACTGGTTTCATTCGACTTCTGCCAATCTCTTCAACAATTGCTCGTGCCGCTTTTTCGCTCGCTCCGTCTTCGCCGAGCTTGCCGACGATCGTATCGAACTGGGAAACCATTCGGTCACGCGCGTGTGTGTCCTCCAGCAACTGCCACGTGGCTTTAGCAATCGCTTCCGGTTTTGCCCGGTGTTGGATGAACTCGGGAACCACTTCTTTATCTGCGAGCACGTTGGGCATCCCAAGATATTTCACGTTAACGACGAGACGCGCTGCCAGATAAGTTGGCCACGCTACCTTGTAAAGCAGGACAAATGGCAGCCGAAAATAAGCAGCTTCAAGCGTGGCGCTGCCTGATGCCACAATTCCGGCAAGCGCACGTTGCATAAGCGCTGCTGTTTCGCCGACCTTGATTTCGATCAGGTGTCTATCTTGCGACGCTCCACCCCTCACCCTCCCCTCTCCTCTCGATGAGGGGAGAGGCGTAGCTCCCGCATCTTCTCTCGCGGAGAACCCAACAAGTGGTTCGGGTTCGGACTGCTCCCGCTTGGGCGAAGACACAGGCGGCATTCGCATCGACTCATTAGATGCTGCTTGGAATGTTTCCTCTCCCTTCGGCGAGGGGAGAGGACTAAGGTGAGGGGTCAACATCTCGCTCATTTCATGGGCGAGTTCCGCTGACGCGGCTGCGACTTGAAAGTGTAAAGTCGGCTTACCTTTGAGAAGCAGATGCGTTGTTTTGATCATCACAGGAAAAATTTTCCGCACTTCGCGCAAGCGACTGCCTGGAAAAAGCCCGATTAAGTTCGGATCGCGCTCGGTGTCGATCTTCCGGACCTGTAATCTTTCGATCATGGGATGACCGACAAATACCGCGCGCAGACCAGATTTGTTGTAGAGGTCGGCCTCGAAAGGAAAAATGCAGAGCACGAGATCGAGAAAGCGCGCCATCTTTTTGATGCGGCCACGATTCCAAGCCCAGACTTGTGGGCTGATATAGTAAATGATTTTCGCTTGCGGCGATTGCTTTCGCAATGCACGCGCGAGGCGCAAATTAAAGCCAGGATAATCGATCAGCACGACCGCGTCGGGTTCGCTCTCTTCAATTTCCTTGAGAGTTTCCCGAAATTGCCCTCGAAAATAACCGTATTTGCGGATCACTTCCCACAAACCAAGGACAGCTGCGCTGGCGATCCAATTTTTGAATTGCTCACCAGCAACCGCTCGCATTTGCGGACCGCCACGCCCGATAAGGGTGAAATCTGTATCGAACTCTCGCAGCGAGCGCATCAACGCTGCCGCGTGATTGTCCGCGCTCACTTCGCCTGCGACAAAATAGATGGTTTTGGATTTCATCCTTTTGTTTCAGGTAGCAGTCGCTTAAGCCAGAATACCGCAGTGGGCTTCAGTCACTCGAGGCGATCCGCTTCGTTATTTTAACTGCCAACTCAAGGGCCGCCGTCGCCTGGAATCCAGAAACGCGCGGCTCTCGCCCGGTGCTCGCACATTCGATAAACGATGTGAGTTGACGTTTGAGCGGTTCTTCGCGTTCGATCGCGACTTTGTCACGCGTAATCCGCCCCCCAATGCGCCGATAGATCTCGCCGGCCTGATTTTGATAATCCAGCGAGAGATACGCGTCCTCCTGGAAAATCCGGATCTTGCGCACGCGCTCGGGACTGATGCGGCTCGATGTAACATTCGCCACGCAACCGTTCTCGAAACGCAGCCGTGCGTTCGCGATGTCTTCACCGCGGCTCAAAACTGGCACGCCAACCGCCTCGATTCTCTTCACGGGCGAACGCACGAAATGCAAAATGATTTCGAGATCATGGATCATAAGATCGAGAACCACTCCGATATCGGTGCTGCGCTTGGGGTAGGGCGAAAGCCGATGCGCTTCGATGAAACGCGGATGGGTGAGGTGTTTTTCGAGCGCGCTTAAAACCGGATTGAACCGCTCGACGTGACCAACTTGCAAAATGAGACGCTTGCCTGCAGCCAACTCTGCCAGTTTGCCTGCATGTGCGGTCTTGTTAGTGATTGGTTTTTCGATTAGCAAATGTTTGCCGCGCGCAAGCAGGGCCCTTGCAATCTCGTAATGCGTGTCGGTCGGCGTTGCCACCGAAGCGGCGTCAACCATCTCAATAAATTCATCGAGCGATTTTGCCGGCGCCGCTCCGAATTTTCTTCCGATCGCGTTCCCTTTCGTACGGTCGATATCATACACCGCGGTAAACTCGGCCGACGGGATTTCCCCGTACAGCCGCGCGTGATTGCTTCCGATAGCACCAACACCGATGACGCCAACACGCAATTTTTTCATAATCTGTAGGGGAAGCCGTTGGCTTCCAGTGGACGTTAACAGCGTCCCCTACAGACCTCCAGCAGAACCACGCGCAAAGATGGATCGAGCAGTCCCTTGTCCGCCGGACGGACGGACTCGTCCCGCGGCGAGTTCGATGTTAAGTTTCAGCCGAGCCGCACTAAATAGCATCGCCTGCGGAGCGGCCAATCCACCTGCGCACTCAGCTACTGCACGCGGTTCGCTAGGAACCAATCGTAGGTTTGCGTGATGCCGTCGCGAAGCGAGATCGTCGGATGCCATCCAAGAACACGCAATTTAGTGATATCGAGAAGCTTTCGCGGCGTGCCATCTGGTTTGGTCACGTCCCAGGCCAGCTTTCCCTCAAAACCGACGATGTCACAAATCAACTCGGCGAGTTCGCGAATCGAGATGTCCTCCCCACAACCAACGTTGATAATCTCCGGTGAATCATAATTTTCGAGGAGAAAGAGGCATGCAGACGCGAGATCGTCCACGTGTAAAAATTCCCGGCGCGGCTTGCCTGATCCCCACACGATCAGCTGTCGATCTTTCCGCGTTTTGGCTTCATGCGCTTTCCGCAAAAGCGCAGCCAGGACGTGTGATGTTTCCAGATCGAAATTGTCGTTGGGACCATAGAGGTTCGTCGACATGGCCGAGATAAAGTTCGCGCCATATTCACGAGAAAATGCCTGGCAAAGTTTGATGCCGGCGATCTTCGCGATTGCGTAAGCTTCATTGGTTGCCTCGAGTGGACCGCTCAGCAAGGCTGTTTCGGGAATCGGTTGTGGCGCGAACTTGGGATAAATGCAGGAGCTTCCAAGAAAGAGCAGTTTGCGCACGCCAGCATCGTGGGCGGCGTGAATGATATTGTTCTGGATCCTCAAATTCTCGAGGAGAAATTCGGCTGGAAAGTCGTCGTTCGCCTTGATACCGCCGACCTTTGCCGCAGCGACAATGACCACTGCCGGTTTTTCATGGGCGAAGAAATTCTGCACGGCGCGTTCATCAACCAAATCAAGCTGCGATCGGTCGCGCTTCGGCAGGTTATGGAAGCCCTCGTGCTCGAGACGCCGGATCAACGCGCTGCCGGCAAGACCGCGATGACCGGCGACAAAAATTTTCTCTGATTTGTTCATCATGAGTTTTCCAGCTGCAGTGTAGCATTTTCTTTTTTCGGTCTGTGCGCAATCCTCACCGCGGGAGAAAGAATCGATTGCGGCTGGACCGCGTTCGTTTGCTCTTGTTGAATCGCCAGCGCGGATTTTGAATCAGCGAATGCTTCGTGTCTCGCTTCTTGTCGCCATTGGTCTGTGCGGCGCGAAATGCTTCGCGCAAGAACATGGGACTACGCCTGCGAACCCAGCAAGAGCGCCAGTGGATCAATTGATCCCGTGGCTGCTTGATGAAGATCGACAATTGCGCGGGATTCCATTCGCCGAAGTGATTCTCGACGCGACGGGCAAGCATGTTTTGGCCGTCGATTTAAAAAACGAAACCGACCAGTACGTAATCAAGCAAATCAGCGCGGCGTGCGATGAAATTATGAAGCGAATGAACGCGCCGGACAGTGTGATTCAACACACTCCGCGCATTAACGAAGTGAGCGGTCACTTCGAAAACACGTTGGGCGAGCTGCTCAATTCAGCGCCGGGACTGAGCTGCGATTTCCCACAGACCGCAGAGAACCGCTTGATGCGTTCTGGTTATCCTGATCTACGAATTGTTGATATTGCCAGTAAGCGGATTTTCTATTTGGATCCAAAACTTTACGCGACGGGAAGTCGTGACAGCACTTTTCGGACATTCTATTTCGAGCCAAAAATCACGACAAACAAAGTACGCGATGATGCGGTCCATTTCATCGTAGGCTTTGAGCACGAGCCACGCGGAAAAAATGGGCTTTGGAAGTTCACTCGCTGGGACCTTGTCGATCTGGCGCGGTTCAAAGTAAAACTGAAAGCCGAATTTCAGGGAAGCAATCGTGACATGTATCGACCGGAAGCAATTGTGGCAAGAAGCGCGAAATGAAACGTCTTGCTCTTGCTCGTGATCGTGGTCCTGATCGATTTTCGATTACGATCATGAGCAGGAGCACGACTAATAGTTGCTCCTAGCTACGGCGGCAGTAATGGTATTACTCCGATGATTTCGCAGACGAAAGAGACATTTCAGTTCGACACGATCGATGATGTGGTGAGCGATATCGCAAAGGGGCGCATTGTCATCGTGACCGACGACGCCGACCGCGAGAACGAAGGCGACCTGGTAATGGCGGCAGAGAAAGTGACGCCTGAAGCGGTCAACTTCATGGCCACGCATGGGCGCGGCTTGATTTGCGCGCCCATTTCAAACGAGCGCGCGGAGCAACTCGGCCTGCAACGGATGGTGGCGCAAAACCGGGAAATGTATCGCACTGACTTTACTGTTTCGGTGGACGCGGCGCGCGGAGTAACTACCGGAATCAGCGCGTACGATCGGGCGACGACGATCCTGGCGATCGCTAACGCAAAATCCTCGCCCGAAGACCTCGCGCAACCCGGTCACGTTTTTCCTCTACGCGCGAAGGATGGCGGAGTACTGCGCCGTGCTGGTCACACTGAGGCGGCTGTTGATCTTGCGCGCATGGCTGGGCTGCAACCGGCCGGAGTGCTTTGCGAGATTCTACATGACGATGGTACTATGGCGCGATTGGCGGAGCTGATGGAGTTCCGCAAAAAGCACGGCCTTCGCATTTGCACGATTCAAAGTTTGATCGCGCATCGCCGGCTTCGCGAAAAATTGGTGGAGCTGGAACAGATCGTAAAGATGCCGACTGAGTACGGCGATTTCGATTTGCACTTGTACCGCGCGAAACTCGACGGCCAGCATCATCTCGCGATGGTGAAAGGAAAGATCGACAAGAACAAGCCGACGCTGGTTCGCGTGCACAGTCAATGCCTCACGGGCGATGTTTTCGCCTCGCGCCGATGCGATTGCGGAAACCAATTGCACGCGGCGCTACGACAAATCCAAGAAGAAGGCAACGGCGTTCTGATTTATATGCGGCAGGAAGGTCGCGGTATCGGGCTCGCGGCAAAAATTCACGCCTACAAATTGCAGGAAGAAGGACTCGACACGGTGGAGGCAAATGCCAAACTCGGTTATCCAAGCGACTTGCGCGATTACGGCCTTGGCGCGCAAATCCTCTTCGATCTCGGAGTCCGCCAGTTCCGTTTTCTGACCAACAATCCCAAGAAAGTTGTCGGACTCGAAGGTTACGGCCTTGAGATGGTGGAACAAGTGCCGATCCGCAGCGAGGCGAATCCCCACAACGCCAAGTATCTTGAGACGAAACGGGTGAAAATGGGGCACATGCTGTAGGACGTAGCCAGCTATGTCGATTCTGCAGTTCGCAGTGCAGTCCCACGGCTTGGCTTGCCCTGCGGCGAATGACGAAATCCGAATGACGAATGTCGAAGGAAAGGAAGAAATGCCGAAACTGGAAGTGCAGTCTCTCGTCATTCGAACTTCGTCATTAATTCGTGATTCGTCATTCGTCATTCGTCATTCCTAAATGTCGAAATTCACTCCACGTCGTCCGAGCCGCTCTAGCCGAAAACGTGGTTTCGCAATCGTAGCCAGCCAATTCAATGCGTCATACGTGCAGGGTCTGGTCGATCATGCCGAGAAGGAATTGCGGAGCCTTGCACCGAGCGCGACCATTTGCATTCAGCGCGTGCCGGGGTCATTCGAAATTCCCGTGGCGGTGCGGGAAATCGCATTGCAAGAAAAGGCCGACGCGATCATCGCCTGCGGAGTGATTTTGAAAGGAAAAACGGACCATGCGCAAAACCTGAGCCGTTCTGTGACGGACGCCCTCCAACGGATCGCCGTCGATCAGGGTGTGCCGGTAATCAATGTCGTTCTCAGTTTTGATAACGAACTTCAAGCGCGCGAGCGTTGCTTCGAGAACAGAATTAATCGCGGCACCGAGGCCGCGCGCGCCGCGGTGCAAATCGCCAACGTCATGTCGGACCTTCGCGGGAACTGATTTCTATGGGCAAACGACGACGAGCACGCGAAGCGGCGATCCAATATCATTTCTGGCGCGATCTTCAGCATGGCGAAGGGCCCGAGCGGATCGAGGATTTCTGGGAGTTTTGCCCGGCCACGCCACGTGTGCGCGAGTTTGCGCAGCCACTCATTGAAGGAACGGTCGCGCATCTACCAGAAATCGATGAACGTATTCGGCGCTATTGTGAAAATTACGAATTCCGTCGAATCTCGGCAGTCGATCGTAACGTCCTCCGGGTCGCCATTTACGAAATGCTTTATCGCGACGACATTCCGCCGGTTGTCTCAATCAACGAAGCGATCGAGCTGGCAAAAACTTTCGGAGGCGCGGAATCCGGCCGTTTTGTGAATGGCATTCTCGATCGGGTGAAGAACGATTTGAAGCGACCGCTGCGCGAGGCGGCGCCTTCAACGCGAGACTCCGGGACTCGTTAAATCGTTACATCAGTTCACGATTCGCGACTCACGTCCCATGAATTTTCTCCAATCGCTTGTTGAGAAGTTCGCCGGCAAACCGATCGACTGGGACGAGCTCGAGGAGTCCCTCATCCGCGCGGATCTTGGTGTATCGATGACAACTCGGATCATCAAGACACTGCAGGACCGCGAAGCATGGTCATTGATGGGCATAAGCGACGTGGTGAAGGTGGTACGCGAGGAGGTTGCACGCATTCTGCCGCCCAATCCGGCTCCGATTCGGCCTCTGCCTACCAAGCCGAAAGTGATTTTGCTCCTGGGGGTAAACGGCACCGGCAAAACCACATCGACAGCGAAATTGGCGCGTTATCTCCAGAAAGATGGAGGTAGAGGCGGTTCACCCGGACCGCGCGGAGGCGATTGGAGTCACTCGCCCCTACCTGTCCGGGATCGACATAGTGTATTGCTCGCGGCAGCCGATACTTTTCGCGCCGCAGCAATTGAACAGCTTGAGGTTTGGGCAACAAGGCTGAGGATCGAAATGATTCGGGGCCAATACAACGCCGATCCGGCTGCGCTGTGTTACGAAGCGTATCAGGCGGCCGCCAGCCGCAACATCGACTTTCTTCTGTGCGACACCGCTGGCCGGATGCACACAAAAACAAACTTGATGGCTGAGCTGCAAAAGGTGAAGCGCACCCTCGGCAAACAGGATCCGGAGGCGCCGCATGAGACTCTGCTGGTGGTCGATGCAACGACTGGCGGCAACGCGCTCAGTCAGGCGCGCGAATTTCACGGCGCAGTCGGACTCACTGGTCTTATTGTCACCAAGCTCGATGGCAGTGGCAAAGGCGGAATCCTCGTCGCCATTCAGGATGAGTTGGGGATTCCAACCCGCTTCGTTGGCACTGGCGAAAAAATCGACGATTTCGCCGCATTCGACGCTAGCGAATTTGTCGCGAAGATGCTGTAGCGGCTGTTGAAACCCGTGGGAGAAGTGACTAAAGAGACGTTCGTGCCGGAAGACAGCGTCGCTCCAGTCGGGGCGACAGGACTAATCGGTTTTTTCGCGAAATTCACCGTGCTCAGGGGAGCTGAACGCGAGTTGTGGCTCACGTTCCTGATAAAGCTCCTGATCATCTCGGCCTATTCGATCACGAATAAGACGTTGATCTTGTGGCTTTCGGCAGATCTCGGGTACAGCGACCAGGCCGCGGGAGCTTTGATCGGGTGGGTTTGGGCGCCTGCGATGACCGTGTTCACGCTGTTGTCGGGCTCGCTCACCGACGCGCTCGGTCTTCGCCGAACTTTTTTTCTCGGTGTCATTATCTGTCTGGTGGCTCGCTCGATGATGGTGTTTACGACGATACCCTGGCTGGCGCTTGCCGGCGGTTTGTTTCCGTTAGTGATCGGGGAGGCGCTCGGCACACCGGTCCTCATTGCCGCCACGCGCCGCTATTCGACTGTGCGACAACGCTCAATCTCCTTCTCGATGATCTATATGGTCATGAACGTTGGCTATCTGATTGCTGGCAGCATTTTCGACTACGTGCGCCACTCGTTAGGCGAGTATGGCTATTTAAATCTCCTTGGATTGCACATAACGACTTACCGGA
>WNGJ01003720.1_pt1 | contig 15774 bp, 14 predicted proteins | sample 5400611 | NCBI WGS metagenome assembly WNGJ01 (sample SAMN13153375, study PRJNA577476) | soil metagenome | isolation source: 40 cm soil or saprolite under Garry oak tree replicate 1 | place: USA:California | collected 2016-06-15
CCTGCGCCAGCGGCTTGGGCAGCAGGATGACATCGCAGTCCGCCAGCAGCTGGTCACGCGTGCCCAAGCCAGCGACCTGGCCCGCCAGCTGCCGGTCCGGCATGCCGAAACGCTCCCCGTAGCCGGACTCGAGGTAGATGCTCCGCCGCAGGCCAGCCTCGATCCGCTCGATATGCCGTGGGTGGATCGCCAGCCGTCGCTCGCTCTCCTTCTGCGACCGTGCGATCACCCCGAGGCTCAGCTGATCCACCCGCGCTCCCCCTGACCGGGAATCGTCCGCCACAAGACCATCGCTGCCTTCCCCAGGCCAGAGGGCGGGCATATCAGACGACGCCGGCCCGGGCGAGCGCCGAGTTACGCCACGTCGCACGCCGGGGAGACGACGTCATTCGTCGTCGTTCATTGACGGTCCCCGGGAGCCAGGCCGGCGGCTCGGGAGGGCCATGTCGGCCAGAACATCTGGCAGGTGTTGCGTCCGAACAGGATTACCCTACCGGTGTCCATGTGGTCGCCGAAGGCCTGACCATCCTGGGATCGAGCCCGTACCCGGACATCCGGTGGCGTAGCGATCACCCCGCCGAAGACTCGTGAGCTCATGGACGCGGATCGCTTCCATGCCGGGCCGGCGGGTTGGCCCGGACGCACCCGGTCCCGGCGGCGGCCGGTGCTGATGGGCGCCGAGGCTGCCACCCGCGCTGGCTGATGCGCGCTCATAGATCGTGCTGCTCCTCGGCCTGGGCCAGCCTCCACGCCAGTTCATCGAGATCGCGGGCGCTGATCAGCTCACCCCGGGTGAGGTGGCGGCGTGGCGGCATGGCCCAGTAGTCACCGGTGAAGCTGCCACGCCAGATCAGCCACCGCGGATATTGGCGTCGCAGCTGCCCGAGCCTGGCGTCGTCGCCCGCTCCGCTGTCGCCGGCGCTCACGCTGAGAGCCAGAAGGTGGTGAACGTGACGCCATCTGCCCATGACCAGTGCACAGATTGAGAACGCCACCATGCCCCCAGGAGTTACCGGCGCTGCGGCTGCCCGCCCGGTACGCAGCGGCCTGCGGCGGGATGTCCCAGGTCCCGCGGTTGCCGGGCCGCACCGGCACCGGCAAGATCCCTCGCGCCACCCACGCCTGCGGCAGCTGAGGACGTGCTGCCTCGCGTGCGGGGCATGTCCAATCGGGCGCCCACATCACGGCTGAATGACCGGGTTTCGCTAGCGTGACGCTTCATGGACATGAAACTTGAGGTCATTCCCGTCCCGGTGCGCGACGTCGACGCCGCGAAGGACTTCTACACCCGGCAAGTCGGTTTCCACCTGGACCACGACGTACGGCCGAACGAGAACATGCGGGTGGTGCAGATGACGCCACCCGGCTCGGCCTGCTCGGTGGTGATCGGCCAGGGCCTGCCGCTGGGCGAGCCCGGCTCGGTCAAGGGAGTGCAGCTTGTCGTGGAGGATCTCGACGCTGTCCGCAGCGACCTGGCCGGCCGGGGCGTCGGCATCAGCGGCGTGCAGCAAATGGGACCCGAGGGCACCCCCGGCTCACGCTACTGCTTCTTTGAAGACCCGGACGGGAACATGTGGGCGGTCCAGGAGTACAAGCGCACATAGCTCCCGGTACTTGTTTGATTGGCGGTAAAGTCCGGGCGGCCGTCTCGGACCAGGCGCGTATTCGGCCCTGGACGTCAGTTACGGCGTATCGCGTGAAGCCATCCCGGTGAGTCTGCGCCGCGGACGTGCTTCGCTGCCAGGGCATATGACTGACAGCCGCCACGGCGGGGCCGGCCCGTGGGCCCGTTTACCTGATGGTGACCGCGCAGCTGGCGCGGCCATGCTTTTCGAGGTAGCGCTGGTGGTACTCCTCGGCCCGGTAAAACGCAGACGCAGGAGTGATCTGCGTGACGATCTGCCGCCTTAGCGATTGCTGCTCGGCGTCGCGTGATGCGATCGCGGCTTCCTGCTGGCCGGCGTCATGGCAGAAGATCGCCGAGCGGTACTGGCTGCCGAAATCGAAGCCCTGGCGGTTGCGGGTGGTCGGATTGTGGATCCGCCAGAACGTCTCCAGCAGCTCCGCGTAGCTGACCTGGGCCGGGTCGAACCACACCTCGACCGCCTCGGCGTGGCCGGTGCGGTGCCTGCAGACCTGCCCGTAGGTGGGGTCCGGGACGTGGCCGCCGGTGTAGCCGACAGCGGTCTGCAGCACCCCGTGGACCTGGCGGAAGGACGCCTCGACGCCCCAGAAGCATCCTGCGGCGAAGGTCGCGCGGTCGGCTCCGTCCGGTCCGTCTCCCTCGAACGGCGGTGCCAGCGCCGGACCGGCGGTGCGGTTCCTGAGCTTAATCACGTCATGACTCCCTCGAACGCTTGTGCTAACACCAAGCCAGCGCCAGGGATTCCTGCGCACGCACGCACCAGGTGGCGGGTGCGCTGGTTGTCGCCGCGCAGCGAGCGTTCCACCGCGTGCGTGCGGCACCAGGTCACGAGATCGGTGAGGCCAGGATCAGAACGCGGCGACGGCTCGGAGCGGCCTCGCGCAAGCCGGCGAGCGGTGTCTACATCGACTGATAGGGCGTGAAGAGACGGACATCGCTGCCGGCCATGTTCGCTCTGAGCTCTGCGCTCGGCTCACCGAGGAGTTCGCCGGAGACGTAGCCCGTCGCAAGGATTGCCTCCGTTAGGTCGCCCAGGTGCGCAGCGTGCTCGATGAGCGCCTCGGAGTCCTTGTACCGCTCGGCGGTCTTCTGCCATGACGCTGGCCAGCAGGAAGCCGCGATCGCATCGCGTGATGCCCAGCAGCAATCGCACCGGCGGCAGATCGTCACGCAGATCACCCCCGCGTCCGCGTTCTACCGGGCCGAGGAGTACCACCAGCGTTACCTCGAAAAGCATGGCCACCCCGGCTGCGCAGCCACCATCCAGTAACGGCCCCACAGGCCGCCCCGCCGCGGCGGTCATCAGTCACCTGCCCGCCCTGCCACAGCCTCCACGGTCAGCGGAACGGGCGGTGATCTGAACCAATGACTGGTCCCGGCGCCGGGGCGGCCAGTCAGGCCAGAGCGCCGGGGCGGCCAGTCAGGCCAGAGCTCCGGGGCCGCGCTTGACCATCTGGCCGGCGATGATCGCGCGCTGGACCTCGCTGGTGCCCTCCCAGATCCGCTCCACCCGGAGCTCGCGGTAGAAGCGCTCGGCCACGTTCTCGCGCATGTAGCCGCGCCCGCCGAAGACCTGCACCGCGCGGTCGGCGACCCGCCCGGCCATCTCCGAGCAGTAGAGCTTGGCCATCGAGCACTGGGCGTGAGCGACCTTGACGTCGCCGCCCCGGTCGATGCCGCGGGCGGTCTCGTAGGCGAGCGACCGGGCGGCGAACAGTTCGGTGAGGCTGTCCGCGAGCATGCCGGCGACCAGGCCGAACTCGCTGATCGGGTGGCCGCCGACCCGCCGGGTGGCGGCGAACGCCGTCATCTCGGCGGTGAGCCGCTCCGCCGCGCCGAGGCAGCGGGCGGCGACCATCAGCCGCTCGAACCGGAACCACTCGTAGGCGAACGTCATCCCGTCGCCCTCGGCGCCGACCAGGTTGGCGGCCGGCACGTAGACGTCGGTGAAGGCGACGATCGGGTGGTGGTGGCTGATCGTGTGCGAGTACGCCGGGGTGCGGACCACGCTCACCCCGGGGCTCGGCAGGTCCACGAAGAACATGGCGTGCTCGCCGTCATGCGGGCCGCCCACCAGCTTGGCCTGGAAGAAGGCGAAGTGGGCGGTGTTGAACGAGGTGACGTGCCACTTGACGCCGTTGAGCAGATAGCCGTCGCCGTCCCGGCGGGCGGTCGCCTCGATGGCCGCCACGTCGGACCCCGCGTCCTCCTCGGTGATGGCGTAGCACTCCTCGCGCTCGCCGCGGACGGCGGGCAGGACGTACCGCTCGGTCTGGTCGGGCGTGGCCACCCCCGGCAGCCAGGACGGGGGAGTGGACACCGCCCAGGCGAGCGCGTTGGTCACCCGCCCCACCTGCTCCTGGACCAGCACCTGCTGCAGGGTGGTGCACCCGCCGCCGCCTAGCTCTTTGGGCATGTTCGTGGCGCAGATCCCCAGCTCGCGGGCCCGGGCTGCATGGGCGGCGGCCAGGCCGGGCGGCAGCTCGCCGCCCGCCAGTTCGGCCTGCCCCTCGTATGGGATCACTTCGTCCGCGAAGGTGCGGGCACGCATCTGGATGTCGAGATCGTCTTCTGTCAGCCCGTACATCGCACTCCTCGTCGTCGGCGCCCAGTGGAGCCCGTGGGGTGACGCAGTCTTGACTGACTGTTCAGTTTATGTCAGCATCGGGCTCGTGCCAATGACCTCGCCGGGCCATCCGGGCAGCGCCGACGCGGTGGTCGTCGGCGGCGGAACCATCGGCGGCTGGTGCGCCTACTTCCTGCGCCGCGCGGGCCTGGACCGGGTGGTGCTGCTGGAGAAGGGCCTGCTCGGGCAAGGCGCGAGCAGCCGGGCCGCCGGCGTGGTCCGCATGCAGGGCGGCACGCCCACCGCGGTGCGCCTGGGCCAGTGGTCCCGCCGCTTCTACCTTGGCCAGCGTGACGAGCTTGGCATCGACTCCGGCTTCGTCGCCCAGGGCTACCTGCTTCCCTGCTTCACCGAGCCCGAGGTGGCCGCGGCCAGCGAACGCGTGGCCATGCAGTCCTCCCTCGGGGTGCCGGTGCGCTGGCTCGACCCGGCGGAGGTGGACGCGGCCAACCCCACCCTCGCGCCGGGCCAGACCCTGGGCGGCACCTTCTGCGACGACGACGGCTACATCACCCCGCCGCGCAACGTCACCGCCTACGCGGTCGCCCTGGCCCTCAGCGGCGTCCGGGTGTGCGAGCAGGTCCGGTTCACCGGCCTGGTGATGGCGGGCGGCCGGGTAGCCGGGGTGGAGACGTCCGCCGGCCGGATCAGCGCCCCGCTCGTGGTGCTCACCGGCGGGCCGAAGCTGGCCGAGGTGGGCGCGCTGGCCGGGATCAGGATCCCGGCGGGCGGGGTGCGGCACCAGGTCGCCGTCACCGAGCCGCACCCGGACCTGCGGCCCGCCCGGGTGCCCATGGTGTTCGACCTGCTGGCCGGCCTGTACTGGCGGCCCGAGGAGGGCGGGCTGCTGTTCGGGATGAGCAACCCGGACGAGCAGCCGGGCGAGAACGTCTCGGTCGACGAGGCCTACCTCGCCCGCATGCGCGAGCGGCTCGCCACGCTGGTGCCCGTCACCGCCGGGCTCGGGCTGCGCCGGACCTGGGCGGCCACCATCGACTACACCCCCGACCACCTGCCGATCATCGGCCCCGCGCTCGGCCCGGAAGGGCCGCTGGCCGGGGTCACCGTCGCCAGCGCCGGAGGGCACGGCATGATGTGGGGCCCGGCGGTCGCCCGGGTCGCCGCCGACCTGGCGCTCACCGGCACCTCCGAGGTGGTGGACGCGGCCCCGCTCGGGCTGGACCGGTTCGACGAGGCCGGCCGCAGCCGGCTGGCCACGGACCCGATCGCGCTGCCGTTCCCGGAGATGGCGCCGGAGCAGGCGCTTAACAAGAATTGACCGCTTCCCGAAAGGACGGTGCACCGTTCCATGACCGACACGACCGCGGCCACCCCGTTCCTGGCCGCCGCGGCGGCCGCCGCCGACCTGGAGGACTGGGGCCCGCTGGCCGAGGCCAGCGGGCAGCCGATGCAGACCACGGGCCGGACGCTGTGGGCCGACGGCGATCAGGAAGTCGGGGTGTGGGAGTGCACGCCGGGGCCCTCCCACTGGACCCTGGAGACCAACGAGGCGGTGTACATCCTGTCCGGGCGGATGACCGTCACGCCCGACGACGGCCAGCCACAGGACATCGGTCCCGGTGACACCGCCGTCTTCCCCCGGGGCTGGCAGGGCAGCTGGCAGATCCACGAGACGATCCGCAAGCTGTACGTCCTGTTCTGAGCATCCCGGTGGCATGGTGCCCGGCCGGAAGCCGGAATGGCCCATGGCCGGGTAAAGGCATGGCCTAGGCTCGGGCTCGGAGATCACCCGCACCGTGATCCGGGTGGCCGGGGGAATCGCGGTGAGTGGCGTTGACTGCGGGAGTCACGTGAGTAGCGAGGCAGAAGCCGCCGGGCAGGCGCAGGCGAACGGTTACCGGTTCGGCCGCTTCCGGGCGGATGATCCCCGGGACGGCAGATCCCGGGCCGGCCGGCCCTGGGTCCTTGGCTGGGGACCCAACCGGCTCCGCTCCTTCAGCCCGCTCCGGGTGGGCTATCTGGAGGCCGCCGTGTGGGTGGCCTACTACCAGCGTCAATGGGCCCGTTTCCTGGCCCTGTCGGTGCTGGTGGTGCGCACCGCGTTCGGCATGGACTGGATCAGGACCGTGCACGGGGCCTGGCTGGTGCTGCGCGCCAACCAGCTCTGGGCGCCGCCCCCGCCCAGGAGCGACCCGGCCGGTGCCCGCCGCTGCATGCGCCGCTTCTATGCCCTGCTGCGCCTGACCCACGGCGAGCCCGCCAACCCGGCCCGCGCCGCCGAGCTGGAGGTCGAATGGTGGCGGGTCCACCGCATTCACCAGCGCGGGGAAAACGGGGACACCCGGCCGCTGGTGGACGCGCTGTCGCAGCTGTATGCCTACACCTTCGGCATCGACGCGGCGGCGCTGCGGCCCGCCGCCGAGTACCGGGCGCGGGCGATGGACCTCGTCGACCAGTGGGTGACGGAGGGCAGGCGGATGGACAGCCCGCTGCTCCCGCCCATGCGCGCCGCCCTCGTCCGCTCCTACGCCGCGCTGCTGGCGGCCGTGCACCGCTGAGCTGTGCGAGCCCGGCTACAGGCCGCGGCGCATCGCGAGCACGTCCACCGCGACGGCACCGCCCGGGCCGCAGATCAGCGGGTTGATGTCGAGCGCCTCCAGGTGGTCGCCGAGCTCACGGGCGATCGCGGAGACCGCCACGACCGCCCCGGCGATGGCGCCGGTGTCCGCGGCTGGCTGGCCGCGGACCCCGGCCAGCAGCCGGGCCACGCGCAGCCGGCCCAGCATGCGCAGCGCCTGTGCGGCATCGACCGGCGGCAGCGCCACCGCCCGGTCGGCCAGGAACTCGACCAGCAGGCCGCCGGCCCCGATCACCACCAGCGGCCCGAGGCCGGGGTCGCGGGTGATGCCGAGGGCAAGCTCGGTGCCCGGCCCCGCGGTCTCGCAGACGAGCACCCGCGGCCCGAGCCGGCCGGCCATCCCGGCGTAGGCGGCGGCCAGGCCGGCCGGATCACGGATGCCGAGCACGACCCCGCCCGCGTCGGACTTGTGGGCGATGCCGGGCTGGCCGGTCTTGAGCACCACCGGGTACCCGATCTCGGCCGCCGCCGCCAGCGCGCCGTCGGCGGTGCCGGCCGGGCAGGCCCGGGCGGCCGCGATCCCGTAGGCGCGGAGCAGGTCGAGCAGGACGGGGCCGTCCGGCTCCCCCTGCGCCAGCACCCGCGCCCAGCGGTCCCGCCGCGTCGCGTCGATGGGCGGCGGGTCCGCGCGCGCCGGGCGGGCCGCGTGGTCGAGCAGGTGGCGCAGCGCCAGCAGCCCGCTGCGCGCGTTTTCGAGCACCGGGATCCCCGCCTGGCGCAGCCAGGTCGCCGCCTCCGGGTCGACGGTGGCGGCGATGTTGGCCAGCACCATGAGCGGCTTGCCGGTGCGCAGCGCGGCGGCGTTCACCGCGAGCGGGTAGCTGCGGTCGCCGTCGAACTCGGTGAGCAGGTCGACCGCGAGCGCCACCGCCGCCACCGCCGGGTCGTCGGCGAGCGCCGCCAGCGACTCGGTCAGCTGCCGCTCGGCCTCGCGGCTGCCTCCCCACATGTCGAGCGGGTTGGCCGGCTCCAGGCCCGGGTCGAGCACGCCCGCGAGCCGCTCCTTGGTGGCGTCGCCGATCGCCGCGAACGGCACCCCCAGCTCGTCCGCCAGGTCGGCGAGGTGGGCCCGCTCCAGGCCGGAGTCGTGCACGGTGGCGATCCCGGTGGCCGTCCCGGCCGTGGCGGCCCCGGAAGCCGTTGCAACCCGGCGCCCGATGGCGAACAGCTCCAGCGTGTCCGCCATCTCGGCGAAGTCGCTGACCCGGTGGACGCCGTAGGCATCGGCCAGCGCCTCCCAGCTCCCGTCCTGGCCGGCCAGCGCGCCGGAATGGGCGGCCACCATGGCCCGCCCGGCGGCCGAGGAGCCCGCGGTCAGCAGCACGACCGGGATATCCGCGGCGGACGCCGCCGCGAGCACCTGCTGCAGCAGCCCAGGGTCGCGGATGGCCTCCAGGACCAGGCCGAGCACCCGGGTCTGCGGCAGGCTCAGCGCATAGCGCGCATAGGCGGCGGCCGGGGTGACCAGTTCCTGGCCAGATGAGACGGCCAGGGTGAAGCCGAGCCCCCGCCGGCTGCGGAGCAGCGCGGAGAACACCGAGCCGGAGTGGGTGATCAGGGCGACGGGGCCGGCGGGCAGCGGGTCCGGCTCGATGTAGCCGACGGCACGCAGCCCGTAGGCGACGTTGACGAATCCCATGCACCCGGCCCCGCACAGTGCCATCCCGGCCGCGTGTGCGGTGTCGGCGAGCCGCGCCCGCAGCCCGGCCGTGCCCGCCGTCACCTCGTAGGCGCCGCCGAAGATCACCGCGGACCGGTCGCCCCGCTGCGCGGCCAGGCTGAGCTGCTCCGCCAGGGCCGAGTCGGGGACGGCGAGCAGGACCAGATCGACGGTTTCCGGCAGGTCGGCGAGGGACGGATGGCAGGGCCGGCCGGCGATCCGCTGGTAGCGGGGGTTCACCGGATAGATCCGCGGCGCCGCCGGGCTGCGGCTGACCTCGGCCAGCATCCGCTCGCCGAGGCTGCCGGGCCGTGAGCTGGCGCCGACCAGCGCCACGCTGCGCGCCTCCAGCATGGCGAGCATCGCCGGGCGGTAGGTGCCCGGGTCCTGGTCGGGCCCCAGCAGGAGCGGGGAACGGAGATCCCGCTCCTGCGGGCCCGGGTCTGCGATGCCGGCGGCCGCGGGGGCCAACCGCCGCCCCGCGGCCGGGGTTTCTCCGGTCATGGCCGCCGGGCACGACGTCGGCGCCGGGTGGCCTTCCGATCGGCCTTCTTGTCGGCGATGGCCGCCCGGGCCGCCTGCATGCCGGGAATGCCGCACACGCCGCCGCCCGCGTGGGTGGCCGAGCTGGCGTAGTACAGGCTGGGCACGGGGGTGCGGTAGTCGGCGTAGCCGGGCGCCGGGCGCATGTGGAAGAGCTGCTCCAGCGACAGCTCGCCGTGGAAGATGTTGCCGCCGATCAGGCCGTACTCGTGCTCCATCTCGTAGGGGCCGACGATGTCGGTGTGCAGGATCGAGCTCTTGAAGTTCGGGGCCACCTCGTTGTAACAGTCGATCATGCGGTCGGCGTAGGCCTGCAGTTCCTCGGTGTGCGGCCCGGCGCTCCAGTCGGCGGGGACCCACTGGGTGAACAGCGACATGATGTGGGTGCCCTCCGGGCACAGCGTCTTGTCGAACGCGGTGGGGATGACCCCGTCGCTGAACGGGCGGGCGGAGGGCCGGCCCTCACGGGCGTCCTGGAACGCCCGCTCGATGTACTCCATGCTGGGCGCCATCTCGACCGACCCGGTGTGGTGCTCGGCCAGCTCGGTGCCCGGGTCGGCGGTGAAGTCCGGCAGTTCGGCCAGGGCGAGGTTGATCTTGACCACCCCGCTGCGGCTCTTCCAGTGCTCGATGTCGCGCACGAAGTCGTCGGGCAGGTTCTCGCGGCCGACGTGGGCGAGGAACGCGGTCTGCGGGTGCAGCGACGTGACGACCACGCCGGCCCGGATCTCCTCGCCGTTGTCCAGCACCACGCCGGCCGCGCGGCCGCCTTCCAGCAGCACCCGGGCCACCCGGGCCCCGGTGCGGACGGTCGCGCCCTGCTCGCGTGCGGCGCTGCCGATCGCGTCGGCGACCGCGCCCATCCCACCTTCCTGGAAGCCCCAGTTGCCGAGGTGGCCGTCACCGATGTCGCCGATGGAGTGGTGCGCCATGACGTAGGCAGTCCCCGGCCCGTAGGGGCCGGCCCAGGTGCCGATCACGCCGTTGACCGCGAGCGCGCCCTTCACCTGGGGTGACTCGAACCAGTCGTCGAGCAGGTCGGCGATGCTCATGGTCATCAGCCGGGTCACGTCGGCGACCGTCCGCACCGAGAGGCCGCGCTGGCGCCAGGCGAGGCGGAGGGTTTCGGCGAGGTCGCCGGGCCGGCGGGAGCCGAGCTTGGGCGGGACGGTGAGCAGCAGCGGGCCGAGCACGTCGGCCAGCCCCTCCAGCCAGGCGTCCCAGCGGGGCATGGCCTCGGCGTCCCGGCGCGACCACCTGGACAACTCCTCGTAGTTGCGCCGGGCGTCGTCGGCGTAGAGCTTGATCGAGCCGCCTTCCGGGAAGGCCTGGTAGTACGGGCCCATGGGGTAAACCTTGTAGCCGTGCTGGGGCAGGTCGAGATCGCTGATGATGCTCGGCGGCATCACACCCATGACATAGGACAGCCGGGTGACCCGGAACTCCGGCGCGTCGGGCCAGGGTGCCTCGGTGGTCGCCGCCCCGCCGGTGGTGTCCCGGGCTTCGAGCACCAGCGTGCGCGCCCCCGAGCGGGCCAGGTAGGCGGCCGCGACCAGCCCGTTGTGCCCCCCGCCGATGACGATGGCATCGAACAATGCAGCCATGAGGCCGACCTCCCGGGTCGTCTGCGTTCTCCGCGGGGCGCGCCCGCACGATTTGACTGAATGTTCAGTCTAGAAACCTGGTAGCGTTGCGACAAGGGTGTGCGCCAGATCCGAATAGGTGGGTGCTCAGAGCGTTCTCGTCGGTGAGGATGATTCCATGAGGCAGCGGGCGGATGGATCGGGCACGGCCGACCAGCGCCGGGAGCAGATGCTCCGGGCGGCGCTGGAGGTCATTGTCGAGCGCGGGTATCCGGACACCCGCATCGCGGACGTGGCCCAGCGGGCCGGCACCAGCCCAGCCCTGGTCATCTACTACTTCAAGACCAAGGACCAGCTCCTGACGGAGGCGATCCGGCTCTCCGAGGACACCTGGTACGCCACCGGGACGAGCCGGGTGGCGGCGATCGACACGGCGGCCGGGCGGCTGGAGGAGCTGATCGCCATGTCGTGCCTGCCCGAGGAGGACGACGCCGATGCGCCCAATACCTCGTGGCTGCTGTGGCTCGACCTGTGGACGCAGGCGGCACGCCATCCCGAGGTGGCCGGGGTGCGGCAGAAGTTCGACGAGCGCTGGCGGGACACGATCGCCACGCTCGTGCTGGAGGGACAGGAGGCGGGCGAGTTCGGCCCGGTCAGCCCGGCCGACTTCGCGGTGACGCTATCGGCGCTGCTGGACGGGTTCGCGATCCAGATCGCCCTGGAGGACCCCACGGTGGACGCCGGGCGGGCGTTCGAGCTGACCATGCGTTTCGCGGCCAGGGAACTGGGTTTCACCTGGGTTCCCCGCCACCGGGCCGACGGGCAGGCGGACGCCGCCCGGCGCCCGGCCGGCGCAGGCGCGGCCCGTAACGGTGCGAAGGCGGATCGGTAGCGGGAAGGTGGGGTAGGCGCGATGGCCGGAGGAAGGATAGAGCTGGTCGCGCTCACGAAGCGCTTCACCGACGTCGCGGTGGACCAGATCGACCTGACCGTGGACAGCGGCGAGTTCTTCTCGCTGCTGGGCCCCTCGGGCTGCGGGAAGACGACCACGCTGCGGCTGATCGCCGGGTTCGAGCAGCCGACCGAGGGCACCATCCTGCTCGACGGCGTGGAGATGACGAACATCCCGCCGCACCGGCGCAACGTCAACACGGTGTTCCAGAGCTACGCGCTGTTCCCGTTCCTCTCGGTGTTCGACAACGTCGCCTTCGGGCTGCGCAACCGGCACCTCACCAAGGCCGACATGAACAAGCGGGTCGGCGACGCGCTTGACCTGGTGCAGCTGGCCGGATTCGAGAAGCGGCGCCCGGGGATACTGTCCGGCGGGCAGCAGCAGCGGGTGGCCCTGGCCCGCGCGCTGGTGCTCAATCCCTCGGTGCTGCTCCTGGACGAGCCGCTCGGCGCGCTCGACGCCAAGCTCCGCCGGTCGCTGAAGGTCGAGCTCAAGGCCCTGCAGGAGCGGGTCGGCGTCACCTTCCTCTACGTCACCCACGACCAGGAGGAGGCGCTCACCATGTCCGACCGGCTGGCGGTGATGCACGCCGGTAAGATCGTGCAGCTCGGCACGCCCCGCGCGATCTACGAGGAGCCCGCCGACACCTATGTGGCGGACTTCCTGGGGGTGTCGAACCTGATGGAGGTCGACGTGGTGGAGCGCGGTCCCGGCTCGCGGTGCCGCGTCAGGCTGGGTGAGATGGCGCTGGCGGTGGACCGCGGCGACGTGGACGCGCTGGGGCCCGCGCATGCGCTGATCCGGCCCGAGCGGGTGCGGATCGAGCCCTACGGGCAGGACGGCCAGGTGGGGCCGAACCGGGTGCCCGCCATGGTCGAGCGGCTGGTGTTCCTCGGTGCCTCCACCCAGGTGATGCTGCGGCTCGCCCCCGGTGCGCTGCTGCAGGCGGTGGTGCCCAACGACGGCACCGAAGCCACCCTCTCCCAGGGCACGCCGGTCCACGTGTTCCTCGCCCCGGACGTGCTGCGGGTGCTCGGCGGCGCCACCCGGGACGTGCCCGTCGCCGAGGAGGATCCGCTCCCGGCCCTGTGACTCAGGGCTTGCGCCCCACCGCGCCCCACATGGCCGCGGCGCTGTTGGCCTGGGCCTGGGAGCGGGGCCGCCACTGCTGGATGCGCACCATTCCCGGCTCGACCAGCGTGAGGCCGTCGAAGAAGCGCATGACCTCGCCGTGCGTGCGGTAGGTGCCCTTCTGGGCGACCATCCGGTTGAGGCGCTCCCTCATCTCGGCCATCTTTTCCGGCTCGATATCCGACGCCACGTGCGACACCGCCAGGTAGCTCCCGGACGGGACCTCGCGCATCAGCCTGGCCACGATCTCGTACGGGCCCTCGTCGTCGCCGATCAGGTGCAGCACCGCGATGAGCATGACCGCCACCGGGGCGGAGAAGTCGAGCGTCCGCCTCGCCTGCTCCAGGATCGTGCCGGTGTCGCGGAGGTCGGCGTCGATGTAGTCGGTGGCGCCCGCCTTGTTGCTGGCGAGCAGGGCGCGGGCGTGAGCGAGCACGATCGGGTCGTTGTCCACGTAGACGATCCGGCTCTCCGGCGCCAGCCGCTGGGCGACCTCGTGGGTGTTGTTCGCGGTCGGGATGCCGGTGCCGATGTCGAGGAACTGGCGGATCCCGGCCTGGCCGGCGAGGTACCGCACGACCCGGCTGAGGTAGGCGCGGTTCGCCCGCACCGAGGAGACCAGGTCCGGGTAGGCCTCCAGCGCGGCGTCGCCCGCCACCCGGTCGGCGGCGTAGTTGTCCTTGCCGCCCAGCCAGTAGTCGTACACCCGCGCGATGTGCGCGACGCTGGTGTCGAAGGGCGGCTTCTCGCCGGGGCCGGACGGGGCGTTGCCGCCGGCCTCGCCTGGCCCGGCTGCGCTACCGGTCGTCACCGCTGCCCTTGCGTCCTACTCCGCCCCACAGGGCCGCCGGGCTCTTGGCCTCGATCTCGGACGCGGGCCGCCACTCCTGGACCCGCACCATCCCCGGCTCCACCAGTTCCAGCCCCTCGAAGAAGCGCGCCACCTGCTGCCCGGTGCGGAAGGTGACCTTCTCCGCCATGAGCTTGTTCAGGCGCTCGGCCATCTGCGCCATGGCCTCGGTCTCGATGTCCGCGGCCGGGTGTGAGATGGCCAGGTAGCTGCCGGGCGGCACGGCGGCGAGAAGGCTGTCCACGATCGCGTAGGGGTCCTCGGCCTCGTCGATGTGCTGCAGGATGGCCATCAGCATGATCGCTACCGGCCGGGAGAAGTCGAGCGTCTGGGCCGCCTCGGCCAGGATCCGCCCGGTGTCGCGCAGGTCGGCGTCGATGTAGTGGGTGTGCCCCAGCTCGCCGCTGACCAGCAGGGCGCGGGCGTGGGTCAAGACCACCGGGTCGTTGTCCACGTAGACCACGTTGCTGCCGGGCGCGACATCCTGCGCGACCTCGTGCGTGTTGTTCGCGGTCGGGATGCCGGTGCCGATGTCGAGGAACTGGCGGATTCCCGCCTCCCCGGCCAGGTAACGCACCGTGCGGGCCAGGAAGGCGCGGTTGGCGCGGACCGAGTAAACGATGTCCGGATAGGCCTGGATCGCCTGTTCACCGGCCGCCCGGTCGGCGGCGAAATTGTCCTTGCCGCCCAGCCAGTAGTCATAGACGCGGGCGACATGCGCCACGCTGGTGTCGAGGTCCAGGGTCACCTCGTGGGCGCGCGGCCCGGTGCCGTCACCCGGTTCCGGGGCTGGTGGGCTGCCTTCGCTGGTCACTGATGGGCTGCCTAGATCTCCTGGATGATCTCTTTGAGGAAGCGGGTGGTGGCCACCGGGGTGTGGGCCTCCGCGCTGAGGCGGTTCATGACCTCCATGTAGTGGTCCACGTCCCTGCGGTCGTCCAGGTAGAGGGCGCTGGTGAGGTGCTCGAGGTAGACCACGTCGGGGAGGTCGGGCGCGGCGAACCGCAAGATGGTGAAGGACCCGCCCGCGGCGGCGTGGCCCCCGCGGCGGAACGGCACGACCTGGATGGTGACGTTGGGGAGGGTGGCCGCCTCCAGCAGGTGCTTGAGCTGGGCGCGCATCACGTGGCGGCCCCCGATCGGCCGCCGCAGCGCCGCCTCGTCGATGACGAACCACACCCGGGGCGGATCGACGCCGGTGAGCACTTCCTGCCGGCGCATCCGCAGGCCGACCCGGCGCTCGGTCTCGTCGGAGGAGACGGGGCCGTAACCGAGCGCGGTCACGGCGCGGGCGTAGTCCTCGGTCTGGAACAGGCCGTGCACGAACTGGATCTCAAAGTTGCGGATCAGCGAGGCGGCCATCTCCAGGCCCAGATACGGCTCGAACCAGTCCGGGAGGATGTCGTTGTACTTGGCCCACCAGCCGGGAGAGTTGGCCTGGCGGGCCAGCGCGAGCATGCCCGCCCGCATCTGCTCGTCGGTCACGCCGTAGAGGGTGAGCAGGTCCTCGATGTCCCGCTCCTTGAACCCCACCCGCCCGTGCTCGATGCGGCTGATCTTCGACCGCGAGCCGCGGATCTCGTACCCCGCCTCGTCGGGCGTGATGCCACCTGCCTCGCGCAGGCGGCGGAGCTGGTTTCCCAGCATGATGCGAAGAACGGTCGGGCCACCACGGGGCTCATCCATGGCTGGCTCGCGGGGCAGTTCATCGCTGGGCTGAACCGCGCTCATTCTGGCTCCGGGAACCGGTTGATTGACACTCAGTGCCCACTCCAGATGGACGGGTTACAGCGCCGCGGCACTGAGCGGGGAAGCCGGGCGGACATCGGGCCCTCCCGGCGGTCGGGCGCACACAGCACGATATCACCGCGGAGCCGCTGTGTCGTGAGTCGGTTGCTGTCAGTTTCATAAGCCCGCCAGGCGGGCGTGCATAAGCTGATCAGCGCGTCAAACTCGCCGTTCTTCATCCCCCGCAGGAACGCGATCATCGCGGCCCGCGGGTAGATCAGGGCCGGGCCCGCCTTGTCGCGGGAGTTACGGACGGCAACCGCACCGGGCACCTCGGCGAGCTCCACGCAGCTCCCGCTGGGGTTGCTGCGGCTGCTCTTCCGCCAGCGCGCCGACGGTAGCTGACCGGCCGGCATGCCGCTGTTGACCAGCATTTTCGCTCCGTGATACAGGCGGG
>WNGJ01007894.1_pt1 | contig 15769 bp, 12 predicted proteins | sample 5400611 | NCBI WGS metagenome assembly WNGJ01 (sample SAMN13153375, study PRJNA577476) | soil metagenome | isolation source: 40 cm soil or saprolite under Garry oak tree replicate 1 | place: USA:California | collected 2016-06-15
GGTGGCGGCGCAGGTCGTAGAGCAGCGCGCCCACGTTGGTGGACGGTTGCACCAGCACCACCAGCAGCGCGTCGGCGTGGAGGACCGAGACCAGCGCGAGGCCGGCGCCGAACTCGAGCACGCCGGCGCCGAAGTCCCCGCGTCCGCCCGCCTGCCCGAGCTGCGCCATGCCGTTGATGACCGACGGGAGGAGCGCGGCGACGCTCTCGGCGTCGACGCCGTTGGCGGTGCGAGAGTCGATCGGCAGCCCGTCGCGCCCGACGACGACCACCGCGTCCACACCGGTGCGGCGGCTCAGCGCCTCGACCACTTCGCGGATCGTCGCCATACGGCGGCCAAGCTAGGAATGGAGTCTGGCGAAGTCAAGCAGCGATCGCGGGTTGACCCACTTGGACGCGGCTCGGTATCTTCTCCGGCACCGCATGACTCCGCGCCACCGACTCGTCGCCGTGACCGCCGTCGTCACCGGTCTCGCGCTGCTCGCTGCCGCGTGCAGCAACACGACGGGCCTGCCGGCGTTGCGCGGCACCGCCATCACCTTGCCATCCGCCTATTCGATGCAGGACCGGCTGACCGTACGCACCGACACGACGGTGAACCTGGATTTCGCCTTCGACTTCGACTCGGTCAGCAAGCCCACACTGCTCCCCACCGCAGCGCTCCATCTTGGCAGGGCGTCCGGGCTGCAACGGACGAGCACGGCGTTCGCGGCCATCAAGCTGGCGCCGTTCGGCGGCTACGTGCTGGACTCGGCCGTCACCGTCGACACCGGGATGGTCCTCTACGTGGTGTCGCGCCCGGTGACCTGCCTCATCGGCTCCGTCCCGTTGTACGCCAAGCTTCACGTCCTGAGCGTTGACACCGCGGCGCGGCGTCTCCAGTTCGAGATTCTCGTCGATCAGAATTGCGGCTACCGGGGCCTCGCCCCGGGACTGCCCACGCAGTAGCTCCGTGATCGATCTCAAGCTGCTTCGCGCCTCGCCTCAGCAGGTGCGCGCTGCGCTCGCCCGGCGCGGCGATCCGAGCCTCACCCGGCTGCTCGACGAGCTCGAGGCGCTCGACATGCGCCGCCGCGCCCTCACCGGCCAGCTCGATCAGCTCAAAGGAGAGCGCAACGAGGCCGCGAAGACCGACGCACGCCTGATGAAGCAGCAGGGCGAGCTCCCGGCGGCCGTGCGGGAGGGCCGCCGCGCGCTGGGCCAGCGCATCGAGACCCTGGAAGCCGAGCTGCGCGGCATCGAAGCCGCGGTCGAGGACAAGCTGCTGTACGTTCCGAACCTCCCGCTCCCGGACGTCCCGGACGGCGACGAGTCGCACAACAAGGTGGTCCGCACCTGGGGCGAGCCCGCGCCGCGGGGCGGCAAGCCGCACTGGGAGCTCGGCGAGACGCTCGGTATGCTGGACCTCGCGCGCGGCGCGAAGCTCTCCGGATCGGGCTTCCCGGTGTTCGTGGGTGCCGGGTCGAAGCTGGTGCGCGGGCTGATCAACTTCATGCTCGACCTGCACACCCGCGAGCACGGGTACGTCGAGGTCGAGCCGCCCTTCGTGGTGCGCCGCGAGAGCATGATCGGCACCGGCCAACTCCCAAAGTTCGAGGACGACGCCTACAAGACGACGCCGGACGATCTGTTTCTCGTGCCGACGGCCGAGGTCCCGGTCACGAACCTGCACCGCGACGAGATCCTGGATGGGGCGAAGCTGCCGCTTCGCGTGGTGCTGATGGCGATCGGGGACCTGGGCTTCGCCGCGGCCAAGAAGTACGACCTCGAGGTGTGGGCTCCCGGAGTGGGGCAGTGGCTCGAAGTCTCGAGCTCGAGCAGCTTCACGGATTTTCAGGCGCGCCGCGCCAACATCCGCCACCGCTCCGGGGCGGGGGCGAAGCCGGAGTTCGTCCATACGCTCAACGCCTCGGGCGTGGCGCTGCCGCGCACCGTCGCCGCCCTGCTCGAAACCCATCAGCAAGCCGACGGGTCCGTGACCGTTCCGCCGGCGCTCGTCCCCTACCTCGGGACCGAGCGCTTCGTGCCATCCGGTGGCTCGTAACGGCGCGCTCCGCCGCGCGGGTCCTCCCGTCGTCGTCGGACTGGCGCTGCTGCTCGGGGGGATCACGGTCGGATACGGATGGATCGTGGCGCGTCACCTGCGCGACGACGCGCGCCAGACCAGCGCGCTGCTGGGGCGCGTGTTCGCCGGATTGAACGACCCCGGCCCGGATGCCACCACGGATGCACTGCTCGATCTCGCCCGCCAGGTGCGCTCGCTCGGCATCCCCATCGTCGTGACCGACACGGCGGGACGCATCACGGCGCTGGACAACGCGCCGCCCACGGTGGGCGCCGACACGGCGCGGCTGCGCGCCTGGATCGCCCAGCTCGACGCCGTGAATGCGCCGGTGGTGCAGCCCGGGGTCGGCACCATCCACTACGGGGCGGGCCCGGCGGCGCGCACGCTGACGCGGCTCGCCGTCCTGGAAGGGTCCGTGCTCGTGTGCCTCGCGCTGCTCGCGGGGTGGGCGTACCGCTCGCAGGTCGCGGCGGCCCGCGACCGGCTGTGGGTGGCCATGGCGCGCGAGTCGGCGCACCAGCTCGGGACGCCACTCATGAGCCTCACGGGATGGATTGCCTACCTGCGGGAAAATCCGGATACCACCGGGGCCGAGCTGGCCGATCATCTTCAGGCGGATGCGGAGCGGCTCGAGCGTGTGGCCAAGCGGTTCGAGCGCATCGGGCGGCCGGCCCGGCGCGAGCCGGTGGGCCTGGGGGCGGTGGCGGAGCGGGTCGTGAGCTACTTCCGGCCGCGCCTCCCCACCCTCGCGAGCCCGGTGGCGCTGGCGCTGCGCGCCACCGGGCCGGGCCCCACTGCGCTGGGGGATCCGGTGCTCGTGGAATGGGCGCTCGAGGCCGTCATCAAGAACGCCATCGACGCGCTCTCCGGGCGCGGCGGCAGGATCGACGTCACGGTCGACGCGGTCCCCCGCACGGCCCGGATCGCGGTGCGCGACGACGGCCCCGGCGTCGCTCCCGAGGTGCGCGCCAACCTGTTCGAGCCCGGGATCTCCACCAAGCCCGGTGGGTGGGGGATCGGCCTGGCGCTCGCGCGCCGCATCGTCGAGCAACAGCATGGCGGGCGGCTGCTGTACCGTCCGGCACCGGGCGGAGAGGGGACCGAGTTCGTGCTGGAGTTTCCGCTGGTCCAAGAGCGGGACGGGGGACGGGGGAGGGGGGACGGGTGACGCTCCCGCTCAATCCCGCGCAAGAGGCTGCAGTCCGCCATCCTGGTGGACCGTTGCTGGTGCTCGCGGGAGCCGGCTCGGGCAAGACGCGCGTGCTGACGGCCCGCATCGCCCACCTGATCCAGGAGCGCGGCGTGGCGCCCTCGCGCATCTTCGCCGTCACCTTCACCAACAAGGCGGCGGGCGAGATGCGGGCCCGGGTCGCGACCCTGCTCGGCGCCGATCCGCGCGGCCTGTGGATCGGGACGTTCCACTCGCTCTCGGCGCGGCTGCTGCGGCGCGAGGCGCCGCTCCTGGGCTTCGGGCCCAACTTCACGATCTACGACCAGGACGACTCCGAAGCGCTGGTCAAACGGCTGCTGGAGCAGCGCGGCCATTCGCCCAAGGCCAATCCGCCCCGCGCGATCCACGCCATCATTTCCGGCGCCAAGAACCGCATGCTCCTCCCCGAGGAGCTCGGCGCGAGCGCCGAAAGCCCGCTGGAGCGCGTGGCGGCGGAGATCTACGCCGCGCTCGGCCCCGCCTTGAAGCAGGCCAACGCGATGGACTTCGACGACCTGCTGCTGTTTCCGCTCACGCTCTTCGCCGAGCACCCCGAGCGCCTGGCCTACTGGCAACGGCGCTTCGACCACGTCCTGGTGGACGAGTTCCAGGACACCAACGCGGCGCAGTACCGGCTGGTGCGGCAGCTGGCGGCGCGGCACACCAACCTCTGTGTGGTGGGCGACGACGACCAGGCGATCTACGGCTGGCGCGGGGCGGACGTGCGGCACATGCTGTCGTTCCAGCACGACTTCCCCGGGACCACGCTGATCAAGCTGGAGCAGAACTACCGCTCCACCCAGGTGATCCTCGACGCCGCCAACGGGGTCATCGCGGAGAACGCGCGCCGGCTGGGCAAGACGCTGTTCACCGCGCAGCAGGGCGGCGAGCCGGTCACGCTGCTCACCGCCGCCGATGAGCGCGACGAGGCGGAGTGGCTGGCCACGGAGCTGGCGCGGCGCGCCGCCGCCGACGACATCCCCTATGAAGGAATGGCCGTGCTGTACCGCACCAACGCCCAGTCGCGCCCGCTCGAAGAGGCCTTTCGGTTCCGGGGGATCCCCTACCGCCTGGTGGGCGCCGTGAGCTTCTACGAGCGCCGCGAGGTGAAGGACGTGCTCGCGTATCTGCGCCTCATCGCCAACCCGGCGGACGACCAGGCCTTTCTGCGCGTGGTGAACGTCCCGCGCCGCGGGATCGGCGACGCCTCGCTCGCGCCCCTGGTGCGGACGGCGACCCAGTGGAAACAGTCGCTGTTCCAGACCGCCGGCGCGGCCGGCCGGATCCCCGACCTGCGGCCGAATGTGCGGGATGCGTTCGTGGGACTGACCCGCCTGCTCGAGGACCTGCGGGCCCGCTACGGCCAGGCGGACCCGGCGACGGCGCTGGAGCAGACGATCGCGGCCGTGGGCTATCCACAGTACCTCGCCGAAGAGGGGCCCGAGGGGATCGAGCGCCTCGAGAACGTGCAAGAGCTGATCGCCGGCGCCGCCCAATGGGCGGAGACCGCGGGAACGGAAGGGGACGAAGCCGGGGATGAGGCCGGGGAAGGGGACAAGGCGACCGGCACGAGTCTGATCGAGCGCTACCTGACCCAGGCCGCCCTCGTGACCTCGGCCGATCAGGGGACCGGCGACCCGACGGGTGTGACTCTCATGACGGTCCACATGGCCAAGGGACTCGAGTGGCCCGTAGTGACACTCGGCGGTCTCGAAGACGGACTGTTCCCGCTCGCCCGCTCGGCGGGTGAGCCGGGGGGGCTCGAGGAGGAGCGACGCTTGTGCTACGTGGGACTCACGCGGGCGCGCGAAAAATTGTATCTCTCATGGGCGCGCACACGGTACCGGAACGGCCGGCTCGAGCTGTCGGAGCCCTCCCGCTTTCTCGAGGCGCTTCCGCCCGGGGTTCTGGAAGAGCGCAGCACGACACCACAGTGGGACCGCGGGGGGCGGACCGCGCGTCGGGCGGGGGCGCGCGCGCGCGGTGCCACGCCGGCGGACCTGGACTGGGAGATGGAGGTGTCGCAGGACGCGCCGCGCTACGCCGCCGGCGAGCGGGTGCGACACCGCAAGTTCGGAAGCGGAGTGGTGCGCGTCGTCTCGGGCGCGGGGCGGGAACTGAAAGTCACGGTGGAGTTCGACGATCGCGAGATCGGCACCAAGCAATTGCTCGTCGCCTACGCGGGGCTCGAGCGCGAGTGGGAGAGCGCATGAGCGTCACACACGACGAAGTGCTGAAGATCGCGCGCCTCGCGGAGCTGGACGTGAGTGAGGAAGCGCTGCCCCTCCTGGCCGCGCAGATGTCGCGCATTCTCGACTACGTCGCACAAATCAACGCCGTGCCCGCGAGCGAAGGCGTGAAGCCGTTCGTGCCCGGCCCGGACGCCCTGCGCTTCCGGGTCGACGAAGTGAAGCCCATCCCCCTCGCCTTCGGTCCTGAGACCCTGGCGCCCGCCTTCAAGGACGGCTTCTTCCTGGTGCCGAAGCTCGGCGCTTTCGAGGGTGCCGATTCGTGACCGATCCGAGCGAAGCGCTCGCCAGCGCCAAGGCCACGGCCGATCGCCTCGTCAAAGCCAAGCGGTTCAACGCCTGCCTCACGCCCGTGCGCGAGCTCCGCAAGGCGCTGGTGACGCAGGCGCAGGCCGCCCACCCATCCGGGGTCCTGTACGGCATGCCGGTGGCCGTCAAGGACAACATTTGCACGCTCGAGTTCACCACGACCTGCGGGTCGAAGATCCTCGAGGGCTATCGCTCGCCGTACGAGGCGACCGCCGTCGCGAAGCTCAAGGCGGCGGGCGCGCTCATCGCCGGCAAGACCAACTGCGACGAGTTCGCCATGGGATCGTCCACGGAGCACTCCGCCTACGGGCGGGTGCTGCATCCGTTCGACAAGACGCGCGTCCCCGGCGGCTCCTCCGGCGGCTCGGCCGCCCTGGTGGCGGCGGGCGCCGTGCCCGCGGCCCTCGGCTCCGAGACGGGCGGCTCGGTGCGCCAGCCGGCATCGCTGTGCGGCGTCGTGGGGATCAAGCCCACCTACGGGCGCGTCTCCCGCTGGGGGCTGGTGGCGTTCGGCTCCTCGCTCGACCAGATCGGCGTCCTGGGTAGGAGCGTCCACGACGCGGCGCGCGTGCTCTCGGTGATCAGCGGGCGCGATCCGAAAGACTCGACCTGTGAGGAGCGCGACCCTTTGCGGCTGCCCACCGTGCCGGAATCGCTGCAGGGGTTCGTGATCGGGATCCCGAAGGAATACTTCCCGGCCGACCTGGACCCCGCCGTGCGGCGGGCGTGCGATCGCGCCGTGCGGCTGTTCAAGGAGCTCGGGGCCGCGGTACGCGAGGTGGCGTTGCCTCACACCCCGTACGCCGTGCCCACCTATTACATCCTGGCTCCGGCCGAGGCGTCGTCCAACCTGGCGCGTTACGACGGGGCCCGCTACGGTCCCCGCTTCGACGGGTCGGCGGACGTGCGGGCCCTGTACCGCACCACGCGTGGCGAGGGGTTCGGTCCCGAGGTGCGGCGCCGCATCCTGCTCGGCACCTACGTGCTGTCGTCGGGCTATTACGACGCCTACTACCGCAAGGCGCAGCAGATGCGGGCGTTGATCGCCCAGGACTTCCGCAACGCCTTCGACCGCGGCGTCGACCTGCTGTTCACGCCCACGACGCCCAGCCCGGCCTTCAAGGCCGGCGAGAAGGTCAACGACCCGGTCGCCATGTACTTGTCCGACATCTTCACCGTGACGGCGAACCTTGCCGGCCTGCCGGCGATCTCGATCCCGATCGGACGTATCAAGGGACTGCCGCTCGGTGGGCAGTTCATCGGCCAGGCGTTCCTCGAGGACGAGATGCTCGAGGCGGCGTACGCGCTGGAGCGGGTCGTGCCGGCGACCGAGGAGGCCTGATGGCCGGGACGGCGACGCCCGAGTGGGAGACGGTCATCGGGCTCGAGACGCACGTGCAGCTGCGGACGGTGTCCAAGATGTTCTGTGGCTGCTCCACGGCGTTCGGTGCGCCCCCCAACACGAACGTCTGCCCGGTGTGTCTGGGCCTGCCGGGCGCGCTCCCCATGGCGAACGGATTGGCGCTGCAGCTCGCGGTCCGCGCGGCCCTGGCGCTGGGATGCACGGTGCACCCGCGCAGCGTGTTCGCTCGCAAGAACTACTTCTATCCCGACCTTCCCAAGGGCTACCAGATCTCGCAGTTCGAGCAGCCGCTTTCGACCGAGGGGTCGCTGTCGTATCTGTCGCCGGACCGGGGGATCGCCACGGCCACCATTCAGCGGCTGCACGTCGAGGAAGACGCCGGCAAATCGCTGCACGACCGGTTTCCCAAGCAGACGGCGATCGACTTGAACCGCTGCGGCGTGCCCTTGATCGAGATCGTGACGGGACCCGACTTTCGCTCTCCCCACGAGGCGCGCGCCTATCTCCTGACGCTCAAGCAGGTGCTCGAGTACGCGGGGGTCTCGGACTGCGACATGGAAAAAGGCAGCCTGCGCGTCGACGCAAACGTCTCGGTGCGCCGTGTTGGTGAAGCCGTCTTGGGGACAAAAACCGAAGTAAAGAACATCAACTCGTTCGCCTATGTCGAGAAAGCCCTGACCGTGGAGCGCGACCGCCAGATCGCCGTGCTCGACGCGGGGGGAAAGGTCGAGCAGCAGACGCTGTTATACGAAGCGAAGACGAATGCGGTGCGCCCGCAGCGCGCCAAGGAAGAGAGCCACGACTACCGGTATTTTCCGGACCCCGACCTCCCGCCCCTGGTGCTGCGCGAGGAATTCATCGCGGAGCAGCAGGCGCTCCTGCCGGAGCTGCCGGCCAAGAAGCGGGAGCGCTTCGTCGAGAAGTACGCGCTCAGCGTGACCGACGCGGCGGTGCTCACCGCCGATCGCGCGGTGGCGGACTATTACGAAGCGGTGGTGCACGCGGGGTCCGGAGCCGACGCCAAGGTCGCCGCGAACTGGGTCATGACCGAAGTGCTCGCCGACGCGAAGGATCACGGCGACGGGCTACGGGTGCAGCCAGGTGCGCTCGCGAATCTGATCGGCCTGGTGCGAGGCAGCACGTTGAGCCATCAAGCGGCCAAGCGGGTGTTCAGCGAGGTGGCCGAGCACGGTGGCGAGCCGCGCAACGTGGCGGAGGCGCTGGGTCTCATTCAGGTGGCCGACACGGGCGTGGTCGCGGGATGGGTGAGGGAGGTGCTGGGGGCGCACCCCGCCGAGGTGGAGCGCTATCACAAGGGCGAGACCAAGCTGCTGCAGTTCTTCGTAGGGCAGGTGATGAAGGTGTCGCGCGGCAAAGCGGACCCGAAGCTGGCGCAGCGCGTGCTGGAAGAGAAGCTGGTGGTTTAGTCGCTCCGGTCGCGATCCCGCCAGGGGCGCTGCGACTGCGACTGCTTCCAGTAGGCGAGCGAGGGCGTCGGCAGGCCGAAGTGGTGCTCCGCCGTCTCGAGCATCCGGTCGGGGTCCTCCCGGCCACCCTCGTGCAGCGCCTGGCGCCGCATCTGCTTCGCGAGCCGCAGCGCCTGGTCGCCCGCCGGATCGAGCCGCCGCGCCGCCGCGTCGCGCTCCCCCAGCATCTCCATCACGTACTCGAACGCCACGGCCATGTGGCGCTCGACGTCGTCGTCGGGCAGGTCCCAGCGGGTGTTCTCGAGCAGCAGCTGGAACGCCCAGCGCCAGCTCTCGCTCTCGGTGAGATGCACCATGCCGCGGAACAGCCGGCGGTTGGTGCCCATGCTGAACAGCGTGGGTGAGATGATGGAGTCGAGGTGCGCATCGCTGGGCGCGTGGTCGCGCAGAATGACCTCCTTCGCCTCCTTGGCATACGCGTCACCGAGGTGCGTTTCGAACCGGCTCTCCCAATAGCTGTGGCCCAGCGCCGTCGTGCCGGAGGTGAGCAGCAGCTGACGGGGCACGAAGAAATTGTGCGCCACCGAATCGGCCGCGAGGTGCGACAGGTAGCCAAAGCCGAATGCCTTGAGCGGGTCCGTGGGCGCCAGGTCGAAGATCTCCTGTCCCACGTGCCACGCGTGGCAATGCCGCCCCACCGGGGCGTACTTCTTGGCGATCGACGTGTCGGCGGCGATGTTGCCGTACAAGAAGTCGTACGGGAAGGCGCGCAGCAGGTCCGCCACCAAGCCCGGCAGCTGGTGCAGGTTGGCGAGCACCGATTCGCCCAGGTAGACGTGCGTGCCCGGTGTCCAGGCGTGCGCCACGGCCGGAAACAGCGCCACGCCGGCGAGGCCGGCGGCCGCGGCGGCGAGGAGGCGCCGGCCCCCCCCTTCCACCCTCAGTGCTTCCTCCCGCGTTTCAGCGCCCGCCGACCCCAGTCGACCAGCGAGAGTCCGCGGCGCACCATGCGAACGCTGGCCGCCGCGTCGAGGACGGTGCTCTCCACTTCCTCCTGCACCACCTCGAACAGGGCATCGAGGTCGGCGAGACGGGTCTGCGCAGCGTCCGCCGCCTTCACGATGCGCTGCCGCAGCTCGCGCGATGTGCCGACCAGGCTTTCCGCCTCGGTACGAATCGTCCCCACCAGCTGACGCACGTCCCCCACGGCGGGGCCCGCGAGGTCGCGCAGCACGTGCAGGAAGGCCCGCACGCCGAGGGCCGCCGCCACGGACGAGACCGCGATGGCGATCGCGGAAAGGGCGAGAATCGCGAGCGAAATCCCCGCCACCACCGCCACCCAGGTCGGGATCATCGTGGACTAAGCTCGGCCGTCTCGGGCGCGGGTGTCAACCGCGCCGGCCCCGCCCGGAGCGCGAGCGTGAGGAGCGCCGGCGCGGCCAGTTGTGCCACGGCCACGGCCCCCACCACCGTGGCGAGCACCGCGGCCCCCCCGGCCCCCCCGGCCCCCCCGGTCCCGTGGCCACCGTACATCAGAAAGAAGTTGACCCCCAGCGCGAGGGCGGTCGCGCCTTGCGCCACCGTGGCGAGTCCGGCGTGAGGCGGGACGCCGTCCAGTCGCAGGACGGCGCGCCCGAGCCGCACCGCGCCCCACTGCGCGGCCACGCGCACCAACGCCACGAGCGCGGCGGCGCCGAGAATCCACGCCGTGGGGAGCGTGAGCAGCGCGCCCGTCACGATCAGCAATACGACGGTGAGGGGGTGCGCCCAATCGGCGAACATTTCGCGGACCACGCGCCGCCGGGTCGAGGTGTTGACGATCAGACCCGCCGCCAGGGCGCAGACGATGAGCGGCGACAGGTCGGCGGCGTAGCCCAGCCCCGCGCCGAACAGCAGCGTGGCGACGAGCGCGAATCCCAGGTCGGCGGCCGGCCGCAGCCGGCTGACCGACAGGAACGCCATGCCAACGAGCGCGCCACCGCCCACGGCGAAGACGAGCGAGGCGAGCCAACCGAGCTCCGCGTTGGCACCGGCGTAGGAACGGTGCAGCGCGAGCGGCACCGTGAGAGCCAGTGTGCCGGCGGCGGTTTGGAGCACGGCCACACGCGTGATGCGCCGGGTGACGAGCTCGCCCAGCCCGAGCGTCCGCGCGACGAGCCGGACGGCGCCAGGTCCCGACGCGGCCGCGACGGCCGCCAGGGTGAGGACCGCGGGCAGCCGCGGCGTCCAGGCCGCGCCCAGCGCCGGCACGAGCCGGGCGAGGAGCGCGACGGAGAGCGCCGCCGCCACGAAGGCGCTCACGGCCGACAGGGCGGCGCACAGCCACACCTCTCGTGGAACGCGCCGCACGTAGCGCCATTCGAATCGCGCGCCGAGCATGGCGCCGAGCCAGCCGAGCGCGAGCGCCGTCACCGGCGCGAGCGCGCCCAACAACGTCGGGCCCAGGAAGCCGATGCCGGGTCCGAGCACCAGGCCGACGGCGACGAGCGGACCGCCCGCCGCGAGCACCGGGTCCAGGCTCGCCACGCGCGGCCACGCCGGGCGCGGCAGCCGCGTGGCGAGCAGGCCGATCGCGGCGAGTCCGGCGAGCGCGAGCACGGGACTCACGTTCACGCGCGAACGTTCGCGCGCGCTTGACGCCGGCACAAGCCCAGCCGCGCACGCCCCAACCTGCCGAGCATCAACAGAAGCCGACCAGTTTCCCGACGAAAGGGGCGAAGACCCGCCGAAACGGCAACCCCATAAATGCCCTTACAAGCCGGGGGATCTTCGGGCGGGACATGTTGAACTGGAGCCGCGTTTCTCAGAAGATCGACAAGATGACTGTGGTTCCAGTACTGCCAGTGTCCGACGCGATTAGTGAAACGGAGTCGCCTACTGCTGGGGCCAACCACGCGAGCCCGGCGGCCGTGGCTGGGCCTGAGGCCGGAGGGGACGAGACAGGTCACCGAGCTTCCCGTCACCGCGGAGGCGGAAGTTCAGCTGACGACGCACCGCCGGAGGTGACACCTCAGGTCTGTGGTACGTTGTCATAGCGAGCGGGTGGAGGTCTCGTGCGCCGAATGTGGTCGACCACGAGGCCGACGCCGTCGCGTAGGGAGACGGTGGGCTGCCACCCCCAGGTTTCACACGCCAGGCTCGCATCCAGGCTGATGCGCTCGACTTCGCCGGGGCGAGCCGGCGCGTACGCAGGCGGTCGGTCGTATCCGGTCGCGACTGCGACCGTTTCAAAGACCTCGAGGTCGGAGACTTCACAGCCCCACCCCAGATTTGCGACGACTCCGGATGGGCCGTTTGCCGCACGCAGATTCGCCTCGACGATGTCTGAGACGTATACGTAGTCGCGCGTCTTCTTGCCATCACCGAAGATCGTAGGCTGCTCCCTACCCAGCATCTGTCGCGAGAAGATCGCTACGACTCCGGCCTCCCCGTCGGGACGCTGGCGCGGCCCATACACGTTGGGGAACCGCAGCGCAACGTACTCGACTTCGCCGCGGTTGCCGTATACGCTGAGGTAGTGCTCGAACGCCAGCTTACTAGCGCCGTATTCGGAGACGGGACGGGGCGGCTCCGACTCTTTCACGGGAAGGCCGGCGGGATTGCCGTACACCGCACCGCCGGTCGCGGCGTACACGATGCGGCGCGTGCCAACCGCAACCGCCGACCGTAGCACGTTCAAGCCGCCGAGCACGTTCACTCGCGCGTCGAAGTCGGGGTCGTGGGTCGAGCGGCGCACATCCATCTGAGCCGCCAGGTGGTAGACCAGGTTGGGCCGGAACGACTGGAAGACCGCGTGCAGTCGGTCGGCATCGCAGATGTCCAGCCGCTCCAACCGCGCTTCAGCGGGAACGTTTTCCGACAGGCCCGTCGAGAGGTCGTCGATCACACACACCGTCTTCCCGTTGGCCAGAAGGCGGTCCACGATATGGGACCCGATGAAACCGGCGCCGCCCGTGACCACCACTCGCGACACAATGCCCGAGGATTCTGGCGCGCCCCTCCAGGCCTTCGTCCGCCCCGGGACCGCGCGACTCGCCGCAATGCGCGCGGAATTCGCCGCAGCCGCGGCGTCCAGCGGAGAGAGCACGAGAAGGAAGAGCAGCGGCGCGTGCCAGATGAACTCGACCGTGAAGATGGACCGGAAGCAGAGCAGGACGAAGATGCCTACGGCTTCGAGTCGTAGCTCTCGTGTGATGCACGGCGTGGACGCGGTGTCAAGCGGCCGGAGCAGGTTGGGCCAGATTCCAAGGATCGTGGCCATGAACGGGAGGAACCCGATCACGCCGACGCCGAGCAGGATCTCAAGCCAGGCGTTATGGATGGAGGAGTTTCCGGGGTCCCCAAACGGGCCGAGCACGGCAAAGCGGCCGGCAGCGTAGCCGCCGAGCCCCAGAAGCGGATTCTCCCGCAAGAGTGGCAAGGCAAAAGTCCAATAGTCGACGCGCCCAGAGAGTGAGTTGAACAACTGAGCGTCCTGTCCGCGTAGGAAGGCCCGCTGCACAACGGCCTCGGCGTTGGTGAGCAACAGCAACGCGGCCGCGGCGATTCCGACGAGTGCGAGGAGCCCGAACCGGCGCGCGAGAATGAGAACCGCAAGGAGGCCAAGGAGCGCGCCCGTGAACGGGGACCGGCTCTGTGCGAGGATCAACGTAACGAGCGCGACGAGGCAGACGAACCAATAGAAGCTCCGGCGGTGATTGCGAACGAGCAGGCGCGTTATCGCAACGATGAGGAGTATCGCCCCCAGGTCACCGACTCCGTTCGAGGCGATCGAGGGCAGAACGCCATGGATCTGCATCCCAATGAGCCCGACCCCTGTCGATACCGCCGCCTCCGGGCGGAGGAGGACGCCGAGCCAGACCGTGATCAGGAGGAGGCCGGAAAGGAGCCAGGTCCAGTCAAAGAGTGATTTGATCTCCTCGACGTTGCGCACCGCCACGACGATGGCCGCCAGCAAGGCCACGTCGACCAGGTATTCGAGCGACCTGTACAGCGTCCACATCGGGTAGACCGACCAGAGCGTCGATATGAGCGACGTCAGCCCGTACAGAAAGATTCCGGCAACGAGACCGCGAAGGAGGGCGGGGACCCAGTCGGACGTCCGACTGGCGAGCCGACCCAGGAGCACTATAGCGACCATCCCCATCAGGGCAATCCGCCATCCCGCCCAAACGTCGACGGGCACCTCGCGAATCGCTTCGATGTCCCGGTCCCCCCTTCGGAAGGTGAGCCCCGACACGAACACTAGAAACCAGAGCCAGTGCCACCACCGCAAACGGGCCGCGAAGGTTCGGCTCTTGGCGAGTGCAGCCGGCGCTGCCGACGCAATGAGCCCGATGAGCAGGATGCTGCCGACCCCAATCGCAAGCACGCGGACGACTGCGCCTGTGGACAGCATGGAGATCCCGGCCCCGAGAGCGACCGCAGCGATAGCAACGCCGAGGAAGAGAGGGATCACGGATCGGACCTGTCTGCTCAAATGCATGCGTCTCCGTCGTACAGCGATGGACTCCAGACGGCACGGTCCTCCAAAGTGCTCGCCAATGCGGGATTGGCGGCTTTGTAGAAGTAGTGCCACGACCGCATCGTCCGGGTGTAAGGCGCAATCCTGTCCATGAGATCTCCGCTACCGAGGCGCCAGCCGATGCTCTCCAGCATCGCAGTCCCGTCTCGCCTGCAGCGCTCCAAGGTCTCAGCCAGAATTGGCAGCAACAGGTAGGGGTCGCCGTCAAGCGACTGGTAATCCAGCAGCCGGACGCAGCGGAGGCCGATAGTGGTGACGTCGTTTCTGCAAAGAATGGCGTATGCGACTAGACGACCGTCCTGGCACACGGTAGAAACCCAAGCGGTGCGGCGAGCCAGCGGATGCTTGAAATGCCACTCCAGCACCTCGCGCGTGCGGCTGGCGAGCAACCGGTGCGGGGTCCTCGCCCTGACGGTTCCCCAAAAGTCGTCGAACCGATCATCGAAGTCCGTGCAGGTCCTGATATCATAGTCCTCAAGCCTTCGCATGGCCGATTTCATCCCGTCCCGCCCCAGAGCGCTGAGGAGTCTCAGTACGGTCGCCAGCGGGTAGCGCAGGAGCGTCCTCAAGCGAACTTCTCGCTTCGCCAGCACGCTTCGGGCAAAGCCCTGGTAGTTCGTGATCCAGAAGGCCGCACGGTCCCACACACCGACTGGCACGCGGTCGCACTCCAGCGCGACCGCCGGCTGGGCCTGGCTGTTGGGAGAAACGCAAAGGTAAAGGTCGACATCTGGCTGCGAGAGAAACCGGTCCAACAGCAACGGCGCGTATCCGCGGTATCGCTCATCGACCACCCACCCGGAGCTGGTGCCGGCGATAAGCTGCCGGCTATCGAGTTCGAAACCGAAGGGCACACTGCCAAGCGAGCCGACGATCTGGTTGCCATTGTCTTCGAGCACCCACCCGATTGGCAGGTGTGGAAGTCGCTTGCAGACGGGGTTATTCACCCACATGTGCGACCATTCCTCGTAGCTCTTGGAGCCCATGTTGTACCGCCGCTCGAGCGCGTGAATCTGCTCGTAGTCGTGCAGCGCGGCTGTCCGGCACTGGATCACTGGGCTAGTCGAGCGATGGGAGCGCAATACTCGGACACCGGACATCGGATGCTCCTTACCGAATCCCGAACGCGAAACCCTGTGCCAGAGTCTCAGCGAGAGTTCACCAACTGTGACAGCCGTTGCCCAGGATCGGCGACCGCCCTTCCGATGAGCAGCAGCCAATCGCCCACCAGCTCGGAAATCGTCGCGGCTTCGAAGAGGTCCCGGCTGTAAATCGCTCGTCCGCGTATCAGGTCGCCACGGTCCTCAAGTTCCACCGACAGGTCGAACTTTGAAGCAACCACTCCGGCGTCCAGCTCGCTGATGTCCCATTGCGGACCGACCGGCGGCTTGGGCGGTTCGATCGAGAGCGTCACCTGGAACAGCGGATTGCAGCTGAGATCGCGCTCGCGCGCGACCGCCTGGATGAGCCGTTGAAAGGGTAAAGCGTCATGGCACAAGGCGTCCAGCAGCACCTCGCGCACACGCCGCAAGATCTCCCTAAAGGTCGGATCGCCGCGGAGGTCCATCCGGAGGACGAGCGTTCTCATGAAGTAGCCGATGAGGCGCTCGAGTTCGGGATGAT
>WNGJ01003723.1_pt1 | contig 15768 bp, 12 predicted proteins | sample 5400611 | NCBI WGS metagenome assembly WNGJ01 (sample SAMN13153375, study PRJNA577476) | soil metagenome | isolation source: 40 cm soil or saprolite under Garry oak tree replicate 1 | place: USA:California | collected 2016-06-15
AGATGTTAGTTTGACTTGTCAGAGTGCCGCCTGCAGAATTGCCCGGTGCCAGCCTGAACTCTATCCTGCAGTTCGCAGTCTGTGTATCGCCTAATGCAATGCTGCCGAAATCTACTGCCTGAGGATAGGCGTAGTAGGTTGGTTGTGTTACGCTCAATTATCGAACACCTGTAAGTACTTCGTCACGCCGTTAACGATGATAGGTATCTTGAGGTTTGCGTTGGGGTTTGATGGTCCACTTAGTGCTACCGCTGTTCCTCCAAGTTGGATAGCTGCTGACGTATTTGAGGTGAACCCGGTTCCAAGAGCAGAAGCTCCCCCGAATGAAGTTGCGGTTGCAAAGTGGATTCTTCTCCATCTATTAACTGTAGCTGTGCCCAAATCTCTTGCGTTATCAGTGCTTGCACTCCAACTTGCGGCATCCCATGTTACTGAATCTGCACCGGTCTTTTCTAAGATGACTGCTGCAGGAGTTCTAACTCGAATGTTTGTTCCATCGAAGAACAGACTTCCTCCGGTTCCAGAAGCTCCCACTGATAATGCAGTTTGAACGTAAACATTCTTCCATGCGTTCGTGCCCATATTGTTGAGCCCAAGTTCGATGTTAGTTATTGGATAGAGATTGCCTGTGCCAAGATGAATTCTATCTACTGCAACATTGACTGCGCTGTATGTCTGGAATGAGAACTCTTGGCTTGCCGGTACATAGATAGTGTTTGTAACAACACCTCCGACACCTGCTCCAACACCGCCCGCAGAAACCGTTCCAGAGACATAGGCATTGCGCCATCTGGAATTCGCTATAGCTCCATTTGCGCCGACAATACCTCCGATGTCATACGTATTATCAGTGTCAGGATTGAAGTGTCCACCCACACTCACATGGCTTTGGAAGTACGTGCCACTTGGTGTTAGATTCTGTTGGATGACAAGTTGATAGTCTGAATTGCTGAAGGTGTTGTGCTGTGACCCGGTGCCGTGGAACCTGAATCTCGAAGCTGGACCAGAATAATCAACAAGCCCGCTTGTAGGGACGTTGATTATGAGAGTAGATGTTCCTACGATTTGAATGACTCCGTTAGACCCGTCATGGTAGGTTTGAACATACTTTGTGTTATCACTACCTGCTTGTGCTCGGAATGCAGGTACGCCTGTACCAAGATATCCTACGTTTGCAGAAGAGAGAAATCCTCCACCAGCAGAAATTGTAGAAGCAGAACCCCATGTTCGAATAACGCCCAGCGTATTGGTAGATGAATTTCCAAGCTCAAGATTGCTATTTCTACCTACGAGAACAGTTACACTGTTTGGCAATCCTCCAAGTTGAAGAACTCCAACTGAACCGCCTATAGTGATTTGCTTGTTAGTTGCTACTTCAATATCCCAGTTACCACTTGCATCTGAAACTATGCTTCCCGTTGTACCTATTGATACTGCACTTGAGAAGTATGCATTCTTCCATCTATTTGTCGCATTGAGACCTAACTCAAGTGTGGCGTCAGAGGTTGGATAGAAAGCTCCAGTGCTATGATTGTAGTATGATGTACCAGGTTGAAGGAACCGCATAATGCCAGCGCTGTTGTCAATAGTCCATGTATTCGCGGCAGAGTTTCCGAACTGAATAGCTCCACCTTGACCGGTCATTGCTCCTATAACAGTGTAGTTTCCAGCATTGGTAAGTGCCAGTTGGGAAGTAATGCTGGTTGTTCCAACTGAAACAGCAGTAGCAAAATACCCGTTGAGAAACCGATTGGCAGCCTGACCTAAGTCAACCGTGTTATCTGTTGAAGGTCTGAGAAAGGTTGCCTGTAGTTCAGCAATGTTAGCTCCGTTGATTTTGAGGATGTAGTTCCCAAGAGCATTAAAGGCAAAGGTTGAACCGCTGGTGAATAAGTAGTTACCAGTTCCAGCTGCTCCTACCGAAACAGTACCAGTGAAAGAAGCGTTTCTCCATCTGAGAGATAACGGAGTCGAGCCTAAATCATATGTGGCATCAACCGCTGGATTAATGTTTCCGGCTTGAGTCAGAGTGCCGTTGTTTGTTATGCCGCTGACTATGATAGAGCCGCCCGAGAGCGTTGTGGTGTAGAAGATGTTAGTCCATCTGAGATTCGTCGTTCCAAGCTGAATCTGGTTGTCTATCTTTGGATAAATCTCTGCGGTATCAAATTCAAACTTGATGGTTCCGCCAACAGCGAATCTTGCTGGTCCGGGAGTGAAGTCTATTTTTCCACCACTACCTACTTGAAGACCGGTACCGTTAACATTTGTTTGGAATCCTGAACCTGCTGATACCGCAAGCGCGAATGTTCCGTTACCCCATCTTGCTGTAGCTGACCCGAAATTCTGAGTTGCGTCATTTATCGGTAGAACATTGTTCGACCCTATACTAACTGCCCCAACTGGGTTGTTGAGAATAAGATTCAGCCCACTCCATGTAAAGGCTCCTCCATTTAGGAGAGAAAGAATTGTTGTAGAATTGGTCTGGAATCCACTACCTGCTGAAGCTACTGCCGAAAACTTTGTAACAGCAGATGTTAGAAGTAGGTTTGGGTCTGAATCACGAGTGATTTGTGTGCCAGAGTTCCCGAATTGAAGTGCATACGTTGTTCCCGAAAGTGATGCTATCTTGAGTATGTCAAGATTCAAATCAACCTCGTTGTTCAGAAGACCACTTGTGGTTATTTGACCTATTGGATTAGCATCAACAGAGAATGTTATGCCTGCGGCGGTGTTGTTGACTTGGGTGATTCTTAAATTGGTTCCGTAGATTGCTTGCCATCTTCTGTTAGTTAGTCCCAGTGTTAATGCGTTATCTGACAGAGGGCTCCAGTTCACTCCACTTCTCAAGTCATTATTTGGACCGAACAACGCAATAGGTTGGGCACCATATTCTGCTCCAAAGTAGAAGTCTCCTCCGTTGCAGTTGAATCTTAGAGTTCCAGCTCCACCTTGTTCAATATGAATGCTTGAATCAAAGACACCTATTTGATTAAGAGGTATGGGCGCACCTACTCTTACTCCCGCGATGACAAGTGCACTGCCGTAAGTTCCAACTGATGTAACTCCAGAGAAGAAGTTGTGCTTCCATCTAAGCGAGTTGCTACCTATGTTGAAAGTGTTATCAAGAGAAGGTAGAATATCGCCACCAACAGAAGTGGTGCCGCCACCTGTGCTGATAGTGATGTTCGGGGGACTTGCGCCGTCGGTATCGATTGTAACGCCGTTACCTGCAAGGAAGTTGAAGTGGGTCTGATTCCAATCAGTTGATGCGAGTCTCTGAGTTGCCGTAGGTTGACCTATACCCGGATACGCGCTCTTAGTCGTCTGATGAATTATCGGGATAGGTGCCATGATTAGATAGACCCGCTTCTAATGGTCTCTTGTGAAGACGAAACTGTTCCTTGCGCAAACAGGCAAGGTGGCATTCCATCATAATCGAACGTGATGTTATCGAACAGCAAGCAATCTACAAACAAATCAGTGAACAATAAACTCGGGGGCGTAGTCGGAGGGCTACTCGTGATAGCTTCTGACGAGACGCTTCCCGCGCCCGTTGTGCTTGTCTCTTGCTGTGATGGCATGTTTTCTCAACATGTGTTAGAAAAAGGAAAGAAGGCGTGCACTAAGCACGCCTTTGAAGTTTACTTATCCTCCGAGCCCGTATGCAATCCATTGGAAGTTGCCGCCCATGGTTCCAGCCAAGAAGTCACGGTTGAAGATAGATGCCCCAGCGCTCGTCGCACTGTTGAAGACAGTATACTTCAACTGAATAGGTGCAACGCCTTGCGCAGCGCTTGTCTGACTAATGACAAGACTGAAAACAGTTCTCAATCTTGACCTAATCTGAAAGCTGTTAGCAGGAGGTGTTGCTCCACTTGGACCAGTAAATGAGCCGCCGTCTATTCCTGGAATTGCGCCTCTACTTCCACCAATGATTGTCGTTGCCATTAGTCAGTCACCGAATTACGGTTACCGACCGATGACTACGACAGCTTTGATGGCAGATAGAGCGGCAGCGAAGGTAATAGTAGTTCCGCTAACCGAAGATGCACCCAGTGAGGTTACGAGTCCGTTAGTATCTAAGCCGATGACGGCTATGATAGTCGATACTCCAACTCCACCGTTGTCGTAGAAGGGAGCAGTACCAGGAGTAGCTGGTTTACCAAGGGTTAGAGTCTTGCTAGATATATCGTTCGCACCGAACTCGACAGAAACCATGAACCCTCCTTCAACAGGTAGCAATCCACGGAATGCAGTTACTGTTACTTCTGTCATTTTTGAAGTCACCGATTTTTTATTTTGGTTTGTTCACGTGGCTTGAGGCGATGAGACCTCTCCCTACCACGCTCATCCCGATGAAGGGATTCAGATATGAGATGAGAATGAAAACGTTGGGGCTGAAAATGACACCCGTTAGGGTGAGCCCCATCGCAGAACCGACAATTCCCCTAAGTCACAAGATTGCTCTAAGTGTAGTCGGTGAGCAAAGATGAGAACGTTGGAGCCTTGTTGATTATGTTTTCGTACAGCTTCATGTAGAACTTCTCGGAGTCATTGACCTCTGCGAGTCTTTTCATCACGACATCTTGGAGGACACGCATCTCTACGACATCGGTGTCGAGGAAGAGCATGACCGGTCCGGTCAAGCCTGACGGTACGAGGAACGAAGTTCCCCACGTCGAAGGTAGACCAGTGTTTGCCAAGAATCTGCTACCGAGCACTGGGATTCCGTCGAAGGACAGAGTCTCAATACCCCACGCAAGTTTCGTGGTGTCAAGATAACGCTGGAAGTCCATGAGCAAGCCCTTGATTCTATCAACCGACGCCCAGTCGGTGATGATTATCTTGGGTTCTCCACCGTTGTTCCGCGCAGCTGTAATACGGGCACGCATAGTCTGGATGTCCAGAGGCGCAGCCGAATTGTCAAGCACGTTAGCGTCCGCAACACCGGTGTAGGGATTACCTGCATCAGTGACTGAAGTGCTCGCCTGCTGAGTAAGTAAACCAGAGTACGCCTGCGCGTTGAAAGGCGCAGTTGTTGCTGTGGTCGTACCGTTCAGAAGTGTATGCTCTTCGTAGTAGCGGAGCTGCTTGGTCTTCATCAAGACTTCCTGCGAGAACGCGTCGATGTACTCTGCCGAAGCCGCCATCAGCGGACCAGTCACTCTACCGACTGTGTACAAGAACTTAATCTTGCTTGACAATCTGGTGTAAGTATCACTCTGGTCAGCGAGAGGAGCGTCCTCTTGAAGCCACCCGACGTCGCCCAACGCAGTAATCTGGTTGAAGTCAACCGACTTTCCGCGGTTAGCAACACGTGGAATAAGCTCTACCAAAGGAGTAGCTTTACGAGTCAAATCAACAATCTGAGGGTCTACATAGATAGGTACTAAGTTTGTACCTGTTCCGGCGAGAGATAGTGCCTTCTCTATCTTAGCTACGACTTCGTCACGTCTGTCGAGACCCGACCAGTAGTCGGTAATTCGCCAGCCCTCTTCGTTGTCAACTTTGAATGAAAAGTCCTTTAGTATTTCCATTGTTGAATCACTTGTGTGTTTGCCCCGAAGGGTTTGTAGTCTGTTACACGTTGTAACGAGGATAGCCCGACTAACGGGCGTGCGATTGGGTTATTTACTGAGATGAGCCGTTGCTGTAGACTCTTTCCAGGTGCTTCATCATGAAGGTTTTACCCTTCGTTTCTGGAGTCTTCTGGACGAGAGTGTCTACCAGCTTGCCTTCCTTCTCAAGTTTCTGCAACTCTTCTGGAGAGATTGCATTGCTTGCTTGAAGGTGCTTCAGGATGGGTAGTGTCTGACGAGCCAAACGCGCGTCGTTCACTTTCTTCTCTGCGTCTTGGATACCCATGTACGACTTGTAGGTTGAGTGCTCAGATGGCTCGAAGCGTCTTCCACGGAAGGTAGATTCAGGATTCATACCTCGTAGAACTTCCATCTGGTAGCCCCCACCGGTCGTAATGTGAGTGCCGTCTGGATACAGAGCTGAAGGAACGTTTTGCTTAGTCTCAACGGTGCCTTCGGGGTTACTCTTCGCGTCAGCGTCCAAAGCATCTTTCTCAGGTATCGTCGCTGCTTTCCCAGTGACCGTGCGATATACACCAGATGAACCTGATTCACCGGGCTCTGCTGGGATTTTAGCCGGAGGCTGTCCCGGAGAGCGCACATTGGTGAGGTTCTCCGTGCCGCCTTGCGGCTGGGTGACGTCCTTGATTTGTGCCTCGAACTCTTTCTGGAAGATTGCTTGTCCCTCAGGTAGCGCGCCAAAGACTTTCGCAACCGTCGCGTAGACCACAGCCTTCCAAGCCTTGAACTCTTCGTCATCATCAAACATCCGTGGAGCCTCTGACATCCCTCCCACTGGGGCGGGTGCAGGTGCTGGAGCGGGTGCTGGTGCTGGCATCGGAGCTGGTTTCGGAGCAGCGGGAACTGGTGCTGGTGCTGGTGCTCCGCCTAAAGCAGGAGCTCCACCGGGTGCTCCACCTGGAGCTGCGCCGGGTGCGCCAAAGCCAAGCTCATCATTCATTCGCGCAAGCTCTTCCTGATAGCGAAGAACATCAGCTCTCAGCTCTTCCTCCATTGCTCGTCCTCGTACAACTTCGTCATACTTTGAACGAACTTCATCGGAGTCGAACTTGAACTTACCCTTCGCCTTAAGGGTTCGGAGCGAGCGCTTTAGAGCCTTGACTTCATCTGAGTCGTCATCTTCATCGTCGTCTTTCTTGCCGATAGCTCGCAAGTAGTTAGAGATAGCCTTTCGGGCTTCCTCATCCTTGTCTACTGTCGGTTGGAATGAAGGCTTAGACTCGTACGATGTCGCGCCTTGAGCAACGTCTGTAGTCCCACCGGAACCTACGCCTTGTCCGGGCTTATTTGCTGGGTCTGGCGGTGTCAGTTTCTCTCCACCTTGAACAGCAGCTCGCGGGTCTTCTTTTCGAATTGCAGTTGGCATTGTAGAGTTAACACCTTTCGCGGTAACCGACGTATCTGTGTCAGGATATTTTGGCTGATTATCCAGCGGACCCGAAGGTCGCGGAGTAGTCCATGCAGGAGGCATTTGAGCGCCAGAAGCCGAAGCTCCTGTAGCAGTGAGCGCCGCAGCATTTTCGGGCTGATGCGCACCTCCGTCAGTAGCGTTTGCTGGTCTGGATATTTCAACCCCTCCTTCCGGACGAGATTGGTCGGGTGTTTTCGGAACAGTAAACTCTTTCAACGATTGTTGAAGGAGTGCTTGTTCCTCAACTGTGAATGCTTTGAAACGCCCATCATTGAGCAATTTCTCAGCTAATTCGTGGTTCTTTTCGCACATTCCGCATGTCATTTTGTGTAGTCCCCAAGATTTGTATACGGAGCCGAGTAGATAGGCATTCGCGTTCGCCGGGAGACCTACCACACTAACTTCGTACAGTTTTACGTTTTCGATGACTCTGACTTTCTTCTTAGCATTCGGAGACCACGCCTTGCCCATCTCATCTTCAAAGTGGAATCCGTCCATATCTCCACCGATGCTGAGACCGAGCCGTTCTCCTACATCAAGCTTGTGAAGTAGAAGGTCTACATCCTTGTTTTTCAATGGGTCTTCGAGACGAACTTCCATCCAAAGGAAGCCGTTGCGGTTTTCTGCTTTGGTAATCAAGCCAAGTGTATCTTTCCAACCATGGTTGTGGTCAGAGTAGAGATTCATGCCACTGGTTAGGGCATCTTGCATCGACTTGATAGCACGGGGACCCATCCGGTCTCCGTCGCGGTCAACAGACATATCACTTGCATAGCCGTTGATGTAGTGATACTGTTTTCCGCTGACGTCTTTCATTACCCACGATTTCTCAATCGTGAATGGTACATTCCACATGTCGCTCATGGTTGTATGAACCTCCAACGCTTGCTGTAGGCGTTGTAGATTAGTTTTGCTTGTTTCGGTGCTTTCTTGCTGCCGCCGGACGGAAACTGATTACTTCCTCGTATCCCGTACGCCAGCTCGTCAAGAGGTATTGTCTGCGTGCCAATCGGTTGAATTTCATACACTCTGGGAAGGACTTGGTCCTTTCCTTGGAAGTAGACGAACTCGTAGGTTCTGACCAGTGTTGCCATGTCCCCTTTCTCGAACTGAGGCTTCATTTGCTCTATCTGCTCAGGAGCAAGAGGTCGGGTGTTTTCTGTTTTGACAAGGACGTTAATAGTGCCGTCAACACCATTGACAATCATTATTCGCTCAGTTGGGTCAGAGATGAATGTCAACACGTCGTGAATAGACGGAACGAGCGTGATAGGATGACAGTGAAAAGTACCCATGTACTCTTCTCCTTGCTCAAGATTCTCTTGAGGCTCAAGGACTATCTCTCTACCTTGTCCAATCATCCAGTTTACAATTCGAAGACCGCGCTCTTGTGAACCTATTCCAATACCTGTCTTGACAATGAACCCACCAGTCTCTTGTTGCTGAGTGGTAGTTAGATTGCCAAGGAATCTAATCTCTGAGAAGAGCCTTGGAGATATCTGAATGGCGTTGAAGTCGTTGATGTGCGACTTGATGAATGATACTGCCGACGGGTGATACTTGAGTAGCACTTTTCCCATCTCAGTTTTTCCTCACGAAATGCCCTCTGGGTCCCAGCTCATTCCAGCACTTACGACAAACCCTAAGTCCCTTGAAATCTACAAAGGTCACTCTACCCTCAGAGTTATCGAGCGGGATGACACCGTGATGCCAATCGCATACAACTGGGCTCGGTTGAAGCCCCGTGGGTATGACAGCCCCTAAGTCCTTGGCTATCGTCCATTCCTTTCTTACGGGGTCCCAGATTGAACCTTTTGGCATCCATGTCTTCGTGTATCGGTTGTAGAACGACTTCATTCCCATCGCAGGAGCAGCGGCAGCTCCACCTCCGTAAGAAGGAACATCTTGTCGTTGCTGCGGCTGTTGCCCTTGTGGCTGCGGATGCTGTGGTTGTCCTTGCTGACCAGCACCAGCTCCATAGAGACCTTGATACCCGGGTGCCTGCGCCACTTGGGGCTTTGGCTGGTCGAATTTGATACCAGTCACAGTAGCTCCGTCTTTGCTTGAGACAGTTATCTTGTGTCCTTCGCCTGATTGGTAAGTGTGGTCGAGAGTTCCGCCTATCTCACCATCAGTTCCAAGTAGAGTATATCCTGCTCGTTGAAGTGTCTGATGAGCAAGTGCCATTGGTTGACCAGCTACTGATTGAGCCATTAGCGAGTGAGGGTCATTTCCAGCGGCAGCTTCATCATGCTTCACTTGTGGATTGACCAGAGGTGTAGGGTTGGCTTGTGCTTGCTGGGTCACTTGTGGTGCACTCATTACAGCTGGTTGTCCTTGAACAGCATGCTCTACTTCTGCAGCTTCATACTCAGGATGAGTCATAGTAGGATGAATTTGTGGACATTGACCATCTGCGTGGTCTTCTCGTTTACCAGTTGCCGGGTCGACATCGCCAGCCTGAAATCGAACTGCGTGAGCAGGAATAGCAGTTTCAACTTTCATCGCTCCTGGATTGATTGCGGGAGCTGTGTGACCTTGTGCTCCGTAAGCCGCGGGAAGGACTGCTACATTGGTCTGTGCTTGATTACTGTGAGAGTAATCAGGAGTTGAACTACTCGTTTCTGGTCCGAAGGTTGATTGCTGTCCACGAATTCCTTCTACTTTCACTTGCCCACCAGCAAGATTACCTTGACCGACCCACTGAGGAGCAAGTTCACCTTGACCGGGTTGAGTATCGGTGTATTCATCACACAGGACGCAGTCCTCAGTCTTTTTCATGTGACCGCATCCTGGGTACCATTTGTTGACTCGTTGCAAGTGCTTGCGACGAAGGATAGATTTTGCTGTTTGCTCGTCCATTTCAATTCCGCCTTGTGTCGGTGCGTTTGTTGAACGTCCGAGTTCAACAAAGTTCTTCAGTTCGCCAATAGTGTCAAGTGGTGACTTAGTCCCGCCTGAAATGTCAATGCCGGTAGCACCTTCGAGAGATAATACTCCGCTGGCGCCCATCTTCTGACGTAGTGTGAGATTTCGTCCGTCACCATGTCGGTAAGTAGACTCGCCCTCGTTAGCCGGGCTGTAAGAACCACTGGTAGATTCTACATGCTTGAATCCGTGAGTCTCAAGGAATCGTTGCACGTCAGTCATCTGCATGTCAGTTAGTTTGACTTGCTGATTGCCTGTGTAAATGTGCTTTCCGTTTGTGTCTGCCCAAGTGCCTTCCATTAGAGTTTCGCCTTTTTCTTCAAACGTATCACGATGTAGTAGTGAAGATTGAGTGGACCCATGATAATAGCGAAATCCTGAATATCATTTTCATCAATTGAACCGAGAGCAGAGATAAGTGAATCTTTATCCACTACTGGGTCCAAACTGGGTCCAACATCTAAAACAACGAATGGCATTGTTTCACCATATCTACGGAGCAAAGAATCCTTGCGCAGAAACCATTACGGACGAAGCTTGATTCAGCGTAGCATTCCACGCTGTATTCAAACTTCCTCTGATGGGTGTGTTGAATGATTGTGCAGCCCATGAATCTCCAGATGAACTGAGAGTCATCACAATCTTATCTGCACTACCGTCTCTGAAGACAACTACAGTAGCAAATGGCATTCCTCCGGCAGATGCTGTTGCTGACACACTCGTAATGTAGTGTCTTAGGTTAGGAAGTGCAGCAAGAAGCTGAACATTTGTGCTTTTTGCAGTAAGGAAAACATTTCCGCTATCTTCAGAGTTGGTAGGAACTGCGTAGGGAAAGACTACCGCAGCACTGGTCTGTGAAACTACGGCTTGTCTTTGTGTAGTAGGATTTACTGGGTCTACAGTCACTATTGAAATAGGCTGCCCAACAATAGTCGCTGAGACACCAACACTCTGAGTGATGTTAGTAACTACACCCAAAAGTCTTGCTGAGCGGTCTGTAACATCAACACTCCATGCACCAGCTTGCTGAGCGAAATGTCCAACTGAAGTAGTCTGATTGACTACCCAAGGACTGGTTCCTTGGTTAACTGTCCATGTGCCAGCCTGAAGAGCAGATACTCCAACAGACTGTGTGATGTTTGTAAGAACACCTAACAGACGAGCTGAGCGGTCAGTCACATCAGAAGTCCATGGACCAGCTTGTTGCGCGAAGACGCCTACTGAGGTAGTCTGGCTGACTGTCCACGGGCTTGTCCCTTGTGTAACAAGAACCGTTCCAACGCTACCTTGAGTAACGACCCACGGCGATGTACCTTGGTTGACTTTTACTATGTCACTTGGGTCACTTAGGGTCCAAGTCCTTCCCAAGCTTCCAGACACAGGTTGTGTCGCTGGGAAGTTGTCAATGTGAGCGAGTATCGAATCTGCAGCAGAAGTAGTGTTCCATGTCCGTCCAGTACTCCATGCTCCAGCCTGCTGTGCCCAAACTCCGACTGAGTTTGTGACTGTCACATTCTGGTTAGATGGAAAGTTATTGACTGAGATAGAACCTATACTGAGAGGCGCGTCAAGATGAGCAAGTATCGAACTACTTACAGATGTCTGAGAAACAGTCCACGGTACTGTCCCTTGTTGCACAAGAACTGTCCCAACGCTCTGCGTAACTACAGAAATAGGCTGCCCGGTGATTGTTACATTCTGATTTGTCGGAAAGTTGCTGACAGATATCGAACTAATCGATATAGGTGCATCAAGGTGAGCAAGAACTGAACTGTTCGCTGATGATTGGGAAACGACCCACGGGTTAGTTACTTGAGTAACAGGTGTCTGCCCGATTGTGATAGGCGCGTCGAGGTGAACAAGTACTGAATCTCCGCCGCTGGTAAGACCCCAGTTTCTACCTACGGTCCACGGTCCTGCCTGTGAAGCTGATACGCCTGCAGAGTTAACCAGGAAGAAGTACCAAGGACTTGCAGGACTACCCGCGCTCTGAATGCTGCTGAATGTCGCTCCGGGCGGGATAGTTACAACTGCTTGAGTTCGAAGGTTTCCGTTTAGGTCTTGTGAGATTGGGCTATCAGTTCCTTCAACGTATGAAGGAGCAAAAGCAGTCGCTCTGGCAGTAGTTGTTGCAGAGAAGCTGCCCGTGATGGGTATCTTGCCGTCAGGTGTAAGCTCTACTGCAACTGATGATGAAGGACTACCGATGACAAAAACTACTCGTTGAGCGGTCGCACCATTCGGTTGAGTTATCTTGAAGATATCAGAACTCTGCCCGAATGTACCAATCGTCTCAAACATCTAAGCCTCCCACCAATTACGCTAAGACGTTCTCTCTAAAGGTTGCTGTTACATCAGCATCCCATGCTGCTCCACGAGCGGCTGGTGCTAAAATCCATCCGAACGGTCCACAAGCTCTGTAGAAGTACGAAGGAGCAGTTGGTGACGAACCAGCCACTGAGAAAATGTTAATCACACTTATAGAAACGCTTGTTGTAGGTGCTGTAAGTTTCCACACCTGAAGCAACTTTTGACCAGTTCCACCAGCGCTGTTTATAGTGACTACCTCAAGAGTTGTGGGATGACCATGTCCGAGAACAATCTGCACTCCTTGATAATTTACTGTCTCAAAATCAAGCTCGCCTACAGCTGTTTGACCTCGACTTACAGTTGTCACTGGGCTTGAGTTGAAGTAGAGTACAGGTTCAGCCCAGCTCGGGCTTAATCCGAGAAGTTTACTTAGTTTGGAAATATTCATGTTTCTTTCACTCACTGTGGTTGTGGCGGAACGTAGTTCTCGGGAGCCAGGAGCCCGCCGCATCCCGGACACGCGCGCAAGTATCCTTGCTGAACAAGGCTGTATAGCCAGCGGACAAATTCGTCTCCGCCAGCATGAGCGTATTTTTCAAGTTGCTCTTGAAATGCTTCATCCTTCCCTCGAGATGCAAACTCGGTTGCTAAGTCTGCAGGACTTGCTGCAGCCATATACTCTTCCTTGTAGTTATGAGCTTCAAGTTGAGCACGCTGCACGGGAGGTAGTGAAACTATGAACCGGGTCTTGAATTCATGCTCACCGCCCTTACCTTGAGCGGCAGCGTCATACAAGCCCTTTCGAATCTTGACACTCTTTTCTCTCTTCGTTCGAATGTCATTATCTTTGTCTTCGTCTGTCATTGCCATCTGCGCTCGTGGATTAGCACCTTGCTGCATTTCATCATACACCGGAGGGTTCTCGCCTCCGAATGCCGGACCTTGAACCTTGAAAGCATTCTGGTCTAATGTAGCCCCTAAGTGAAGACGCATGTGGTCGAGGCAGTAAGGAGTTCCGCAATTAGGACAATCTATCCCTTTCCCGACATCTCCCCCGTTACAGTAGACGGTTCGAAGCTCGTCCCCAATCTGAATCGTCATGTAACCGAACCGCTCACATTGCTGTCGCAATATTGGGTCATTAGCAATAGCTGGGCTCAGCTCTGGATTCGTTAGGTCGCCACCAATGAAGTCCTTCAGAAGTTTTCCACAGTAAGTGGAGTTAGCTTTGATGAAGGTCGGGTGTATGCTCTTCTTGATTGGTGCGTTGTGCATGTTCAATATCATCCAGGAATTTCATCAGCTTCTGAAGTGCCGGGTTGTACGACAGCTCTATCCTTTCTGTCCTCAACGGCAGCTGCTCTGTCATATTGTGCCACTGGTCGTAGCTGATTGGGATAGAGTGATAATACAGAATAGGCACGTCTTTCCCGTATCGGTCTGAGATAGGTATGAGTGTGCATCGGCAGTTGACATGAGCTGGAGGTTGGTCAAGGCTGTCAAGCTCGTCTGTGCTCACTATCTTCATATCCAATGGAGCACAGTAGTCACAAGTCGCCTCATCCTCAGCCGTCTGCCAAACGACGTAATTCTGCCCTTCGTCATCGGCAGAGTTGAGAACATTCTCAGCCTCTACCTTGAACGTGACCCAATCAGAAGTCTTGTTGACTCTATCAAGTAGTTGCCACATAAATGATTGCTGGGCAGGAGACCATGCTGCAACAGTCTCGTAATCGAAAGCATCGACCAAGTTGTTAAGAGACCCTTCACTTAGGTCATTTGCAAGGATTGATTCTATCTGCTTATGCACCACAGGACTTAGGTCTTTTTCGGTAGGAGTAGTGTTGAATATGAACTCTTCGGCGTCAGTCAGTTTACGGGGACCAGAAGTGTTAGTACTACCGCACTTCGGACATTGTATACTGAGTCCGTAACTTTGACCCATGTTTCCGGCACCCGTATTTGGACCGGTTGTAGGACCTTGTAAGAAGACGTTACCGCAGTAAAAGCAGTCATACACCCATTCCTTAAGTCGTGGGTCTGCAATGAGTTGATATCCCTCTCCTTCTCCGCTGTAAACACTCATAGTTTGCCATCTCGGATTTCAACTGCCATGTCCGAGAGAATTCGCCTAAAGTTTCTGGAAGCTTCTTTCTTCGCAGCAGGACCGTCTTTCGTCAAGTGGTACTCAATCGCTGTATCTGCTTTGTCAACAGCTACCTGAAGTATCTTGTCAGTATCCTTCGGACGGTCTTTCATGTTATCGTAAGCTTCTTTGAGAATATCTTGAAGCGCTCTCCCTATTCGAATAGCGTCATCATCAGCCGACTTCTCGAGGTTCTTGAACTCTCCGCCCGGAATAGAACCGTAGCCTCTACCCTCTCTGGGTGTGGCTCCGATACTTCTGGGCATTCGAGATTGAGACACAGTCGAGTATTGGTCAGTAGTTGGTGCACCGCTCTCGCCTTTGCCTTCTTGACTACTTGGCATGGGCATTGAACTTGTACTTCCACCTCCGCTCGTACCACCCATCCATCCTCCTGCTTGCTGAGGGAATAGACTGGGAGGGAACTTAGCTTGAGGTAGGAACGGAAGGTCACCATAGCTCACCGGGTCTTGACCATCCCTAAGTCTCAACTCGTTGATTGTTACTTTACCGCTCGAGAGATACACTTGGTCTACGTGAGCTTGACGCTCTTGCTCTTCAACATCAACCATTTCTCCCCACTTGAACTGAACGTAGCAGTCTTCAATTCCTACGCCACAGATATCGGGAATTAGTTGTGCATTGAGAGCGTCTTCTACCAACCCGATAAGAGGTTTGATAGCTCTGCTCTTGTGAACTGCTTGCTGAACTGGAGCACTTGCTGAACCGCCTCCGCCGCCTTGTCCGGTAGCTCCCCCAGTCAACCCTACTATCATTGGAGGAACCTTAAGCTTCGCCATTGCAAGACGGATGTAGAAGTCTTGCATTTCAAGCATCTGGAGCTGCTGTGGGTTCCAGTTGATTGTGTTCACTGTAGTTCCTTGATTAGTAACGAGTGTTCTGAAAGCCTTATCCGGTCCAAGGAAAGTATTCTCTATGTAACGACCCATCTCTTCGAGGGTATTCGTGTCCTTAATCCACGGATAGTCAATCTGAAGAGCCGGTATGGCGCTATTCTCGTAGAAGTGCTCGTTGTATAACTGAGCCTTCGCGATGAAGTTGAGCGTGTCTACTAAGCTCTCGAAAGGTGAATACCCGTATGGGCTTCCAGCTCGCGGGTTCTGCATGACATACAGAATCTCACTTGTCTCGAACCGCACCGGGCGTCGAGGAACAACGAAACTGTACTGCCAGTAGTTCATTAGATATCCGTGCATGTCGACTTGCTTGAGGAAGCTACTTCCATCCTCAGCATAAATCTCAATGAGCGGACTGCCTTTCTTAGGGACTTGGTCCCATGCAGGCTGAGCTGTGTATGCTCTGATGTCTGATGTACTTGCAGATTGCACGTTAGGCGTATCTGGTCTCTC
>WNGJ01012643.1_pt1 | contig 15768 bp, 15 predicted proteins | sample 5400611 | NCBI WGS metagenome assembly WNGJ01 (sample SAMN13153375, study PRJNA577476) | soil metagenome | isolation source: 40 cm soil or saprolite under Garry oak tree replicate 1 | place: USA:California | collected 2016-06-15
CGGCTCGTCGATGCCAGCGTCGCCACCCGATTGCAGCAGCTGCGCCGCCGCCTGGCGGCCTCATAGGAGTTAGCTAACAAAGTGGGAATCAGCACGAAAGAGATCTCGGAGGTCATCAAGGAAAGGCTCAAGAACTTCGATGCGAGCCTGGTCTCGACGGATGTGGGCCGGATCGTCGCCGCGAGCGACGGCATCGCCCAGATCTACGGCCTGCAGAACGCGATGGCCGGTGAGCTGCTCGAGTTTCCTCACGAGACGTACGGCCTCGCGCTGAACCTCGAAGAGGACCAGGTCCGCGCCGTCATCCTCGGCGACTATGGGCACCTCCACGAAGGCGATGAGGTCCGCACGACCGGACGCCTGCTCGAGGTCCCGGTGGGCGAGGCTCTGATCGGACGCGTGGTGAGCCCACTCGGCCTGCCGCTCGACGGCAAGGGCCCGATCAAGTCCACCAAGACGATGCCGATCGAGAGGATCGCCCCCGGCGTCATCACGCGCAAGCGCGTGGACAGCCCTGTCCAGACGGGTATCAAGGCGATCGACGCGATGATCCCGATCGGCCGCGGCCAGCGAGAGCTGATCATCGGAGACCGGTTCACGGGTAAGACGACCGTGCTGCTCGACACGATCATCAACCAGAAAGGAAAGGACCTCGTCTGCGTCTACGTGGCCATCGGGCAGAACGCAGCCTCGATCGCCCGAGCGACCGCGACCCTCGAGGAAAACGGCGCGATGGATTACACGATCATCGTGGCCGCCACCGCGTCTGACGCCGCGTCGCTCAACTTCATCGCGCCGTATGCCGGCTGCGCGATGGGCGAGTACTTCATGGAGCAGGGCAAAGAGGCCCTGTGCTGCTACGACGACCTGACCAAGCAGGCGTGGGCATACCGCGAGCTGTCGCTTAACCTGCGCCGCCCGCCGGGCCGAGAGGCTTACCCCGGAGACGTGTTCTACCTGCACTCGCGGCTGCTCGAGCGCGCGGCGAAGATGAACGAGGCGCACGGCGGCGGGTCGCTGACCGCGCTGCCGGTGATCGAGACGCAGGCCAACGACGTCTCGGCCTTCATCCCCACGAACGTGATCTCGATCACGGACGGGCAGATCTACCTGCAGTCCGACCTGTTCAACGCGGGCCAGCGGCCGGCGCTGAACGTCGGCATCAGCGTCTCGCGCGTCGGCGGTGACGCTCAGACCAAGGCCATGCGGCAGGTGGCCGGCCAGCTGCGGCTGGACCTTGCGCAGTACCGCGAGCTCGCGGCGTTTGCGCAGTTCGCCTCAGACCTCGACACCCAGACACGCAACCAGCTCGAGCGCGGCGCGCGCCTGACCGAGCTGCTCAAGCAGGACAAGTACCAGCCGGTCGCGCTGGCCGAGCAGGTCGCCGTCATCTATGCCGGCACGCAGGGGTTTCTCGACAAGGTGCCGGTCGCCAGGGTTCGCGAGTGGGAGGCCGGGTTTGTGCGGTTCCTCAAGAGCGAGCGGGCGGACGTGCTCTCGGCGATCGAGAAGCAGAAGGCGCTCGACGACCAGCTATTTGAGCGGCTGAAGGGCGCAATCTCGACGTTCAACCACCAGTTCGGGGTCGAAGGCTTTAAGGATGTACCTGACACCAGCACCCCTCCCCCTTCAGGGGGAGGGCAGGGCGGGGGTGGACCCAAGCCGGCAACCGCCACGGTCAAGGCCGCGCCTGCGCCCGCTCCAGCCAAAGAGGAGCCCAAGCCGGCCAGGGCGCCAAAGGCACAGGCCTCCGCGAAAGAAGACGATGCCGAGGGCCGGCCATCGCAGCTCGACCAGATCCGGGCTGCCATCTCCGACGAGCCGAAACCCAAGAAGCCAAAGGCCAAATAAGTGCCGGCATTCAGGGATATCGTCCGCCGGATCGATTCGATCCGGAACACGCAGAAGATCACCAAGGCGATGCAGGTCGTCGCGGCCACTCGCTTGAAGCGCGCGCAGGCCGCGGTCAAGGCGACGCGTCCGTACTCAGAGAAGATGCTCGAGGTGCTGCAGACGGCCGCCTCGCGCGCGACCGAGTACAAGCACCCGTTCCTCGTTCGCCGTGAGGGCAAGCGCGCCGTGATGATCCTGGTGACGACAGACAAGGGCCTGTGCGGAGCCATCAACGTCAACAACATCCGGGCTGCGACTCGCTATATGAACGAGCACCACACCGAGGGCCAGCGCTACGTGACGATCGGCCGCAAGGGCCGCGACTTTCTGCTCCGCTATCGCCGCGAGGTGATCGCGGAGGTGAGCGGCGTCTCGGACCGGCCGACGGTGGCCGAGGTGCTTCCCGCGATCACGGTTGCGTTGGAGGAGTACGCGAAGGGCAACACCGACGCGGTGGTCCTGTGCTACTCGAAGTGGGTCTCGACGATGAAGCAGGAGCCCGATGTCCGTGTCTTGATCCCGGCTGAGATCCCCGCGCGCGAAGCGGGAAAGGAAGACGGCCCGCGAGCCGACTACATCTACGAGCCCGACCCCGAGTCGGTGCTCGACGGCCTGCTGCCTCGATATGTGGAGACGCAGGTGTTCCAGGCAGTGCTGGAGAACAAGGCGAGCGAATACTCGGCCAAGATGATCGCGATGCAGAACGCGACCGATGCCGCCGGCGACCTGATCGACGCGCTGACTCTGTACGCGAACAAGGTGCGCCAGGCCGGCATCACGACAGAGCTCATGGAGATCGTTAGCGGCGCCGAAGCCATGCGGGCGTCGAGCTGAGGGAGGGCACTTAGATGGCCAAGACGAAACACGCACCGAAAGCAGAGAAGAAGACGGCCAAGGAAGGTCATGTCAGCCAGGTGATCGGCGCCGTGGTCGACGTCGAGTTTCCGCCTGGAGAGCAGCCGGAGCTGTTCGAGGCGCTCGAGGTCAAGACCGGCGACGGCCGGATCGTCGTGCTCGAGGTCGAAGGCGCCATCGGAGACAACGTGGTGCGCACGATCGCGATGGACGCCACCGAAGGCTTCCGCCGCGGCGACCCGGTGAAGGCCACGGGCGGCCCGATCTCAGTCCCGGTCGGCGTGGAAACGCTGGGGCGCATGTTCAACGTCATCGGCTCACCGATTGATGACGAGCCAGCGCCGGAAGGCATCACGCGATGGCCGATCCATCGACCTGCGCCGCCCGTATCCGAGCAGCAGGCCAAGGTGGAGATCCTCGAGACGGGGATCAAGGTCATCGACCTCATCTGCACGTTCGCCAAGGGCTCGAAGATCGGGCTCTTCGGAGGCGCCGGCACAGGCAAGACAGTCATCGTGCAGGAGCTCATCCGCAACATCGCCTACCAGCACAAGGGCCGCTCGGTGTTCGCCGGTGTGGGCGAGCGTACCCGCGAGGGCAACGACATGTACCACGAGATGCAGGACGCTGGCGTGCTGCCGCAGACCGCGCTCGTGTTCGGCCAGATGAACGAACCGCCCGGCGCACGCGCCCGGGTCGGGCTGACCGGGCTGACGATGGCGGAGTACTTTCGCGACGCGGAAGGCGCGGACACCCTGCTCTTCATCGACAACATCTTTCGGTACCTGCTTGCGGGGTCTGAGGTTTCAGCGCTGCTCGGCCGCATGCCTTCCGCCGTCGGCTACCAGCCCACGCTGGCGACTGAGATGGGCGAGCTGCAGGAGCGCATCACCTCGACAAGCAAGGGCTCGATCACGTCGGTCCAGGCCGTGTACGTGCCGGCTGACGACTACACCGACCCCGCCATCCAGACCGTGTTCGCCCACCTCGGCGCGACGGTGCGCCTGGAGCGGTCGCTCGTGGAGATCGGCATCTATCCCGCCATCGATCCGCTTGGTTCTTCGAGCCGGTTTGTCGAGCCGTCGATCGTCGGGCAGGAGCACTACGACACGGCGCAAGGAATCAAGAAGACGATGCAGCGCTACAAGGACCTGCAGGACATCATCGCCATCCTCGGTATGGAGGAGCTGTCGGAGGACGACAAGCAGGCGGTGTCTCGCGCGCGCAAGATCCAGCGGTTTCTTTCGCAGCCGTTCAACGTCGCGCAGCGGTTCACCGGGCGGGAGGGCAAGTCGGTGCCGATCCGCGAGACCGTGCGCGGGTTCAAAGAGATCCTCGAGGGGAAGCACGATGACCTCCCGGAGCAGGCCTTCTACATGGTGGGCACCATCGATGAGGCGCGGGCGCAAGGCGAAGAGATGAAGAAGCGTCAGAGCTCTTCGTGAAGAGATTCTGTACGTCCCCTCCGGCGCGTCGACCACCCCCGCGCGCCAAGGGCGTGGGGACCCCAAAGGACAGCGGGGAGGTCACTTATTTCACGCCGCTCCCCGGCGTGGCGAGGATGGCCACCACCCCCGAGATTGGGGAGGTGACTCATTTCACGCCGTTCCCCGACGAGTGGGGAGGTGAATCCTCGTGAAATATCCGCTTCGGGTGGTCAGTGTTGAGCGCTCCCTTTTTGAGGGCGACGTTGAGTTCATCATCGCCAACGGCGCTGACGGTGAGCTTGGCGTGCTGGCGCGCCACGCTCCTCTCATGACGATCCTCAAGCCGGGGCCGCTGCGGATTCAAGAGACATTCGGCGGCGAAGAGCAGCTCCTTTTTGTAGGTGGCGGGTTCCTCGAGGTGCTCCCGGACCGCGTCACGGTGCTCGCCGACGTGGCCGAGCATGCCGACGAGATCTCGATCGAGAAGGCCGAGGAGGCCCGGCGCCGTGCGCAGGAACGCCTGGCGGGCACGCTCACGACCGCCGAAGAGACTGAGTTCCAGAACGCGCTGGCGATGGCGGAAGCGCGCCTGCGCCTGGCGCGGATGCGTCGATAGGTTTGGCGGACTCGCAGCTGGCGCTGCGGATCACGGGCGGCGCGCAGCTGGCGGGCAGCATCTGTATCAGCGGGTCGAAAAACGCCGCGCTGCCGGAGATGGCGGCCGCAATCCTGACTGAAGAGACGATCACGCTGAGCAACGTTCCCAAGGTGACCGACGCGGCGGTGATGGCCGAGATCCTCGAGGGTCTTGGAGGCAAGGCAGAAGGCTCCGGCACGCTGACCATGCGCATGGCCGGGGCGAAGGGCGCCGAGGTCCCGGTCGAGCTTGGCCGGCGGATGCGAGCGACCATCGTGCTGCTGGGGGCGATGCTGGGACGATTCGGGCGCGCGCGCCTGCCGCGGCCGGGCGGCGACGACATCGGCGCCAGGCGCGTGGAGCAGCACCTCCGCGGACTGCGCCAGATGGGCGCCAACATCACCGAGACCCCCCGTGAGATCGTGGCCGAAGCCGACCGGCTCCATGGAGCGCGAATCGTCTTCGACCTGCCGACCGTGACCGGGACTGAGAACATCCTCATGGCGGGGGTGCTGGCGCAGGGCCGGACCGAGATCTTCAACGCGGCCCGGGAGCCGCACGTCCAGGACCTGTGCCGGCTGCTGGTGAAGATGGGCGCGCGCATCGAGGGCGTCGGCACCGAGCGTCTGGTCGTCGACGGCGTGGGCGAGCTCGGTGGCGCCGAGCATACGGTCATCTCGGACTATCTCGAAGCCGGGACGTACGCGCTGGCGGTCGCCGCCACGGGCGGTGAGCTTCGGCTGGAGTGCAGCCGGCCCGAGGACCTGAACATGGTTTTGCTCAAGCTCGAGCAGGCGGGCGCGCACGTCGACTCAGGCGATGGATGGTTTCGGGTGGGTCGGCAGCCGAACACGAAGCTCAAGCCAAACGACATGTCGACGTGGACGTTTCCCGGCTTTCCAACCGACCTGCAGGCGCAGTACATGGCCCTGATGACGCAGGCCGACGGCGAGACCGTCATCTCCGAGTACGTGCACGAGAACCGGTTCCAGCACGTGAACCAGCTCGCGACGATGGGCGCCGGCATCACCGTCCAGGGACGGCTTCATGCCGTCGTTCATGGCCCTTGCCGGCTGCGCGGCACCGAGCTGGCGATCCCCGACATCCGTTCGGGCGCCGCGCTCGTCATCGCGGCGATGTGCGCCGACGGCACCAGCGTGCTGCGCAACTCGTGGCACGTCGACCGGGGCTATGAGGACATGGCGGGCAAGCTGGCTTCGGTCGGCGCGCGCATTGAATCAGTCACGCTGGAGGAAGCGGCAGGCGCGTCCGGTCACACTTACGAGTAGGTGCTGTCCAAGAAGATTGGGATCGACCTCGGAACGTCGACTGTCCTGATCTATGTCAAGGGTGAGGGCATCGTTGTCAACGAGCCCTCGCTGGTCGCCACGAATCGTGACGGTACGCGCATCCTCGCCGTGGGGAAGGACGCGCTGGAGATGGTGGGTCGTGCGCCCGACACCATTCAGGTGGTGCGGCCGATGCGCGAAGGGGTGATTGCGGATTTCGTCGTGACTGAGGGCATGCTGCACCATTTCATCGGCAAGGTCCAGGGGCGTCAGCGGATCTTCAAGCCGGAGATCATGATCTGCGTTCCATCGGGCGTGACTTCCGTGGAGCGGCGGGCGGTGACGGAGGCGGCGATCTCAGCGGGCGCGCGCCAGGCGTGGCTGATCGACGAGCCGCTTGCCGCGGCGATTGGCGCGGGCTTGCCGATCTCGGAGCCGAGGGGCAATGCGATCTGCGACGTCGGAGGCGGGACCACCGAGATCGCGGTCATCTCACTCTCGGGGATGGTGGTGGCTCACTCGATTCGCGTGGGTGGGAATCGCATCGATGACGCCATCACGACCTACATGAAGCGCAAGCACAACCTTCTGATCGGAGAGCGGACGGCGGAAGAGGTGAAGATCGCGGTCGGGTCGGCGGTGTTGATGCGCGAGCCGCTTGTCACCGAGGTGCGCGGTCGGGACCTGGTCTCGGGTCTGCCGAAGCACATCGACCTCACATCGAATGAGGTCACCGAAGCGATCCAGGAACCGCTGAGGCTGATCGTCGGGGCGGTGCGCGACGTGCTCGAGGAGACGCCGCCGGAGCTGGCGTCGGACATCTTCGATCGTGGCATCGTGCTGTCGGGTGGGGGAGCGCAGCTGCGCGGGCTCGATCGCTACCTGGCGATGCACACGGGCATACCGGTCGTGGTGGCGGATGATCCCCAGACGTCGGTGGTGAGGGGCACCGGTCTGGCGCTGGAAAACTTCGAAGTTTTGAAGCGGAACCAATCGTATTTGAGGTAGTGCCAATTCCACCTCCCCATCCGGCGCTGTCCCCATCCGGCGCTGTCCCCATCCGGCGCTGCGACCACCCCGCGCACCAAGAGCGCGGGGACCCCAAAGGAGGGGTGGGGAAGTCACTTATCTAATTAGATGACCGGTTTGAAGATAGTTGTGGATGGGTCTGGGCTCGCGCGGCCTCGGGCCGGTGTTGGGGTTTATACGACTCAGATCCTTCACGCGATGTCCGTCGACCGGCCCGACTGCAGGTTTACGGTCTTCGGACCGCCGGGTGCCTTCGTTCATGTGCCTAACAGCAGCTACCGGCCAATTCCGCGCACCCGCTTTTTCGGTCGCCACATGCAGTGGCCCGCCCGCATCAGGCAGATGAAACCAGACGCGTTCTTCGGGCCGGCGGGGGTCCTGCCCCTGGGCGACGTCGGCAGCCCTTCGGTCATCACGGTCCACGACCTCGCCATCTATCGCAATCCGCGGTGGTTCCCCGGGCGCCAGCCGCTGAGCACGCGTTACGTGGTGCCGCGGTCCGTTCTGCGTGCCGACGTCGTGATCGCGGTCTCGGAGCACACCGCGGACGACATCGTCGAGATTTTCGGCATCCCACGCTCACGGATCCAGGTGGTGCCTCACGGCGTCTCGCCAAGCTTCTCGCCGATGAGCGGCGAAGACCTGGCGGCCGCCCGCGAAAGGCTGAAGCTGCCTTCGCGTTTCATCCTCTTCGTCGGAACAGTCGAACCGCGCAAGAACCTGGAGACATTGCTCGACGGGTGGGCGATGATGCGCGACCGGCCGGACCTGGTCGTGGTCGGGGCCTGGGGCTGGCTCTACGAGCCGATCCGCGAAAAGATGGCGCGTCTGGGGCCCGGCCTCCATCACATCGAAGGCCTCGATCCGGCCGATCTGCCGGCCGTCTACAACCTGGCTCGCGTGCTCGCGCATCCCGCCTGGTACGAGGGGTTCGGACTCCCACCCCTGGAGGCGATGGCGTGCGGGACGCCGGTCGTGGTGTCGGAAAGGTCAAGCCTCCCCGAGGTGGTCGACGACGCTGGCCTTGTGGTCAACGCGGCCAGCCCGAACGATTGGCGAGACACGCTCGAGCGGGTCATCGGGGACACCGACCTTGCGGCTGACCTGAGGCACCGCGGCATCCTCCGTGCCGCTCAGTTCAGCTGGTCGCGCTCAGCGCGCCTCACTTGGCGGGCGATCGATCGCGCTGTGACCGGCTAGAAGAGCTCTCGAATCACGCCTGCCACGCCCGCGGCTGTCTTCTCCCATGTGAACTTGCGGGCCCTGGCGAGCGCCGCGCGTCCCAGGCTCGTCCGCAGCCGCTTGTCGCCGAGGGCAACCTCGAGCACCTTGGCCAGCTGCGCCGGATCGGAAGCGTTGTGGACGTAAAGCGCGGCGTCACCGCCGACCTCCGGCAGGGAGGAGGACTTGGCCGCCACAACCACCTTGCCGCGGGCCATCGCCTCCAGCAGGGGCAGCCCGAATCCCTCGTACAGGCTCGGCACGACGACCGCCTGCGCCTGCTCGTAGAGGAGCTCGAGTGTCGCCTGGTCGACTCGGCCAACGACCTTGCAGTGCGGTGATTCGCGCAGCCTCGCCGCGAGCGCGGCGTCGCGCTCGGGGCCGGCGACCACGAGGGTGACTCCGTCCAGCTGCTCGACCGCGGCGAGCGCCGCGGCCTGGTTCTTGCGCGCTTCGATGCGTCCCACCTGGAGCACGAAGTTTCCGTTGAGGCCGAGCTCCGCCAGGCGCGAAGGGGGAGCCGGGGACTGCACCGCTGGCGTTGCGCCGAGCGGCACCACGCGGATCCGGTCCTCTCGGACGTGGTAGTAGGAGACGAGGTCCGCCTTGGTTGATTCCGAGACTGTGATGAGGAGCGGGCATCGCTGCACCGCCCAACGAGTGGTGAGTCGAAGGTATGCCCGCTCGCGAGCACGGGTGAGAGCGAACGGGAGACGGACCTGAGACCAGAGCCTGCGGAACGGGAGAACCATCACGTCCACGCCGAGGCCGGCGCGAGCGCGCGCGGCGTAAAACCGGAAATCGAACTCGGGCGCGGCGGCCGGCAGGCGTAAGCAGACCTCGCGGGTGTAGACCTCGGTGCCGGTCATCACAGAGCGGGTCGCAGGGTTGACGTCGACCGCGATTTTCTTCAACTCCGTACGACCTTAAGCTATCGACGATGCTGACGATCGTGCGGGCGGCCGCCCTCCTCCTGACGGTGACCGCGACCGTCTACATGCTCCAGGCGGGTGTCTCCTCGGCGCCGCAGGCGTCGCAGTCGAACCTGGCCGCCATCCGGATTTCCTACGGGCAGTCGCCATCTTTCGACCACGACTATTTCGTGTCGCGGATCGACGTCGTGCCGACGGGGCGGGTGCTCATCTCGCTCCCGATCCTGATGTATCACTACATCCGCCAGCCGCCACCGATGCTGGCCGACTCGCTTGGTTACAAGCTCTCGGTCTCGCCCGCCGACTTCACCGCGCAGGTCGATTCGCTCTGGTCCAACGGCTACCACCCGGTCGACCTCAACGACGTTCGCGCGTACTTTGCGGGCAAGGAGCCACTGCCCGCCAAACCCATCGTCATCACGTTCGACGACGGATACGCGGACCTGTACACGACCGCCTATCCAATCCTCGCGAGGCACAAGTTCAAAGCGGTCGCCTACATCGTCAGCGGGTTTGTCGGCCGCGGGGGATACGTCAGCGCGGACCAGGTCGCGCAGCTCGATCACAACGGAATCCAGATCGCCTCGCACACGGTCGACCACGCGGACCTTGCAAGCTCCTCATACGGCTCGACGATGCGGGAGCTCGTCGATTCGAAGCAATGGCTGGAGAAGCTCGTCGGCCACCCAGTGATCGACTTCGCGTATCCGTCAGGGAAGTTCAACCCGCAAGTCGTTGCTGAAGTCCAGCGGGCGGGTTATGACACCGCGGTCACCACGGTCGACTCCGTTGAGCACAGTCGCGCCGATCGCTATATGTGGACGCGCATCCGCGTCGGAGGCGGCGAATCGATGGCCGACTTCACCAAGAACCTTGGCACGCCGATGCCGTGCAAGTCCATCACCGTGCTCCACATCGAGTAGTGGCGGTTAAGCAGGCACGGATCCTCGGGGTCAGGGTCGACTGCCTCGATATGAGCGCGGCCGTCGATCGCATCGAACAGCTCATCGACGCCGGGGGGCACCACCAGGTCGCCACTGTCAATCCTGAGTTCGTCATGAGTGCGCAGAAAGATCCGGATTTCTCGAAGGTGCTCGAGTCGGCGGACCTGTGCCTGGCCGATGGCACGGGGGTGGTTTGGGCCGCCCGCCGCCAGGGTTGCGAGCTCAGCGGGCCAGTTCCAGGTGTCGACCTGGTCCGACCGCTGGCGGCTTTGTGTGCCCGGCGCGGCTTCCGGCTGTTCCTGCTGGGAGCAGCGCCGGGAGTGGCGGAAGAGCTTGCCGGTCGCCTGCGCACCGAGCATGCGGGTCTCGAGGTCGCGGCTCATTCGGGACGGCCCGATTCCTCCTCTGACGATGAGACGCTGAAACTCATCCGCGCGCATCGGACCCAGGTCCTGCTCGTCGCGTTCGGAGCCCCGAAGCAAGACCTGTGGATCGCGCGGCTCAAGGACCGGCTGGGCGTCTCGGTCGCGATCGGCGTCGGTGGCGCCTTCGACTACTTGACCGGTCGGGTGCCGCGCGCTCCGGTATGGATGCGAAGGGCCGGGCTCGAGTGGCTGCACCGCCTGGCGAACCAGCCGTGGAGGATCCGCCGGATGGTCGTCCTGCCCGGCTTTGCGATCAAGGTTCTCAGCGCGGGCAAGTAGGATGGCGGATCGTGCTCAGCATCGTCATCCCTTGCTACAACGAGGAGGAGCGTCTGCCGCGCACCATCGAGCAGGTCGAGCGGTACCTCGACGGTAAGGGCGTCGATTACGAGCTGATCCTGGTCGACGACGGAAGCAGCGACGGCACGCGCCTGGTGATGGACGCCGCCGCCGGCCGCAACCCGAATGTGCGGCTCGAGGCCCTGCCGCAAAACCGAGGCAAGGGGCGCGCCCTGGCTGAAGGTGTCGCGGTGGCGAGGGGGTCTGAGGTCCTCGTCACAGACGCCGACCTGTCAACCCCGATCGAGGAGCTGGAGAAGCTGCAGGCGGAGCTGGAAGGGGGCGCTGGGGTTGCGATCGCGTCACGCGCCCTGCGCGCCTCGCGGGTCGAGATTTCGCAGCCCTTCTACCGCGTGCTGATGGGCAAGGTCTTCAACCTCCTGGTCCAGGCCGTGCTGCTGCCCGGGATCTGGGACACGCAGTGCGGGTTCAAGCTGTTTCGCGCGGACGTCGCGCACGATGCGTTCGGCCGGCTGACGACCGATGGTTTCGGCTACGACCCTGAGGTGTTGTATCGCGCCAAGAAGCTTGGCGTGAAGATCGCGGAGGTGCCGGTGGTATGGCGCAACTCCTCGCCGACCAAGGTGAGCCCGATCAAGAGCTCACTTGACATGTTTAAACACGTAGTGCGGGTGAGACTCCGTTCGTGAGCATTTCTCCTCGCAAGACACAACCGACCGAAGTGTTGGTCGTCATGCCGACCTATGACGAAAGCCAGAATCTCGAGCAGGTCGTTGCGGGAGTACGCCATTTCGGACATGACGTCCTTGTGGTGGATGACGCGTCACCTGACGGAACAGGAGAGATCGCGGACCGCCTCGCGGCGGAGGATCCTGGCGTGCGTGTGCTGCACCGGCCGCGAAAGCTTGGCCTCGGCAGCGCTTACGAGGATGCGTTCCGGATCGGCCTCGGCGAAGGCTCCGCTCTGTTTGTCGAGATGGACGCGGATGGTTCGCACCTGGCGGCGAACCTGCAGGACATCATCGATGCCGCGCGTGGGTGTGGTGGGTTGGCGATCGGCTCTCGCTACATTCGCGGCGGAACGGTGACGGGCTGGCCCGCTTATCGCTACCTCCTGTCGTGGGCCGCGAACATCTACTGCCGCGTCCTGCTCGGGCTGCCGACGCATGACTGCACGTCCGGCTTCCGCTGCTACACGCGAGAGCTGCTGCAGCAGATCGGCCTAGACGACGTCGTCTCGCAGGGCTACTCGTTCCAGATCGAGATGGTGCACCGGACAAGGCGGCTGGGCTATCCCGTGGTTGAGATCCCGATCCAGTTCGAGGATCGCGTGGCGGGCGCTTCGAAGGTGTCGCAAGGGGAAGTAAGGCGGGCTCTATGGACGGTGCTCCGCTTGAGCCTAAGCCGATGAAAGAGGCATTAATAGGTGACTTCCCCGCCGGCGGGGAAGGTGGCGCGCAGCGCCGGATGGGGAGGTGGAGCTGGCAGCTGACCTGGAAAGAATGGCGAATCCCCCTCATAACAGGTCTCGTCCTCGCTGCGGTGACCGCCCTGCCGTACGTCTACGCCTACTTGGTGCAGCCGCCTGGCCATGTCTTCATGGGCTTCTTCTACCTCGGCGACGACGCCAACACGTACCTCGCGAAGATGCGCCAGGGTTGGGAGGGGGCGTGGGCGTGGCAGAACCGATACACCACGGAGTCAAGTCCGACCGCCTACCTGTTCATGTTCTGGATCGTGCTCGGCCACATCGCCTCGCTGCTGAACCTGCCGCTGATCGTGACCTTTCACCTCGCGAGGGTGGCTGCGGCATTCGCGCTGATGGCGGCGGGGTGGTACGCGATCTGCCACTTCATCGAGGATCGCTCCGCCCGGAAGTTCGCCTTCTTCTTCCTGGCGGTTGGCCTGGGGATGGGGTACGTCATCCAGGCGTTCGGACAGCCGGTGATCTTCGGCCATCAGACCGACACGCTCGACTGGCGCATGCCGGAGCTGACGGCCTTCTACTCCTTGCTCGCGCTGCCGCACTTCGCCTGGTCGGGGGTGTTCGCCGCGGCCGGCATCGCTCTCACGCTCAAGTCGATCCAGCGTGGGAGTCTCGTGCTCGGCGTGCTCGCGGGACTGGCCTGGCTCGGCCAGGCCTCGATCCATCCCCAGATGCCGATCCTGATGGGAGGGGCGACCGCGGTCGCGCTGCTGTTGCGCCCGGCCCCCGCACGCGGTTGGATCGCGGGCGCGCTCGCTTTCGCCATCCCGGCGCCATACATCCTTTATTCGTATCTCGCGTTCGTCGGCAACCCCGAGGTGCAGCGCTGGACCTTCCATTCCAAAAATGCTCTTCCCCCCGAGACCATCAGCCTGCTTTTTGCGATCGCGCCGCAGCTGCTGCTCGCGCTGACCGGCCTGCCCGGCGCCCTGCGCCGCCGAACTCGCGAGGACCTCTTCCTGCTGGCCTGGCTCGCCTTGCTCGCCATCATCCTTTACCTACCGAACCCGGCGGGAGACTTGAGGCGGCGCTTCCTGGACGGCCTGTACCTGCCCCTGGTGATCCTCGGCGCCCGCGGCATGTACGAGACGGTCCTTCCCCGCTTGCGGAGCGCACGCGCGAAGGCCCTGATCCCCTTTTCGTATGTCTGCGTGGCCGCGATCGGCAGCGCTTTCTTGGTGCTGGCGCCGCTTGCGGTCGCGGGCAACTCCCAGTACACGACGACCCGGGCTCAGTACGACGGGCTCAACTGGCTGGGCGGCCAGCCGGCCGGACACGTGCTTGCGATGCCGGGCGTTGGCCTCTATATCCCCGCGTACAGCGGCGACACCGTGTATGTCGGGCATTACGACGAGACGTTTGACTATCTCAACAAGACGCAGACCGCGCTTGCCGTGCTGACTGGGAAGAGCGACCTACAGCAATTCGTGCAGCAGAACCACATTCGATATGTCGTGTGGACCATCGACTTGAAAACTCCGCCGCCGGCTGCGCTCGGCGCGCCGTCATACGACACGCCTGACTTCAAGATCTGGCGGCTCTACTGATGCGCGCTTCGGACGTAGATCACCGCGACTGAGTCCTGGTAGGCCAGCGTCCAGTCGGGCTGGGTGGCCAGCACGTTGGCCAGCGCCTCACCTTTGTTGTAGATGATGTAGTCGACCTGGTACTGATCGAGCACCTGCTTCCAGTCGGAGCGAAGGGTCTGCACATCCTCGTACTGGTTCAGCAGGGGGTCACCCATCAAGGCGGCCTCGCCGAAGATGAAGACCCTGCGATTCGGGTCGGGGTAGAAGCGATAGGCGAGGTAGCCGCCCCAGCCGTACTGGTTGTACATCCTGGTCCCCACCTGCGGATGCGCGGCGAGCCAGTTGGCGGCGGCGATCGGGTAGCTCGCGCTGTCGAGGCTGCGCTGCTTCGCTTCGCCGGTGCTGTCCGCGATGCGCAGCGCGGTGGCGCCGGCGATCACCGCCAGGACGACCGCCGTCACGACCGCAAAGACCCTGCGCGGCGGAAGTCCGAGCTTCCAGCCTCGAGCCATCGACAGCTCTTTCCAGTAGGCCGAGTACGAGTTGATGAGCACAGGCGTGGCGACCGCGACGAACAGTGCGACGTTGCGGACCGACTGAAGCGCCAGCCCAAGGCCGAGGAGGGTGAGCAGCAGCTCGTAGATCGATGGGCGGCGCAGCGCGAACCCGATGATCAGGAGAAAGACCATCGCCTCGAAAGGTCGGAGGTAGACCTGGTGGAAATCGGGCGAGAACCATTCGACGATCAGCTTCTGCTGCGCGATGCTGCCCTGGGTCTGGAACGGGTACGGGTAGAGGCTGAGGCCGTGCGGGGTGGCGGCCACCGCGAGGACAGAGAAGACAGTGATGATGGCAAGCAAGCGGACATGTGCTTTGTGGGCGGGGTTCTCGCGGTCCCAGGCCCAACCGATGAGCTCTGAAACCAGCGCGATCCCGAGCCAGGCGAAACCGATCACCCATCCGCCATGCAGGTTGGCCCACAGCACCATGACGAGCGGGAACCACTGGATCGCGCGGCTGCGGCCGCTGAGGTATCCCTGCAGCCAGTAGAGCTCGAGGCAGCTCAAGAAGAAGGTGATCATCTGGGCGCGCGGGCCCCAGATGGGGGAGCCGGCGATGGCACCGATCGCAAGCCCGACGCCAACGATCACCCATGGCTGGCGGCGCACCTGCCGGTAGATGATCCAGAAGCCGGCCCACGTCAGAAGGCCGAACGCAATGCTCAGGCCGGCCGAGCCGGCCGCCCGATAGACGAGCCACATCAGGATCTCGGTCAGATACTCGTGGTCGGTCCAGGCGTGGCTGGGCACGGTGAAGGTGAAGATGTCGGTCGACGGGAGCCTTCCGTTGTCGACCATCCAGCGCCCGATTCGCAGGTGCCACCAGAAGTCGGGGTCCTGCTCGCCGGCCATGAAAAGCGACAGGGTGACGATCATGACGCCGCCCAGCAGCAGCGTCCGGGCGCTGAGCCGCTCGGTCAGCGTCAGGTGCGGGCCTTGAGTGGGTTGGGGATATAGCGCGGCACGCGGAGCGCGTATGGCGGGTAGTCGTCAGGAAAGGCGTGGGCGAGCACACGCTCTTCCCACCGGATTCGAAACAGCTCGCAGACGATGAAGTAGAGGATGAGCAGCGCGCCCGGCCAGCCGGCGGTGGCGAGGTTGATGCCGACGGCGGCCAGGATCTCACCCAGGTAGACGGGGTGCCGGCTCAACGAGTAGGGGCCACCGGTGACCAGGCGGCGAGCCTCGGGGACGATGGAGAACGAGCGGCGGAGGTAGGCCAGGCCCCAGACCGAGTAGGC
>WNGJ01007352.1_pt1 | contig 15759 bp, 15 predicted proteins | sample 5400611 | NCBI WGS metagenome assembly WNGJ01 (sample SAMN13153375, study PRJNA577476) | soil metagenome | isolation source: 40 cm soil or saprolite under Garry oak tree replicate 1 | place: USA:California | collected 2016-06-15
GCCGACATATCGAAGGAGCGAGTCGGAGACGCGCTAGCTCAGAGAAGGGCGAGTAAGGAAGCGACAAAAAGTAAATCGTCCTGGGCCAAGATCATTACTGCTGATTCAGCAAAACTATCGAAGATTTGGAAGGAGAACGCTTTCCCTCCGGCCGATTATTGCATCACCTCGCCGCCCTACTGGAACCAACTGAGAAGGAGCCATATGCGCCAAAAGGATCGCGTGGAAAAAGGACTAGACACGATTTATAGTGATAATCCTGATGAGATCGGTAACATCGCAGATTATCAGGATTTCCTGCATGCGCTGAAACGTGCCTTCGATGAGGTCTACAAGGTGATGAAACCGAAAGGCTACCTGACGATCATCACGAACAATGTCTTCAGTGATGGAAGAATGTATCCACTAGCGTTTGATACAGTCTCAACCCTCTCTAAGGGGCCCTTTGCTTGGACTCCGAAAGACGAGAAGGTGTGGTGTCAGGACGACAAGACTCTCCTCCCGCTGGGAGTTTTCAACGCATGGGTCGGGAACAGACATCACCAGTACTGCCTAATCTTCAGGAAAGAAGGACAGCCGACGACCGTCCCTAGCACGAATATGCTAAAGAAGGGGTAAATAGCTGCGGAAATTAATACAAACTTGTAATGACTCCCGGCAGCTATGTGGTCGAAGTCATCGTCGAGAACAAGCCGCTAGCCCGAGACCCTGAAGGCGAGACGATACATCAGAATCTCATTTTGAAAGGCGGCTACAACCAGGTAACTGGCGTCCGCGCAGGCAAACTCCTACGGATGAAAGTCGAAGCCAACAGTCCGGAAGATGCACGGGCGATTGTCCGCAAGCTTTCCGATGACCTGCGTATCTACAACCCATCAGCTCACACAATCCAAGTCAGAGTAGTAGGATAACCAAGTAATGGGAAAGGTCGCAGTAATCCAGTACCCAGGAAGCAACTGCGACCTAGACGCCCTAGAAATTCTCCGGGACGTTGTCAAGGCAAAGACAGATCTTGTCTGGCATAAGGACCTGACACACGACGATTATGATGCGTACGTCCTTCCGGGCGGATTCAGCTATGGCGACTATCTCCGAGCTGGCGCGATCGCAGCTACCAGTCCCAGCCTCAGAATTGTCAAGGAAGCGACTGAAGGTGGCAAGCCAGTTCTGGGAATATGTAATGGATTCCAAATATTGGTAGAAGCTGGACTCCTACCGGGAGCGGTGTTGCGTAATAGCTCACTCCGCTTCGTCTGCACATGGACTAGGTTGAGAGTCGAAACCACGCGCACGCCCTTCACGAAAAGGGCCAATGCGGGACAGGTATTGGAAATTCCAATCGCTCACAATGAGGGACGTTATTATCTCGATAAAGAACAAGTTCCAGAACTGGAGAGAAACCAGCAGATAGTTTTCAGATATGTGAATGAAAAGAAAGAAGCTACAGAAGACGCAAATCCTAACGGATCAATAGACAACATCGCCGGCGTATGTAATCAGAAGGGCAATGTGATGGGCCTGATGCCACATCCCGAAAGAGCCTCAATACCAGTGTTGTCACTTGACAGCCAGACTGATGGCAGAGTCATCTTCGACTCTATGATGAGAACGTTGCACGGGCCTGGAGCGTAGGATGAACTTTCACAGTTCACGGCTCAACGTTTCCTCGGCAGAAAACACAGCTCCCTCGACTGGACCATACGCCGGTGCTCCTCCCCCATCCGTGTTTGGGATCATCGTTGTAGGACTGCTAACTGGATTAGTCGTTGGCCTTCTGACTGGTCCAAACTTCACTCTGCAGGGCTTCTTTCTCGGTTTCGCCGGAGGGGCGCTAATAACTGCGGGTCTCTACTTTTACACGTCTCAGAGGAGTCAAACAGGGAGATGAACGAACCGGCCCGCTCTTGGCGTAGAATCGCGCTTGGCGTCTTCGCAATAATCATGGGATGCGTGTCGTTGGTCGGATTATCAAGCACCAGCTACTACTATGGACTAGGCATATTCGGCGGAGCCTACGGCGCCGTCATGATAGCGCTCGGTGTAGCTCTAATCGCAAAGAAGGAGGCTGTTACCGGATGAATAGCTCGACAAGTGATAATCGAAGGTCAAGTCCTATTCCCCGCGCGATCCTGGCCGGTCTGATTGCCGGAATCGCCGCGGGACTCGTCAGCTACTATGCCATAAACAGTATTTTGGGGCTGATAATCGGGTTCATCGCAGGAGCGATAGTAGGCTCACGAACCGTTCTCCTGATGCACAAGGCAAGAGAACAGGACCAATGACAACGGTTCAGGTTCACAAACCGAACCTGACGGACGAAGAGATCCGGTACGCAATCAGGAAGCTTAGCCGCGAGCCGAACGAAGTCGAATGGGCAATGCTCGAGGCGCAATGGAGCGAGCACTGCAGCTACAAGTCCAGCAAACCACTTCTGAGGCTCCTGCCCAGCAAGGGACCTCGAGTAATCGTAGGACCCGGATCTGATGCTGGAGTCATCGATGTCGGAAATGAATGGGTGGTCACTCTTCACATCGAGTCGCATAATCATCCGAGCGCCATCGACCCTTACGGTGGTGCCGCCACCGGTGTCGGAGGTGTCGTCCGGGACATTCTCTCATTGGGAACACGTCCTGTTGCGCTTCTCGATCCTCTTCGATTTGGCGCCTTGGCCAGCAGTCATAGTCGTTGGCTCTTCGACAACGTGGTCCGGGGAATAGGCTCGTACGGGAACTGCATTGGAGTACCGACGGTCGGAGGCGAAGTAGAGTTTGATACGTCGTTCGAACGAAACTGTCTGGTGGATGTTGTATGTGTCGGCCTTGGCCGCAGAGACAATCTCGTTCTCGACGGACGCAGTCGTCCCGGGGACTTGGTGTATGTTGTGGGAGGAAGCACCGGACGCGACGGGATTCAAGGCGCCAGTTTCGCCAGCAGAACTCTAACAGAAAGATCGGATAGTGAGAGAGCTGCTGTCCAAATCCCGGACCCGTTCACCAAGAAACTGATCATCGAAGCAATCCTAGAAGCCGTCGATGCGGGTATTGTTCAGGGAATGAAAGACCTGGGCGGTGGAGGCTTGGCTTGTGGACTCTCGGAGATGGCCTCGAAGGCTGGCATGGGCATGGAGATCAACCTCGACAATGTTCGGATCCGGGAGCCCGGCATGCGCCCTGCCGAGATCATGATGAGTGAGTCCCAGGAACGCATGATAGTCGTTGTTAAGCCGAAAAATGAAGAGAAGCTCACTCGTATCCTAGACAAATGGGAACTAGGCTACTCACGCATAGGCCTTCTCACGAAGGACGGGATGCTCCGCATCAGACATCAAAACCACTTGGTCGCTGAGGCTCCTGCCAAGTTCGTCGCAGAAGCTCCTTTGTCTCCGCGATCCAGCAGAAAGCCCTCATACGTTGACGAATTGGCCGACGCGCCTGAACCTGCGATTCCGGAGGACCTCAACGCTACTTTGTTAGCGCTCCTTGGCTGCCCGAACATTTGTAGTAGGGAATGGATCTACCGCCAGTACGATTTCGAAGTAGGACTACGAACAATCATCAGACCGGGACAAGCAGACAGCGCGACCCTTAGACTTCCTAACAGCCGAACACTGGCAATTACGACCGATGGCAACAGCAAACAAGCCTACCTAGACCCATATTGGGGAACAGTTGGGATTCTCAGCGAGGCTTTCTCCAACCTCGTCGCTACAGGAGCCGAGCCAATCGCCGTCGTCGACCACCTTCAATATGGAAACCCTGGCAACCCAGAGGTCTACTGGACCTTCAGAGAAGCAATACGTGCTATCCGAGACTATCTCAAGGCTACACGGGTCCCGTGTGTTGGAGGAAAGGTCAGTTTCTACAACGAAGACACTCAGACAACGACTGCGATCAAGCCTTCGCCTGTAATTGCTGCAGTAGGACTCCGGAATGCCAGAGCGCCAAAGATCGGCCCGACTCTCGCCAAGGAAGGAGATGACCTACTGATCGTTGGAACAACCTTCCCAGAACTCGGCGGGAGCGAGTACTTTGAGAGCGTTCAGGGACTAGTGGGTGGAAGGGTCCCGAAGGTCAATCTGAGAACAGAGAGACAACTCCTCCGAACCGTCACGAAGATCATCGAAAGCGGAGGCGTCGAAGCCGCTCACGACATATCCAAAGGAGGACTGACCGTGAGTCTGGCAGAAATGGCCATCCAAGGCCAGAAAGGATTCACAGTAAATCTAGACAAGATCCCAACCAAGACGAGAAACATCGCGCAGTTATTGTTTTCAGAATCGAAGCCGAGGTTCGTCTTGGAGTCACGGCCGAAAAACACGCCCCGAATAATGCGCAGACTGGCAGCGGCGAGGATTAAGGCGGCCAAGATAGGTAGAGTTCAAGGCAGCAAGATCCAGCTAGAGTCCGACGAAGACTCTATCATCACAATTCCATTGTCAGTTGCGGCCGACGCCTGGTCCAAGACCCTATCGAAGACAATGGACTCTGCAACGTGAATATTGAAAGCCGACCTAACCGAAAGAGAACAAGTTGCCGAGATTTTCCGAAAGATGAGCTGCTGAACCCATTTAGATGATCGTGTCAAGAAAGACCTATACACGGCATGAAATTGATACAGGATTGTAATTGAACCTGAGGGGCTTCAATACCGATCCCATTGTCCAAGCGAAGGAACGTGCCCTCGCTCGCCCAGAACGAATCCAGACTCCACAAATCGACATCGACGGTGGAAGCCGCTCAGTAAAGGAACATTGCGGAGTCATTGGAATCTACTCGTTAAAGAATGAACCCGTCGCCGAGCGTATCGTCAAAGGACTAGCGGCTCTTCAACACCGAGGCCAGGAATCCTGGGGCCTAGCTATGCCCAACGAGCCCATCATCAAAGGCTTGGGGCTAATCGGTGCGGGAGCCGCAGCCAACGCCCGAAAAATCCTGCGTTTGGAGAGCAGCCGAGGCATCGGCCACATTCGCTATTCCACTCGCGGACGAACAAACCTCGAGAACGCTCACCCCCTGGATATTCACGGAGAGTTTGCCATCGCCCAGAACGGTACCATCGCCAACACGGAAGACCTGGAGCCTCTAGTCAAAGGCGAATTCCCGATTATAGACTCAAACTCGGACACCAAGCTGGCAGGATACAGGCTACTCCAGCACTATCGTCGAGAACATGACTGGACAAGAGCCTTCACTCGACTCGCGAAGGAGATCAGCGGCTCCTACAGCTTCGTCATGGTCACACACGAGGGCGAGGTGCTCGCCGCTAGGGACGAGTCAGGCTTTCGACCACTATGCCTAGGCTGGGACGAAGAAACCCAGACTAACATTGTAGCCTCGGAGAGCTGCGCGCTAACTGCCTTGCACGCTGAGCTTCTCCGGGACGTTCAGCCGGGAGAACTAGTCCGTCTCAACAAGGACGGTGTAACCGTCACAAAGTTTGCAGAAGCTCCACACCATCACTGCGCGTTTGAATACACATACTTTGCGCATCCGAGTAGCAAGATCGAGAACCAATACGTCTACGAAGCACGACGACAACTAGGGAGAGTCCTTGCTCGGAAGTATCCGTTCAAAGCAGATGTAGTGATACCGGTCCCTGACTCTGCTCGACCGGCAGCTCTTGGATATTCGGAAGAGAGTGGGATACCTATGGAAGAGGGCTTGATGAAAGACCGGTATCGGAGGAAGGGAAGCCTAAGGAGCTTCATCGAACCTACTGATGAGAGTCGGGAAGAGATCGTCAGGGAGATCATAACCATCAGACCCGTAGTCGATGGCAAGAACGTCATCGTGGTCGACGACAGCATAGTGCGGGGGACAAGTAGCAAAAACATCGTACGGGCACTGCGCGACGCAGGCGCCAAGAAGGTCTACATGGTCGTGACCTATCCACCTATACGCCACCCATGTTACATGGGCATCGACTTTCCAACACATGGCGAGCTGCTGGCGACCAAGGTTGATGGCGACGTATTGTCGATTCCAGAATTGAACACGAAGGTAGGGAATGAGATCGGCGTCGATGGTCTCGGCTACAATGATCTCGAAGGACTGAGCGAGGGAATCGGGCTCAAGCAGAGCGAAATGTGCTTCGCCTGCGTGACAGGCGAGTATCTCGGATTGAAGAAGAATCCCGTACTTCGGACCCGAGAAGAAATGAAGGCCTGACACTCGATCCGACTTGTAGCCGTATGAAGATCCTCATCGTTGGAAGCGGCGGCCGGGAGCACGCTCTTACTTGGGCGCTCTCGAAGGAGCCGAACGTCAAGGAGATTTACGCGGCCCCAGGCAATCCAGGCATCGCCGAAATTGCCACCTGCGTCCCAATTAACTCGACCAATATTGACGTGCTCGCCTCGTTCGCGGCTAGGCACACAATCGACCTAACGGTCGTCGGACCTGAGGCTCCGTTGGGCGGGGGAATTGTCGACACATTCAGAAAACAGAATCTCTCCATCTTTGGACCTGAGAAGCGAGCGGCCCGAGTCGAGACCTCGAAAAGTTTCGCCAAAGATCTGTGCACTAGATACTCCTTTCCAACACCGCACTGGGAGACGTTCACGGACAAGACCAAAGCCAACAAAGCTCTCGACGAGCTTGGCCCACCGTGGGTAATCAAAGCAGATGGGCTCGCGGCGGGCAAAGGAACGACCGTCACGAGAGACAGGCGCGAGGCTGAAGTTGCGATTCAAAGGGAACTATTACGAGAGCCCAAGCGAATCGTGATGGAAGAATTCATCGATGGATGGGAAGCAAGCTTCACCGCAACCGTTTCGGCAGATCGGGTCCAATGGTTAGCACCCATCTTTCAGGACTACAAGCCGGCCTTCGACGGCGACTCTGGACCAAACACCGGAGGCATGGGGGTCTACACTCCAGTCCCCTCCGTGACCCAATCACTCGTCGAGAAGGTCAGGAAGAGGATTCTGGACCCCGCCGCGGCGGCCTTGGCGAAGGAGGGTGCTCCCTTCCAGGGGGTTCTCTACCTGAATGTAATCGTCAAGCACGGGACCGAAGACCCGTACATTTTGGAGTTCAATGCGCGCTTCGGAGATCCTGAAGCTCAGGGAATAATGCCACTAGTCAAGAGCGGACTATTTGCACACCTAAGTGCTGTTGCAGCCAATTCGGACAGCCCACCGTTACCAGAAACTTCCAAATCCGCCTCCGTAGTCGTTGTCCTCGCGTCCAAGGGATATCCAGAAAATCCCTCAGCGGGAGAGTTGATCGCGCTTCGACCCTTAGCCAATAGCAACATTGTCACGTTCCATGCGGGAACTGCCAGAAACCCAAACGGGCAGCTCGTAACAGCGGGCGGACGGGTCCTCAACGTGACCGCAACAGGACCCAGCGTCGAGTCAGCCCGAAAGGACGCCTATTCGGTCATCGGCAAGTCGGTCCACTTTCCAGGAATGCATTACCGATCTGATATCGGAAGCAGCCAGATGCGCCGCAGGCAACTAGAACCCATCAAAACGTGAGACAGATTGCAAGACTGCATATTCTGTAAGATCGTAAGAAAGGAATTACCGTCCTATCTGATCTTTGAGGACGAGAATTTCATCGCCTTCCTCGATATTCGACCACTAAACCCAGGGCACACGTTGGTCTCCCCGAAGAAGCATTATCGTTGGGTCTGGGATGTCCCGGAAGCTGGAAGGTACTTCGAGACCGTTCGGATGATCGCGAAGACTCTCCAGAAGACCATGAACACGGAGAGGGTGGTTGCTGATATTGGAGGAATGGGCGTGCCGCATGCGCACGTCCATCTGATCCCGAGATTTCTAGGAGATGGTCATGCAGAATTCGTGAATGCACAGAACGTGAAGGACATACCAACAGAAGAGATGAAGAGAATTGCAGGAAAAATCAGAAAAGGATTCCATGGGGAAAACGCCGAGTAAAATGGAGGGAGTGCTAACTCTCGACCTCCAGACTCAACAGTCTCCCACCAGACATTCAGTGCCTCGTCGAGTGTTATCGAGAGGGGCTACTGACGAGTCTTGGTGGCAATCTCACGGGCGCATACTTACACGGTTCTATAGCTTTTCCAGAATTCGAGCCTAGAGCTGGAGACATAGACTTCTACGTTGTAATTCGACGATCTCTCAATGCGAGAGAGATCAAGAGCTTAGATCGTCTACATCGGGCTTTGGCCGCCAGGTTCGAATTCGGAAGTAGGCTGGACGGATTCTACATTCCATACGCTTCTGTCCGTAGGCGGGCGAGTCCGAAAAATCTTGTCTACGGAGCCCACGGCAGGATTCATCGTGGAGGCTCCGACGATGCATGGGCCATCCACAGAGAACACTTTGCTCGCTCGGCGTACATTCGACTCTACGGACCTAGGGCTAGCAGAATCTTCTCACGAGGAATCTGGCCGGAAATCAGAAGCGAACTCTATCGACAACTAGTCTATGCGAGGAAGATCATTGACAGTGATCCCTGGTGGTCAATCCTCAATCTCTGTAGGCTCGTCTACGATTTCAAGAGAGGAGGCATCGTCGTGTCGAAGTTGGGAGCGGCGAGGTGGGCTTTGAAGAGACTCCCATCGCGATGGAAACCAGTTATCAAGTCGGCTATCAAGACTTACAAGGGTATTGGAGATAGGAAGGACCGCACGATACTCAAAAGGGATGCGAGGAAGTTTCTTGGATTCGCGTCTATCCGAGTGATCGCTTTCGACATCGCATCGAATTCTCGTCGCCAGACGACCGCATATCTTAGAAAGAGCCGGACTGGAACCGGGAGATAGTCTTGGTTCCTATCGGCGTCCTAGTCTCGGGGCGCGGCTCCAATCTAGAATCGATATTGGATGCCGTGGATGGAAAATACATTACGAAGGGCCGGGTGAGTGTTGTCGTCAGTAACAAGCCAAGCGTCGGAGCGCTTGAAATAGCTAAGAAACATGACGTGCCGACGGTAGTCCTTGACGATAAGGGACTGCCAAAGATGGACGCCGAGTACGATCGGAAGACTATAGCGACCTTGGAAGCTCACGGTGTTACTCCCAAAGACGGTCTCATCGCTCTTGCAGGCTACTTTCGAATTCTCAGCCCACAATTCGTCGACCACTATCATAACCGAATCATGAACGTGCACCCGGCGCTTCTTCCCGGGTTCCCCGGCCTCGAAGCCCAGAAACGCGCACTGGAGCATGGAGTGAAGGTCTCAGGAGCCACCGTCCATTTCGTCGCAAAGGAGGTGGACACTGGGCCGATAATCCTCCAAGCTCACGTACCAGTCCGAGATGATGATACAGTTGAGACTCTCTCAGAGAGAATCTTGCGACAGGAGCATCGGCTCTACCCGGAAGCGATCCGGCTCTTCACTGAAGATCAGTTGAAGATCGAAGGGAGGAGAGTCGTGCTCAAGACTTGACTGCTGTAATTCTAGACGGTAGGCTGGTTGCCGCTGAGGTCAAGAAACAGGTCGCAATCGAAGTTGGACAGCTAGCGAAGAGGGGTATCAGGCCGTTCCTCGCGACCATTCAGGTAGGCGACGACCCTGCCAGCTCTAGCTATCTCAGAGGGAAACACAAGGCTGCTGAAGAAGTTGGAATCCAGTCCGAGAACCATCACCTGCCCGCCAACACGCCTCAAGGCAAGCTAGAAGCTCTCCTGGGCCAGATGAACACGAATCCCAAGATCCAGGGGATCCTCGTCCAGCTTCCCCTGCCGCACGGCTTTGATGAGGATAGGATCATTGAGAGAATAATTCCATACAAGGACGTGGACGGGCTCCACCCGATCAACCAGGGAAAGCTGGCAGCTGGCAAGGAAGAACTCGTGCCGTGCACACCCAAAGGAATCATCAAACTATTGTCCCATTACAAGGTTCCTATTGCCGGGCAGCGGGCAGTCATCATCAATCGAACAACACTGGTCGGCAGGCCACTCTCAAACCTGTTTCTCAACAGGGACGCGACCATAACGATATCCCATTCAAAGACGCCAAATCTCGCTGAGATAACAAAGACCGCTGACATCCTTGTCAGCGCCGTGGGACGAGAGAACTTCCAGATCAAAACAGAACACGTTAAGCCTAACGCGGCCGTTGTTGATGTGGGTCTGACACGCGTTGAGGGGAAACTCCGCGGCGATGTAGATTTTGAAAATGTCAACAAACTAGCGGGGTTCATTACTCCCGTCCCTGGAGGAGTAGGGCCGATGACAGTAGCTTGCCTGCTAGAGAACACGGTGCAAGCGACCAGCATCCAAACGAGAGGAGGATAGAAGGAAGGAGAGCATTGCCGCAATCAATCGTGAGGAATGTAGAGCCAGACGAGCTTGGGGCGTTACCGAAGAACCTGCAAGACTGGACGTCTGGCTTTGTCGAGCTTCCTGGAACGAAGAACGTTCTGTCGTCTAGCGCTTTCGACCCTGCTGGTTGTTTCGTTGCCGTGGACAAAGGGTCGATTGTTGGCTGCGTGGCTGTCACCAACCTTCCCAGGAAGAACTGGCTGGTCATAAGATACCTCGCCGCTAAGCGTGCCTTGTCCCGGGTCTATGCTGTGGAGAAACTACTTAGCAGAGCACTACAGTTTGTCGAGACGAAGAAGCCCGAGTTCCTCAGAGCAACTACACCTTCGATGCAGCCGTACGTCGAGGTTTACAGGAGCTTTGCGTTCAAACCCATTCGTCGAGACTTTAGGATTACATGGGACCTAAGCGGGACCCTTGAATCGCCTACCAAGCCAGTTGAGATCAGGGAGGTCACTGAGAAGACAGCCCCAGAAATCGCCAAAGTTCTTGTCGAATCTATCCGTCCATACTGGGACTGGAGAACCGAGGAACAGGGAGGCGAAGACGCCGTCGCCCAGAAATTCCAAGAAGGAATCAAAAAGGGCGAACGATGGCTCTCCGGATTCGTAGGAAAAGAGGTCGTTGGACTAACCGGACTAATCCCCGACTATTACAAAACTGGATACGCCCGGTTTCGGGGAACATTTGTCGTTCCCAAACATCGAGGCCGAGGATACGGCCGAACCATGATGAGCCAAGCCTCAAGTTGGGCGAAGAAGTTAGGCCAGGATAGGATGACGGTGTACACCTTCTCGTATCTTGAATGTCTAGCCCCGGGAGCATTACTGTACATCAAGTCAGGCGGCAAAATTGAGAGCGAGTATCTTCAGATGCAGCGGGCATGATCATACGCGGGACCATTCCCCATTTTGTTGTCTCATGGTTGAAGGAGCTGGTGTGATGGCTTGACCGAGGCTCAGATTGCCGTCGAGAAGGAGAATCTCAGACGGTACATGCTTCGCTTGAGAGATCGCCAGTCAGTTGGAGAGATCGAGCAGAAGAGCCAAGACATTATCGATCAAGTATTGCATCTCCACGAATATGTGCGAGCCAGAGGAATAGCGTGCTACGTTAGCAAAGACAGCGAGGTCAACACTAGACCCCTGATCCGAGCGGCTCTTGACCAGGAAAAACGCGTCCTCATTCCAGTCGTGAAGAAGGGAGACATCGAACTGTTCTTCAGCGAGATCAAAGACTTGGGAAGCGAACTGGCTCCCGGCACGTTCGGCATTCTTGAGCCTAAACCCGAGAATGTTCATCCCGTGAGCCTTGACTCTATTGACGTGATTTTCGTTCCGGGTATCGTCTGGGACCGTGAAGGCTACCGGCTGGGCTGGGGACGAGGATACTTTGACCGAGTCATCAAGAACCTCCCCCCACATGTCCGTTCCACCGGTCTGGCTTTCAACAGCGTCAGCATTCTGATGGGATCCGAAAACGACCGAGAAATCGCAAAGAAAGCTGAGACCATCCTGGATAAACTCGGAGTACCGTATGAGACGAAGGTTCTGTCTAGTCATCGGAATCATAAGGAGCTTGACAAGTATGTTGAGACGTCGAAGGCGGATGTGTTCATCACGATCGCGGGTCTCTCCGCAGCTCTCCCAGGCTTCGTAGCATCATTGTCAACGAAGCCTGTTATCGGGGTCCCGGTCTCTGGAAAACTGAATCTGGACTCTATTCTGGCAATCGTCCAATTACCCTCAGGCGTCCCTGTTGGGACCGTCGGTCTTGACAACGGCACAAACGCTGGACTATGTCCTGCCCTCAACTATTCCAAGGAAGGGCGAAGTTCTAGCTAAGCTAGCAGCGTTCTGGTTCAACAATCTCAATACGCCACACCACATGGTCCGGCTCGAAGATATGAATCGGATGGTTGTTAGGAAGCTGAAGATGATTCCTGTGGAAGCCGTGGTCCGTGGTTATCTTTACGGAAGCCTCTACGAGAGGTTGACGAAGCACGAAATCTCAATTCCTATAGAACCAATCCTCGCTGCGAAACTTCCAGAGCCATATTTTGACCCTACGACAAAGTCCGACGTGAAGGATGAACCCGTGACGGTGGAGCAGATTGAGGAAGAGGGCTGGTTGGACCCAGAACAGTTGGAGACAGTCAAGAAGAAGACTGTCGAGATCTACAACAAAATGTCTGTGAGAGCTGAGAAGGCCGGTTTCATACTTGCTGATCTCAAACTCGAATTCGGCTTCGACAAGCAAGAGAACATTGTCCTGGCTGATTCGATTGGACCTGATGAGTTCAGACTATGGCCAAAAGCGGACTACGTGCCTGGGAAGACGCAGGAGAGTTATGACAAGCAGCCGATACGGGACTGGCTTGGAAAAGTCGGCTACAAGAAGACACTCGACGAAGCGAGGAAAGAGGGAAGGCCCACGCCTCGCCCACCGGACCTTCCAACGGATCTTATCCAAGAAACGAGTCGGCGGTACATTATCGCGTATGAGCGTTTGACTGGACTGAAGCTGTAGATTTGCCTCAGCCCCGCATGACCTATGCCAAGGCAGGGGTCGACGCGAGGCACATCCACGACGCACACAAGCTGTTGGCTCGTAGGCTAGAGTCGACTTTTGCGACACGAAAGGGCAAGGTTGGTTGGCCTATATTTCCGATCGGCCACTACGCGGGTCTTGTCGACTTAGGTCAAGGACGAGTACTAAGTCTTCACACTGATAGTGTCGGGACGAAGGTCCTCATCGCTCAGATGATGCGCAAGTATGACACGATCGGGATTGATTGTGTCGCGATGTGTGCAAACGATCTGATCTGCACAGGCGCGGAACCCATCAGCTTCCTCGACTACATGGCCATGAGTAGACCAAATCGTGCAATCGTCGAGAAGGTTGCGATTGGGCTCGTGAAAGGTGCCAAGGAAGCAGAGATCGCGATTGTTGGAGGAGAGACAGCTATCGTCCCAGAACTCTTAGCCGAGAACGGAGGGTTCGATCTAGTCGGATTCGCAACGGGAATCTGCAAGAAGAGAAGTCTGATTCTCGGTGACAGGGTTCGAGAAGACGACATCATAATCGGAGCTGCCAGTTCGGGCATCCACTCGAACGGACTCAGCCTGGCAAGAAAAGTACTCCTAAAGAAATACAAGCTCAACGAGACACCGCCAGGGCTAGAGAGAAACCTTGGCAAGGAACTTCTAGAGCCTACAAGAATCTATGTAAAAGCCGTGAAAGAACTAGTGGAAAATGTGGAGGTCCACGGCCTCGCCCATATCACGGGTGGCGGAGCCTTTCTGAAGCTGGGAAGGGTGATCGGACAAGCTGGACTTGGCGCAGAACTCGACGAGTTACCGCAACCGCCGGAAATATTCCGACTCATAAAACGAGCCGGACGCATACAGGACACAGAAATGTACCAAACATTCAACATGGGAGTAGGTTTGGTCGTGATCTGCCCGGAGACTCAATCGGAACGAGTGATTCGTGCATTCCACAAGCGCCGACAGGACGCAACACGGATAGGGCGCGTCGAAAGGGAACCAGGAATCAGAATCAAAGGAGAACCCTTGAACTGAATAGCATGGTTGACGGGACGGAACGGTTTATGTTTGAGCAGATGATGCGACCCATCGATTTCCCTTGGGTCTTAGGGAGCTCCTGATTCCGCAAGAGAAGATATTCTTTCAACTACTAGAGCAAGAGTCCAAGAACGTTCTCGCGGGCGCTCTTGCTTTCAATGACCTCGTGCAGAATTTCGACCAATTGGCCGATAAACGGGACAAGATCAAGGATATCGAACATCAGGGCGATAACATCGTCCATTCAATCTACGACCGTCTCATTAAGACTTTCATTACGCCCATCGATCGGGAAGACATCAGCAAACTAGCATCCCTTTACGATGATGTCTTAGATTACATTTATGCCGCAGTAAACCGGCTCTACCTCTACGAGATCAGCTCCCCCACTGAGCCGATGAGGAGATTCACCGAACTCGTGGTTAAGTCTGTTCAAGAGATCGATTTTGCGTTTGCAAGTATTCACAAGATCAAGGCACCGGAAATCGAGAGTCGAATAATCGAGGTTGACCGGTTGGAAAACGAGGCTGATGTTGTTCTCAACGAAGCTGTCGCAGACCTGTTCAAGACGAGTGACGCAATTTCAATAATCAAGCTCAAGGAGATTTACGAGTTGATGGAGACTATCACGGACAAGTGTGAGGATGTGGTCCAGGTGATTCGAGACATCATTCTCGAATACTCTTAGGTCAAGAGCTCGCATGGCAACGGTCATCGTCCCCGTCGGGATTGTCATCCTTGTAATTCTCGTCGCGTTATTCTTTGACTTCTTGAATGGCTTCCATGACGCGGCCAACTCAGTAGCCACTATTGTGTCTACTCGGGTCCTGTCGCCACGGATAGCGGTTCTGTGGGCTGCCTTCTTCAACTTTGTAGCAGCCTTTGTATTCGGCGTAAACGTCGCTTCTACTATCGGAAAGGGAACGATAGACCCGGCGATCGTAACCGCTTGGCTTCTCCTCTCGACTCTAATCGGGGCGATTTCGTGGGATATCATTACTTGGTGGTTCGGTCTGCCAACCAGCTCTTCACATGCGTTGGTAGGCGGACTGATCGGGGCGGGTGTGGTCAAAGGCGGATGGGGAGTTGTCCAAGTCTCAGGTGTAAGTAAGATTATTCTCTTTATCGCGCTCTCACCATTGATAGGATTACTACTCGCTATTGGTCTCATCCTGTTGACGAGCAGAATCGGCGCAAAGTTTTCGCGTTCAACGGCGGACCACGCTTTCCGTCGACTACAACTAGTATCAGCGGCCCTCTACAGTCTTGGCCACGGGACCAACGATGCTCAGAAGACGATGGGAATAATCGCTGCTCTACTATTCGCGCAAGGGTTGCTCGGAGCGGTCTTCTTCGTCCCGTTCTACGTAATCCTGAGTTCGAACCATGGGCATGAAAATAACAAAACTACAACCCTTCGGAGGATTCAGCGCAGAAACCGCCGCAGCCACGACCCTTTTCGCAACAGCATCACTCGGAATACCGGTAAGCACGACCCACACTATCGCTGGCGCGATAATGGGAGTTGGTTCCACACGCCGTTTGTCCGCAGTAAGATGGGGCGTTGCTAGACGAATTGTCTATGCTTGGGTCCTGACGATACCCGCTGCGGCTTCTATAGCCGGGGTGATGTACTATTTGCTCTCATCCGCAGGACTGAGATAGCGGCACTGAATTGCCCACATCAGGTTTCGAAATGAGCTAGACAATGGACCGTAATTTGCTCGGACCCGTTTGAAAAAGAAGGGTCCGGTCCGACGCATGGAATCGTATCTTACATTCGGCGGGCGCTCTGCCAGAGACCTACGATGTTTCCTTCGGTGTCCTTGAAGTAGGCTGTGAAGCCCATGTCAGTAACTGGTTCCTTTTTCCGTACTGTCTTGCCGCCCAGTTTCTCCACGTTCTTCAATG
>WNGJ01014448.1_pt1 | contig 15759 bp, 14 predicted proteins | sample 5400611 | NCBI WGS metagenome assembly WNGJ01 (sample SAMN13153375, study PRJNA577476) | soil metagenome | isolation source: 40 cm soil or saprolite under Garry oak tree replicate 1 | place: USA:California | collected 2016-06-15
CGGCGCCTGGTCCGCCGGTGTCGTCTGCTTCGAAGGGCTCGGACGCTACGAGCGCGGCCTGGTGGGAGACCTCTCGCTCGTCAAGCTCATGTCGCGTCTGCGCGGCCGCTGGGTGGAGGCCCACGAGACGGCCGAGTTGCTCGCACCCTACGGCGAATGGGGCGGCCTGGCCGGCCTGTACCTCACGACGGGCTTCGCGCACGGGTTGATTCCGCTGCCCGAGGAACGGCCCGTGCGTTTTCCGCGGCCGTCGTACGCGTGATCGAGCTCGTCCTGGGTGACATCACCGAGCAGGAGGTCGACGCGATCGTCAACGCCGCGAATCCGGGGCTCCTCGGCGGCGGCGGTGTGGACGGCGCGATCCACGCTGCGGGTGGGCCGTCGATCCTCGAGGAGTGCCGACGTCTCGGGGGCTGCGACCCCGGAGACGTGAAGGCCACCTCCGGCGGCGCGCTTGCTGCGAAGCACGTGCTTCACGCTGTCGGCCCGATCTGGCGAGGTGGGAGCGAGGGAGAGGCGGCGCTGCTCGCATCGTGCCATCGGCGTGCTGTCGCGCTCGCAGACGAGCTCGGCTGCCTGTCGGTCGCGTTTCCGGCGATCTCGACCGGTGCGTACGGCTATCCGGTGGAGCTCGCCGCCCCGGTCGCGATTGCGGCCACGACGGCGGCCCTGGCGGCGCATCCGGCTGTCGAACTCGCGCGCTTTGTCTTTCGAGACGAGGCGACACTAGACACGTATCGAAAGGCAAGGGTCTGACCCCAGCCGTTTGGGAGACCCGGCTTAGACTGCGCTCATGGCTGCGAATCGCAAGATCGCAATTCTCGGCGCCGGCCGGATCGGCGAGTCTTTGCTCGCCGGCTTGCTCAGCTCGGGCTGGCGGAAGCCGGGCGACATCATCGTCACCGGGCGGCGCGAGCAGCTGCTGAAGGAGCTCGCCGAGCGCCACGGGGTCAAAGCGACACTCTCCAACGCCGAAGCGGTTGCCGACGCGGGGCTGATCGTGATCGCAGTGAAGCCCCAGGACTTCGACGTCCTCCTCGGCGAGATCGGTGGGCTGCTCACTCCCGAGCAGACCGTTCTCTCGGTCGCCGCGGCGATCCCGACGACACAGATCGAAGCAAGGCTGGCCCCCGGCGTGCCGGTCGTGCGCGCGATGCCGAACGCGCCTGCGCTCGTACACGAAGGCATTGCGGGGATCTGCGCCGGCGCGCACGCAAGTGACGAGCACCTCGACGTCTCGGAGGAAGTGCTCGCGCACCTGGGGAGGGTCGTGCGCGTGCCTGAGCGCTACATGGACGCCGTCACGGCCGTCTCGGGCTCCGGGCCCGCGTATTTCGCGCTTCTCGCCGAAGCGATGATCGACGCGGGAATCCTGCTCGGGCTCGGACGCGAAACGTCGACGCAGCTCGTCGTCCAGACGATGCTCGGGACGGCGAAGCTCCTGCGCGACGAGGAGATGCACCCGGTCGAGCTGCGCGAGGCCGTGACGTCACCCGGCGGCACCACGATCCACGCCATCCGCGAGCTCGAGCAGGCCGGCGTGCGCGCCGCGTTCCTCAACGCGATACAGGCGGCGATGGAGCGCTCCAAAGAGCTGGCGGCGGGCGATCCGTGACGAGCGCTCTATCGCAGCGTGGAGGGGGACGGGGGGAACCGGGAGGTTCCCCCGCCCTTTCTCCTCCTAACACGCGGCGCGAAGCGACGCATGTTGGGAGGCGTCGGCCAAGGAAGGGGGCTCGTGGGGGAAACATGGTTTCCCCCACGCGACGGAGCGACCGCCTATTGGCGGTCGCGGAGGAAGGCGGCAATGGAACGTTCGAAGGGGCTCGCCGCGGGCGATCCGTGACGGCCGGCATCGAGCTCGTCATCGTCGAGGACCCGAGCGACGTGGCCGCCGCCGTTGCCGATCGACTGGCACAGGCGGCACGCGCAGGCGGGCACGTCGCACTCACGGGCGGCACCACCCCCGAGCTCGCATACGAGGAAGCGGCGCAGCGCGAGCCCGACTGGAGCAAGACGGAGATCTGGTGGAGCGACGAACGCTGCGTCCCCCCCGACGACGACCTCTCGAACTACGCGCTCGCGAAACGCACGCTGCTCGACCGGCTCGAGCGCGATCCGCGCGCCGTCCACCGAATCAAGGGCGAGCTCGGAAAGGAGGGGGCCGCCGACGACTACGAGCGAGAGCTCGGCGACACCGTGTTCGATCTGGAGCTCCTCGGCCTCGGCAGGGATGGTCACGTCGCCTCCCTGTTCCCGAACGCTCCGACCCTGCGGGAACGGCGACGCGTGCTCCCCGCGGAGGCCGGCCTGGAGCCGTTCGTCGACCGGGTCACGCTGAGCATTCCCGCCTTGAACAGCGCGAAGGCGATCGTCTTCGCGGTCTCCGGCGCCGACAAGGCAGAGGCCGTGCGCCGCGCCTTTGCTTCTGAACCAAGCCCCGACATCCCGGCCAGCCTCGTCCGATCCCGGAGCGGCAGAACCACTGCAATCCTCGATCGCGCTGCTGCAGCCAAGCTGCGCGCTTGACAGGGCTGCCTCTATATGTAGAAGTGCCCCGGGGCAGACCAAAGGGCGGGCGGTTTTTTGCAAGAGACGCTGGTACTGGACAAGCCTGAGCAACTAAAAGCGCTCGGCCATCCGCTGCGCGTCCGTGTGCTGGAGATGCTCGGCCAGGAGGGTGAATGGCAGCTCACGAACCGCGAGCTCGCCCAGCGACTGGGAGTCGATCCCGGCCACCTCCACTTCCATGTGCGCATGCTGCTCAAGGCAGGACTGATCGAACTGGCCGATGAGAACGGACGCGGACGCGAAAAGCCGTACCGCGCCGTCGCGAAGGTCTTCCGCGTTTCGCCCGAGCTCCTCGCGGCGGGAGGCGCCCGTGACATCCAGGCAGCGATGATCGACCAGGTCCAGCGTGCACACGCGGTCTATTCGGGCGACGGCACGTTTCGAAGCGCGCAGCTCGAGGTGAAGCTGACCGTGGAACGTGCGCTCGAACTGATGGGAGCGTTCCTGGAAGAGGCGCGCGACCTCGAGGACGCCAGTGCCGACAAGATCGTCATGACGATGTTCGCCCACCCGCCCGCGCAGCGGGACTAGGGCAGCAAAGGCGAGCTCAGCTCGGCCTGCATGTTGCGGCGTCCGGCCAGCGCCTGCAACACGATCACCGTGTCGGCGACGGGAAGGTCTTCGAGGTATTCCTCCCGCGTCTCGAAGGACTCGAGCACTGCCTCGACAGCCTCCACGTAGCCGAGCGGGTCCTGGGCGGCGATGAACGCGAGCGCGTCCCCGACGGGCGCCGGGAAGTCGCCGCGGATTCGCAGATCGTCGGCGAGGGCGCGCGCCTCCCCGTCGCGCCCGAGCACGAGGAGCGCGAGCACGGCGGCGTACCGCCCGATCGACGACTCCGCCTCGGCGGCATCTTGCTCGAGCGTCCAGAGCGCGTCGAGCTTTCCGCCGTTCAAGTCGTCGCCGAGGATCCTCGCCTTGAGGATCGCGATCGGCCTGCCCCAGCTTTCGGGTGGCGCGAGCTCGTAGCTTTCCCGGTAACGCTCGACGGCTCTTGCGAACCATTCACGCGCGTCTTCCGTATCACCGGCCATGAGCCGCGCCAGACCGGCGCCTGCAGCCGCGTTGCCCATCCGGGTCAACTGGCGCTGGCGTGCATCCCCATCGTCAGCCTCCGGCAGTCGAGCCTCGCCGTCCCTGTAGCGTGATTGCTCACGCCGTGCGTGCTCCGCCCATTCCACCACCGCAAGAGCTTATGAAAACGTCCTTCTACGACCTCCCACTGCTGACCGCGCCCGGACAGGTTTTCACTCCTCGACCGGCGACGGAGGGACTCGTCGACCGGGCCCTCGAGCGAATCGACGGAATTCCGGTGCGCGTCGCCGACATCGGCACCGGCAGCGGCGCCGTGGCGATTGCGCTGGCGGTCAACCGCCCGGAGGTCGAGGTCTGGGCAACCGACACGAGCGCGGCCGCTGTCGAGCTCGCGCGGCGAAACGCCGAGCTCCACGGCGTCGCGGATCGAGTGCACGTGCTTCAGGGAGACCTGCTCGAGCCGCTCACCGAACCGGTCGACCTCGTCGTCGCGAACCTGCCGTACCTCGCCGAGCAGGACCGGGACCCACGTTACGACGACGAGCCGCCCGAGGCCGTCTACGCGCCCGGCGACGGACTGGATCCGTACCGGCGCCTTCTGAATGCTTGCCGCGACGGCAAGCTCGAAACAGGAGGTGCGCTCCTGATCCAGTTCCACCGGGAGGCGCTGGTGGCGAATTGCTGGGAGCTCGAGGAGCTCCGCGAGCGCCTCGAAGCCTCGGCGTAAACTCGCCTGATGGAGCGTCGGGAGGTCGTGTTCGTCGACGGCGTGCGCACGGCTTTCGGCCGCGCTGGTCCACAAGGCATTTTCTGGAAGACGCGCGCCGACGACATGGCGGTCAAGGTCGTGCGCGAGCTGATGCGGCGGAACCCGAAGATCGCACCGGAGCGGATCGGCGACATCATCTACGCAGCCACTGCGCAGGTCGGTGACCAGGGACTGACACTCGGCCGCGACGTCGCGCTACTCGCGGGGATCCCGCAGTCGGTTCCAGGTTTTGCGGTCGACCGAATGTGCGCCGGCGCGCTCACGGCTGTGACCGCCGGTGCGGGTGAGATCGCCTACGGCGCATGTGACATCGTGCTCGCCGGGGGCGTCGAGCACATGGGACACCATCCGATGGGCGACGACGTCGACTTCAATCCGCGCTTCGTCTCCGAGCGGCTCGTGGATATGTCCGCGGTGACGATGGGCGCGACCGCGGAGAACTTGCACGACCGCTTCCAGCAGATCGCGAAGTCCGATGCGGACGCGTTCGCCGTCCGATCCCAGCAGCGTGCGGCGGCGGCGTGGTCCAACGGCGTCATGCGCGAGACGGTCGTGCCGATGAGCGTGTTCACGGACGACGGCTGGAAGCTCGCCGACAGTGACGAGTTTCTGCGCCCGGACACAACGCTCGAAGGGCTCGCCGCGCTGCGCACGCCGTTCCGAGCGGGCGGCCGCGTAACCGCAGGCAACTCCGCCGGCTTGACGGACGGTGCGACCGCGTGCTTCCTGGCCGCGGAAGAGACGGCTGCCGAGCTCGGGCTCGAACCCACGATGCGGCTCGTCGCGTTCGCGTTCGCGGGCGTCGAGCCGGAGCTGATGGGAATCGGCCCGATCCCGGCGACGCAGCGGGTGCTCGCCCAGGCGGGCCTGACGCTCGACGACGTAGGGCTCTTCGAGCTGAACGAGCCCTTCGCCGTGCAGGTGCTGACCTGGTGCGACGGACTGGGCGTCGATCCGAAGGATCCCCGCCTCAATCCGTACGGCGGCGCGATCGCCTGTGGACACCCGCTTGCTGCGACAGGCGTGCGCTTGCTGGCGCAGCTCGCGTACGGGTTCCGCGAGCGGCCGGACGTGCGTTACGGCCTGAGCGCGCTGTGCGTCGGGATGGGTATGGGTGCGGCTCTGTTGTGGGAGGCGGTGAAGCCGCCTGTCCGCGCGAGCGGACCAGGGGAGGGGGTCCGGGGGAACCGGGAGGTTCCCCCGGCTCGGACCAGCGATGCCGGTCACTGAGTTCAAGCTCACCCGCGCGGGCGACGTCGCGCTCGTGACGATCGACAACGGCGAGGACTGGACGAAGCCCACGTTCTTCGGGCGAGAGGCGCTCGAGTCGTTGGATCGCCTGCTCGGCCGGCTCGAGGGGGGCGACTTTCGCGCCGCCGTCGTCACCGGCAAGCCCTTCGTCTTCGCCGCCGGCGCGGACATCACGGAGTTCCCGGACATCACGCGCGAACGCGCGGTCGAGGGCGCGCGCGCAGGACACGAGCTGTTCGGGCGACTCCGTGCATTGCCGTTCCCGACCGTGGCCGCGATCAACGGCGCGTGTCTCGGCGGCGGCGTCGAGCTCGCACTGCATTGCACGGCACGGACGGTCTCGACCGCGGTGCGCCACTTCGCGTTTCCGGAGGTGTTCCTCGGGCTGTTCCCCGCGTGGGGCGGAACGCAGCTCCTGCCGCGACTCGTCGGGCCGGAGACGGCGATCAAGGTGATCGTGTCGAATCCGCTGCGGCAGAACCGGATGCTGACGGGCCCGCAGGTCGCCGAGCTCGGCATCGCCGACAGGCTGCTCGAGCCGGGGGAGTTCGTCGACGAGTCGCTCGCATTCGCACTCGAGCTAGCCAAGGAGCCACTCGACCGACTCGAGCCCGACTGGTCCAACGCAGAGACGATCTTCCGCCGGGCGCGCACGTCCGTGGACGACACCGTGCACGGCGCAGCGCCGGCGCCGTACGCCGCTCTCGACCTGATCGAAGGAGCGCAGCATTGGACGATCGAGGAGGGTTACGAGCGCGAGCAGGAAGCAATCGGCGAGCTCCTCCCAGGTCCGCAGGCGCAAGCGTCGCTGTACGCGTTCCAGCTCGTCGAGCTACGAGCGAAGAGGCATCCCGCTCGTCCGACCGCGCCGCCGATCAAGGTGACCAAGGTCGGCAGCGTCGGCGCCGGGCTCATGGCCCGGCAGGTCGCCACGCTGTTCCTGCGCAGGCTCGAGGTGCCGATCGTGATCCGAGACGTGAAGCAGGAGATCGTCGACGAGGCGCTCGCGGACATCCGCGCGGACATCGATAGTCAGGTCACGAAGGGCCGGTACGACGAAGGCAAGGGGCGTTTCCTGTCGTCGCTCGTCTCGGGCAGCACGGACTACGCGGATTTCGCAGACTGCGACCTCGTGCTCGAGGCGGTGTTCGAGGAGCTCGAGGTGAAGAAGCAGGTATTCGCGGAGCTGGAGCTGGTGGTGCGCGACGACTGTGTGCTCGCGACGAACACCTCAGCCCTTTCGATCACCGACATGGCCGCAGACCTACGCCGGCCCGAACGGGTTACCGGCATGCACTTCTTCAATCCCGTCGCATTGATGCCACTGCTCGAGGTCGTGCGCGCGGCGGAGACGGATGACGTTGCCCTCGCGACCGTCTGGGACGTCGGCGAAAAGCTGCGCAAGCGGCCCATCCTCGTCAACGATGCGCCAGGCTTTGTCGTCAACCGCGTGCTGACGCGGATGACGCGGGTGATCATGGACGCGCTCGAGCACGGGACTCCAGTCGAAGAAGTGGATCAGGCGGTGATGTCACTCGGGATGCCGATGGCGCCGTCCGTGCTGCTGCAGATGGTCGGCCCGCGCGTGGCGAATCACGTCCTCGAACGCATGCACGACGCGTTCCCGGAGCGCTTCCTACTCTCGCCCGCACTGGCCGCGATGGCCGACGGCGGCGAGCCCGTAGTGCTGGAAGATGCGCCGCGCACCGGGGAGCAGATCGTCGAGGAGGTCCTCGAAGCGGTGGCCGACGAGATCCATCTCCTTCTCGAGGAAGGCGTCGTCGCCGAGGCTGCGGACGTCGACACGGGCCTCCTCCTCGGCGCCGGCTGGCCGTTCTTCCTCGGCGGGATCACGAAGCATCTCGACCAAAGCGGCGTGTCGGACCGCCTCTTCGGGCACACGTTCGCCGACATGACGGTCGTAGCCCCCGCCTAACCCGACACGTACCGGTGCCAGGCACGGGTACGCAAGCGTGACGAGTTCCTCGCAGAAGCCGGCAACGCCGCGGAGCAGGCGGGCTCGCGCAGAACGTACCGGTGCCAGGCACCGGTACGACCCTGTGACGAGAGTCGCGCGAAAGTAGGCTCCCCGGCATGGCCCACGACGACTGGCGAATCCGGATCGAGTTGCCCGACGAGGAGGTGGCGCAGGATCTTCTTGCCCGGCTCGGGCTCAGGCAGAGCGACGCGGAGGAGCTCGCCGACGAGCTGCGGGAGCATCGGCTTGCCGTGTCCCAGGACGGCGACACCGTGTTCGTCTACGCCGCCACCGGAATGCAGGCCGAGCAGGCGGCGCGCATCGTCGAGAGCGAGCTCGACGACCTGGGATTGACGCCGACCCGGTTCGTGACCGAGCGCTGGCTCCGTGACGAGGAACGCTGGAACGACGACCCGGAGCAGCCGGACGTGGAGGAGGAGCTCCTCCAGCGCGGCTATGCGCCCTGGGAGGTCCGGGTCGAGGCAGGCAGCCTCCGGGAGGCTCACGACCTGGCCGAGCAGCTCCGCTCCGAGGGCTACGACGTCTCCCGGACGTTCACCTACGTGATCGCGGGCGCCGGGAGCCGCGAGGAGGCCGTGGAGCTCGCACGCAGGATCCACGGCGAGGTCGAGCCCGGAGGCGAGCTGGTCTACGAGGTGCAGCCCCAGAACCCGTTTGCCGTCTTCGGGGGTCTCGGCACCTAGGCCAGTAGTCGATATACTGATTGGACGACGCCCGCCTTGGGGATTCGCGGGGTCGCCTTTTCTTACACAGTGCAGCGCTTTTAGACGCTGCGTCCATGCAGGAGATCAAAGAGCAGCCGACCACAGCGTCGGAGGCGCCGGACGGCCTGATGGCCGACGCCCTCCGAGCAGAAGCCTGGGCGGGCGAGCCGCACGCCCTCGTCCGGGTGGAAGGTCGAGTACGGCCTCATGCTCGGTCTCGAGCGAGTGCTTGCGGAAGAAAAGCCCCACCTCGCGTCGGGCACCGAGTTGCGCCGCCACCAGATCGACGCGCTCGCCGGGATGTTGACGGAGTTGATCGCGTCGCACGAGAAGGAAGCCGAACCGAACGGAAACGGCAACGGCGTCGCCGAGGTCGTCGAAGTCGAGGCTGAAGTGGAAGACGAAGACGAACCTGCAGAGGAGTCCGTGGAGGACGTCCTCGACGAAGAGGTAGAGGACGAGCTGTACACGGGCCCCGACCCGGGTGCGGTACGCCGCTACCGGTTCCGTCACCCGACGGCATCGGGCAAGACGATCGCCGCAGCGGGCTTCGTGGAAGCCGCACGCACACTCGGCGTCCTGATCCTCACGCACCGGCGCCTGCTCGTCTCGCAGTTCCAGCGCGATCTCACGGACGAGGGTTACGGCGACCGGTTCACGCCGGCGGTCGAACGCGGCAAGGAATCACTTCGACCGCGAGGCCTACCAGCTCATCATCTGCGACGAGGCGCACACCGCGTTGGGCGAGAAGACGAGCGCGGCGATCCGCGCGTTCCCGGAGCCGATCTACATCGGCATGACGGCGACGGAACAGCTCATCGCGAAGCAGGTGTCCGACGTGTTCCCTGCGTCGGTCGACGATCTGCCGTTGCAGGATGCGGCACGGCGCGGACTGATCGCGCCCTTGCGCGACCTGCGCGTCCCCCCCGTCGCCGCTATCAATCAGGTGCCGATCATCGGCGGCGATTTCGACCAGGAGATCCTGGCAAAGACGCTCGACCACCAGGCTCTGAACCAGGCGGCCGCATCGCTGTATCGCGAGCGCTTCGACAACACGCCGGGCATCGTCTACGCCGCCGGCGTCGATCACGCATACAACCTCGCGAAAGAATTTCGCGCCGTCGGCCTGAAAGCGGAGGCCGTGTCCGGGCGGACACCGCCCGTGCGGCTCGCCGAGACGCTGGCCGCGTACGAGCGCGGCGAGATCAACGTCCTCATCAACGCGATGCTGCTCGCCGAAGGCTGGAACTCACCGCGTGCGACGATCTGCATGCACCTCGCGCCGACAGCGTCACGTCGGGTGTATCAGCAGCGGATCGGCCGGATCATGCGCACGCATCCGCGCAAGGAGGCCGGTATCGTCGTCGACTTCGTCCCGAAGGCGGCGACGCACAACGAGCGCGTGATCTCGCTTCACTCGCTGCTCGACGCCGACTTCTACCGCGAGGGCGCCCGCGTCACCCCCGCACCGCGCCGCAGAGTCCAGAGGCGCGCCCGCCGCAAGCTCACTCCGGCGCCGTGGCTCGTTCCGGTCACCCCTGACGTGCGCCGCCGTCTCGCCGTGATCACGCGAGAGTGGCAGCGTGTCGATCCGAAGTATCTCGACGAGGACGAGCAACGCTACTGGGCGACGATCGCCGGACGCCAGATTCGCTTCGACGAGCGCGCGGCGTTCGTGGAGAAGCTGACGGCGCGCGGCGCATCGAAAGCGTGTCTCGAGCAGTTCCTCGCGACGTGCGCCGCCGAGAACCCGAACCGGCGCCTGCGCATCATCGCCCTCTCCGACCGCGTGTCGATGACGGTCGAGCGCGCCGACTTCGACGATCTCGTCACGCTCGTGACCCAGGCGCCGACCTGGGAGAAGGATCGCATGGGCGGCGTCCGCGTTCTCTTGCGGGCGATCGCAGAAGGAAAAGCCGACGCGCCGGAGCAGATCCTGGCGCGCTGGACCTGGCGTCTCGCGCGCGCCTCGCGCAAGTTGCAGGACCGCCGTGCGAGTGCCGAGTTCCCGGAGGCGAAGCGGCTGCTCGGCGCGCTCGCGAACTCGCGCGGACACCGCCACGAGGAGAACGCCGCGAAGCTCGTCAACGCAGCGCTCGAGCTGCCTGCTCCGGTCGGCGCCGCGCTGCTCGCATCGGCCGAGGGATACACGCCGCGGGCAACCCAACTCATCGACGCGGCGCGCGAGCGGCTCGGCACGGTTCACGAGGTCGCGGGCGCCCTGGCGGAGAATCTTCCGCAGCCGAAGCTGACGTCCGGGCGCTCTCGAAGACGTAAGCGTCGCAAGCGCAAGAAGAGCGGCGCGCACCAGTCGCAGGCGCAGCAACAACAGCAGGCCCAGCAGCAGGCAAAGGCCCCAGAGGGGCCCGAGCAGCAGGTCGAGAATGCGGAGGCGAAGCAGCCGAAGCGGCGGCCTCGGAAGCAGCCCGGCCCGAAGGCCGAGCCCGCATCCGCTGAAACGCCGGCCGCCTGAGAAGGACTAACCAGAGTGCTCATCCTCGTCCCGATCGCGTTCGCGGCGGGCCTCATCACCGCGTTCACGCCCTGCATCCTTCCCGTGCTGCCGATCGTGCTGGCCGGCGGCGCCGGCGGAGGAACGAAGCGGCGGCCGTACGCCATCGCGGCCGGTCTCGTCACCACCTTCACGGCGTTCCTGCTCGCGGGCGCGTGGCTGTGGGGACTGCTCGGGATCAGCGCGAAGCATCAGATCCAGATCGGCGCGGCCCTCTTGCTCGTACTGGCGGTGACGCTGATCGTGCCGAAGCTCGGCGAGCTGGTGGAACGGCCGTTCGTCCTGCTGACCCGTCGGCGCGCTGGTGACCTCGGCGGAGGGTTCTTCCTCGGCGCGAGCCTCGGCCTCGTGTTCGTCCCGTGCGGTGGACCGGTCCTCGCATCGCTGACGGCGAACGTCGCGACGGATCGCGTCGGCGGCTGGATCGTCGCCATCGCGATTGCATACGCGGCCGGGGCCGCGCTGCCTTTGCTCGCGATCGCGCGCGGCAGTCGCGGCGTTGCCATCCGGTTCCGGCAGCGGGCGCAGGCCGTTCGCATCGCGGGGGGTGTGCTCATGGCCGCAGCCGCGGTCGTGATCTACCAGGGCTGGGCGGAGAGCCTCCAGACAAAGGTGCCCGGCTATGCGCAGCGGCTGCAGAACGCGATCGAGGGCACATCGACCGCGAAGAACCGACTCGACCGCCTCGCCGGCAAGGCCAACCCGGCCTTCGTCGCGCGTGGACAACCGCTCGGTTCACAACTCGGCAAGGTGCCCCTGAAGGACTACGGCGCCGCGCCCGACGTCCGCGACGTCTCGGCATGGATCAACTCGCGCCCGCTCAGCATTCCCAAGCTCCGCGGCAAAGTGGTGCTCGTCGACTTCTGGACGTACTCCTGCATCAACTGCTTGCGCACGCTTCCGTACCTGAAGGCGTGGGATGCGCGCTACCGCTCGAAGGGCCTCGTCATCCTGGGCGTCCACACGCCGGAGTTCGCATTCGAGCACGATCTTGGCAACGTCCGTGCAGCCGTCAAACGTCTCGCCGTCCGCTATCCAGTCGCCCTCGACAACAGTTACGGGACCTGGAAGGCGTACTCGAACAACTACTGGCCGGCGGACTATCTGGTCGACCAGGCCGGACACGTACGTGACGTTCATTTCGGCGAAGGGAATTACGCACAAACGGAGCGGGACATCCGCCTCCTCCTTGCGGCCGGCAACGCAGGGCCGCTTCCGCCGTCCGGACGTGACACCGACCGGACACCGCTCGAGCTGCGGACGCCGGAGTCGTATCTCGGCTACCTGCGCATCGGCAACTACGCGGGCTCGCCCCTACAAACCGATCGATTGGCCACGTACCGCTTCCCGACGTCGCTCACGCAAGACTCATTCGCCTACGCGGGCGGGTGGAAGGTCGAGGGCGAGCGCATCGTCGCCGGCGACAAGGCGGGTCTCCGCTTGCACTTCCGGGCGCGCACCGTTCATCTCGTGCTCACCGGGCGGGGCTTCGTCGGGGTCAAGGTGAACGGGAAGGCGCGGCCGACGGTTCGGGTCGATGGTGCCCGGCTCTACACACTCGTCACGCAGAAGGCCGCGGCGGACGGTGTGCTCGACCTCGGTTTCACACCCGGCCTCGCTGCCTATGCCTTCACGTTCGGCTAGGACGCAGGACCGGAAGCTACAGTCTGAACGTGAGTAGTCCTGCCGTTCTCGTCGTCGACGACGACGGGCCGATCCGCCGGATGCTCGAGCGGACCCTCAGCGCCGAGGGTTACGACGTCGCGGGCGCCGCGGATGGTGGGGAGGCGCTCGCTGCAGTCGAGCGATCGGTGCCCGACTTGATCGTCCTGGACGTCGCAATGCCCGGGCTCGACGGCCTCGCCGTCTGCCGCCGGTTGCGTGCCAAGGGCCTCGCCCTGCCGATCCTGCTGCTGACTGCGCGCGACTCGGTCGCCGATCGCGTTGACGGGCTCGATGCCGGCGCCGACGACTATCTCGTCAAGCCGTTCGCACCCGAAGAGTTGCTCGCCCGCGTGCGAGCTCTGCAAAGGCGCGGCCGCGAGCCGAACCAGATCCTCGCTTACGGCGACGTCGTCTTCGACCTCGGCTCGCGCCGCGCGCACCGTAACGGCCGCGAGCTCGGGCTGAGCTCGCGCGAAGGCGACCTGCTGGAGCTCCTGTTGCGGAATCCCGGACAAGTCGTCAGCCGCGAGCTCGCGCTCGAACGTGTCTGGGGTAGCAGAACCGTCGCAAGCTTCAACGCGGTCGATCGCTACGTCTCGTACCTTCGGCGCAAGCTCGGCGAGCCGCCGCTGATCGAGACCGTGCGCGGGGTCGGCTTCGTGCTCGGCCGGTGAGTGGGCGCTCACTTCAGCTTCGGTCGGTCTTCGCTGCCGCGCTCGGAATCCTGATCGCGCTCGTCGTCGTCGGTGCCGCGATCAGCGTGCTCGTGTCACGCCACCTCCATCATTCCCTCGATCGCACGTTGAGGCAACGGGCCGTGGAGATCGCCCAGCTGAACGCGTCTGCCCCGGCGCTGTTGACGACACCCGGTGCGCTGGATTCTCCCGTCGGCGGAACACAGCTGATCGTCGAGGTCCTCGACGCGCGCGGCCGGATCGTCGCGCGCTCGCTGTCACTCGGCGGTCGGGTCCTCCCGACCGATGCAACTGCCCGCAGCGCGATCGGCAGCGGCCGCGCCGGCTACTCCAACGCGGGGCTCGGCAACGAGCGAATACGGGTCTATGCCGCGCCACTGGCCGAGCTCGGTGGTCCGGCCGCCGGCGGCGCAGTGGTCGTCGCGGCTTCGACGCACGACCTGAGAGAGACGCTTGCGAGCCTGCACTTCTTCGTGCTCCTCGCGGGGATCCTCGCGGCCGCGCTCGGAGCCGGCGTCGTCGCCCTCCTCATGCGGCGCGCATTGCGGCCGCTCGGCCGGCTCGCGACCGCTGCAACGGAGATCGAGCGCACGGGAGATTCGCGGCGAAGGCTGCCTCAGCCTTCCTCCGTCGACGAGGTCGGGCAGCTTGCCGGAACCCTGAACGCCATGCTCGCGAGCCTCGAACGCGCGCGCGAAGGGGAGCGCCGCTTCGTCGCCGACGCATCGCACGAGCTCAGAACGCCGCTGACGGCCCTGCGCGGCAACGTTGCGTACATCGCCCGCCACGGTGCGACGGCTGCGGTGATCGCCGAGCTCGAACAGGATGCGGAGCGATTGGCTCGGCTCGCAGACGACCTGCTCGTCCTCTCGCGCGAGGAAACGGACGCCGCCGCGCCCGGAGAGCACGTGCATCTCGACGAGCTCGCGACGGCCGTCGCGGAAGGGGATGGGAGAATCGAGGTCGTCGCTCCGGAGCCGGTCGTCGTGCGCGGGGATCGAGCCGCGCTGGAACGCGCCCTCGAAAATCTCGTCCAGAACGGGCGGCGCTACGGTCCGGCCGAAGGTCGGATCACGATCGATGTCGAAAGGAACGACGGTCTGGCCACGGTGACGGTGACCGACGAGGGCCCGGGGCTTCAGCCCTACGAGGCCGACCTGGCCTTCGAGCGCTTCTGGCGGGGCCACCACGGCAAATCCGGTTCAGGGCTCGGGCTGGCGATCGTGCGAGCCACGGCCGAGCGGCACGGGGGCCGGGCGTTCGCGGAAGGCGCACGCTTCACGATCGAGCTGCCCGTTCTCAGAGATCTCTCAGAGTTCGACGCTACAACGAAGGAGGAAACGCCCGAGAAAGGATCGCCGTGAAACTTCTGCGCACGCTCTCGACCCGTCGTCTGATCGTCCTCGCCTTAGCGGTGCTGGCAGTGGCAGTAGGAGGAACCGCAATCGCCGTCGCTGCGGGTGGAGGAAGCGGCGCGACGCCGCAGCCGAAGCCACTCGCGCAGGCCATTCACGACGCGCTTGCCGCGCCGGACTCAGCAGGGATCACGGCCAACGTCCGCTTCACGAACCGACTGTTCCCGTCGGGTTCCCTCCTCGGTGGCAACGCCTCGGCGCTGATGTCCGGCGCAACCGGCCGGCTTTGGTTGACCAACGACGGTCGCGGGCGCCTCGAGTTGCAGTCCGATGCCGGGGACGTTCAGATCGTTTGGAACAAGGACAGGGTCACGGCGTACGACGCGTCCTCGAACACCGTTTACACGCTCAACCTGCCCGCCTCGGCGACGGAGTCGACTTCACCGACCAACGGCGCAGCTCCGTCGCTCACCCAGATCGGCGATTTCCTGTCGAATCTCGGTGAGCGCGCGGACGTCTCCGCCGCGCAGCCCACGGACATCGCGGGTCGGCCGGCCTACAACGTGAGGATCTCGCCGAAGCACGACGGCGGGCTGCTCGGCTCCGCCGAGCTCGCCTGGGATGCGGAGCAAGGCGTGCCGCTCCGGGTCGCGGTCTACGCGCAGGGAAGCTCGAAGCCCGTGCTCGAGCTCGCCGCGACGGACATCTCGTACGGCTCCGTGCCTGCGAGCGCCGTCGACGTGTCACCGCCCGCCGGCGCGAAGACGGTGGATCTGAGCTCGGCGGCCACGCCTCAGAACGGCTCCGACAAGACAAACGCCGCGACCGGCCTCGCCGCTGTCCAAGCAGCGGTCGACTTTCCGGTGGTCGCTCCCGACACGCTCGTCGGATTGCCGCGCAAGGACGTCCGTACGGTCAAGGGCAACAATGCGCTCGTGATCTACGGACAAGGGCTCGGCGCGATCGTCGTCGTCGAGCGCAAGGCAGACGCCACCGGGACTCAACAGAGCGGCCCGATGTCGGCTCTGCCGTCCGTGTCGCTCGACGGGCTGACGGGGCACGAGCTGGCAACGCAGCTGGGCACCGCAATCGAGTGGCAGCGAAACGGCGTCTCGTTCGTCCTTGCCGGCTCACTGCCACCGGCCGCCGCGGAATCGGCCGCGCGCGCGCTCAAATGAGCGAGAGTCTTCCGATCTCGACGAC
>WNGJ01008697.1_pt1 | contig 15755 bp, 16 predicted proteins | sample 5400611 | NCBI WGS metagenome assembly WNGJ01 (sample SAMN13153375, study PRJNA577476) | soil metagenome | isolation source: 40 cm soil or saprolite under Garry oak tree replicate 1 | place: USA:California | collected 2016-06-15
TACTACGACCCAGAGAGGATCAAGATTCCGACGCTGGTGGTCGTCGCCGAGTGGGATCAGGTAACTCCCAGCCAGGGTGCGCAAGCGCTCTTCCATAAGCTTCCGAGCAGTCCGAACAAGCGGCTCGTCGAGATCGGCGAGGGAACGCATTTCGTTATGCTGGAGAAGAATCGGATGCAGCTTTTCCAGGAGGTGCAACGTTTCCTAGAGAAGGCGAGTGGGTCGAACTGACCAGAGGGCTTTCACCCGTCGCGGAAACGTTGGTCGCTGCGAGTCGAATGCCGTTGGCAAAAGGGTTTGTCGCCCGGCCTACATCCAGTTGATCTCGCTGCCTTCGACCCAGGACCGGCGTGTGCGGAGATCATGCTCAAACAATGAGCCAGAGCGCGATGGCTGAAGTCATCGCGCTCTTAAGTCACGCGGCGGGGGTTCAGGCGCTTACGTGACGGCGGCGCTTTGCTGCCGGCCGGGGCTTGGTCGCGGTGTCGGCGAGGCCGAGCAGCCGGCCGTCCTGCGCGCGGAGTTCGAGCTTCTTGACCGGCCGGCCGGTTTCGCGATCGACCAGAATGGTCGCGATCTCGTCCGGCGCCTCGTCGAACTCCTCGCTCCATTGCCGCAGGGCCACCAGAACGGGGAACACGCCGCGCCCTTTCGGCGTCAGCACATACTCCTGATAGACGCTGCCGTCTGACGCGGGAGCCGTCTCTAAAATGCCGCGGTCGACCAGCGTGCGCAGCCGCGCGGCGAGGATGTTCTTGGCAAGCCCGAGGCCTTTCTGAAATTCGCCGAAGCGGCGGCGCCCGAGCAGCGCGTCGCGGATGATCAGAAGCGACCACCAGTCGCCGATCGCATCCAGCGACCGCGCGATCGGGCAATCGGCACCTTCCAGGCTCGTCCGTTTCACCATTGTCATCCTCGCCGCGCTGTTCGCGCGAACCGCTTCTTGACGCTGCCCGCCGGGCCGTGTCCGAAGCCGGGCTTCTCGCCCGAATATATATTTCGCCGCGCCCCAACGTTTTCCCGGCGCGATCACGGCCTTGTGTGGTTGCATTATAAAACCATGTGCCTTAGCTGAGCAACCTAGTTTAATAATGCAACCAACGGAGCATGCCATGAGGCTGGCGAACAAGACGGCGTTGATCACAGGGGGCAACAGCGGCATCGGTCTCGCGACGGCCAGGCTGTTTGTGGCGGAGGGGGCAAAGGTCATTGTCACCGGGCGCAATCGGGAAACTCTTGAGGCCGCCGCCAAGGAGCTGGGACCGAATGCGCTCGTAGTCGTCGCCGATGCCACCGATGTCGCGGCGACGGACGCTGCGATAAGGAGGGGCGTCGAAAAGTTCGGCAAGCTCGATATCGTCTTCGCCAATGCCGGCATTCCCGGCGCGACACCTGTCGGCGGCACCGCGCTTGCGGCGTTCGAGCAGGTGATCAAGACCAATCTCACCGCCGTGTTCTTCACCGTGCAGTCGGCGCTGCCGTACCTGAATGATGGCGCCTCGATCATCCTCAACGGTTCGGTGATCTCGGTGCTTGGCAACGCCGGCTATTCCGCCTACGCCGCAAGCAAGGCCGGTGTCCGCGCGATGGCGCGGGTAATGGTGTCGGAACTGTCGCCGCGCAACATCCGCGTCAACGTCGTCGCGCCCGGCGCCATCCGTACCCCGATCTGGGGGCCGGCGACCGCGACGCCCGAAGCGGAGAAGGCGTTTGAAGCGCGGATCGGCCGCACGACACCGCTCGGGCGGATCGGCGAGCCCGACCACGTCGCAAAGACCGTGCTGTTCTTGGCCTCCGACGACGCGGCGCACATTCAGGGCCAGGAGCTGTTCATCGACGGCGGCGCGACGTCGTCGCCCAGCGGGGCGCCGATCTATCGCACCTGAGGCACGTTGGCGTCCTTAAACTGTGCAACACGGCCGGCGCGTTCGGGCGCGGATTCGCAACGAGGTTGCGCTGGCCGGTTCTCTCTTCCGAAGGGCGTATTTAGCGAAACAACTGGGCTCCGTTGAACCTTCGCTGGTGCTGCAAAGACATTTTCTTGGGCAGGATTTTTTGGGCTGAATTTTTTTCGACACCTGTGAATTGGAGAGAGCTCGATATGACGAAGGTTGTTCGTTTTCCTCAATCGATTCCCGCGTCGTCCGCCTCATCCGACAAAGCCGCCGGCAAAAGGTCGGATCGCGATCTGTTCGTGTCGATTGCTCTGTTTTCCGGCGTAGGCCTTTTGGTGTCGCTCATTCTGGTGGTGATGGGCGTCTCCGGCGTCTGGTCTTGATGTTTTTGATTCACTTAAGCTGACACCAACCGCCGTCGCGCGTCGACGGCGGTTGGTGTTGCTTCTATGCCGCGCGAAGACGGCTCGCGGCCTGCAAGGCTGTCGCCACCGCCTTTTCGCGCTGCTCTGGTCCCGTCTGAACGCCGTCGGCGGAAATGAATTCGGGGTTGGCGATGCCGATGAAGCCGAAAACCCAGCGCAGATAGGTTTCGAGATGCTCGCCGACGGCCGACGGCGTGCCTTCGCCGTAGAAGCCGCCGCGTGACATCGCGACGATCACGCGCTTGTTGCCGGCCAATCCTTCCGCGCCCTGCGCGCCATATTTGAAAGTCTTGCCGACAACCAGGATGCGGTCGATCCAGGCCTTGAGCTGGCTCGGGATGGTAAAATTGTACATGGGCGCGCCGAGCACGACGATGTCGGCGGCGAGAAACTCATCGAGCACGGCATGGCTCAGTGCCAGGTCGGGTTGTAGCTCGGCAGGCGGTTCGGCCCCTTGCGCGGCGGCGAGGTGCGGGCCCGACAGATGCGACAGCGGCGTTGCGGAAAGGTCGCGATAAACGACGTCGAGGGCTGGAGTCCCCGCGCGCAGCCGCGCGACGATGGCGGCGGAAAGCTGGCGGCTCACGGAGTGAGGGCCAAGCACGCTGGAGTCGATGTGGAGCAGTCTCATGATGGTCACCCATGGTATATGTTTGTAACTGAGCCTATATGAGTGACCATGCGAAGAGCCCGCAAGAACGCACATTTTTGATACCCGAGCACAGCCGTGAAACCCGAGCACATCAAGGTGCCTGCCTCCAAAGGAGCTGCCTCGAAAGCACCCGTTCTGCCGCCCAGCCCTCACCTTGAAGGCGATTGCCGGGGCGTGGCGTCGGTGTTGGCGCGGGTCGGTGACAAATGGAGCGTGCTCGTGATCATGCTGCTCGGCGACGGGCCGCGGCGCTTCAACGAATTGAAGCGGATGATTGGCGGCATCTCGCAGCGGATGCTGACGCTGACGCTGCGTGGACTTGAGCGCGACGGCCTGGTCACGCGGACCGTGTTTCCGACCATTCCGCCGCGGGTCGATTACGAGTTGACCGATCTCGGGCGCGGGCTGCAGCATCCGGTGAGGGCGCTCGGCCAATGGGCATTGGATCATCTGCACGAGATTCACGACGCGCGCGGGCGTTTCGATCGGCGGAACGGCTAGGGGCGTTTCTAAATCAGCGACACCAGCCCGCCGCCGTGGCGCTCAAGCCGTCCTGCCAGTTCTAGCTCCAGGAGCACGGTGCGCACGATGGCAGGCGACGTCCCCGCCATCCGGATCAGATCGTCGATCAGGACGGGGCTCGGTCCGAGCAGGTTCACGATGCGCTCGCGCTCGCCCGCTTGCGGATCGGAATCAAAGGGATCGCCGTCGTCCTCGCGCAGCGACAGCACGATCGGCCGCTCCAGGATCGGCTCGATCGCCCGGACCACATCCGCCGCCTCGGTCACGAGCGCCGCGCCCTGCTTGATCAGGTCGTTGGTGCCGGCCGCACGCGGATCGAGCGGCGAGCCCGGCACGGCAAACACCTCGCGGCCCTGTTCGGCGGCCATCCTTGCCGTGATCAGCGAGCCCGAACGGTGCGCGGCTTCGACCACGACGACACCGAGCGAAGCGCCCGAGATCAGGCGGTTGCGTCGTGGAAAATCCCGCGCGCGCGGCTCGTGCCCGAGCGGCATTTCCGAGATCGCCGCGCCCCCGATCGCCGCGTCCCCGATCGCCGCGTCTTGGGCCGCGATGATCGCGGCGAGCAGGTCCTCGTGCTCACGCGGATAGATGCGATCATGGCCGCCGGCCAGCACCGCGACCGTGCCGCTTGCGATGCTGGCGCGATGCGCCGACTGGTCGATGCCGCGCGCCAGGCCCGAGATGATCACGAAACCCGCTTCGCCGAGATCGCGCGCCAATTGGCTTGCGAATTTTAGTCCCGCGCCGGATGCGTTGCGCGAGCCGACCATCGCGATCATCGGCCGCATCAAGGTCTCGATCGATCCGCGCACGCCGAGCAGGGGCGGCGCGTCGTCCAATGTCGCAAGCCGCGACGGATAGCCGGCCTCGCCGGGCGCGAGCAGGCTGACGCCGAGTTTTTGGCCGGCCGCGAGTTCGCCGCGCGCATCGGCCTCAGTGCAGATCCGCATCGGACGCGCAGCGCCGCCGCGTCGGGCCAGATCAGGCAGCCGCTCCAGTGCCATGCCCGCGCTGCCGAAATGGTTCAACAGCGATCGGAACGTGCGCGGCCCGATATTGTCGGAGCGGATCAGCCGCAGCCGGTCGATCCGCTCGGCGTCGGTCAGTTGTATCGTATCGGCGATGGCATCCACGCGGGTGTCTCCTGAGGAGGGAGAACATGGAGCAACCTGAGGGCGTGGGGAAGGGGGGTCGCGGTCCGCGCGTCGCTTGCTGCCCTCGGCTTGCCAGGCATTGAACCTGTCCATAGAAAGTTGCCTCGGGCCTCCAGGAGAGTAGTCGATGATCTCGCTTTCTGAACTCCAACGCCGCATCGCCGCCGGCGAGCTGTCGACTGAGGCCGCACTCTCGCAGGCGCAGGCCGAAATCGACGCGCAGGAAAAGACAATTGGTGCCTTCGTCTGCCGTGCCGATCATCCGCGCGCGCAAGACAAAGGCCCGCTACGGGGCATCGCGGTCGGCATCAAGGACATCATCGATACTTGCGACCTTCCGACCGAGATGGGCTCGCCGATCTACAGGGGATGGCGGCCGCGAGCTGATGCTTCTATCGTCATGATGCTGAAAAAGGCGGGCGCGACCATCGTCGGCAAGACCACGACGACGGCGTTCGCGGCAAGCGACCCGACCCCGACCCTCAATCCGCGCAACCACGGCCACACGCCGGGCGGATCATCATCGGGCTCGGCAGCCGCGGTCGCGGCCGGCATGATCCCGCTGGCGCTGGGAACGCAGACCGGCGGTTCGGTGATCCGGCCGGCCTCGTTCTGCGGTGTGGCGGCGATCAAGCCATCCTACCGGCTGTTGCCGACGGTCGGGGTCAAATGCTTTTCCTGGACCTTGGATACGCTCGGCCTGTTCGCGGCAGGCGTTGAGGACCTCGCGCGCGGGCTTTCGGCGATGACCGGTCGGCCCGAGTTCGCAGCCGACGCGATGGCGACAGGCCTGCGGATCGGCGTCGTGACCCAGGATTTTGCCGGCGCGCCCGAAAGCGAGAGCGCGGAGGCGTTGCGGATTACGGCGCAGGCCGCGGAGCGCGCGGGCGCAGAGGTCCAACAGCTTGCCTTGCCCGACATCTTAGCCGAGGCATGGCGCGTCCATCCGACCATCCAGCACTTCGAGGCCCACCAGTCGCTGGCCTGGGAATATCGCGCAAACCGCGACGCCATGCCGCCGCTGCTGCGCGCAAGGCTCGATGAGACCGCGGACATAAGCCCCGCCGCTTACGACGAGGCCTGCGGGGTCGCGGCCGCCGCTCGCGCGGCCTTGGCCGAGACCTTCACGCAAGTCGACGTGTTGCTCACCTTCTCGGCGCCCGGCGCGGCGCCGAAGGGGTTGGCATCGACCGGCAACACCCGTTTCAACCGGCTCTGGACACTGATGGGTGGTCCTTGCGTCAATGTTCCCGCTTATGTCGCCGATGGCGGCTTGCCGGTCGGCGTGCAGGTCATCGCGCCCTTTGGCGCCGACGCCAAAGCGCTCGCGGCGGCGCGTTTCGTCGAAGCTGCATTGGTGCGGCGGTGAGGCGTCACATCGCAGCGTCGGCGAAGGACGGCGGCAGCCAGAAGGCGGTCGGCTCCTTGCGCGGCTCTTCGAGCGAAAGTGGCGGCTGGTTCGGCGTCTGCCGGAGCCAGCGGTCGGCGGCGGCATAGCCGCTTCGATGCAGTTGCGTGATGAAGCCGCGGCCGAGATCGACCGGGCTGCGCTGGGCGAGCCCTTCGATCTCGTCTTCCGCCGCGAGACGGAAGATCCGCAAGGGCTGCGCAGACGCCGCGCCGTCGCGGTTTGCCCATTCCAGCGCCGCGATTTCAGCGTTCAGCGCCGCGTTCGCCGTGATCTGATCGAGCCGGCGATCGATCGCGGCCGAGGTGATCGGAACATAGTTGTCGCGCGCCGGCGTGACCTGAACGACGAGCACGTCGCGAGCCTCCGAATCCTGCACGAGGCTCACCACCGGCGGATTGCCGCCATAGCCGCCGTCCCAATAGGACTCGCCGTCGATCTCCACCGCGCAATGCACCAGTGGCGGACAGGTCGACGCGAGCAGCGTATCGGCCGTGATGTCGGCGTTGCGGAAAATCTGCTGGTGTCCGTCGCGAATCCGCGTCGCCGCGACCAGAAGCTTCGGGCAGACCGACGCACGCAAGGCGGAGAAATCGATCTCCTTCTGCAACGCGCGGCGGAGCGGATCGAGATCGAACGGATCGAACCGGCCCGACTGTAAGGTCTGGCCGAACGCCACCGAGCTTCCCGCCGGCGAGAACCCGCCAATCAGCATCAGCGAGCGGAACGAGGCCTCTTTCGTCACCCGGTTCCAGAAGCGTCCGAGCAGTTTTCGCGCGCCCTCGCGGCCGTCGACGATCAGGCCGCATGCCAGCAGCGCCGCGTTCACCGCGCCGACGCTGGCGCCGCTGATGGCATCGAATTCGCAGTCCGACTCTTCCAGGAGCCGTTCCAGCACGCCCCACGTGAACGCGCCGAAGGAACCGCCTCCCTGCAGGGCGATCGAGAGTTTTCGCGGTGGCCAGGAGCGGGGCCGGATGGAACTCGCTCGGTTCGCACTGATCTCGGGGGTGCGCTTCTCATCGGTTCCGCGAGAGCTGATGTCTGCCGCCGCAGGTTGCGTCGGCGTGGCGGGCGCTGCTTGCTCGGAGATCTTAGCCTCAGGAATCTCGGCTTCAGGTGTCCCAGCTTCAGGTGTCCTAGCGTCAGGCGTCCTAGCGTCAGCCGTCCTAGCTTCAGGCGTCTCGATCTCAGAGGTCCGGTCGAGCGCTTCCGGAGCTTCCGCAACCGCCGGCGCCGGAGAGTTCGTTGACCAGATATCGAGGGCGGACAGCAATGCGCTGGCGCCAATCCAGGTTGAGGCAGCTTTGTACGGCACGGAGATCTTCCCAGTTCAGCCGTCACGCGCCGCCGACCGACGGTCGCGCTCATCTCACGTAATCGCATCTACGATTGAGTGATTCGCACGATGACAGCCAGTTAAATTGTTGGCGAGAGTCTGACGCGAGTTGCGAACAGGATATGGTGAGACCTTACCGCGGCGGCGGTGTGACGAAGCTTGCCACCAGCGCCGCGAGCGAGGAGTAGCGCCACGTGAAGGCGATCGCGAGCCAGGTCAGGCAAAACACGATCGCAGCCGGCCAGAACAAGCCCAGCAGCACGCCGATATAGACCGCGACGCCCTTGCCGCCGTGAAATTTCAGCCACACCGGGAAGAGGTGGCCGAGAAAGGCGCCGAGCGCCGCCAGCATCGCCGCGTCCGGCCCGCCGAAATAACCGGAGATGACGACGGCGGCGGTGCCCTTGAGCATGTCGAGAAGCAACGTCGCCGCGGCGAGCCCCTTGCGGCCGGTGCGCAGCACATTGGTGGCGCCGATATTGCCGGAACCGATCGAGCGCAGGTCGGTCGTGCCGGCGAGTTTGGTCAGAACCAGCCCGAACGGAATCGAGCCGAACAGGTAGCCGATGATGAAGGCGACCGGCAGGAAAGCTTCAGGTCCCATTGGCGTGGTTCCTTGCGCGTATTTTCCGCGCATCACACATGCTCATAGACGGTCCGCCCGCCAACGATGGTTCGCATCACGCGGCCCGAGAACCGCGCCTCGTCGAACGGCGTGTTTTTGCACAGCGACTTCAGGTCGGCGCGATCGAGGATCCAGGGCGTATCCGGATCGATCACGATGACATCGGCGGGCGAGCCCGGACGCAGCGATCCGCCCGACAGCCCCATGAGCTCGGCCGGACGCGTCGACATGGCGCGAATCAGCGTCTTCCAGTTCATCTCGCCATTATGGATCAATCGCAGCGCCGCCGGTAGCATGGTCTGCAGCCCGACCGCGCCGGAGGCGGCTTCCTCGAACGGCAGCCGCTTCACTTCGACGTCCTGCGGGTTGTGGTCGGACATGATCACGTCGATCACTCCGGAGGCGAGCGCTGCGACCAGCGCCTGGCGGTCGCTTTCGGTGCGCAATGGCGGCGACAGTTTCAGGAAGGTCCGGTAGGGGCCGATGTCGTTTTCGTTGAGCGTGACGTGATTGATCGAGACGGAGGCCGAGACCGCAAGGCCCGCTTCGCGCGCCCGCTGCAGGATTTCGAGCGAGGCGACGCAGCTCAAGGAGGCCGCGTGATAGCGTCCGCCTGTGAGCGCGACCAGGCGCATGTCGCGCTCCAGCATCACCGCTTCCGCCGCATCGGGAATGCCCTCGAGCCCGAGGCGAGCGGCGAACTCGCCCTCGTTCATCACGCCGTCGCCGACCAGATCGGGATCTTCGGTCTGATGCACGATCAGCGCGTCGAAATCGCGCGCATAGGTCAGTGCGCGGCGCATCACCTGCGCGTTGGTGACGCTTCGGACGCCATCGGAAAACGCCACGGCGCCGGCCGCCTTCAACAGGCCGATTTCGGTCATTTCCTTGCCGCGCAGGCCTTTTGTGAGCGCGGCCATCGGATGAATGTTGACGATCGCGGTGTCGCGGGCTCTCCGCAGCACGAAATCGACCGTCGCCGAATTGTCGATCACGGGTTCCGTGTCGGGCTGGCAGATGATGGTGGTGATGCCGCCGGTCGCGGCCGCCTGGCTTGCGGAGGCAAAGGTTTCGCGGTGGCCGAAGCCGGGCTCGCCGACAAAGGCGCGCATGTCGACCAGGCCAGGGGCGACGATCATCCCGCCGCAATTGACGATGTCGGTGCCCTCGGGCACGCCGGCGGCGCCGATGCCGCGCCGTGCGTCGCGGATGACGCCGTCGGCGATTAGCACGTCGGCGGGGCCGTCGAAATCGCGCGAGGGATCGATCGCGCGCGCGTTGGCGAGCAGGATCGGGCGGCGGTCGGTCAGCATGGTCTTAAGCATTGGGCAGGTTGCGGGCGAGCGCTTCGAGCACCGCCATCCGCACCGCCACTCCCATTTCGACCTGCTCGCGGATCAGCGACTGCGCGCCGTCGGCGACGATCGAGTCGATCTCGACACCGCGGTTCATCGGGCCCGGATGCATCACCAGCGCATCGGGCTTGGCGTAGGCCAGCTTCTTCTGGTCGAGCCCGAAATACTGGAAATACTCGTTGGACGACGGCACGAACGAGCCGTTCATGCGCTCACGCTGCAGCCGCAGCATCATGACGATGTCGGCACCGTTGAGGCCCTCGCGCATGTCGCGCGCGACCTCGACCCCCATCCGCTCGATGCCGGGCGGCAACAGCGTGGAGGGCGCGACCACGCGCACCCGGGCGCCCATGGTGTTGAGCAGCAGGATATTGGAACGCGCCACCCGCGAATGCAGCACATCGCCGCAGATCGCGATCGTAAGCCCCTCGATCCGGCCCTTGTTGCGGCGGATGGTCAGCGCGTCCAACAGCGCCTGCGTCGGATGCTCGTGGGCACCGTCGCCCGCATTGATCACGGAACCGTCGACCTTGCGCGCCAGAAGTTCCACCCCGCCGGAGGCGTGATGCCGCACCACCAGAATGTCCGGATGCATGGCGTTCAGCGTCACCGCGGTGTCGATCAGGGTCTCGCCCTTGCGCATCGAGGACGAGGACACCGACATGTTCATGACGTCGGCGCCCAGCCGTTTTCCCGCGATCTCGAACGAAGATTGCGTGCGGGTCGAGGCCTCGAAGAACAGGTTGATCTGGGTACGGCCGCGCAAAGAGGTGCGCTTTTTGTCGATCTGGCGGTTGAGCTCGACATATTCCTCGGAGAGGTCGAGCAGGCCGGTAATATCGGCAGCGGAAAGGCCCTCGATGCCCAGCAGATGCCGGTGACCGAGGACGAAGGTCGATTTCGATAATGATGTCATTAAAGCCAGAGCTATAGGCGCGGATGCCGTGGGGGGCAAGGGCGAAGAGGGGCTTCGCGAGTTATCCCCCGGTCAGTCCCGCCGGTACGATAAAGACAATTGCTGCAATTGTTCCCGAAGCGGTTTTCGTCGTCGTTCGGACGTCCATCCGGCCCTCGTCATTCCGGGGCATCGCGGAGCGATGAACCCGGAATCTCGACGTTAGCTTGCGTTCGTTCGTTTCCCCCACATCGAGATTCCGGGTTCGCATCCAAGTCGGCTGCGGCCGACGAGGATGCGCCCCGGAATGACGATGGAGGACGTTACGTGGAGCGTCTGCCTCACGAACCGATTTGCCCGTCGTGCCAATGTGCCGCAGTTGATCTCACCCCCAAATCAGTGGCTTCCTTGTGCCTGTCCCGTTCCCGATCAGGAGGGGCGCTTCGCGATCGTCACGAACGTTGGAAGCGGGATGCGATGGACGCGGCATGTCGGCAGACGACTGACGTTGCAGGCGGACGGCGAAGTCGTGTGGTAGCGACGGTGGCAAGAAAGCCCGGTCACCGGGAAGAGCACGAAGGACACCGTTAAAACCATCGCGCAGGGAATGCCGGTTGATGCGGTGTACCTGTGGTTGCTAACGCGTGTGTTTTTTTTGTTGCACACGCGGCCTCGGGTGCAACGCGCATCCGGCATTCCCTGCGCCCTCTTCATTATCGAGGGTGGTTCGCTTGAAAAACTCGGGCATCTCGTGCCGCGGGAATGTGGGTGCATGCCTCAATACCCGGACGGGCTCTTTGAAAATCGAATCGGGAATGGAAGCACTACGCTCTCCGCGTCGTCCCGGACAAGTGAGCGCAAGCGAACGCGATCCGGGACCCATAACCACAGGCGGATCGTTTTGAGCAAGCTGGAGCCGCCATCGCATGCAACAATGGAAGCCTGTGGTTATGCGCCCTCGCTTTCGCGAGGACGACATCGGAAAATCAAATCGCGACAGTCAGTCCGGCTTAGCCTGATACGCCGCGAGAAACATCCGCGTCGCGCTGTCGATCACCGTTTTGATGCGTTCGGGAGAGGGCGGCGGCGCGGCCTGGAAGATGAACGGCAGGAACAGCGACGCCTGGCACATCAGCATGAATTGCGACGCCGCGAGCTGGCAATCATCGATCGCAAGCTCCCCCGGTTTGGCATGCGCCTCGAGATAGACGGCAAGCCGGTTGATGGTTTTTTCCAGCACGCGTTCGTAATAGCGCCGGCCGACCTCCGGCATCCGCTCCGCGATCGCCATTACGGTGCGGATCGCCGATCCGCCGCCCGGCCGGCAGATCATCGCGATATAGGCGTGGCCGAACTCCCGCAGCGTGGTCGGGATGTCCCGTTCGGGATCGAAATTGAACGCCACCTGGCCCTTTTCGAGCGCCTCTTCCTCGACGATCGCCTCGAACAGCCGGCTCTTGTCGGCGAAATAGACATAAAGCGTCCCCTTGGAGACCCCGGCGGCGCGGGCGATCTCGCCCATGCTGGCGCCGTCAAAGCCCAGATCCATGAACACCTTACGGGCGCCGTCGAGGATCTGCCGGCGCTTGGAGCTGTCCTCGTCGCCGACCAGCCGAAGGGAAGTGGGATCTCCTGCAACCATTGGTTTAGCTTCTCTTGAATATTTCAATTTTGGAAACGTCTCGAAAGGAATCCGACCCTTATCATCGACAAATGTACCTTGACCGAACCGTTCGGTCAATGTAATTTTAGCTCCGCGAGGCGACAGAGCCGGTTTTGGCTCCTGCCGCACCCGAGACATTTGAGTGAGGACGTCTTCATGGCGAGAGATCAGGCCGCGCGCGCGCTCCGTGCCGAACAGGACACCGCGGAGGGAGAGGCCGCCCGCGACGCGTCGGCAGGGTTAGCCGACCACCTTCGCACGCACGTCGCCGACGAAGCCAAGCGCAGGCCGGCGGAGACTCCCGCGAGCCCTGCAGTCGACAAGCCCGCCGCAGCGCCCGGCGCGCCTGCGGCTTCCGCCGAAACCGCCGCGCCGAAATCCGGCAAGCGTAGATTTGTTCTGATGGGCATCGTCGCGCTGCTCGCGCTCGCCGCGGCAGGCTATGGCGTGCACTATGTTCTGGTCGGGCGCTTCTTCGTCTCGACCGACGACGCCTATGTGCGCGCCAATAACACGATGCTGGGCGCGCGGGTGACCGGTCATATCGCCGCGATCCTTCCGGGCGACAACGCGCTGGTCCATGCCGGCGATGTCATTCTCAAGATCGATGACGGCGACTATCGGATCGCGGCGGACGCCGCGCGCACCAAGATCGCCACGCAAGAAGCAACCATCGAACGCATCGGGCGGCAGATCGCCGCGTTTGAAAGTTCGGTCGAGCAGGCGCAGGCCAACGTCGTCTCCGCCGAAGCGGTCCTGAAGCGGGCCGGTCTCGACTATGACCGTCAGCAGGCGTTGAGCAACAAGGGCTTTGCCTCGCGCGCCACCTTCGAGCAATCCGAAGCCGGCCGCGACCAGGGCGCGGCGGCGCTCCGGGCTGCGCAGGCGGCGTTCGACGCCGCACGCGACAATGTCGAGGTCACCAAGGCGCAGCAGGTGGAAGCAAAGGCCCAGCTTGCGGAACTGAAGACGTCGCTGGCGAAGGCCGAGCGCGATCTCGATTTCACCTCGGTACGCGCGCCGGTCGACGGCATTTTCTCCAACCGCCTGGTCAGTACCGGCGACTTCATCGCCGTCGGCCAGCGCGCATCCGCCCCGGCCAACCCGTGACGATCTCGGTCGACGCCTACGGCCATCGCAAATTCGCAGGCCGGGTCGATAGCATCTCGCCCGCGGCAGGTTCGGTGTTCACGCTGCTGCCGCCGGACAACGCCACCGGCAACTTCACCAAGATCGTGCAGCGCCTTCCGGTCCGCGTGCGCGTGCCGAAGGAGGTGGCGCGGCAGAACCTGTTGCGCGCGGGCATGTCGGTTTACGCCACCGTCGACACCACGCAGGGCGCCGCGGATGCCGACAGCGACGTCGACCTCGACTCGCCGCTGATGATCCATCCGCAATAGGCTGGCGCATCGGTTTGACAGTCCCGTTCTGAACTCTTGAGTCCGCCATGGCGAACGCCACCACAGCCCCGCCCGCAATGATGAGCGCGCCCGCTGCGCCATCCGAGCGCATTGCGCCGCGACGGCTGGTGGCGTTCCTCATCATGGTGTTCGGCATGTTCATGTCGATCCTGGACATCCAGATCGTCTCGGCATCGCTGAGCGACATCCAGGCCGGCCTGTCCGCGAGTTCGAGCGAGGTCTCCTGGGTGCAGACCTCGTATCTGATCGCCGAGGTGATCGCGATCCCGCTGTCCGGCTTTCTGTCGCGCGCGCTGGGCACGCGGCTGTTGTTTGCGATTTCCGCGGCCGGATTTACCCTCGCAAGCTTCCTGTGCGGCTTTGCCTCCTCGATCGAGGAGATGATCCTGTGGCGCGCGATCCAGGGATTTCTGGGTGCCGGCATGATCCCGACGGTGTTCGCCTCGGCCTATACCGTGTTTCCGCGCTCGAAATTCCACATCGTCGGCCCGATCATCGGGCTTGTCGCGACGCTGGCGCCAACCGTCGGCCCGACGGTCGGCGGCTACATTACCGACGTGATGTCCTGGCACTGGCTGTTCTTCATCAACATCGTTCCCGGCGTGATCATCACCGTCGGCGTGCTGGCGCTGGTCGATTTCGACCAGCCGAACTTCGCGCTGCTCGACCGGTTCGACTGGTGGGGCCTGATCTTCATGGCGGGCTTTCTCGGCTCGCTCGAATATGTGCTGGAGGAGGGCCCGCAATATGAATGGCTGCAGGACACCTCCGTCGCGGTCTGTGCCGCGGTCGGCAGCGTTTCGGCGATCGCGTTTTTCTGGCGCGTCCTGACGGCGGACGAGCCGATCGTCGACATCCGCGCCTTCACCAACCGCAATTTCGGCATCGGCTGCGTGCTGCAGTTCTGCATCGGCATCGGTCTTTACGGCCTCACCTACATCTACCCGCGCTATCTCGCCGAAGTGCGCGGCTACAGCGCCATGATGATCGGCGAGACCATGTTCGTCTCCGGCGCCACCATGTTCCTGATGGCGCCGATCGTGGGCCGCATGATGCTGCGCTTCGACATGCGCTATCTCATCGCCTTCGGCCTCATCGTGTTCGGCATCGGCACCTGGCAGATGACGGGAATGACCAAGGACTACGACTTCTATGAGCTGTTGCTGCCGCAGATCCTGCGCGGCATCGGCATGATGTTCGCGATGGTGCCGACCAACAACGTCGCCCTCGGAACGCTGCCGCCGGACCGGGTCAAGAACGCCTCCGGCCTGTTCAACCTGACGCGCAATCTCGGCGGCGCCGTGGGGCTCGCGCTCATCAACCAGATCCTGAACGAGCGCACCGACCTGCACATCACGCGGCTGCAGGAGCGGGTCAACTGGGGCAACGCCACTGCCGTCGAGACGCTCAACAGCTTCACCCAGCGCCTGCAGGGCATGGGCGATGCGGCGCTGATGGCGATGAAGCAATTGTCGCAGATCGTGCACCGACAGGCGGTGGTGATGGGCTATGGCGACGCCTTCTTCATGCTGACGTTCTTCTATTTCGGCCTGAGCGTCCTGGTCCTCATGCTGAAGAAACCGGCCGCGATGACGGGCGGAGCGGGGCACTAACGTCACTCGGGACGATTGTGTATCACTCGGTCGTCCCCGATATTGCCAAATCGCGCTGATGCATTTATAAGCAGCAAATCGTCGCTCGAACCGGGAGGATTTGCATGATTACCGCATTTTCGCAGATCGCGCGCCCGCGTCCGATGCTTTCGCTGGACGCCGTATCCGGCTGTTAGACGCCGCTTTCGCCAGCACCGGTCGGGTGTAACGCCCCGATCCCCCTGCTTCCCAATAAGTCACTGATATTTCTAACGACGCTCGTGTTCGGCTTTCTGCCGCCGCGCGTCACATTTGATGGAGCCGGCCTCGCGTGAGCGCAGCCGGATGGTGCCATGACCGCTCAAGACAAACGTCCCGCGGCGATCCGCGTGGTGATCCCCTTCGTGTTCCGCCACTGGTTGAACCAGCCGGGGATGACGCTGATTGTCGTCTTCGGCCTGTTGGGGGCAACGGTTGCCGACCTGTTCATGCCGATCTTCTCGGGCCATCTGGTCGATGCGCTGACGCATGGCGCCGAAGACGTGGACGCGCGCCAGGCCGCGATCTGGGCCTTCGCCGCCATCGTGGCGCTGGGCTTCACCTCGATCGTGCTGCGCATGATCGGCTTGCAGGCGATCGTGCCGTTCACGCTACGGATCATGTCCGACGTGGCGCGCGACGCCTTCATGCGGGTGCAGCGTTTCTCGACCGACTGGCACGCCAACAGCTTTGCGGGTTCGACGGTGCGCAAGGTCACCCGCGGCATGTGGGCGCTCGACCTCTACAACGACACCATCCTGATGGCG
>WNGJ01029752.1_pt1 | contig 15747 bp, 21 predicted proteins | sample 5400611 | NCBI WGS metagenome assembly WNGJ01 (sample SAMN13153375, study PRJNA577476) | soil metagenome | isolation source: 40 cm soil or saprolite under Garry oak tree replicate 1 | place: USA:California | collected 2016-06-15
TTTCCGCAACTTACGCTAACAAATTGCGCAGGATTTGGCCAGCACGAATTTCAATGTCGGAACCGAATGGTTAGGCTTTCAGGTAGGCATACCGCAGAAGTGCCTGTTTTCGCGGTCCTCAATACGGTAAACAATGATACGTAATCGAGGCCGCCGTGCGACACCTCGACAACGTTGCCGCCGTCTGGCCATTGTCTTTGTCTGGTAACTGTGAACATACTTTCCTCCTTTATTGAGAAGACTTCGCAAACGTACTGTGACAAGGTCTGACAGTACGTTTATGCTGCCTTCTTAGAGTGGGGGGTACACTGAGTTAGAAGGGTTAAAACTGTCCTTGCTCCCAACGTTTGCGCCATATGTGAGTGCATTGCATATTGCTTTTGTACTCGGAAGATTCCTGCAACCACGAATGGTCATCTAGGGTAAACATGCGTCCGTCTGGTCCTATATTGATAGCCATTAAAGGACTAGATGCTTTGTCCTCTATCGTCCAACCAAGAGGGGTTTCGTACAGCATGGAGAAGAGCACATCATTCGCGCCGTGAATGGCGCTCTTTGCCCACCCGGGCAAGGTGCGATATTCTGGCGTTTCCCAGACATACTGTTTCATCCGCGCTATGTGCTCGTCTAAGGTACGGGCAAAATGCGCCGTCTCGCGGTACGTTGACTTAATCCGCCGGATTAATTCCTGCTCTCTTTTGCTGGCAAGACTCAGTTTCATAATTGCCTCTCAGTATTGGATTGAGACAAACTATTCGCCTGTCTCGGAGCACACACGTTCCGCTTTGCAACACGCGTGTGTGCTATGTGGTAGGCGATAGGGAGGGAATCTAGGCGGGGTTACTTCTGGGGTTCCAAGCTACGGACTAATTCTTCAAATTGAGCCATTGCCCAGAACCCCGCAATCCACTCCTCGCGGCGCCGCAAGTTCTCGGCTTGACGTTGGCCCTCGCGTTTGAGATATACATCTAGTTTCGCCTTGTGCTGCTCTTGCAGAATGGACTGGGCTTGTTCGCGTTTATCTGCCCACAAGCGGTTAGCATCTTTGCTGTTGGCGCGTTTGCCGGGGAATGCGCGTTTGTATTCGGCATTAAAGAATTGCCGGCCGTCTTCTTCCGTAGGCTCGGATGGCATGCACTCCCAAGAGTAAGAATAGCGTGGCTCTTCCGGTTTGCTCCAACGCGCTACCATGTAGCGCGCATGTTGAATGATTGTGCTGTATTGCTCTTCTAGCGGTTTGTTGCTCCCCCAACAAATAGCTTCGTGGAGCAGATGATGCCAGAGAGACATGGTCTCTTTGCCCAGTACGTTTTCCATGCCTCGCCACGCGCGATAGAACGGAATACAGTCTGGGTTATCGTCTGGCTGTGGAGTAAAAGACTCAACACCTTGCAGGTATTGTACTTGCGACATTTGCCAAACCTCCTTTCGAAGTAACTTCGCGCGACGGCTGCTAGCGCTACACAGCCGTCCCATGCAGTTACTTAACACGGACCAAGACTTGCGTTTTGGCGTCAATCTTCTCGACTAACTTCGATTCGATAGACTTGCTACCGAATAGCTTGCGTCGCATGCTTGCAGACATTGAATCCTCCGAATTGGGAGTGTGTCCCTTGATGCGTCGCCCGCAAGAGATGCGACGCACTAGCGATACACTCAACCTCTCGCGAATATCGCCACCAGAGTGGCAACGAATACCATTCCCATAGCGATACCGATAAAGATTGCAGGTATATCGTTTTTCTGATTTACAAGGATGTTCATTCGATTCTCCTGTAAGTACTTCGCACGTCCTGCCTTGCAGAGCAGGACGTATGCTGCACTCACAGGCCGAAGACATAAGCGAACGCGAGTAAGACGCCAATGCTGGCCGCAACCATGTATGGGAAAATTCTGATTTGCATTGAAACCTCCGTTTGTACTTCAGGCGGCCGAGTAACTTGGAATCTGCTCGGCCGCATGCTGTACAAAAAGTTTTTCTTGTGTTGGGATCTACTGCCGTAGGCAATGCGGTTCGCCTGATACCTCGACGCGTGGGACGCGTCCCCTGTCTGTCCTTCCCTACTTGCCCCGGCCGAATTGAGCGGGAGGTTTTCAGTTCTCAAGACTACCTAGGCGCATTCGCCCTACGCTTGGCGTAGGTAGCATCTAGGCTGAAGTATTGCCTGCTATCGCGGCCGTCTTTACGTCTTCGGCCGTTCGCCGACGTTTGTTGACGTCGGATTCGCTTAGGACTTGGTCTCTGGCGGGTGGCCCGATTTGTTGCCTGCTGCAATATCCGCGCGGCCGAGAGTACCGTCCGCTTGCGCTCTTCCGCGTGACTGCTTTGCGGTATTTCTTGCGCTTGCGAACGCAAACACATAGAGCATGCGGTTTGCCACATGATGTGCCGCTTGGATCTTCATGGTTCTACTAGCGCCGTATTGTGCCGCTTGTGCCGCACGACGCCGCCTGTGCCGCATTGTGTCCGTCGCAGATTCGCTTGCGGTTCGCCGAATCCAGAAAAAGTCTTTTGCTTTGCGGGAGATTAACCGCGGACAAAAAATGGCTGCCGGAATTGACCAGTTGTGCCACTATGTGCCGCGTGTGGTCGCCTTGGCCAGTTGTGTGCCATCAAAGGGAAAACGTGTTCCCCGGACCCCATGCTCGGCCGTGCGCCAGACGGTTTAGGACGGCGCGGATTTTTTCGGGGGAGGGTTGGACGTTGTCTGACTCATCTCCTCGACGCGAATTGTGGTTAACACCGTTAAGTAAAAACCAGCAAGGCTAGCAGACACAATTACTTAGCGGCTTTTGGCGTGTTTTGCGAGTACAGACGCGCGGGCGACACGTCTTTTCTACTCTAGAAAAGACTTGTTTGATTTTGTCTCGTGTTGCGTCTGTAAGTCTTTTGTATTCAGATAGGTAGCTTCAGGGAGACCCGGGGGCAGGAGCTTCCTTGGTATTAGCAACAAGGTACTGGTCACCCCGTCTATTGACTCCGAATATCAAAAGGCATGAAACGTACAACAGAATGACTAGGGTCCCCTTTTCGAGCCGGCGGGGTGGTGTTTCCGTCTGCAGGTACCATCCGCGGGTCCTCGCCCGGGAGACGCCTTACAACCCAAGGATACCTCCTGCCGTACCTACCGCTGACGCACAGCCTGACGCCAGGACACGTACTGATGCCGGGCAGGACCGTTTTGCCGCTGATCGCCAACCGAGCCCGCCAAATCGACTCCCTGTGTGCTTCTGGCGGCAACGTCCACGGCTATCCCGCCGATCGCTGACGGTGCTTCGAAGGTGTCCGACGGTCGGACGCCTCGACGCTGTGCTGCCGGGAGACCTCGGGCTCGACGCGAGCGGGTGGATCCTGTCGGTCAACCGGTCTGAAGGGGGGACGGTCAACCTTTTGGGGAGGGGCGCGCGCGGAGGCGCCGGCTCCGCGCGAGCCCCCAAAAATGTCGTTTCCAAATGAAGTCAAGGTTGACTTCACAGTGACTTCATTTGGCGTTCCGACGTGGGTTTTCGACCCGATTTTGCCAAATGAAGTCAACATTCCTATAAATACGCGTGTGATATATATATGTATATATATATCTACAACTTACAGCCAAATGAAGTCACTGAGAAGTCGCTGGGAAGTCAACTCTTGACTTCATTTGGTTTTCTGGTTTTGACCCTTACACGGGCGTAATGGGACTCTGACTTCATTTGATTGCGTTGACTTCAATTGGGAGGCACGCTTCCGCCCGCCGCTGCTCCTGCTGTTGGCGACGCCACCCTTCCGCCGGCTGTCCGAAGTTTGTGTAGTATTTCGGACGACGCTGTCCCGACGCTGCCGCGACACCCCCGCTGACCGCTGGTCTCTGCCTTAGACTCGCCTCGTCCCGACGTCCTTAGGCCAGCCGATAGGCCAGCCAACGTCCTTAGGCCAGCCAACGTCCTTAGGCCAGCCAAGGGCGCAGGGTGCCCCCATAATCCAAAGAGGACCCACGAAGCAACCTTGGCCGGCCGCCCTGGCACCGACTCCGTCTATGGAGAGTCCTCAGCTGGCCGGCCGTGGATCCATGGCGCCGATGTCGCCTCGACAACCGTGTCGGCCCGACACCGACGATATGCTGCAGCATCTCGGTAATTCGGTAATTCGGTAATTCCGTAATTCGGTAATTCGGTAATTCGGTAATTCCGTAATTCGGTAATTCGGTAATTCCGTAATTCGGTAATTCTGGGTCCCGCGTAATTGCAGTTACCGCGCACATCGATCGCACATCGAGCGCGCTTTTGAGCGCATCCGTAGAATAGTTTCACAAATCGTTTCACGCGGCCAAGGTTAATAGGGCACAACACCAACGTTGTCAGGCGGTTAGACCGCAGAGGACCCTAGAATTATAGTTTCAGAAATGGCTGCCGGAAGGCGGCGCACATCGCCGACCTCGTTAGTGCAGCAGATGCAGCCCCCCTGTGCAGGATGCTTTGGCCGGCCGGGCACCCGATCTCTGGGGGCCCCCTTTGCCCCGGGAATCCGTCCAGGTTCCATGTAGTGCAGGAATCTGTGTGTTTTGCTCCTATTTACTACTTTGCAACACCACCACCCCTCCCGAAGAAACACCACAACAAAATGCATGGTGCAGCCCGACGCCCCTATACCACAGATTGCGGTTTTGGCTTTTGATCGCAAAAGGCATGCAGTAAGCGGAAAGCTGTAGGGAGGGTAAATTCGATGTCTAAGCGCGAACGGCAGAATCTCGTAATACATGACAAAAGTAAGGCAGCAAAAGCAATCACGAAGAGGTTGCGGCAGCAGAAAGATTTCCTTGAGGAGGTGCTCGGCTGGATTGCCAGCGGAGAGATCAAGGTCGCCGATCTTCCGCCTGTTCTAGTAACCAATCGCGGGATCTTGTCGTCTCGGAGAGTCGGGAGGTTAGCATGATCACGAACACGCTAGCCCTGTTCTCTGAGGCAGCGAAATCTCCAGTCGCCTCTGCGACTGACAACTCCACGCCGTCTGAGATGGTTTGGTATCGCAACAACCTTCAGACACTGATCAGCGCTCAACTGGTGGAAAAACAGAGGAAGGTCGCTGGGGCGAAAGCAGTGGAAGCCGCGAAGAAAGCGGGCGCCCTGATCGCCGACTATCAGCAGAAGTTTGGCGACACCAAAGAAACGCTTAAGCGGCTCGCGGATAAAATTTCCGTCAACGTTTCAACCTTATACAGATGGCGGCGCGTTCACGAAGGCAAGCCAGGGACGAAATCTTCAACTCGTGTGGTTGAGGTTCGCGCTGTCGTCCGCAAAAAGTCTAACGGACTTTTTCTAGAATTCGGCTACGGCAAATACGCGAAATGGACCGATATTATTAAAGATGCGACTCCCGCTGGTGCTTACATTAAGAACATCCTTTGCAAAACAATCCGACAAGCAGACAACCGCGCAATTGCTGACGCCCGCGCCAAAGCACCTAGACAGGGCGACGCGCCCCCGACGCGCACTCCCCGCACCCGCGACGACTGGGAGTTCGTTGAAGTTAAGGTGACGTACACGCTCGGGAAGTCTCACAGCCAAGATAGTAGCGCAGCGATGAAAGCAGCGGAGGCAGCGGAGTTGGAAGCACCGTACGAAGAACCTTAGAAAAGTCAGCGGCAGGGCCGAAGCGGCCTCGGAGAAGTGTCCGCCCCGAAAAAAGGCGAATCATGAAAACTTACAAGATAACGTACGCGCTTACTTGTTGGAACGACGATCTGGAGGTTCAGGCCAAGACAAAGGCGGAAGCCGAAAAGAAGTTTTGGAAACTGCAAAAGGAAAAAGACCTTAACGCTATGGAAGGGGACACCGACGGCTACCAACTCTGGGAGGTCGAGGAAGTTGATGAAATCGGCCACGTCAAGGAGGCCCAGGAGGAGTGGATAAAACCCTGCTTACGTCCCGTGGATCAAGGAAACTGATTCAGAGGACGCAGGAAACTGATTCAGTTCTGAATCAGGGCGCGGAATAGGCGCGTAAAGCGCAACGTGGGGCAGGCCTTGAGCCAGCCTGCCTCACAAAATCTTAAATGGGCTCAAGGAGATAGAAATGGCTCGAGCAAAAGTCGCAGAGCAACCGCCGCAGGTCACCCGATGAGCGCTCGTCGCGGAAAGCACACTCGCGTTTATGCGCCAAGAGGTTATGACTTTCAGCAGGAAACGCTGAAAGAGCGGGCGCCGCTTAAAGTTGAGAATGAGCTTTTTCAGCCGCAGGCGCCGAAACTCCACGATCCGTTGCTGACGCGGCAGCTTTGTCCGCACGGCGGCGAGTATTTCAATAACGTTCCGCGATGTGGCCTGTGCTTCCAGCAGCCGAACAATGGTCTGACACCAGACGACTCGTTCACAGCTTTCCAGTTGTCGATTTACGATATATGTAAGCGTGTGGCTTGGAAGCATCGCGCTTTCGTTGGTATTCACTGGAAAGACAAAATCCATCATGCCTTTGTCTCCATCGTCGGTAATCCCAAAAGCATGTTGAAATTAATGACTCATCTGAACCCTTTCGCGCTCGCGACTCGAATAGCTGATTGCCGGCTTACAGACCTTGAGCGAAAGCCTGTGAATTGGAACGAGCGGTCAGTCAGCCAGCTCAATTTCGGGAGCGCGATCAGCAGCGGGGAAGAAGAGAATAGCCCGCTCTCAACAAACGTAGGGCGCCTAGACAAAATATCCGCGGAGTCGCAACTCCTTGAGTATCGGCTCGAGATGCAGGAGGGTGTTAGGAACTTCCCCGGCGCCAGACTGCTCTGGACGCGGACGAACATTCAGAGACTGATGGAGTTAGTTCAGGCTGGGATAGCCTCTTTGCCCACCAACAGTTTCAACTATGAACTCGCCATCAAGCTCAAGTGCGGCGCTCTGGGCCCGAAGATGCCCTGGCCCACGCTGGCCAAAACCATGAGTGCGGCCGGCGGCCCACAGTTCACGGAAAAGCAGATGCGGTACGCGATCGAGAAGGCTATGGACCCCTCTAAAAATAGTTTGCCAATAGTTTGGCAGATTTCGGAGTTGGACCGATATACAAGAGCAGAAAGAAGTTCGTTCTTCTCACCAGTTTCAATCAGGCCAAAAAAAAAAAAATAGTTTGGCAGGTTTCTGTAGTCCAACGATATACGAAAAAGGGAGATTTATGCGGAAGCAAGTAAAACAGCGCCGCCCCGTGCGGGTTATTGAGGGATTCAAAGCTTATCTGGTGCGCCTTGACTCATCCTTGTTTTATCTGCGGACTTCGGGTGACGGAAAGCCGCTAGGCGTCAACGTGCCTTCGGCCGCGTGGCACGGATCCTACGCCGATGCTGATGAGATTTGCCAACGTTTTCGCGCGATGGGCTACACAGGTCCCGCTGTCTGCGATATCTACGGCCGCTTGGTTGATAACGAATCTTTGGAAGCAGAGAGACAGATTCAAGCCAACAAAGCAAATAAGTTTTGGGGCGAGTAAAAGAATCATGCAGCCCAATCTACAAGTTTTGGAGCAGCGCCACGAGATGCCCGCGGAGGATTTATCAAACTTCGTTTCAACGAACTTTGGCGGAAACCTTCTAACGCTTCGTCAACTTGAGCCTTTCATCGTGGAGATTAAGCGCCGCTTCAAAACGCTCCCAAGAAAAATGCAAGTTGATGGCACGTATAAAACGATCAGTGGACACCGCAGTTTCAAAGTGTGGTGCCGCGGAGTGCTCAATCGCACGGACAGAACCGTACGTTACATGCTCGCGAAGTCGCACGAGAAGGCGACTAACCAAGAACAAAAATCAGAACAGAGAGCGGAAACAATTTCCGCTGTCTTGGATCGTTGCGTGAAATACCTCGCGAAACAGCGAAAATTAGTGACAGAAAGTAAAGTGACGACGACGAAGATTCGCAAGACGATTTCAGTTTTGTTTAGGAAAGTTCGTAAATCTAAAGCGCGCGTAGAGGATCTTGAGGCGCAGCCTCGCACCGCGCCCGGGAGACGCTCGTAGTTCAAAACCGCAGTTCAAAACCGTAGTTCAAAACCGCAGCACCAAAACCGCAGCACCAAAACCGCAGTTCAAAACCGCAGCACCAATCAGCAGCGAAGCGAGATTTCGGAATCTTGAATCAACCCGCAACTCGCTTAATTTGGCCGAGTACCGGCCACATCTAGGAGAATTTCCATGCTAGGAACAATTCTAACGCTCAATCCTCACTGGAACATGGTGTTGGGTGAGAACCAGCAAGACATTTATTTCATGCATAAGTCCGATGTTCGAAAAGGCAAAGAACGGATCTCGGTCGGAGTAACGGTGCAGTTCGACACAGCGCCGCCGTTCCCTGGAAAAAAGCATCCGAGAGCAATCAATGCCGTTGTTGGTGATGTAGGCGCATCAGCGCCAGCACCTGTATCCCCGAAGGTGTCGTTATGAGCATCCTGCAAACCATCGGAGTCGGCGACCAAGTTCTCGTCACCAAACTCGGACAGTATGGTGAAGTCCTGCGCGTGAACAAGTCCAACGAAGAATTTGAGATTAGCGTTGAGGGACGCCGCGCTGAAACGTTTCAGTTCAACCAAATATCCTTGACAACCAAAGCAGCACCAGCGGCAGCAATTCCGCCAACGACCCCGCCAGCACCAAGGGCCCTGGTTGACGTGCACGGCCGTAAAGTAACTGACGTTGAAATATTGCCTGATCGGGATTTCGTCAATGCGACGTTGGAAGACGGTTCACGCGTCTCCACCCGGTTAGCGCAAGCAGCTGTAGTCACCGTTGGGTCCAGTTCCGAGAATAAGACCGTTCTGGATTGGGCTCTGTGGGCTGCCACGCGTGGATGGCATGTCGTCCGCGTCAACCGTGACAAGACGCCGGCCACGCCGCACGGACACCTGGACGCAACTCTTGATCCTGAGATCATTCGCAACTGGTGGCCGAAGGACCCCAACGAGTACAACTACCTCATTAGTCTAGGCCCGTCCAACTTGGTTGCTTACGATTGGGATTCTATTGTCCCGGACCCGACCAAGCCTGCGACGTTCCGCGTTAAGACCGGCAGGAACCCCAAAGAAGGTACAGACGGCGGGTATCACGACTACTACGTCGGATCCTGCAAGACCCATTCCATGTTTGCTACACCGGTAGAACCAATCACTGAAAAAGATGTTACAGACAAAAGAGGTAAAACCCAGAAAGCCCGTTACGACGCCCTCAACCGCGTGGTTGGAAAGAACGGCGTCACTGTTGGAGAGATCCGCTCTCGCGGCGCATACGTGATCGGACCCGGGTCCGTTCATTTGAGCGGCCGTAGGTACGAGATCGTTCAAGATTTTCCTCTAGCCGAATCGCCGGCGCAAGACGCCGAAGTGGTTCGGGAAGATGTTTTGCCCGCCGACGCTACTAAGTTGAACAGCATCGCGACCGTTGTCGAGACTGCGATTGACGCGGCCAATTTGGATCGCAGGCTTCGTGCAGCACACGAGGGTGGATTCAAAATCCTTATTGACTGCCCGTGGGAGTATGAGCACACCGGTGGGAAGCACGCCGCCGACGGTAGCAGTTCGTCTGCGGTCTTGGTGATGCCGAGCGGCGCTCTCGTTTACTCGTGCCGTCACGCGCACTGTGAAGGTCGCGGTTGGTCGGATCTGCGCGCGTGGCTTGAAGAAACTATGGGCCACAAGATAGCTTTCTCGCCGGCCACGATCGGTAAAAAACCGAGTCCGACATTGACGAGTAGCGTAGGCCTGGAAGTGCGCGAGCCCACGCCGGAACAGGAAGAGCCGGAAGCCAAATTCAGATTGCCTCATTCCGTTATGACCAGCAGCGTGTTTGGGGACTTATATGATCAGGTGTTCGAGCCGAACGGCTGGCCACTCGAACTGGCCTTGCCGGCGCTCGCGACAGCGGGCAGCGTCATCGTTCCGCGCGCGCAGCATCCGGAAGGGCAGATCATCGTGGGCAACGATTCAGTGGTCAGTTTGTATACCGCGATGATCGGTAAACTCCACTGCGGCAAAAGCCAAGTAACCGAGTGGGCTACAAAATCGATAGGCATATACGCCAATGTTCGCGGTCCACACTACACAAAGGTCAAGAATGGATCTGCGGAGCAAATGTGGAAGATGCTGTCTCGCCATAGCAGTACCTTATTCCACGGGGCCGTGTTGATCGATCCAGATGAGTGGTCGTACTTGCTGTCGAAAGCCAACATTCCAGAATCTTCGTTTGCTTCTACTTTGACGACGGCTTTTTACAATCACATGCACAGCATGACGCTCGGCGGGGCTGGTGGCGGGAAAGAAGTGGACATCCCGTTTGCGATCAGTTTTGTAGGCGGCGTCGTCGACGAGCAGTTTGAGAGTTGCTACAACTCAGCCACCACTGGGGGACTTTATGACCGGACCTTGTTTGGGCTGGCCCCAAACAATTTCATGTGGAGCTATAGAGCGTTTCCCTACCATCACCCGGTTTTCCGCGGCAAAGGCCAACTGGAGTTAAATCCTGTTCCCGTAGCCATAGATCCTTCTGTCTGGGAAGTAGTCGCTTCCTGGAACAAAAAGAACGAAGCGCTTGGCCGCATCATAGAGATATGCTCCCGCATAGCAACCATCTTTGCCTCCGTCGATGGACGTCCCAAACTGACGGGCGTCGATCTGGAGAAGTTGTGGCCCCTGGCTGAGTGGCAGTTGGCCATTCGGGATCGGTACAGACCGAACCCAGGTATAAATCAAGACGCCATCTATTCCAACGTGGCTCTCGGCTGGATCAGCGCAAACGCCCAACAATGGCGCACGACCAGGGATCTGAAGGTTTACACCAACTATCACCGCCGTCAGCTTGGGCCCACAGTGTGTTTCCGAGCGTTGCAGGCGTTGGCAAGAGACAACGAGATCGATATTTGGATGAGCGATTGTGACATCGAAGGGAAGCTCAATCCGATGCCGGTCGACTATACAGGTAAGCGCCCGAAACTGGGGTCTGGATTAGTGAGAGCCGCTCATGGGGAATGAAACAATGACCTGCACCATTCGCCTTAAACCGCGCAACAACAAATCAATCAACTTACGCGCCGCTCGCGACCGTCTTCACTTGACTGGTGCCCATGCTCCGGATTTTAAACGAAAGATCGAACTTGTCGTTGAAATTTTGGACATCGTGTTCTCGCCGAGAAATTTAAGCTATTGCCGCCGCGAGGCCCAGAAGATTCGTGAGTCGACGCCGGACCCGACGATCGAGCAGTTACAACTTCTAGGACTTCTTCAGGATCGCTTGGACAAGAAAGCTGAGAAGATTGCACGGCGTGCCGAGCAACGAGCAGCCAAGAAGGCCGCGGCATCGGGCGTCAAGCGGCCCCGCAAGGGTGCAAATCCGCCGCCGGTTGCCCCGGATCCGGAGAAGGATCCATTTCTAAGTTGGTGAGGAGTATCACAATGCCAGTTAAAGCTGAACCGAAAGTAGATGTGGAGTATTGGTCGCACTTATTCCGCCTCATGGCTTACAGCCGTGACGAACACAAAACTGGATATGAACTTCTGAACGCCGCGCTCGAAGGTCGTCCCTTGAGCGAGCCTTACGTCCTGAAGCTGTACGAACTCGCTGCCCGCCACTTCAGTTCGGGTGGCGCGCTCGACTCTTACCACGAGGCTTGCCTGGAGTTCCTCACGCATAACAATGTGCCGGACGCAGAGAAACTCCTGGCAAAAGCGGCAAAACCGCCGAAGCCAGCGGTTGTGGAAACCGGCATCGACATTCAAGCCGCAATGGCTCGCGTAACGGCCGCAGGCTTCCGAGACGGCCCAGGACCGGCCGGCAAGACATGGGGGCGATCCTACGCGGTCGAAGTTCTGAATGCTGCCCTCGGTGGTGAAAAGCTGACCGAGAACTCGTGTCGCAGACTTTGGTGGGCCATAAAAGCTTTGCCAATGGACGACCACTTCGAACGTGGCCGAGTAGCGGAAGAGATCGCAGCATGCGTTTGCAAAATTGCGAATAGTACAGCCGGCGGTTTCGGCTGGAATATGCACGTGCAGCCGTCAACAAATTAAGTAGCAAGCCTTCGGCCGGATTGGCCGCAGGCAGTAGTCCCCGCGTACCAGTTACCTCGGTCGGATCGGATTGATTCTCCAAGGCAGTAGTCGCGAGTAGTTGCAGTGAAATTTACCTTGGAGACAGCCTATGTTACCCGAAGGATTCAGCAGTTACAGGTGCGACTGTGGTTACGAGCAGAAGAACCTGGAGTTGATTTTGACGCACGTTGCCCGCTGGCACATGCGAACTAAGAACGACAACATCGTGGATCGCACGAGACAGTTAATAAGTCCGAATCCGATTCCCGATAAGGAGTCCGTATGAACTGCACCAATGATGAATTTCTAGAAACGATGCGTGAGTGGATGGAGAACAAACGATTCACTTCCGACGAGGCCACAAACGAGAAGATAGTAAAGAAGGTTCTTGGATACCTCGGTGGCGGCGATTACGTCAGCGTCACTCACTTTGAGCGCGCGTACCGAGTCCTGGTAGATCAGGGTGAGATCAAGCCATTCACGGAGAACTTAAGTTCTATGTCCGTCGACGCGCCGGCTGTGCCGGCAGACGTCGTTTCGTTCATTGAATCATCGAGCGCGTTTGAGCAGCATCGTAGGTACCGCAATGATCCTGTGTTCCGCAAACAGTACGACGCGTACACCACGGATAAGCAGTCACCGGTTCAAACGGAAGCGCAGTTGACGGTTGAAGCTTATCACCAGATGTCAGCCGGCGAAGTGATTCGTCGCTACAGATCCGATGTCATGTCCAGAGGATTAATTTAAATGCCCGCAGATCGCGTAAAAGTTGCTCTCGAAATCGACGGCTGCGTGCAGTACTACAGCCGGGATGCAGAGACGAAAAATATGCGCACCGGCGAATGGTACGCACAGCATCAGTTCCGTATTGATCCCCCCCACGCAGTCATGTCTGAGGCCGTGGCGAGAATATTTGTTCAAAAGCTCCGAAGCGAGTCCAAGGTAGTCCGTCCATGGATTCTAAATTTAGCGGACGGGCGCAGGATCGACGTCGAGGAGCCGACGCAGCAGTCTGGTGAAGATAACCGCACTTCGAAGATTGCCACTTTGAATGACATCGATTGGTACATCGTCAAACCGATCTGTCGTCCGGACGGCCGTAAGTGGTTCATAAAAATTTTGGTTCCAGGCGTATCGGATCCACAAGTTTTGTACGGAGACGATCCGTTAGCGGCGTTGCAGCGCGCCGAGGATATGGGTTTTCTTCGGTTCGCTGAAAAATACGCGGCCCCGCCGCAGCAACAACAACAAGTTCAAGCAACACCCGCCGCGCGTCTACGACCCGGCGACAGATTCAGATAAAAGGAGCAGGGCAATGTTACAACAAGATTCAGAAGGGATTTTTCGCTTTGACGCGCGCACCGACGAGGATGAGTTGGTGTCCGCATTGCGCGAAGTTTTCAAAACAACTGACGTCGGTCAGGACTACTTTGCGAACTATCGCACCGAAGCCACGGCCGACTCTGACGCAAACCTGGTGTTGAACGCCGCAGTTCGCGTGGCAGGCGGCTTTCAAATCAGCGTGAACGATTTGGCGGTTGCGCTCAGTCTACTTATTCAGAGTGGCCAAATCCGCCCGAAGAACTTCAAGGCGGCTACACCGTTTACGGAACCTAAGGTCGACACGAGACCAAAGGATAAGAACGGCAACGTTCTCAGTGAGAGCCAACTTCGCTGGTCAGAGTATAGGAAATGGTCAGAGACGCATACGATGGACCAGTGCCGCGCCAGGGCTAAGTCTGACGAAGGCTTCGAGACTTTCATGCATAAGAACTTGGAACGTGAGTTCGCTGCATCTCCGGTTCCTGATGCCGTGACGCCTGTCCTGCAACCGCAGGGCAAGAAAGCTACACAAGAACTGATCGTCTTCGCCAAGAAATATTACAGCGAGAAGTCTGAAAACCTTAAGCCCAAGGGCGGATACGTTGTCCTGGCCGGCGAACAGCTTCTCTACAAAGAATTTGTGACCACCGTAAATCAAATGATTGCGATGGGGTTATAAAGGAGATACGACAATGTCATTTTCAAAAACTGCCTCTGACTTAGCTTTCGGGGCAAAGAAAACATTTCTTCGCGAGAATGCCAACCTCATCGCTTGCCTTGACGTCTCCGCAGAGGATCTGTTCAAAAAGATCAGTGCCGAACTTGCTCTGGACGATTCCGCCGAAGAGGCCGTGGAATTCTATGCGGAGGGGATAGACCAGAAAAATCAATTCGCTAGAGATACAGCGCGCGCCGATTTCGCTAGTTCGATGAACCAGCAGTTCTGCTTGAGCTTTCTCAAGCTTAGGACTCGCGGGGCTATTCAGTTCTCGATCGAATTGACTCCCGAGGCCGAGTCTGAACTCTACGAATTGGAAGTGGCTTCCGGTTGTCGCCGTTCAAAGCAAGCGATCGCCGATGAAGCCTCTGCGCAAACAGCTGCAGAATCTCTGGACGAAACCATCAAGAAAGACTGGAATAGCCTCCCCACGAGCGCCATCCAGGCCAAAAAGAAAGCAAATCCTGCGTATGCGCAGAGGCTAGAGCAGATGTTGAATGAAGGGATAATCTAAAATGTCGCATTCATTTCCACGCCACAGCCTTCGTCAACGTCGCAGTTTGAAGCACAAACGGAAGCTGGCTCGCAAAAACATTCTGTTCCCCGTCGTCAAAAGCATCTTGTCGGCCGTGTCGTCCAAGAAAACTCCACTGGTTTTGGTGATCGAATCCGCCGACATGCTTACACCGCTCGCGCGTGCCTTCGAGGAATTGAAAGTTCCAGTCAGCTAACAGTTTGAGTTTGTCTCGACGTTCGTCCGAGCGCCGAGGCGATGCCCGGGACACCCACTGCCTGTCTGGTTGAACAGGCCGTGGGTCCCGGTTCTGCTTTTTTCTAAGCAAAAACAATTTCACAGCCGTTCAGGGAGCCTGTATGCCGGATCGTTTGTGTGGGTGTGGCAAAAATTTGTCTGCCGTCAGCAGATCAAAGCTGTGCCGCGACTGTCGGGCCGCCGCGGAGAAGCGGAAGCAGAGCGAGATCAGAGAATTAAAAAGGAAACAGAGGCGATTTGATGGGTTCGTAATTGCCCACAGTTGCACCCTGCCCACGGATTCCTTCGATCCGGCGCGTTGCACTTGCAAAAAGTATATCCGGGATCGGTCGGAACTCACGCGCCTAATGTCGCGGGGTGAAGCGATCGACCTCGAAACTAGAAAAGAAAATTATGCGCTCGATGTGACGGACATAATCCTGACGGGCAAGAGGCGGCAAGTACCACGCGCTTCGGGTTTGTCCCGCGCGCATATTGAAAGAGCAACTCAAAATGTTCACACGGAGGCGGAGAAGGTTGCCGCCGAGGAGGCGGCCTTCGAAGCCCCTGTCATCGAGGAAGACGATGATCCGAAATTCTGGATAGAAGAATATGGGCGCATCAACAGGGACGTGCTGCAATCACTCGTAAAAGAATACAGCGCAGAAGAGTACGACGCTCTTCGCGCCGACCAATGGGGCCGCCAGTGGAGTTCTGGAATTTCAGAACGTCAGCAGCGCGCCGAAGGCAGCATCGGCAAAAACATTGTCAAGCCTCGCCCCCTACTCTTGACCGTGCCTGAGAATGTCCCGATCAGCCCCGAGCTTAAACGGTTGATAGATGAGCAGTTTGCGGATGACGCAAGGACCAAGGAGAACTCACATGTCAGTCGATGAAGAGCTTCAAAGTTTGCCGCCCGTGATTTCGCGCA
>WNGJ01004068.1_pt1 | contig 15746 bp, 15 predicted proteins | sample 5400611 | NCBI WGS metagenome assembly WNGJ01 (sample SAMN13153375, study PRJNA577476) | soil metagenome | isolation source: 40 cm soil or saprolite under Garry oak tree replicate 1 | place: USA:California | collected 2016-06-15
AGTCGTAACTGTCGGCGTTGAAGGAAAGGCGAACTTCGGTCGCATCCTGGGGCTCTGCGAGGAACACCAGGCGCCCGCCTCGCTCCTGCGACGCGCCGATGGTCTCGTTATGGTACGTATCCCAGATGTAGCCATGCTGGTAGTCGTCATAGACGCTGAGCCGCATGCCCAGCTTGTCGGCAAGCGGGCCGGAGATCGCGGCCGCGGCATTCAAGGTCTTTCGATTGCCGATTTCCCCCGTCACCTCGTTCTGCCAGGTCGACGTCGGGTCCTTGGTCACATATTTGATCGCGCCGCCGATATTGTTGCCGCCATACAAGGTGCCTTGCGGACCCTTGAGGACCTCGATGCGCGCAATATCCATTGGCCTGACCGTCTGGCCTTCGAACAGCTGCACGTCGTTCATGTAGAAGCCGACGCCCTGCACCAGTTCGAAGGAACCCACGCCGCGCATCACGACGGCCGGGGAGTTGTCGTGTGCCTCGAAGATGTTCAGGTTCGATACCCTCGAGCCGATGTCGTCCAGCTGGGTGATGTGGGCCTCCTTGATGACCGATTCCGAAATCACGTCAACCGACGCCGGGATGTCCTGGATGCTTTCCCTGCGCTTGCGCGCCGTGACGACGATCTCTTCGGTCTGGTTCTCGGGGGCGCTTGCCGGCGGCGTTGCGGCAGCCGGCGCGGTCGCGGGCGGGGCGGCGGGCTGGTTCGTGACGGAAGGCGTGGGGCTCTCCTGGGCGCGCGCCGCCGGATTGCCGAAACCGAACGCCGCACCCACCAGGAGCGTGACCGCACCCCCTCGTAGCCTCGGTCCCAGGTCTGCCCCCACTGCGGCCATTCGACTTCAATGCAGTAGGCTGCATGAAGTGAACCCAAAAAAGCGGAGTCCACGCCACGACATCCGGCTTCGACGACCGGGTTTTCTCAATAGACACGCAGCGCGGACCGCAAATAACCTGCAAGCGGTTGCATATTCGTTGCGAAACTCGATGCTGTCAAGGAATTGCGATGTTGCGGCGCGATTGCGACCGCGCACACGCCTGCCGTCTGCGCGCTGCGGCATGCAGCCCGCCGGGACGCCGGGAAAGACCGTGTCAGCCTTCTTGGCGCGAGCCGCGGGGGGGTGCGGCGGTGGATCCGCGCACCATCAGCTCCGGCGCGAGCGTTACGCGCACGGGCTTGGTGTCGGGTGCCGCGAAGCGCTCCAGCAGCAGCTGCGCGGCCTTGCGGCCCATCTCGCGGTGCTGGATGCGCACGGTGGTCAGCGGCGGATTCACCATGTCGACCAGGGGAATGTCGTTGTGACCGACGATGGACACGTCCTGCGGGCAGCGCAGCCCGAGCGCCGCCAGGCAGTCGTAGCAGCCCAGCGCGATCAAGTCGTTGGCCGCCACGATGGCCGTGATGGAGCGGTAGCGTTTGAGCAGTTCGGCGCACGCGACGCGGCCCGCCCCGCGCGTGAATTCGGCCGCCTCCACCATGTGGCTGTTCGCGATACGGTTGCGCTGCGCCGCCAGCTGGAAACCCTGCGAGCGCGCGAAGCCGGTGGCAAGGTTGTTGGGCCCCGCCACGTGGCCGATCTTGCGGTGGCCCAAGCCCACCAGGTGGTCGACGGCCATCTGCATCGAATAGAAGTCGTCGTTCACGACCTCCGGCGCGAGCCGGTGATCCTCGGAGCGGTTTACCAGCACGACGGGGACGTGCTCGAGGATGCAGCGGCGCACAACCTGGTCGTCCCGGCTGGCGGTGGCCACCACCAACCCGTCGACCTGGCGCTCGAACATCTGCTCGAGCACGCGCTCGCGGTCGGCCGCGCTGCCCGCGGCATTGGCAATCAGCGCCGCGTAGCCCTCGGCCGCCAGGCGCTCCTCGATCCCCCGGATGATGGGCGGGAAGACCGCGTTCTCGATGTCCGGCAGCAGGATGCCGACGACATGCGAGCGCCCGCTGGTCAGCGCGGACGCCAGCTTGTTCGGGCGATAGCCCACCGCCCGCGCCGACTCAATGACCCGCACCACCGCCTCGTCGCTGATGAGGTGGCGCGCCTCCGGATTGAGCGCGCGCGAGACCGTGGAGATATTGACGTGCGCATGCGCCGCGACGTCGCGGATCGTCACCCGCGAGGCTGGCTTCGTGCGCGCTGGCCTTTTCATTGCACGGATATTGTAGCCACCCGCTCCTCCGGGCGCCGCAAACGGCGCGCCTCGCCGGGCACCCCGTAAATCGTTGACAGCTCTTTGCGCCCGACTTAGTATGGCTATCGGCGTGCAGCCGTTTGCATGGCTCTTTGCAACGCATTTCCGCAAGCCGGCCAGCCCGTTCGCGGGATGGATCGCCGTGATTTCGCCGCCGGCGCCGGACCACGGACCGCGGCTTTAGCCGAGGGCAGCTGCAATGACCCACGAGCACGACCACCGCGGGCACGACCATCAGCACGGTCACGATGAGCCCTGCGCCGGCAGCGCCAGCCGCGACCCGAAGATCATCCTGCCCGGCGACATCGATCCGCATCACCGCTGGGACCGCCCGATTCAGGCGCCCGGCCAGATGCAGGTCGATTTCGAAGAACGCGTGAATTTCCGCCGCCTGCACGCCTACCGCCTGGCGCGCGTGCGCCAGGCGCTCGCCCGCTCGGATCTGGGCGCGCTGCTGAGCTTCGACCAGCACAACATCCGCTACACGACGAGCACGGTCATCGGCGAGTGGGCCCGCGACAAGCTGACGCGCTACTCGCTGCTCACCGGCAACGGCGACCCGTATGTCTGGGACTTCGGCTCCGCGGCCAGGCACCACCGGCTGCACGCCCCCTGGCTGCACCAGGACCACTGCCGGGCGGGGCTGCTGGGCCTGCGCGGCGCGGTGCATTCGGACGCCGGCCTCTTCAGCCGCGCTGCCGAGGAGATCAGGTCCATCCTGCAGGCCGAAGGCGTTGCCGACACACCGCTGGGCGTCGACGTCATCGAGCCGCCCATGATGTTCGCGTTGCAGAAGGTGGGCATCGAGGTGCGCGACAGCCAGCAGGTCATGCTGGAGGCGCGGCAGCTCAAGAGCAGCGACGAGATCACCCTGCTCAACATGGCCGCCTCGATGGTCGACGGCGTCTACCAGGATATCTACGAGGCGCTCAAGCCGGGCGTGCGCGAAAACCAGGTGGTCGCACTGGCCAACAAGCGTCTGTACGAAATGGGCTCGGACTGCGTCGAGGCCATCAATGCCATTTCCGGCGAGCGCTGCTGCCCGCACCCGCACAACTTCACCGACCGGCTGATCCGTCCCGGCGACCAGGCCTTCTTCGACATCATCCAGTCGTTCATGGGCTATCGCACCTGCTACTACCGCACCTTCAGCGTCGGGCGCGCGTCCGAGCCGCAGGTCACCGCCTATCAGCGGGCGCGCGAGTGGATCGACCGCGCCATCGAACTGATACGTCCCGGCGTGACGACCGACAAGATCGCGCAGGCGTTCCCGACTTGCGACGAGATCGGCTTCGAGACCGAGATGGCGGCCTTCGGCCTGAACTTCTGCCACGGCCTGGGGCTGGGCCTGCACGAGCGGCCCATCATCTCGCGGCTGACCTCGCTCGACGACCCCATGGAACTCACCGCCGGCATGGTCTTCGCGGTGGAAACCTACTGTCCCGCGACCGACGGCGTATCGGCGGCACGGATCGAGGAGGAAATCGTCGTTACGCCGCGCGGCGCGCAGGTCATCAGCCTGTTCCCCGCGCAGGAACTGCCCATCGCCAACCGCTACTGAGGCCCGGCCCGCCGCCGTGTGCCCGCCGCGGGCGTGCGCACCGATGCCCCTGGCCCTTGCGTCGATGTCTGGAGAAGGCAAGAAACCCATGAGTGAGAACACCCGCAAGGCGCCGGAACCGGCCCTCCCCCCGGAAAAACGGCTCGCGCTGTACCGCCTGCTGGTCGAGTTGCGCTACACGGAGAAGCGCGCGTACGACCTGTTCCTGCAGAACCTGATCAAGGGCACCAGCCATCTGGCGCTGGGCCAGGAGGCGGTCGCCGCCGGCTTCGGGACCGCAATGCAGAAGGACGACTACACCTTCTGCACCTACCGCGGGCACCACCACACGCTGGCGCGCGGCGCCTCGATGACCGGCGTTCTCGGTGAACTGATGGGGCGCGAGTGCGGGCTGCTCGCGGGCAAGGGCGGATCCATGCACCTGACCAGCGTCGAGCATGGCGTCATGGGCTCGTACGCGATCGTCGGCAGCCACCTGCCGATCGCCGCTGGCGCGGCCTGGTCGGCACAGTACCGCGGCACGCGCCAGGCCGCGGTCGCCTTCTTCGGCGACGGAACCACCAACATCGGGGCGTTCCACGAAGCGGTCAACCTGGCGGCCGTGTGGAAGCTGCCGGTCGTCTTCGTGTGCGAGAACAACCTCTACATGGAGTACACGCCGATCCGCAGCGTGACCGCGGTCGAGCACCCCGCCGCCGACCGGGCCGGGGCCTATGGCCTGCCGCCCATCATCGTCGACGGCAACGATGTCGAGGCCGTGTATCGCACCGCGCTCGAGGTGCTGGGCCGGGCGCGCGACGGCGAAGGCCCGTCGATCGTCGAATGCAAGACCTACCGCCACAGCGGGCACTCGCGCGCCGACCCGGCCAAATACCGGCCGCCGCAGGAGCTGCAGGCCTGGCTGGAGCGCGATCCGCTGCCCACCTACCGGCGGCGCCTGCTCGCCGATGGCGTGCCCGAGGCAACGCTCGAGGCGATCGAGCGCGCCGTCATGGCACAGGTCGAGCAGGCCACCGAGACCTGCAAGGCCTCCCCGGCACCGGCCATTGCCACCGCGTTTACCGATCTCTGGGCCGATGGAGGAACAGCATGGCGGAACTGAGCTATCGCGACGCCGTCGCGGCGGCCATCGCCCAGGAGATGGAGCGCGACGAACGCGTGGTGTTCCTCGGCGAGGACATTGCCGGGGCCGGCGGGGTATTCAAGACAACGGTCGGATTGCTGGACCGGTTCGGCCCGCGCCGCGTGCGCGACACGCCGATCTCGGAGCTGGCGATCCTGGGCGCGGCGATGGGCGCGGCCATGACCGGCCTGCGACCCATCGCGGAAATCATGTTCTCGGACTTCCTCGCGTGCTGCTGGGACTACGTCGCCAACGAGATTCCCAAGATGCGCTACATGACCAACGGGCAGTTCACGATGCCGCTGGTCATCCGCACCGCCAACGGCGCGGGGTCCCGATTCGGCGCGCAGCATTCTCAGAGCGTCGAGAACTGGGCCATGGCGATCCCGGGCATCAAGGTCGTGGCCCCGTCGAACCCGGCGGACGTCAAGGGCCTGCTGGCGGCGGCCATCCGCGACCCGGATCCGGTGCTCTTCTTCGAGCACAAATCGCTGTACGCGATGAAGGGGGAGGTGCCCGACGGCGAACACGTCGAGCCGCTGGGCAGCGCCAAGGTATTGCGCCGCGGCGGCGACATCACCATCGTCGCGCTGGCCGCGATGGTGCCCCGTGCGCTCCAGGCGGCGCAGATACTCGCCGCGCAGCACCGCATTGCGGCCACGGTGATCGACCTGCGCTCGCTGGTGCCGCTGGATACCCAGACCGTGCTGGCCGAGACCATCCGCACCGGGCGCCTGTTCACGGTCGAGGAAAATCCGCGCCTGTGCGGATGGGGCGCCGAGATATCCTCGATCGTCACCGAGGAGTGCTTCTACGACCTCGACCAGCCCGTGGTGCGGATCACCACGCCCCACATTCCACTGCCCGCGGCCGACGCCCTCGAGGATGCCGTCGTCCCGTCGGTGCAGCGCATCGTCGAGGAGGTGCTGCGGGCCGCCGACTTCCGTCCCCGGAGCGCCCATGGGCTATAGCCTCGCGGCGGTCCTCAAGGGCCTGTACATCCGCGGGGTCTGGCGCCCGGCGCACGACGGCGCCCGGCTCAGCGTGATCGACCCGGCGACCGAGCAGACCATCGCGGAGGTCGCCGACGCCGGCGAGAGCGACGCCCTGGATGCCGTCGACGCCGCCGCCGCCGCGGGGCCGGCCTGGGCGGCGCGGCCGCCGCGCGAGCGCGGCGAGATCCTGCGGCGCGCCTTCGAACTGATCATCCGCCACCGCGACGCCATCGCCCGCCTGATCACGCTCGAAAGCGGCAAGGCGCTGGCCGAGGCCCGCGGGGAGGCGACCTACGCGGCCGAATTCCTGCGCTGGTACTCGGAAGAGGCGGTGCGCGCCCAGGGCGAGATCGGCACGGCACCGTCGGGCGCCAACCGCATGATCATCCTGCGCCAGCCCGTCGGCGTGTGCGTCTTCATCACACCCTGGAATTTCCCGGCTGCGATGGCCACGCGCAAGATCGGCCCGGCACTGGCGGCCGGCTGCACCGTCGTGCTCAAGCCTGCCAAGGAAACGCCGCTGACCGCGCTGGCCATGGCCTCGGTGTTCGAGGAAGCGGGCGTGCCCCCCGGCGTGGTCAATGTCGTGCCCTCGCGGCGCTCCTCGAAGATCGTCGCCGCGATGCTGCGCGACCCGCGGGTGCGCAAGCTGTCGTTCACGGGCTCGACGCAGATCGGCCGGGTGCTCCTGGCCCAGGCGGCCGAAGGGATCGTGAAGTGCTCGATGGAGCTGGGCGGCAATGCACCCTTCCTGGTGTTCGCCGACGCGGACCTCGACGTTGCCGTCGCCAGCGCGATGGTCGCCAAGCTGCGCAACGGCGGCGAATCGTGCACCGCGGCCAACCGCTTCTACGTGCAGACACCGGTGGCGGAGGAATTCGCGCGCCGCTTCGCCTGGGCGATGGCCACCGTGAAGATCGGGCCGGGGCTGGACGACGGCGTGCAGATGGGGCCCCTGGTCAATGCGGCCACACGCGACAAGGTCGCCGAGCTCGTTGCCGACGCACGGGATCGCGGCGGCCGCGTGCTCGCCGGCGGCAAGGCGCCGGCGCGCGCCGGCTTCTTCTACGAACCCACCGTGATCGCCGGCCTGCCGACCGGCGCGCGCGCCTTCCACGAGGAGATCTTCGGGCCGCTGGCACCGATCGCGAGCTTCGATTCGGTTGACGAGGCAGTGGCGCTGGCCAACGACACCGAGTTCGGGCTGGTGTCCTTCGTGCATACGCGCGACCTGGCCAAGGCGCTGGCGGTTGCCGAGCGCATCGAATCCGGAATGGTCGGCATCAACCGGGGCGTGGTATCCGACCCGGCCGCGCCGTTCGGCGGATGGAAGCAGAGCGGCATCGGGCGCGAAGGCGCCCACGAGGGGCTGCTCGAGTACCTGGAAACGAAGTACATCGCGGCCAGCTGGTGACCGGGGACGAGGCGATGGACATCATCATGCCGCAACTGGGGGAGACCGTTGTCGAGGGGACGGTCGCCCTCTGGTACAAGAAACCGGGCGACACGGTCGCCGCTGACGAGTCGCTCTTCGAAGTCGAGACCGAGAAGGTCACCATGGAGATTGCGTCGCCGGTGGCCGGAATAGTCCGCGAGATACTGGTTCCGGCCGGCACCACCGTCAAGGTCGGAACACGCCTGGCGGTCGTGGAGACCGCCGCCGCTGCGGCGCCAAAGTCCGCGGCAGCCGAGCCGGCCAAAGCAACGCCGCCCGTCGCCGCGGCCAGTGCGGCCATCCCGGCCGCGGCAACGGCCCCGCTGGCGCGCGACGCCTCGGCGAAGCTCTCCCCGGTGGTGCGCCGGCTCATGGGCGAATCGGGGCTGCGGCCCGAGCAGATCCAGGGTACGGGGCGCGACGGGCGCATCACGCGCGAGGACGTGCTCGCCGCGATGGCCTCGGGCGGCGGCACCGCTACGCCGGCCCCCGCGCCCGGGCGAAGCGCCGCCGGGATCGCACCGGCGCCGGCGCCGGTCGCCGGCCCGGATGACCGCGTGGTCCGGCTCAACAAGGTGCGCCGCCCGACGGCAGCGCACATGGTGCGTTCGGTGGCCACCAGCCCCCACACTCTGCAGGCCATCGAGGTGGATTTCCACAAGGTTGAGCAGGCGCGCAGAGCACGCGGCGCGGGTTGGAAGGAACAGAACGGCTTCGCGCTGACCTACCTGCCCTTCGTCTGCGCCGCCGTGTGCGAGGCGATCGCCGAGTTTCCGTACGTCAATTCCAGCTTCGACAACGACGAGCTGATCGTCCACCGGCGCGTCCACCTCGGCATCGCCGTGGACCTGGCCTTCGAGGGCCTGCTGGCCCCCGTGCTGCGCGACGCGAACCGGCGCGACCTGCGCGCTCTGGCGGTGCAGATCGCGGCGCTGGCGGCAGGCGCCCGCGCCGGCAGCCTGTCGGCCGACGAGCTCAAGGGCGGGACCTACACCATCTCCAACTCCGGCTCCTTCGGGACGCTGATCACCGCGCCGATCATCAACCAGCCCCAGGCCGCGATTCTGTCGATCGACGGCGTTCACAAGAAGCCCGTCGTGATCGAAGGGCCCGACGGGGATGCGATCGTGGTGCGGCCCATCGGGATCCTGGCGCAGTCCTTCGATCATCGTGCATTCGACGGCGCCTACTCCGCGGCATTCCTGCGACGTCTGAAGCAGGAGCTCGAGGAGCGCGACTGGCTGGCGGAATTGAACTGAAAAGGAATTCGCGAAATGAGCAAAGCGGCGGGAACCGGCACGAAACTCGGGTGGATCGGAACCGGGCGCATGGGGTATGAGATGGCAGCGCGTCTGGGCCGTGCCGGCTGCAACGTGCTGGCCTGGAACCGCACGCGGGCCAAGGCGGAGCCGCTCGGCGCCCATGGCGTCAAGGTCGCTGAGCGCCTCTCCGAACTGGCAGGCTGCGAGATCGTCTTCACGATGGTCTCGACCTCCGATGATCTCGGCGAGGTCCTGTCCGGCCCGGGGGGCCTGCTCGGCACGCCCGGGCTCCAGCCGCGCATCGTGGTCGACTGCTCGTCGATCTCGATCGAAGCCTCCGCCGCGATCCGCGCGGCGCTCGCCGCGAAGGGCATCGCCTTTCTCGCGGCGCCGGTTTCCGGAAACGCCAAGGTGATCAAGGCAGGCAAGCTCTCCGTCGTCAGTTCCGGTCCGCGCAAGGTCTTCGAGGAGTGCGAACCCTTCCTGCGGATCTTCGGGCCCGCTGGCGTGAGCTACGTCGACGAGGGGGAGCTGGCCCGGATCGCGAAGATCTGCCACAACGTGTTCCTGGGCGTCGTCACGCAGTCACTGGCGGAGATCACCGTGCTCGCCGAGAAGGCGGGTCTGCCGCGCAGCGCGTTTCTCGACTTCATGAACAACAGCGTCCTGGGCTCGATCTTCAGCCGCTACAAGACGCCGGCGTTCGTGAACCTGGACTTCAAGGTCACGTTCACGCCCTATCTGCTGCGCAAGGACATGGACCTGGGTCTGGAGGCGGCGAGGCGCTTCGAGGTCCCGATGCCGCTCGCGTCGGTGACGCGCGATCTGATCCAGGCGCAGATGGGCAACGGATTCACGGAACAGGACTTCTCGACGCTGCTGTTGATGCAGGCGCGCGCCTCGGGTGTGGAGCTCGAGCCGGAGAATGTCGCGGTCGACGACGGCCTGAGTTGATACGGGTCGATGCGAACCATGAACCAGAGAAGAGAGCAACCATGAAGCCAGTACTGGCGCTGATCTTGTGCGCAGCCGTGATGGCCTGCGGTCCGGCGCAGGCGAAGAAGCCGATCATCATCAAGTTTCCGCACGTCGTATCGGAGAAGTCCCCGAAGGGCATGGCGGCGCTGAAGTTCAAGCAGCGCGCCGAGGAACTGCTGGCAGGCAGGGTCGAGGTCGAGGTCTACCCCAACTCGCAGCTGATGGGCGACGACGAGTCGCTCGAGGCGCTGGCGACCGGAAATATCCAGATGATCGCCCTGTCGCTGTCGAAGTTCGACCGGCTGACGAAGAAGCTGCAGCTCTTCGACCTGCCGTTCCTGTTCAAGGACATGGCCGCGGTGGAGCGCTTCCAGAAGTCCCCCGACGGCCAGGCACTGCTGCAGGAGGTCGAGCCCAAGGGGCTGCTGGGGCTGGCCTACTGGCACAGCGGCATGAAGCAGTTCACGGCGAACAAGCCGCTGATCGTGCCGCAGGACGCCGCCGGCCTGAAGTTCCGCATCCAGGAGTCCGATCTACTCGAGGCCCAGTTTCGCGCACTCAAGGCCAATCCCCAGAAGATGGCGCTGAGCGAGGTCTACCAGGCGCTGATGAACGGCGTGATCGACGGCCAGGAGAACACCTGGTCCAACATCTACCGCCTGAAGTTCTTCGAGGCGCAGAAGCACATCACCGAGACGAACCACGGGGTGATCGACTACATGGTCACCGTCAACAAGAGCTGGTGGAACGGCCTGCCCCCGGACATCCGCGCCGGGCTGGAGCAGGCGCTGCGGGACGCCACCCAGTACAACGACAGCACCGCGGAGACGAGCATCCTCTCGGACCGCGACAAGGTCATTGCGAGCGGCAAGACCACCGTCCACACCCTGACCCCGGAACAGCGCGACGCGTGGCGCGCCGCCATGGCGCCGGTGTGGAAGCAGTTCGAAGGGGATATCGGCGCCGACCTCATCAAGGCGGCGCGGGCGGCGAACCGGTAGGCGAGCGGGGCAGGTCAACATCGTGTTCGCCGCGCTGAACCGGGGCCTGGCGCGGCTGGAGGAGATCCTGATCGCCGTGCTGCTGGCCGGCATGGTCCTGATGACCTTCTCCCAGGTGATCACCCGCTACGGGTTCAATGCCGGGTGGGTCTGGTCCCTGGAGGCGACCACGTACATGTTCGGCGGCCTGCTGATGGTGGGCGTCTCGTTCGCCATGCGCCAGCACGCGCACATGAACGTCGACGCCTTCGTCAACACGCTGACGCGCCCCTGGAAGCGCGCTGCGACGCTGCTGGCGATCGCGCTGTGCTTCACGTACGTGACGCTGATGATCTGGGGGGCTTTCGAACTGGTCGCGCGCCTGCACGACCTGGGCAGCAATGCGCGCGACCTGCCGGTCAAGCGCTGGGTGCTCATGTGCATGCTGCCGGCCGGCTTCTCGCTGCTGGGCCTGCGGCTGGTGCAGGTCACCGTGGAGGTGCTGCGCGGTCAGCGCGACAGCCTGGGCAGCGCGCACGGCCATGCACGCGAGCCGGCTCCGCCCGCCCGGGAAACGCCGCCGTGAGCGTCGCCTTCCTGTTCATCATGCTGCTCTTCACCATGCTGATCGGCGTGCCGATCGCCATGGCGCTCGGGCTCACCAGTGTCCTCACGCTGCTGCTGTTCGGCCAGGAGTCCCTGGCGGCGCTGGCCCTGAAGTTCTTCCAGGCCACGCAGAAGTACGAGTTGCTGGCGGTCCCGTTCTTCATCCTCGCCGGGACCTTCCTGACGACCGGCGGCGTGGCGCGGCGCTTGATCGATTTCGCCAACGCCGCCGTGGGGCATTTTCACGGCGGCCTTGCGCTGGCGGCCGTGGTCGCCTGCATGCTGTTCGCCTCGATCTCCGGGTCCAGCCCCGCGACGGTGATCGCCGTCGGATCGATCGCGATCGCCGGCATGGTCCACAACGGCTACTCGCTCAAGTACGCGACCGGCGTCGTCATCAATGCCGGCACCCTCGGGATCCTGCTGCCCCCGTCCATCGTGATGGTCGTGTATGCCGCGGCCACGGAGCAATCCGTCGGCCGGCTGTTCGTGGCCGGCATCGTTCCGGGCTTCATCCTCGCCGCCATGCTGATGGTGGCGATCTATGTCTCGTCGTACCGCCTCGACGTCCCGCGCGTCCCATGGGGCGGCTGGCGCAAGCTCGGTCGCAGCGCGCTCAACGCCATCTGGGGCCTGCTGCTCGTGGTGATCGTCCTGGGCGGCATCTACGTCGGGGCATTCACGCCGACCGAGGCCGCCGCGGTTTCCGCGGTCTATGCCTTCGTCGTCGCGGTGTTCATCTACCGGGACCTCAAGCTCAAGGACCTCTTTGGGGTGCTGCTGAACAGCAGCCGCGTCATCGTGATGCTGATGTTCATCATCAGCAACGCCGGCCTCTTCGCCTACGTCCTGACTTCCCTGCAGATCCCGCAGACCCTGACCGAGGCGATGGCCAGCGGCCACGTGCAGCCGTGGATGTTCCTGCTGACGATCAATATCGCGATGCTGGTCGCGGGCAACTTCATGGAGCCCACGTCGATCGTCCTGATCTTCGCCCCGATCGTGTTTCCGATCGCCCGGCAACTGGGGATCAACCCGATCCACCTGGGCGTGCTGATGACGGTGAACATGGAGATCGGCCTCGTGCACCCGCCGGTCGGGCTGAACCTGTTCGTCGCCGCCGGCGTCACCAAGCAATCGCTCTGGGACGTCACCAAGGCGGCCCTGCCCTGGCTGGCGATCCTGGTGGTGTTCCTGCTGCTCATCACCTACGTGCCCATACTTTCCACCTGGCTGCCGGACCTTGCTTTCGGCAAGGACCCGTTCCTGAATGACCAATAGCCCGGCCCGCTGCCGCCGGACGGGGCGTGCGCTGGCGCGATGGCGGCGTTTGCCGAATTAGCTGGGCTGGATGAATCGGCCGATCAGGTTCCGACGGTATTTTGGGGATTTACTGCCAAACCCCGCACCCTGCTTCACTTTCCCGCATTCGCCTGCACGTTTGCTGCGAAGCTGACTTTGATCCGTGCGGCCCGGCAGGCGCACGGGGTCGTTTCAACGGCTTCGGGTTCTTCAGTGTAGTATTAATATCTAATACACTCCGCGCGGAGTTTTCCCATGGCGAGGAACACCAGCGTCACTCTGGGTGAGCATTTCGAGCGCTTCATCGCGAAGCAGATCAAGGCCGGCCGCTTCGAATCCAAGAGCGAGGTCATCCGCGCCGCGATGCGCCTTCTGGAAGAGCACGAGAAGAAAGTCGCGACGCTTCGCCAGGCGCTCGTCGACGGCGAGGGCAGCGGCGAGGCCGTGCCGTTCGTCATGGCCGATGTGCTGGCGGAGGCGCGCAAGGAGGCCGGCGTGAGCCGCGCCGATGCCTGAAATCCTGATCCGGCCACGCGCCCGGGAGGACCTGAAGGCCATCTGGCGCTACACGCTTCGGCAGTGGGGCGAGCGCCAGGCCGATCTTTACCTGCAGCAGCTGGATCACGGCATTCGGAGCCTGGCCGACTTCCCGGAGCTTGGCGTACCCTGCGATCAGATTCGCGCCGGGTATCGGAAGCTGCACGTCAATCGCCATCTGATCTTCTATCGGCGAGACGACTCACGCGTCGAGATCGTTCGTGTTCTGCACCAAGCCATGGATATCGAGAGTCACCTCTGAAACGCGGAGCTTTCACAAAGTGCTGGGCGCGGTCAGCCCCGTTTCGCGGGAAGAGTGTGCGCGAGCTAGGGCCAGAAAGGGACGCTTTAGACGCGCCCGCTCGATCATGCTCTGGAGCTCGACGCTCAGCGCGACCAGATGATCGAAGTTCGTCGCAGGCTGAATGTCGGCAGCCCGCACGGGATGAATGCTTCCGTCGGGTCGGAGCTGTAGGCCCGCGCAGCCGACCGGAAGTTCAAGATTCAATGGTTGGTCGTCGGGACAGTCTGCGTGCCGGCGAAGCGCCTGGTCCTGATCCAGGGTCGAGGCTATCGCGATTGCGGCGACCACCTCGTTGATGTCTCCCACCATGGGGCGCAATCCGACTTTGGTGCGCCAAGCCGAGATGACGATGGCACCCAAGGCTTGACAGGCTCGCATATCTCAGTCACTATAGTCAGTCACCTGACATATGCCTCGGCATGTTCCTCCACTTGCGACCCATTTTTCGCGGCAAGCTTATCGCCCGACGTCGACTGGAAAACCGTCTACGCGTCGGGACCGCGCGGCTATACCGACTATCCGGCTTTCCGTTGGCTGCGACCGAGTGAGCTCAAATTATGAAACTCACGAGCAATACGATTTTGATCACCGGCGGCGCGAACGGCATCGGTTACGAACTCACCAAACAGCTCACGGCGCTTGGTAACCAGATTCTTATCACGGGCCGCGATCAAGCTAAGATGGATCGTGCGAAAGCGGCCTTTCCAAAAGTTCACACCTTTCGAAGCGACGTTTCCGATCCGAAAGCGATCGCCACTCTTTACGAAGAGGTCACCAACCAATTTCCTGAGCTCAACATTTTGATCAACAACGCCGGCATCATGCGTAAGATCAATGTTCACGACAAAGCTGGAAGCCTCGAAGACATCACTCGAGAGATTGAAATCAATTTGAGTGGGCCGATTCGCATGGTGAAACAATTCTTGCCGCATTTGAAAACAAAATCAAAAGCCGCAATCATGAACGTTTCATCGGGACTGGCATTTGTTCCATTGCCCATCTCACCGGTTTATTGCGCGACCAAGGCCGGTCTGCATTCGTTCACCGAGTCTCTTCGTGTGCAACTGAAAAACACCAAAGTGAAGGTATTTGAGCTAGCACCGCCGGCGACACAAACGGAACTCTTGGGTGACTTTGATTTTGAAGACATGAAAGGCGTTTCTATCATGAAGGTGGAAGACATGGTTAAAGTCGCCGTCGAAGGACTGCAAACCGATCGGTTTGAAATTCGTCCAGGACAGGCGAATCAGCTCAAAACGATGAGTCGTGTGGCGCCTGGATTCATTTTGAGACAAATGAGCCGATCGGTCGATCGTATGCTTGGAACACAGAAGTAAGCATTGCGATCAGATGTGCTTCATAGAGCGGGGACCGCCCTACCGGGTACGTCAGGATCAAGGACCCCGGTTGGCCAGAAGCAAGACGGAGGGCTTGACAAGTTTGCCCACCCCGTCATATCCAAGTTAGTCGACGGACTAGTGTGCATGGCCAGGACACATATCGATAGCCGATCGCGGCTTGTTAGTGCGGCAGTGGGCTTGGCGTACCGGAACGGGTTCGGCGCCACCTCGCTGGCCGACATCGCGCGCGAAGCCGAGGTTCCTCTGGGCAACGTCTATTATTACTTTAAGACCAAGGACGAGATTGGCGAGGCGATCGTCGAGCAGAGGCTGGCGCAGCTGGCCGCGCAGCGGCAGCAATGGAGCGAAGCTGGATCGCCCAAGGATCGGCTCTGCGCCTGCGTCGAAGCCGTCTTCGAGAACAAGGATTTCTTGGCGCAGCGCGGCTGCGCGGTCGGGACGTTTTGCTCCGAGCTCCACAAGGCGGGCGGCTCGGTCGCCACCAGAGCGACCGAGATCTTCGCTCAACACCTGGTCTGGATCGAGAGCGAGTTTCGGGCACTCGGGAAGGGGAAAGACTCCAACGGCCTTGCCGTGCACCTGCTTTCCGCCATGCAAGGCGTTTCGATCCTGGCTCATGCCTTTCATGACTCCGGCCTTGTGGCGACGGAGACCAAGCGCCTCAAGAGTTGGATTCGAAGCTTGTGACAAGCCAGGCGGGCTGAATCCCCCCATCGTTTATTCGAAGACCGCCCGGCAACATCACAAAAGTACGGGTTGACAAAGGAATCGACCTAGTTCAGCTGAATGAAGTCGGTTGAAGAGCAGGCAGAACGGAGCAGAAAAATGAAGGCGCTCAATAAAGAAAGGTTCGGCCCCTGGGCACTCGTCACGGGTGCCTCGTCCGGGATAGGCAAGGAATTTGCGCGGCAAATCGCAGCTTCAGGAATCAACATTGTCCTCGTTGCGCGGCGTGAGGACCTGCTTAGGGAAGTAGGCGCTGAATTTAGCAAGCGCTACGGTGTGGAGCATCGAGTCGTCGTGCTTGATTTCTCTCGGGAGGATTTCATCCGGCAACTCGCCTCCGCCACTGACGATCTCGACATCGGCCTTGTCGTCTCCAATGCG
>WNGJ01014646.1_pt1 | contig 15741 bp, 14 predicted proteins | sample 5400611 | NCBI WGS metagenome assembly WNGJ01 (sample SAMN13153375, study PRJNA577476) | soil metagenome | isolation source: 40 cm soil or saprolite under Garry oak tree replicate 1 | place: USA:California | collected 2016-06-15
CACCCAGGAAAACCAGCGGTTATCGCCAAGCCGCCAGCCCGCAACAATAATTCCAAACCCAATCAGGATCGCAACCGACCATTTCATCCAACCTGGCATTGCTTCAGCACCTCAAAATTCTTCAAAATTCTGACTTTTGCCGGACTACTTGCAGTTCACGATCGCCGCAAATGACTTCGCGTCCAGACTCGCTCCGCCCACAAGAGCACCGTCCAGTTCCTGCTGCGCCATCAACCCCTGAATGTTGTCAGGCTTGACGCTGCCGCCGTAGAGAATCCGTATGCTGGCGGCCAACTCGTCGGAAAACTGATCACTCGCACAGCGGCGCAGGAACCCGTGAGCCGCTGCGGCAATTTCGGGCGTGGCCGTACGGCCCGTCCCAATTGCCCAGACTGGCTCGTAGGCTAATAGAATACGGGAGAACTCATCGGGGGTCAACGCACCAGGTCCGCCGATAAATTGCTGAGAAAGCACCTCTTGGGTCCTTCCCTCCTCGCGCTCGGCAAGCATCTCTCCCACACAGACAATTGGGATCAGCCCGTCGGCAAGCGCGGCTCGTGTTTTCTGAGCAACGGATCCGTCCGTCTCGCCAAAGTATTGGCGCCTCTCTGAATGTCCAATGATCACGAATTGGCACCCTGCCTCGGCAAGCATTCCGGCTGAAACTTCACCTGTGAACGCGCCTTCATTCTGCCAGAAAAGATTCTGTCCGCTGATTGCAAGGTCGCTGCCCTTTACAGCTTCGACAGCCGCGGGAATTGATGTAAAGGGCGGCGCAACGACGATATCGCAGTGCGATGCGTCAGAAACGAGCGGCAACAACGCGGCAAAAAACGCTCGTGTATCCGCCTGCGTCTTATACATCTTCCAATTCCCTGCGATCACTCTGCGACGCTCTCCGCCGCTTATTGTGCCGCTCATCGGTTGGTCAGCGCCTCGACGCCAGGCAATTTGCGGCCGCCGAGAAACTCGAGCGACGCGCCGCCTCCAGTAGAAATGTGCGAAATTTTTCCGGCTACACCGGACTGGTGCACTGCAGCCACGGAGTCTCCTCCGCCGACGATTGATGTCGCGCCAGAATCCGTCGCAGCCGCCACCGCTTTCGCAATTTCAAGCGTGCCTTTGGCGAACGCCGGCATCTCGAACACTCCCATCGGCCCGTTCCAAACGATGGTTTTCGCCTTAGCAATTTCCGCGGCGTAAGCCTTGCTCGTCTTGGGACCAATATCCAGCCCCATTTGCTCCGCAGGCGTCGCAGCGACGTCACCTGTGGTCGCAGGAGCATCAGCTTTGAATTCTGGCGCTGTCACATGATCCGAAGGCAACAAAAATTTGAAGTTGCGGGCTTTTGCGTCGCCAAGAATTTTCTTCGCCAAATCGATCTTGTCATTCTCGACGAGCGACTTCCCGATCGTCAGACCTTGTGCCTTCAGAAATGTGTAAGCCATGCCTCCGCCGATCAGCATCGCATCGGCAATCTTCATCAGGTTTTCGACGACTTCAATCTTGTCGCTGACTTTCGCACCGCCGAGAATTGCCACAAACGGCCGCGCAGGATTGCTCACTGCCTTGCCCAGATACGCCAGTTCTTTTTCCATCAGCAATCCAGCCGCGGCTTGACGAACAAATTTTGTGATTCCGACCACGGAAGCATGCGCGCGGTGCGCGGAACCGAACGCATCGCAAACGAAGAGCCCGTCACAAAGTGCCGCAAGCTGCTTCGCAAATGCCTCGTCGTTTTTCTCTTCTTCGGGATGAAACCGCACATTTTCTAGGAGCAGCACTTCGCCGTCGCGCAACGCTTTACTTTGCGCTTCGACGCCTGGCCCGACGCAGTCCAGTCCGAATACCACGGGCCTGCCCAGCAGCTCTTCCAATTTTCTCGCAGCTGGGTGCAGCGAATATTTCGGATCGGGACCGCCTTTAGGCCTGCCGAGATGTGATGCCAGCACCAGCCGGCCACCTTTTTCGACGGCTAACTGTAGTGTCGGGAGCGTTTCGCGAATCCGTGTGTCGTCTGTCACCACGCCATCTTTCAACGGCACGTTGAAATCGACTCGCATGAAGACGCGCTTGCCGCGCAAATCCAGATCCTTGACTGTAAGTTTATTCATTTTGGTCCGATGAAGGTCGCGGCCGGCGGACTCGCCGAGTTCGTAAAATCTCGGCACGTCCGCCGCCGTCAATCACTCGCTTAGAATTTTGCCGCGATAAACTTGATCAAATCCCGGCAACGGCACGAATACCCCCACTCGTTGTCGTACCAGGCTAGTACCTTAACGCACTTGTCGCCGACCACTTTTGTGTACTCCGAATCTACAATCGACGAATTCGAGTTGCCTTTGAAGTCCGCGGAAACCAATTCCTCCTCGGTGTAACCGAGAATTCCCTTGAGCGGACCATTCGCCGCGGCCTTCAACGCCGCGTTCACCGATTCCTTCGTCGCCGGCTTGTCCACAAACACTGTCAAGTCCACGACGCTCACATTCGGCGTAGGCACGCGCATCGCATAGCCGTCGAGCTTGCCTTTCAAATCCGGCAGCACCAGGTGCAGCGCTTTTGCAGCCCCAGTCGAGCTCGGAATCATGCTGATTGCCGCGGCGCGCGCGCGACGCAAGTCCTTGTGTGGCAAGTCGAGCAGCTTCTGATCGTTTGTGTAAGAGTGAATGGTAGTCATCGTGCCACTGTGAATCCCAAATGTCTCGTGCAATACCTTGGCGACCGGCGCAAGACAGTTGGTCGTGCACGAAGCGTTCGAAATCACGTTGTGCTTCGCTGGATCGTAAGTCTGTTGATTTACGCCGAGCACAAACGTCGCATCCGGACCATCTGCCGGCGCGGAAATGATGACCTTCTTCACCGATCCACGCAAATGCGCCTTCGCTTGCTCGCCCTTGGTAAACAACCCCGTGGATTCCACAACGATGTCCGCGCCAACGCCCGACCAGTCAATCTGCGCCGGATCCTTCACCTTAAATACCTTAATCGCCTTCCCCTCTACTGAAATCGTGTCTTCCGTGTGCGTAATCGTGTGCGGCAGGTTGCCCAGAATCGAATCGTATTTCAGCAAATGCGCCAGCGTCTTCGAGTCCGTGATGTCGTTCACGGCCACGAATTGAATGTCCTTGTCGTCCAGCGCCGTTCGAACGATGTTCCGCCCGATACGCCCAAAACCATTGATTCCAACCTTGATCGGCATTCTTCCTCCAGAGGGTTTCAGGGTTTGTTTTACAAACCCTGAGATAAAACTCTTTCGGCCTCGGGTTTCCAGGTTTCAGAGGTTTGTACTTGCAAACCCTGAGTTAAAAGGCCGCAAAATGAAAACCCGCCGTTCGCGCTGCAGAGTTTTGAATCATCACTCGCGGGCAGAAAACGCGGCTCTTAAAAGCGGGCGGCATCGCCATGCGAACAGAAAATGCTATGGGCTGCCGTAATAAAAGTCAACGTGCGTTCCTTGACTACAGATAATTTCAGTCGCAAAGATTTGCAGCCTTCGATGTTATCTTGCCTCCATGAAGGAGATTCCGCGAATTGTGGGAGTAATCTCCGATACCCACGGCCTGCTTCGCCCTGAGGCAGCGCAAGCGCTGCACGGTTCCGACCTGATCATCCATGCCGGCGACGTCGGGAACTCGGACATCATTGCTGAACTCAAAACCATTGCCCCGCTGTTCGTAGTCCGCGGCAACATCGACAAGGAGGCGTGGGCCAACGACCTTCCCGCAAACCAGGTCGTTCAATTTGGCTATTCCTCGATCTATGTCATTCACGACCTGCACGATCTGGATCTCGATCCCGAAGCTGCAGGTTTTAGCGCGGTCATCACGGGGCACACGCACCGCGCTCACGAGTATCGCAAAGGGAAGGTCCTATTTCTGAATCCGGGAAGCGCTGGCCCGAAACGATTCGACTTGCCCATCACACTCGCCCGATTGAATGTAGAAAAAGAACCGTGGAGAGTGGAGTTCATTCCACTCTCCGCTCCCTAAGCCTTTTTTGAACTTGATATTCAGCTACCTCTACAGTGCTGAACTGTGGATCTTCACGTCATTCAAAGAGCCGCCCAAGAATCGTCGTAAGCCTCTTGTGCTTACAGTCTTGAGTCACTTCAATCCCTAACTTCTTTCCTTTGATATTCTTCACTTTCCCACTATTTTCATGAGCTTAGGGACAGAGGGGGCCTGGCAAACTCTGGTCTCGCTACTGAGGGAATTGCTTGATACTTGTTACTTTGTCTCCCGTAAATCTCACGAACACGGTCCGGTCGGGAGGGGTTCCGTAGATCCAATCTTCGATTTCGTTTCCTTCAGAGTCACGCTCACGGACCTTGTGTGCCGGTTTCCCGATCGCCGCCACTACCATCTCGCGATCCATACCTATCCGCGCAGTGCGTTCTTGAATCGCCTTCTTGATGTCGGTAGGTAACGTGTCGAACCACTGCACGGAGGCAGAGCGCTGCTTCGCAAAATCCAGAAACGGTGAAAGCAGTTGCTTCAAGTCTTCAGGCGACAAATCAGGAATCGACTTGTTGAATTCCAGAAATAGTGTACTTCCGGCACCGGGCTGCAAACCTGGCGGCCCAACCTCCTGCGCTTCCGTCGTCGAACGCATCGTCGGTACGCCGCCGCCCATGCCAATCTGAACATGATCCAAGAAGCGCCGCTTGCCTCTGCCGCCGCCATTCACATCCACAACAATCGTGTGCTCGCGAAATTCCAGCTTCGTAATCTGCACCTGCTCGCCCGCGTGCACCGCTGCACCGTGCGTTGCTACCGCCCTTTGCAGAAGTTCCTGATTGACCGGCTTCTCCACGTAAAGGAGAAAGCCTTCTTTCCCCGCCGGCAAAGATTTTGCCGCCTTGGCAAATTCGCCCGAAACGTAGCGTATCAGCTCCAGTTTTGAGCTTTCCTGCAAGGTCGTCTTCTTTGCACCGTGTTGTGTCGGTGTTTGGCCCTGGGATTCAGGATCCATCGTTGAGGAAAACAGCGGTAACTCTTCGTTGTAAAAGCTAGGGGTGGGCGCAGGGTCGCCCGTACGAAGGTTCATCGCCCGCGGAATATCCGCGTCGGCCAACAGCAGGATGCTCAGTAATACGCCAAGGAAGTTCATGGTACCCAAGCGGCCTCAGGGCCGCCCACAGTCATATTCTACGACGCCTCAATCCAGTTGAATAGATGCTTGCGGCCTGAAGCCGTGCCGCTCTAGGACTCAAGAGACGGTTACTTGCACGCCGCTCCGGTCGATCCGCATCGGCAGAATCTGCCCCCCGGCGTCCGCGACCGCCTTCTCGACGGCTCCGCGCGATCCGGGCTCGATCAACATGACCACACAGCCGCCTCCGCCCGCGCCGCACACTTTTCCAGAGAGCGCTCCCTTTTTTCTCGCACCCTCGAGAATGCGGTCAATGGTCTTGGTAGAAATCGTCGGCAGGTTCTTCTTGCGGAAGCCCCACTCCTCGCGCATCAGACGGCCCGTCTCTTTCCAATCCGCCTTTTCCAGAGACCCGCGCATCGCTTGCGCGATCTCCGCAATCTGCTCCAGGTTTGCCTGGACCTTCCGTTTTCCGTCAATGTGCGCCTTGAAAACTTCCCAGTTGTTGATCCCAGATTGCCGCGGCTTTCCCGTGTAACACAGCACAAGCCGCTGCTCGAGCTCGCTTACGTCAAGCCGCAGCTCCACTCGGCGCTCTCCGCCCGGAGGCAGTTCAATCGCCGCCGCACCGCCGAATGCAGGTGGATAATGATCTTGCGTACCAGTGGGAACGCGAATCACGATTCCTTCCGCATCGCGGCTGATATGAATCCAGTCCACTTTGCTCTTCCCTGCCGAGGTGAATCTGTCCAGTGCCGCGCAGATAGCCACTGCCATCGCGCTGGACCCCCCGATGCCCGCACCCGCAGGAGCTTCTGAATCCGTCGTCAACGAGAAACCATTCTCCGGTGCAAAAAATTTTGCAATTTCCGCCAGTAAGGGCAGGTTATATCGCTTCGCCTTCACCATCGCCGCGAAAGAAGCAAAACTCTCTTCGCGCTTGGTATCGCGGGAAATCAATTGGATCTTTTCGTCTCCTACCTCTTGCGTTTCAATCACGCAGGACGCATAGCGTGTAATCGCCGCATTAATCGTCACCGCTCCGGGATGAAAGAGATACAGTGGCCAGATATCCAGCGTGCCGCCTGCCAGATCCACGCGCGTAGGTGCCTTGGATTCAATCCGCAACGTCGTCCCTCGCTGTACTTGATGCTAGATGGATGGAGCGATGCCAGAATAACGCGGAGGCCACGCCAGTTGGTCGCTAATTAAGCGGGCAGTGTTCCGGTTCTAAACAAACCGGCACTCGCCGGACGCTAAGAAGCCCGCTATTCCTTTTCGGAGTTCACCGCGCGTGGACGGAACATCAGGTGCTGACGCACTTCGTGCTTCACTTGTGCCGGGTTGGGCTCAAAACAGCGCCGGCAACGCGCTTCGTACGCGCCACCCGCACCTACTACAATCAATTCGTCGCTTTCCACCAGGCGTTGCGTATGCACTGCCGGATTTCCGCAGCGCACGCAAATTGCCAGTAGCTTGGTAATTTCTTCCGCGATGGCCAGCAGCCTCGGCATCGGCTCGAACGGCCGACCACGATAGTCCGTATCCAGACCGGCCACGATCACGCGCTTGCCCAGATTCGCCAGCTTCGTGCAAACATCCAAAACTTCCTCGCCCAAAAATTGTGCTTCGTCAATTCCCACCACTTCTGTTCGAGGCTGAATCTTTTCCAGGATTTCCGACGCCTTCGTGACCGTGTCCGATGTAATTCCTAATCCCGAGTGTGACACGATTTCGTTCGCCGCATACCGCGCATCAATCGCCGGCTTGAAGATCTGCACGCGCTGCCGCGCAATCTCGGCACGCCTCAGACGACGAATCAACTCCTCGCTTTTCCCCGAAAACATCGGCCCGACCACAACTTCGATCCAGCCCATATTCCCTTTGACGATATCCACGCTCGCTCCTTTCTGATTGTCTATCCAGCGACTACGCTTCTGCGGTACATCGGCTGATTAAAAAACGGCGCGAATGCTGCGATCAAAGCGACGCGAAATGCTTCCTGCCGGGTAATTTTGTTCCCGCTCAGTACGCCCCACGCGCCTTGCGCATCGCGAATCCCCGCTTCTCCCGCGAATTGATCGATCGCGATCGATAATTCCCTGCCGCGCACAAAAACTTCCTCCGCAAGCGCCTCGGGTAATTCTACCGCGCCCGATCTTCCAAAGTGGCCGCGCACTCCGTCACTCACGTACGCCCAGCTTTCCAGAAAAACACGCCGCTCGCCATTCTCTATTACAGAATCGAGCCCGCCCTCGAGCCCGACAAAATAATTCCACGGCTTTGCCTTTTGTCGCGCAACTTGCTGAAGCGATTCGGCCCTCTGCCGCGCCCCACGCATGGACTCCTCGCGGCTCAGCGGCGTGTGATTCACTCCGCTCTCAACTTCCACGCCCACAATCTCAATCGACGTTTCCGCAGCCAGCAGATCCGACATTCCGTCCACTGCCTCGCGCACTGCGGCAAGTTTCGGCTTTCGGGTGCTTCCGACGGCGATGATTAGTTCGCTCACAAAGTTCATTCGCTTCACGCGATTGTAACGGCCACGCCAGGCAATGAACAGCCGGAATTCCAGCGCCTGAGGAAACTTGGACTGGTGTTACGAAATCGCCGTGCATAAACGTTAAAACCTCACTATTATTTCGTGCGGCCGTTCGGTGTGGCCGCAAGCAGTAATTGACGACGCTGTTTTTCATCGGGATGTTCGAGTCCACTTTTGGAGCGCAAATGTCCAGGTCCGTGTCATTTACCAAGACTCTACTCGCGGGAACCCTTCTTTCCATTCTCTCACGTCCGCTGCTCGCTCAAACCTCACCTCAGACTCCCGATATGCCGCAAAAGTTTGATACTCCCACTTCGTCATACGACTATGAAAAGCGCAACGTCATGATTCCCATGCGCGATGGCGTCAGGCTCTTCACTGTCATTGTCGTGCCCAAGCGCGCGCACAACGTTCCCATCCTCTTCACGCGCACGCCGTATGATGCCGCTGGGCGCGCCGCCCGATCTGATTCTCCCTACATGCTTTCCACATTGCCCCAAGGCGATGAAGTCTTTGTCGCCGATGGCTACATTCGCGTTTTCCAGGACATCCGCGGCAAATACGGCTCGGAGGGTGAATACTTCATGACGCGTCCGCTTCGTGGCCCTTTGAACTCGTCCACTACAGACGAATCCACAGACGCTTACGACACCATCGAATGGCTCGTGAAAAATGTGCCGGAATCCAACCGCAAGGTCGGTATGCTCGGAAGCTCATATGAAGGCTTCACCGTCGTCATGGCGCTCGTCAATCCGCACCCCGCTCTCAAAGTCGCGGCTCCGGAAAGTCCCATGGTCGATGGTCGGCTCCGGAGAGTCCCATGGTCGATGGTTGGATGGGCGACGACTGGTTCCACTTTGGCGCCTTCCGCCAACCAAATCTTGATTATTTCACCGGGCAATCTGCCGCGCGAGCTCACGGCTCATCCATCGTCCGCCGCGGCTATGAAGATTACGATAATTTTCTCCGTGCGGGTTCCGCGGGTGACTTCGCCAAAAGCGCCGGTCTCGATCAAATTCCATGGTGGCGAAAGACCACCGAGCACGCCGCGTACGATTCGTTCTGGCAGGAACAGGCGCTCGATAAAACCATGGCCGCTCAGCTTTTGAAAGTCCCCACCATGTGGCTACAAGGAATTTGGGACCAGGAGGACATGTGGGGCGCGATCCACAGTTACCTCGCCGTCGAGCCGAAAGATCGCAACAATGACATGAACTATCTCGTGATGGGTCCGTGGCGCCACAGCGGCGTGAACTACGATGGCAGTTCACTTGGCCCGCTCAAGTGGGACGGCGACACTGCCCTGCAATTTCGCCGCGATGTCCTGAAACCGTTTTTCGATCAGTATCTAAAAGACGGCGCGCCGAAAGCGGATACTCCACCGGTATTCATTTACAACACCGGCGAAAACCACTGGGAGCGCTTCAAGTCCTGGCCGCTTGCCTGCGACTCCGGCTGCCCCAACAAAATGAAGCCGCTTTATCTCGCGTCCGGCTCTTCTCTTTCTTTTGCCGCCCCTGCTGACACGCGCGGCACAGGCTTCGACGAATACATCTCCGATCCCGCGAAGCCTGTTCCCTTCTACCCTCGCCCCATTCGTTTTGCCGACGGCGACTCGTGGCGCCGCTGGCTTGTCATGGACCAGCGCAACACCGCGGATCGTCCCGACGTGCTCGTGTACGCAACGCCGCCGCTGACCGAGCCTCTTCGCATCAGCGGAGCGCCCGTCGTCAATCTCGTCGCTTCCACCAGTGGTTCCGACAGCGATTGGGTCGTCAAACTCATCGATGTTTTTCCGGACGAAGTGCCAAGCCAACCAGAAATGGGAGGCTACCAGCTCGCAATTGGCATGGACATTTTCCGCGGCAGGTATCGCGATGGATTTGCGACTCCAAAGGCACTCACGCCCAACACACCGCTGACTTACAAATTCACTTTACCAACGGCGAACCACGTCTTTCTGCCCGGTCACCGCATCATGGTGCAAATTCAATCGACCTGGTTCCCGCTCTACGATCGCAACCCGCAAACATTTGTCCCCAACATCTTTTTTGCTCGTCCTGAAGACTATGTCAAAGCCACCCAACGCGTGTACCACACAAAGGGCGAAGCCAGTTTCATCGACTTGCCCGTTGTTCGAGCACGCTAATCTCGCCACTCGCGAAGAACAGTTTTCCAGGACCACGAACTGCTGGGCCGACGCGGAATAAATCTACAGCGACATACGGATTGATGGCACTTTTGCTCGCATTTTAGGCTCATTTGTGCGCAGGACAGCCGTGACCAGCGGCGCTCGTGAGCAGTGACTGGCCGTTAAGATCGCAACAAAATTGAAGTTGTCATCAAGGCGCTGCGCGCAAATCGGAAACTCAACAAAGGGCAGTGGTCTCATCTGCGATGCCTGAGTGGAACATTCGCGCCATTTCGATACGGCTACTGCTCCTGCTCGTTTCTTTGCTTCCGCCAACGATTCTCGCGGCGGATGGAGTGGCTGTCCGCTACAAAGAAGGTGTGTCCCACGGTTTTCTCGTACTGCGGACCCCCGACGGCAAGCCTATCGCCGACGGTGAGTCTACACAGGTTGCACAAGGCGACCACGTTACAAGCCACTTGTGGTTCAAATTTAAGGACGGCTCATCGTACGATCAGACTACGGTTTTCTCGCAGCGTGGCACGTTTCGCCTCTTGCGCGATCACGTCATTCAACAAGGGCCGTCTTTCAAACACCAGATGGAGACATCGATTGATGCATCGAAGGGCGAGGTCACGGTTCGCTACACGGACGATCATAAGCAAGAGAAAGTGACGACCGAGCATCTTGAACTGCCGCCCGATCTGGCCAACGGAATATTGTTCACGCTACTAAAGAACGTTCAACCGGAAGCTCCCAAAACAACTGTTTCCTATGTCGCAGCCATGCCAAAGGCGCGAGTCGTTAACCTGGAGATCGTTCCACAAGGCCAAAAACCCTTCTCAATTGGCAGCCACACTCACAAGGCCCTGCTCTATGCAATCAAAGTGAAAATCGGCGGTGTAGCCGGTGCAATCGCCACGATCACGGGAAAACAGCCGCCGGATACTCAGGCATGGATACTCACAGAGGAAGCTCCCGCATTCGCCCGATCGGATGGACCGTTCTCTGGCGATGGTCCTGTCTTACGAATGGAACTTGCCATTCCCGCCGTATGGCCGGACAGCAGGCCTTCACGAAAAGTTCAATAAGGCCGCATTCGAGACGCTGTGGCGGCAATCTAACGGCATAAGTCACCGTTTAATTAAATCGTTCGGGTAGAACGAATCTGTTTTGATCTAATTGGAACTGGGGAAGATGAAGCCGCGACGTGACTGGTGGATGTTATTTAGCGGCCTATGAGAATCGAACTCACGCCTGAACCTTTGGCAGGTTAGCAACACACTGAACGCTGGAATTGGCGGCTTTTCTTAGAAACTTGTATAGGCTCCCTTAGGGTTGCCACGAGTGTCCTTCTGGATTCGGCCGGTTTGGTTTCGTAAGAAGGATTGTGACATAGCTGCTTGATGGCACACAGCCTAGCTGCTCTCGTCCGCGCGGATCACTAGGACGCCAATTAGAACGCCACCAACGCGGCAGGAACGAAGTCCTAAGGAAGCCGCTGGGTTCCGATTACGTGCGATGCTTACTATATAAGTACTAAATTATTGTATTAGAGACCTATCTAGTCTCTATAGTCAAACATATTAAGGTCCGTCTGTTCCCTCTAAAAGGAGAGAAGATCGTGAAAACAGCTCTGTTCGTGTGCGCTCTCGTCAGCGCCAGTGCCATCCCAGGTTCGATTCAAGCTCAAACGACTCAGCAAAACGCGGTTCCACCGCAGACCGCCGTAGCTACGTCGGCGAAACCCGCTACGACCACCACACCAGTCGCCACACCAACAGCACCAGTTGCCGCACCAGTTGAACCCATAAGTACAAAGATCGTACCCGGTTCCAGAGTCTTCATCGTTCCGATGGACGGCTTTGAGAGTTACATGGCTGCGGCAATAGCGAAGAAGAAAGTCCCTCTTGTTCCGGTAGCGGATAAAGAACACGCCGATTATGTGATCACTGGAACATCCGTGGACAAGAAAGCTGGTTGGGCGAAAATCGTGTTTATGGGAAACATTCACTCGGATAACGCTGCGAGCGTGACCATGACCGATGTGAAGACCGGAGCGATTGTATTTGCATATGCTGTAGACAAGAAGTCTACGATGCACGGGCAGCAAACGACGGCAGAGGCTTGCGCGAAACATCTAAAGGGGCACATCGAAGGAAAGGAATAGGCTCTGCCAGCGGAATATTTTCAGCTTCAACGACCTAGACCCGCGAGCCACTTTCGGTGCGCGGTCTTTTCATTTGCGTTTCAAGAGCCAAAAACCTAACGAATCCAACGTCTAGTTCTAGAACGGCTCAAGAGATTTCTTGCGCTGCATCCGGCTGCATCGGACGATCTAATCTTCCACTCGGAACGCGGCGCACCTCTCCTAGCAGGCTGCTGAAAAAGTCAGGAATTTTGTAACGAAGCGGCGCGCGGTGCGTCTTATTGGGCATGCGAGGAACCGATCAGCAGCAGGGACATGTTTTTAGCTACATTTCGCCGGAGCAGCGGGTACGCAAAGATCATCCGCTGCGGCCGATCCGCACGATGGTAGATAAAGTACTCAAGGAACTCTCGCCTGAGTTCAACAAGATGTATTCCAAAGTGGGTCGTCCGTCGATTGCGCCGGAGCAGTTGCTGCGCGCTCTGCTGTTGCAGATGCTGTACTCGGTGCGCAGCGAGCGGCTGCTGATAGAGGAGATCGACTACAACATTTTGTTCCGCTGGTTCGTGGGGCTGAATTTGGACGATGCAGTGTGGGATGCCACGGTGTTTACCAAGAACCGCGACCGTTTGCTGGAGGCCGAAGTGGCCAAGGAGTTTCTGGCGCTGGTGGTGGAGCAAGCCCGCGGGCAGGGATGGGCTTCGGACGAACACTTCACGGTCGACGGAAGTTTGTTGGAAGCTTGGGCCAGCGCGAAGAGTTTTCAGCCCAAGAACAAGAAGAGTTCGCCTCCGCCGGATGATCCTGGAAATCCCACGGTGGATTATCGCGGCGAGAAGCGCTCGAACGAAACGCACGAATCGAAAAGCGATCCAGAAGCGCAGATGGCGCGCAAAGGTGCGGGCAAGGAGGCCAAGTTGAGCTACAGCGGAAATCTGCTGGTGGAGAATCGCAACGGCTTGATTGTGGACAGCCGAGTATGGGAAGCCACGGGCACGGCCGAGCGCTATGCCGCGCTGGAAATGCTGCAGGAAATTCCAGGAAGCGGGCGCGTGACGGTGGGCGGCGACAAGGGCTTCGACACGGCGGATTTCGTGCGCGAGTGCCGGAACCTTGGGGTGACGCCGCACGTGGCGCAAAATCTTGGGCGAAGAGGCGGCAGCGCCATCGATAGTCGCACGGCGCGACACGCGAGCTATGCCATCAGTCAGAAGAAGAGGAAGCGCATCGAAGAATGTTTTGGCTGGCTGAAGACCATTGCGTTGTTGCGCAAAGTGCGGCATCGCGGAACGCTGAAGGTCGATTGGATCTTTACGTTTGCCTGCGCGGCTTACAATCTGGTGCGCATGCGGAACCTGATGCGTAGCGCAGTTCCGGCGTAGTTAGTCCGGGCCGTAGTGTCTCTGAACGGCACCGAAACGCCTCTTTCGGGCTCTCGGTAGCACGAAAAATCTCGCCTCAGACGCCCGAATGACTCAAACCAACACAGAAATTGCTGCCTCAGCACGATTTTTCAGCAGCCTGCTAGAGACTACCGTACTCAATCAAGGGCTGTATCCGGAGTCTCTCAACTTGAAGCAAGCGGGGTTGCACGGTTTCCGTCGCGGCTGTAACCGCCGATGGGAGTTAGCTGGGTTTGTTCCGGTCGTCTTACGTCAACAGATGGGCCATACCGATGAGCGTATGATACGGCTATATTCTGGCGAGATTCCAATTGAGGATGTACAGCGCGGCATCGGCATTTTCCCCCAAGACTGGCAGGAAGATTGTAGTTTTGGAAAATATGGAAAATGAAGCTGCGGCGTAACTGCTTGATTTTAATGGAGCGGCCTATGAGAATCGAACTCACGCCTGAACCTTGGCAATTCTGAAGCCAACGGAAAATCAGGAACTTACGAGGCACTTTCAGGAGCATTAAGGAGTCTAAGGAGCAGTCAGAAACACTTAATGTTCCTCAGGTTGTTCCCACGAAACGAAGAGTATAGAAACGGTTCAGATGTACCACGCGGAAGCGGGTTGGCACCGCCTTCCATCGGAACCGCGAATGGGTTTGAGACGAATCGGCATGCATGGCATTGAAGACTTCAGTGGTTTCCGTTCCGCACCCTTTTGGGGTGCCGTGTCATACCCACTCCCGGCGTCGAAGACGCCGCTCTTCGCCCGCTCCACCGGCGATGCGCGTTAATTAACCGCCGCTGACGGGGCTTTAGAGGCCACTAGCTACGAGTCACATCCTTGGTTAACGTCGAAACCGTCCACGTGGATTTCAAGTTTCCGATTACGCGATTAGCCGGGACCGGCCGTTAAGGAAAAGCGGAGATTTAGGAAGCGCCTCGACTAACGCTTCGGCATGAATAGCATGCTACAAGTTCCCTGGTCGTTTCCGGGAAATGCGAAACAGCCTAGGTTGAATGTGAAGTGGTGTTTTTTTACTGTGGGCACTCCGCTCTCCCGAGGAGGTACAAAGAGCCACGCAACGATAATCTTTTCGATTTCCTTCTCCACCTGACCGGTCGGAGCTTTTCGGACCTCAACATGATTTAAGGTGCCGTTCTTGGCGATATCAAAGGTAACGTCTACGACGCCGTAGAATCGAAGCGTGTTCGGAACTGCAAAGGCGCCCGAAGAACACAAAATGCAGTCATCAAAGAGCCGCGACTCATTAACGGACGTGGTAATTGGGCGGCTAATTTCTGGACGGGGCGGCGGGGTGTCCTTCGTCTCGGCCGAAGTACACTTTAATTTGATTCCTGCGACACAGACGTTACCCTTCGCAGCAGCCCAAGATGATTGAAGAGTTTCATCCGCTGGCACGGCCAGGTACGTAGGTTTTTCTCCGTACAGATTTGCAATAGCTCCATCGTAGAGGACGCAGCCCTGTGATGTACACGAAGTGAACTCGCTTGGTGAACGGGTCCCATGGGACCAGGTAATTCCATCAGACGAATGCAAAACTACAGGGGCGCTGTATCCGCCGCCCTTTTGTCTTTCCAGGTATTCGATTCCGAAGGCCCAGTATTCAGAGTTTCGCGAAAAGAGGGTTCCCGCAAAGGTATTGTCTAAATGAATCGTCTTCCAGGTCTTCCCAGCGTCCTGCGTGACATAGAAGTAGTTTTCGCCTTCGTTTTGGTGAAGCGCAATTGCTGCGCGATTGAAATCAAGCCGGGCGAACGATAGAACCTCGAAATAGGCCTCTTTAGAAGGGGCAGTCTCCAAACCCGTGACAGGGCTCCAATGGAGGCCGCCGTCATCGGTCATTTCTACGGTTAAACCAATTTGTCGCATTCCGTGTTTGTCATCCGCGAACGCGATGGAATTTATCGTTGAAGTTCCCAAGGAACCTGATGTCCACGTGTCCCCGCCGTCGGTCGTTCGCAGAAACGCGCCATTGCTGCCAGCCGCGAAACCATTAAGTCGATCTGCGAAACCAATGCTGAGCAAGATTTCGCCGTCGCCCTTCTGGTGCTTCACGGTCCATATTTTCCCACCGTCATCCGACCTCGCTATCATTTCATCCGCACCACAAACCCAGAGGATGTCGGAATTGTAGGTTACGTTCGTTGGTCTAAACGGGATAGAAGCGACCCACCAAAGGGAAGGCGGCGTTGCCACGGTCGTCGCACAACACGCGAAAAGCCCGATTGCTCCGACTACCAGAAATGTCACAATTCGGCTGGCCAACATGGGTGGTCATCATACACCACGTCGTTTCCAAGTCTTGGTAAACGCGGACAACTGAAATCGCCACAAAACCACCTGTCCGGTTTCGGGACTTATCGGGACCTTGCGTGGGTTTTCAGGGTTGTTGCCGCGCAGATTCGTTCAGTT